>Ga0209061_1000090_pt1 | contig 304480 bp, 260 predicted proteins | sample Coa_R1_10_FD_187157 | JGI IMG/M metagenome (GOLD analysis project Ga0209061, IMG submission 187157) | Surface soil microbial communities from Centralia Pennsylvania, which are recovering from an underground coalmine fire - Coalmine... | ecosystem: Environmental > Terrestrial > Soil >... | reverse complement strand
GCTCATAGAGATCCTGGCGGCGCTCATCGTCGAGCCCGTCGTTGTAGGTGCGCAGCAGGGCGCCGATCACCCGCGAGACGCTCGCCGGGCGGTCGCTGAACGGCTCCTCAGCAAGCATCGAGGCGACCTCAACCACGCAGGCGCCAAAGCGCGGCGAGCGATGGCGGCCGGGCATCAGCCGCACGGTCTGGTGGCTCGGCTCCTCCAGGCGCGGCTCCAGAAGCGCTCCACCCACCCGGGGTCGGCCACGGGCACCTCGCTCAGCGCGGCGATCGCACCACGCGCTCGCGGCCACGACGGCCTGCGCGCGATCGAGAGGCGAAGCCCTCGCATGCGCTCATTTTTGCTCACGCGGACCGCGAGCCGGGACTCCGCCGAGCCCCTCGTAAGCTATCGTACGAGGCGAGCGATGAGGCTCGCTCAAACCGCGGCTGTGCGTCCGCTGATGGCCTCTGCCTTCACGCAAAGCGAGGATCCGGAGGTGAAGCGTGCCGCACGAGCCAGTCGATCTCAAGTCCAGCCCGGGGGCGGGTCGGTGAGCTCGGATGGCTGGCCGTTCTTCCCCGCGCAATGCCCCCAGTGCGTGCACTTCGAGCGCGCAGCGCAGCCTTGCCGCGATGACTCCGGCGATGAGACCGTCGGCTTCTGCCGCCACCCGCGGATCGCGGCAAAGCTGATGCGTCTCAGGCGGCGGGCGCCAGGCAGCACGCTGTGGTGCCGTCTGTTCCTGCCCTCGTCCCGCGCTGAGGGCTCCGCCGCTCGCGGGCGGTAGCGGCGTCGGCCCCATGAGCGGGGGCAGCAGCGCTCCCGGGAGCGCCCCATCCCCACACGATCCCCTCCCCGTCGAGCGGCCCACGCCTCAGCGCCCGAGCCGCACGACCAGCCACGCCGCCACCGCAATCGCGGCGCTGCCGGTGGCCGTGAGGATCAGCGAGCGACCCACGTGGACGGTGGCGGCTGCCAACGCCAGGGCGCCGATGACAACGCCGCCGAGCGCGGCCGCAAGCGCCACCGCCAGCCGCGAGCGCAGCCGCAGCGACCGATCGAGCGCTGCGCCCCGCAGAACGAGGGAGACCTCCGCCAGCTCCGCGCATGCGAGCAGCCCGCCACCGAGCAGCGGCGCGGCGAGATCGAGGGTCGCGTGCGCGGCCAACAGGCGCCCGAGGTAGGCGGCACCCAGCAGCGCCACCGCCAACTGCACGGGAGCGCGCCGGCACGCGCCCACGCCGAGGGCAAACGACAGGAGCGAAGCGGCGGCGAGCGCCTCCCAGACGCCAGTCAACCGACTCGCTTCGAGCGCGACCCACGCACACAGCGCAGCCATCAGCGCAACGCCACCGAGGGCGACGATCAAACTCGCGCGGGCGCCCCGACGCCTCGCCGGAATCCGATCACCTCCCCAATCGTCCCCTGCAGCGGGTGACCGAGCGCAATCGGCGCGATCGCCACCCCCAGCTCGCGAAACCGTTCCCGCAGCGCCTCCCGCTCCAGCCGCCACAGCCGCCGCGCAAGCCGCTCCGAGGCTGAGCGAGGCTCGCCCAGCAGCGGCTCGACCGAGCACTCCACGATCGCCAGGTCGTAGCCGCGCGCGCGCAGGTCGAAGAGCGCCTGCACGCCGCGGCGGTCGAGCAGCGGCGTCAGGGCAACAACCAGCGCGCCCGGCGGCAGCAGCCGTCGCGGGATCAGCTCGACGGTCTTCCACACGTAACTGAAGAAAACTTCGGTCTGCACGAGCGCCTCGGCGATCCGGTACAGGGCGCGCTGACCGAGCGCTGGCTCAAGCCAGTTGAGCGTGCCGCCGAAGCCGATCACGCCAACGCGGTCGCGCGCCCGCAGGTGGGCCTCGGCGAGGGTGACTGCCATCCGCAGCGCCTGATCGAGCGTGCCTTCACCGGCTGGATCGCCAACCCCGCCGTGGCTGATGACGTCCGCCTCCGCGCGCGTCACGTGCTCGAAGGTATCGAGCAGCAGGATCACATCCGAGTTGCGCTCAGGGTGGCGCTGGTTGACATGGAGCACGCCCCTCCGCGCCGATGCCCGCCAGTTGACCGAGCGAACCCGATCACCGGGCGCAAAGGGTCGGATCTCCGCGAACTCGAGCCCGTCGCCGCGAACGCGCGCGGCACGGCTTCCGACCAGCGCCTGGCGGCGGCGAGGGTCGATCAGCGCGCGCAGCCGCTCGGCGCGCGGGTAGACGCGCAGCTCGCCGGTGGGCTCGAGCACGGTCTCGCAGCCGGTCAACCGCAGACGGTCCCAGGCCACCGCCCGCACGGCGGGGAGGCGATGCACGCCCCAGCGTGCCGGCGAGATCGACAGCTCGAGCGTCCGCTGCTCGTGCGCTGCGAGCAGCAGCGAGAACCTTCTCTGCCAGCCGATGACCGCCAAGGCAGGTGCGCCCAGCAGCTCGAGCTCCACCCAGGCAGGCGCATCCCCGCCTCGCAACTCCAGCGCCAGCGGGACCTCCTCGCGCTCGAGCGCGCGCTCCCGCGCTGGCAGCAGCGCAAGCTCGACCGCCGGCGCGGAGCGAGCCCAGGCTGCGACCGTGGGCAGCACGAGGAACGGCGCGGCCAGCGCTACCAGTTCGGGGCGACCGGCGATCAGAGCGGCGATCAAGCCGGAAAGCGCGAGCGCCAGGTACGCCCCGAGCCGGGACGAGAGCAGCCGGCGGGGCGCGCCGGCGGCAGAGCTGCTCCCTCGCTCGCCTGCCATCGCCTCTCACCTCACCGCCCTGAGCTCCGAGGACGGACCCGGCTCCGCCCGCGGCACCGGAGTGCGCTCCAGGCACTCCGCGATCACCTCCCCGCCTCCGACCCCCTGCACCCACAGCTCCGGTCGCAGCAGGATCCGGTGGGCGAGTGCCGGCAGCGCGATCCGCTTGACGTCGTCCGGGGTCACGTAGTCCCGTCCTGCCAGCGCGGCGCCGGCGCGGGCGAGCTTGAACAGCGCAAGCGTGCCGCGCGGACTCGAGCCGACCTGAACGCTTGGATGCTCGCGCGTGGCGGCGGCGAGCGCGACCATGTAGCGGCCAACCGCCTCGGAGACGTGCACGCTCTCTATCGCGCGCTGCATCGCAAGCAGCTCCTCGCGGTCGACGACCGCGCGGATCGCGACCTCATCCTCCCCGCGCTGCGCGCGGGCGGCGAGCATCCCCCACTCATCGTCGGCACTGGGGTAGCCGACCGCCGTGCGGATCAGGAAGCGGTCGAGCTGCGCCTCTGGGAGCGGGTAGGTGCCCTCGTACTCGATCGGGTTCTGGGTTGCGAGGACGAGGAACGGGCGCTCGAGCGGCCGCGTGCGGTCCTCGCTTGTCACCTGGCGCTCCTGCATCGCCTCGAGCAGCGCCGCCTGCGTCTTCGGCGGCGCCCGGTTGATCTCATCGGCGAGCAGCACGTGGGTGAAGATCGGCCCCGGGCGGAACTCGAACGTGCCCGCGCGTTGGTCGTAAATCGAGGCGCCGGTGATGTCAGCCGGCATCAGATCGGGCGTGAACTGCACGCGCGCGAAGCGCAGCCCGGTGGCCGCTGCCAGCGAGCGCGCGATCAGCGTCTTCGCCAGCCCCGGATTGTCCTCGATCAGCACGTGGCCGTCGGCGAGCAGCGCCAGCAGCACGAGCTCCAGCACCTGGCGCTTGCCGATCACCGCGCGCTCCACCTCGGCCAGCAGCGCCTCGGCCCGAGCGGCGAGCTCAGCGATCCCAAGTCGCCCGCTCACCGATCGCGCTCCCGCCGCGATTGCCCTCCCGCCGAGCATCCCCCCGGTCGCGCTCCACTGAGCATCCCCGCTGCCCGTTTATGCACGATCAACGCGCCACCTCCCAGCTGCGCCAGCGCACACGCTCATCTCACAGCTCCTCGAGCGTCGCGACGATCCTCTCAAGCGCCCCCCGGGAGAGCCCGCGCGCGAGGCGATCCTCGGGGGGCCGGCGGTCCGGCCGCACGAGCTCCCACAGCTCCTCGCCCAGCACCTCTCGCGCGCGCAGGGCCCCGGCCGGATCGCTGAGCTGCACGCCCCGGCGGCGCAGACGCCCATCCGCTATCTCCACCAGCAGCGGCCTCAGGCCCCGGTGAAGCTCGCCGGCAAGCGCCGCCCCGGCGATCAGCCGCAGCACACGCTCGAGCTCCGCCGGCAGCGGCTGCGAGAGCTCCGCGCGCTCGCGCACCGCCGCCTGCGCCGGCGCGTGCCACAGCGCCCGCCCCGCCAGGGACGCGAGCAGCCCGCCGGCAGCGATCAAAAGCAGCGCGAGCGGACTCAAGTCGGCGCCTTCCGACGCGCGTTCAACTCCGCGCGCAGCTGCTCGAGCGCCTCGAGCGCAGCGGCGCGCATCGGCTCGCCGATCCGGTGCGCCGAGAAGCGCGCCTCCTCGAACAGCGCGGTCAGCCGCCGCGCCGCCTCCGTCCCCCCAAGCTCAGCTTGCACGCGGGCAAGGTATTCGCGCGGCGCCTCCGTGGAGCCGCGCCTGACCCCAGCGCTTGCCAGCGCGCGCTCCATCCGCACGTAGCAGCGGATCACGCTCAGGCGCGCATCCCCCCCGATCCGCAGATCCTGAAGCGACCGCGCGATCGCGCTCTCCAGCTCGGCCGCCACCGGGGCGCGATCGTGCTCAGGCCCTGGGCGCGGTCGGCGCGCGATCGCCACCGCCGCGGCCAAGCCCACGAGCCCGAGCAGCGCAGCGGCGGCGATCGCGGCGGGCATCAGCTGCAGGCTTGAGCCGCCCCCCTCCTGGGCTCCAGCGATGTGGCGGATCCCCCCGGGACCAAGCGCCCCATGGACCCCCGGCACCGCCGGCATGGCGCCGTGGCGGCCTGCGCCAAATTCGACCACGGCAACGAACGCTCCGAACACGAGCGCCAGCACCGCCGCTGCCAGTGGCAGCGCCCAGCGGACCCTGAGCGCCGGCAGCGTCGACTCCCGCTCCTCCTCCTGGCGGCGGGGGAGTGGGAACAGCGCGGCCACAATCAGCACGAGCACGAGCGCGGCGGCGCTTGCCGCGATTCCCGCAGCCACCGAGAGCGGCGTTGCCAGGGCCGAGGAGGGTACCAGGCCACCTGGCCCCGCCGCGGGCGCGTTGCGGCTTGCAAAGGCGATCAGCGCAAGCAGCGCGCACAGCCCCGCAAGCGCGAGCCCGACCGGTGCCGCGCGGCGGCGCCCTCCCCGAACGGCCTTGCGGTTGCGAGTTGCAACCGGCGCGGCATCGGTGCTGAAGACGGGTGCGGGGATCGACGGCTCCTCGGTCGGATGCGATCTGCGGTAGAAGCCATCAGCGCCGGTGGGCGCACTTGAAGGCGAGCTCCATCGCCTCCTACAAGCATACGCGCAACCCTCTTGGCTCACTCGCGCACCACCGTGCCGCCGCCCCAAGGGACCGCTTGCCGACGGCTCGGTACGCACCACCCGAAGGGGAATCGACGCTCGAGGAGAGCGTTCGCTATCGTGAGCGCCCGCCAGATGAGGTCCTGGCGGGCGGCCGGCGCCGCCCGAACCGCTCACCGCCCCGCGGCGAGCTGATGGCTTCTCTCGCTGCAGTCCGCGACGTTTGCGAAAGGAGCTCGAAGCCGCGTGGCGACCTTGCCCAACTGGCTCGTGCAAGCGCTCCAGGTGCTTGTCACGCTGGCGCTCGCGCCGCTGATCTCGGGCGCGATCGCGCGCGCTGAGGCGATCGTGCAGCAGCGCCGCGGCCCGCGCTTGCTGCAGCCCTACTACGACATCGCCAAGCTGCTGCGCAAGGAGACCGTGCTGCCCGAGCCCGCCGGGCCGCTGTTCCGGATCGCGCCCTACGTCAGCTTCGCCGGCTACATCACCGTGCCGATGCTGATCCCGGTGCTGACCGACTACGGGCTGCCGCTCGGCTACATGGGGGACATCCTCGCCGGCGGCCTGATCCTCGGCATGGCGAGCTTCGCGATCTCGATCGCGGCGATCGACTCGGGCAGCCCTTACGCGCAACTTGGCTCAAGCCGTCTGCGCAGCTTTGGCGCGCTCAACGAGCCGACGGTGATCTTCGTGATCTTCGTCGTCGCGCTGCAGACCCACACCGACCTTCCGTACGCACTCGGCGCGACGCTGCGCTCGGCGACCGTGCAGGCGGTGCTGCCCGCTCACCTTTTGGTGGTTGCCGCCTTCTTCATGGTGATCCTCAACGAGACCGGGCGGATCCCGGTCCAGAACCACGGCTCGACGCTTGAGTTCGGCCAGATCGAGGAGGCCAGGGTGATCGAGCACTCGGGCCCGGGGCTGGCCTTCCTGCGCTGGGGCTCCTCCGTAAAGCAGCTCGTGCTCTACGAGATCTTCGCCAACGTGCTCGTCGTCCCCTGGGGCCTCGCCAGCGACGGCCGCCTCGACCATCTCCTCTACGCGGCGCTGCTGCTGGCGGTCAAGGCGTGCGGGATCGGCCTGGCGGTGGTCGTGATCGAATCGAGCTTCGCGAAGCTGCGGCTCTACAAGATCCCCGAGTTCACGGTCGCCTCGTTCATGCTCGCCGTGCTCGGGGTCGTCGTCTTCCTGTTCGAGCCCGGCTTCGGAGGCGCGCGGCTGACGCTGTTCGGCGCGGCCACCACGATCACCGCCGCGCTCGTGCTGCTGCTCGAGCTGGGGATGCTGCGCTCCCAGGACAGCTGGGAGCAGCTGGCGCTCTACGCGCTCGGCTCGCTGGTGGTGGCGGCGCTCGCTGCGATCACCGCCGCCACCGGACATGGCGGCAACGCCCTCTACGTGCTTGCGGCGGCGACGATCGCGCTCAAGGCGATCCTCTTCCCGGTCGGGATCCGCTTCATCTTGCGCGGCCTCGAGGCCGATCCCCGCGTGCCCTCGACGATCGGCGTGCCAAGCTCGGTGCTGGTCGCGATCGGGCTTGTCGCACTGGCGTTCATCGTCACGCGCCCGGTGCACATCGGCGCTGTCACGGCGCTGCCGCGCGCCGCGCTGCCGGTGGCGATTGGCGGGATGCTGGTGGCGCTGCTGCTGATGGTCGTGCGTCCGCACGCGCCCTCCCAGCTGCTCGGGTTCCTCGCGCTCGAGAACGCCGCCACCCTGGCAAGCCTCGCGATCGCGCCCGGGCTGCCGATCATCCTCGCCCTGCTGCTGCTGTTCGACGTGCTGATCGGGGTGATCGTGTTCGTGGTGCTGGTGCAGTATCTGGCGGTCGCGCGCACCGCGGTGCGCACCGACATCCTCAACCGGCTGCGCGGCTGAAGCATGCGAGCGCTGCTGTTCACGCTGATCGGGGTGCCGCTTGCGGCGAGCCTGCTGAGCTTGGCCAGCGGCCGAGGCCAGCGGTTGCCCGGGTCAGATCGCCGCCGGCCGTCAGCTGCCCTCGGCGACTGGCGGCTCGCGGGCGCCGCGAGCGCGCTCGGCGGCGTCGGATCGCTGGGGTTGGCGCTTGCGCTGGCGCTGTCGGTGGCGCACGGCGGCGTGCTGCAGGCCGCAGACGGCTGGATCCGACTCGACCCGCTCGGGGCGGTGTTCCTGCTTGCAACGGCGCTCGTCTACGCGGCCGCGGCGGTCTTCTCACAGGGCTACATTCCGGGCCAGGGACATCCAGCACGCTCCCCGCGCGCGCATGATCCGGCCCGCGGCGAGCCCGCCGCCGGCGCTTTTGCCCGGAGCGTCCGCCCGGCTCGAGAGGCCGCGACGACTGCCTACGCCCGTCGCTACTTTGCGCTGCTCGACCTGTTCGGCTGGACGATGCTGATCGTGCCGCTGACGGCCGACTTCGGCACGCTCTGGGTGACGATCGAGCTGACCACGATCGTCTCCGCGTTGCTGGTCGCGATCGACCGCACGGACGCGGCGCTGGAGGCCTCCTGGAAGTACGCGCTGATCGCCTCGAGCGGGCTGGGGATCGCGCTGCTGGCGATCATCGTCCTCTACGCGACCGGCACGCACGCGCTGGGCGACGCCTACCTGCCCCGGTTCGCAGGGCTGCTCGCGCACGCACGCAACCTCGCCGCCGATGCGGTGCGGCTGTCCTTTGCGCTGGCGCTGGTCGGCTTCGGCACCAAGGTCGGCTTCGTCCCGGTCCACACCTGGCTGCCCGACGCCCACAGCGAGGCGCCTGCGCCCGTTTCGGCGCTGCTGTCCGGCGCGCTGCTGGCGTGCGCGCTGTACGCGATCCTGCGCTTCTTCGAAGTTGCGGTGGCGGCCGGCCAGCGCAGCTTCGCCGAGCATGCGCTGATCGTCTTCGGCGTGCTCTCCCTGATCCTCGCTGCTTTGTTCGTCCTGCGCCAGCGCAACTTCAAGCGGCTGCTCGCCTACTCGTCGGTGGAGCACATGGGGGTGATCGCGCTCGGGGTGGGCTTCGGCGCGCCGCTGGCGGTCGCGGGCGCGCTGCTACACGTGATCACCCACGCCTCGGCGAAGGGGCTCGCGTTCCTGAGCTCCGGCTCGCTGATGCGCGGCTATGACACCAAGGAGATCGAGCGGGTCGCGGGGGCGGGCGCGCTGATGCCCGCGAGCGGCTCGATGTTCCTTGCCGCAGTGCTGGCGCTCTCCGGCCTGCCCTTCTCCGGCGTGTTCCGCTCGGAGTTCGAGATCGTCGCGGGCGGCCTCGCAAGCTCTCAGTATGCCGGGGTCGCGATCCTGCTCGCGCTCGTCAACCTCGCGTTCCTCGGCATCATCGCCCACGCCGGCAGGATGGTGCTGAGCGCTCCCGCCGGCAGCCGCGCGCGGGAATCCGGCGGCTGGATGCTGGCCGGGATGGGCGGCTGCCTGCTCGTCGTCGTGGCGCTGGGGCTGCACCTGCCCGGGGCGCTTGCGGCGCTGCTTGGCAGCGCCCGCCATCTACTTCTTCCTGCGCTTGCGCGATGACGCTCAGCTCCCTACGCAACGTCCCCACCTCCTTCCTGCCCAAGCACCTTGGCGCAGAGCCGCTGGCGGGGGCGCCGGGAGAGCTGTGGCTGCGGGTCACGCCCCTGTCGTTTGAGCGCACCTGCCATCTGCTGAGCCGGGCCGGCGCGCGCTTCATCACGCTGCTTGCCACCGACGGCGGCCGCGATGAGCGGGAGCCCACCGCCCACGGCAAGCACGAGCGGGGGCTGGTGGCCGCGCTGGCGCTCCGCGGCCACCTGCTCGCCGTGCATGCCCCCCGCCCCGCCGCGGAGCCGGTGCGCTACGGCTCGCTCGGAGCGTGGTGGCCAGCGGCGCGCTGGGCCGAGCAGGAGTTGGTTGAGCGCGGCCTGGCGGCCCCGGTGGGCTACGCAGCGTCGCGCCCGCTCGCACGCCCCGACGCAAGCAGGCTCGAGCGGCGCGTCGAGGGGCTGGACGTGTTCGCAATCCCGTACGGGCCGGTGCGCTCGGGGATCTTCGAAGCGATCCAGTTCCAGATCGAGACCGGCGGCGAGAACGTGCTCGCAGTTACAACGCGCCCCTACTTCAAGCATCGCGGTCTCGAGCGGCGCTTCGCCGGCCTTGACCCCGATCGCGCGGTGCACGTGGCCGAGCGGATCGCTGGAACCGCGAGCGTCGCCTACGCCTGCGCATTCGCGCAGGCGGTCGAGCGTGCGCTCGGCGTCGAGCCACCTCCCGCTGCGCAGCGCTGGCGTGCGCTGCATGCCGAGCTCGAGCGGCTCGCCTCGCACCTGGACGTGATCGCCAAGGAGGCCGAGACGGCTGCTCTTTACGTCGCCCAGGCACGCTTTCAGATCCTCAAGGAGCAGGTGATGCGACTGCGCGCCGAGTTGTGCGGCAGCCGCTTCGGCCGCGGCCTGGTGGTCCCCGGTGGGGTGCGAGCCGCGGGCGGAATCGGCCCGGAGCCGCTGCTGCGGGCGCTTGACCTGCTCGAGGCGGAGTTCGAGCGCGACAGTCGGCGTCTGCTTGCCACCGCGTCGATGACCGATCGCCTTCTCGGCGCTGGCCGCCTCGACCGCGAGCTGGTCGAGCGCCACTGCGCGGTGGGGCCGGTGGCGCGCGGCTCGGGGCTGTCGATCGACGCCCGTCACGAGCGCCCCTACGGCGAGTACCGGCGCGTGGGCGTGCGCGTGATCTGCGAGCGCGCAGGTGACGCGATGGCGAGGGTCAACGTACGCCTGCGCGAGATACGGGAATCGCTGCGAATCGCGCGCGCCACGCTGGACCGGCTGCGCCGAGGCGAGGCGGCGCTTTGCGCGCCGCTTCCGGACCGTGCGAGCGGCGCCGCCTTCGGTTGGGCGGAGGCGCCCGCAGGCGAGGTCGTGGTGTGGGCGGAGCTGCGCGAGGGGGTCCTCGCAAACGTCCACATCGCCTCGCCCTCGCTGCGCAACTGGGCTTTGTTCGAGCACGCCTTCGGCGACGACGTGCTGACCGACTTCGCCTTCATCGAGCATAGCTTTGGGCTGACGCCGGCGGGGGCGGACCGGTGATCGCAGACCGGGGCAACCACGCGCCCTGGCGCGATCCGAACGGCCCGCGCGATCCGCGTGGCTGGCGCAATCCACCCGAGCGGGAGGCGGAGCGCTGATGCTCGCATGGATCCCCCGCGGACTGCGCATGGGACGGGTCACGACGCGCTACCCGCAAGCGCCCGAGCACCCGCCGCCGGGCTTCCGCGGCCAAGTCCGGGTGCTCGACTCAAGCCCGGCGCCGGCCGAGCTGGCCGCGATCTGCCCAACCGGGGCAATCGGCGCCGGCTCCGACAGGCGCCTGGCGCTCGACCGCGGCCGCTGCATCCTCTGCGGCGCATGCGTCCGCGCAGCGCCTGAGCGGTTCGCCTTCGAGGAGCGCTTTGAGACCGCCGCGCGCGAACGTCGCGCGCTGATCGAGCCGGCTCAGAGGGCGCCCGCCGCGGCCGCGTCAGCGCCAGCGCGCGCAAGGCCGCCGCTCGGCCAGCGCGCACGCCCGCTGCGACGCTCGATCCACGTGCGCCATATCGATTGCGGCTCGGACGGCGCCGAGGAGTGGGAGATCCAGGCGCTCTGGAACCCCTACTACGACATCCAGCGGCTCGGCTTCTTCCTCACCAACTCGCCGCGCCACGCGGACGTCCTGATCGTCACCGGCGGCGTGACCGAGCCGCTGCGGGCGCCGCTCGAGCGCACCTGGGCGTTGATGGGCGAGCCGAAGGCGCTGATCGCGGCTGGCACCGACGCGTGCTCAGGCGGGCTCGCAGCGCAGAGTGGCCTTGTGGCCGGCGGCGTCGACCGTGTGCTTCCGGTCGACGTCTACGTTCCCGGCTCACCGCCGCCGCCGGTCGCGCTGCTCGACGGCCTGCTGAAGGCGGTCGGTCTGCTGCGTGAGAGGAGCGCAATGAGAGCGGCGCGCGCGCTCGGCCGATCCCGCCCGCGGAGGGGGCGATGAGCGCCGTGCTTGCGCTCGCGCTGGCGGCGCTTGCGCTTGCGCCGCTGCTTGCCACGCTCAGTCCACGGGCGTGTTCGGGGGCGACCGCGACGGGCTGCGCGCTGCTCGTGCCCCCAGGGCTCGCCGCTGCGTTGCACAGCGCAAGGCCCCTGCTCGAGCTGGGCGGCTGGCTTGGCTTCGGGCCGTTGACGGTCAGCGACGACGGGCTGGCCGGGATCTTCTTCACCCTCACCGGGATCACCGGCGCAGCCGCGGCGCTGTCCACGTTCGAACGTCCCGCCGGCCGTCTCGAGGCCGCCCTCGGTGGCATGCTCGCCCTGCTGGTCGCGCTCGTGATCGGCGCGGGGAACGGCTTTGAGCTGCTGCTCGGCTGGGAGGGGCTCGCAATCTGCATCTATTTGCTTGCAAGCGCCGACCGCAGCGATCCCGGACGCCTCGCGCAGGGGTATCTCACCTTCTCGCTGACGAAGCTGGGCGGCGCTGCCCTGCTCGCCGCGATCGGGCTCTTGTATGCGCGCACGCACAGCCTTGCGCTCGCCGCCTGGTCGCACGCCGCGCTCGGTGCTGGCGCCCGCGGCGCGCTGTTCGCGCTGACGGCGCTGGCGTTCGGGAGCAAGGTCGGGATGCTGCCGCTGCAGGGGTCGCTGCCCGCCGGCTATGCCGCCGCCGCTCGCAACGGCGCGAGCTGGCTGGCAGTCGCGCTCGGTGCGGGCTTCTACGGGCTGTGGCGGTTCGAGGTCGCCGTGCTCGGACCGTTGCCGTCCTGGTGCGGCGAGGCCCTGCTGATGGTGGGCGCGCTCGGGGCCGTCGCCGGCATCGTCTACGCCGCCACCCAGGATGAGCTGCGCGTCTTCTTCGGCTACTCCACCGTCGAGCACGCCGGCATCGCGCTGCTTGGGCTCGGCGTCGCCGTGCTTGGTCTCTCCTTCCACGAGCGCACGCTCGCGGCCGCGGGGCTGCTGGCGGCGACGCTGCACGTCATCGCCCACAACCTGGCCAAGACGCTCGCGCTGATCGCCACCGATCGGCTTGAGCTGGCGAGCGGGGAGCGGGGACTCGATCGGCTCGGCGGGCTGTCGATCAAGCTGCCGAGCACCGCCGCCGGGCTCGGCGTCGCCTCGCTCACGCTTGCGGCAATCCCCCCGCTCGGTGGCTTCGTCTCGGAGTGGCTCACATTTGAGGCGCTGCTGCAGGCGTTCAGGATCCCCTCGCTGCTCGCACAGCTTCTCTGCGCGCTTGCGGCTGCAGCGCTCGCGCTGACCGGCGGGGTTGGACTTCTGGCATTCGCAAAGGGCTACTCGTTCGCGTTTCTCGCGGTCGCGCGCGGTGTGCGCGCGCACGTGCGGGAGCTGCGCCCGGCGGTTGGCATCTGGCTTTTGTCGCTGGCGCTCGTTGGGCTCGGCGCGCTCGCGCCGTGGGAGGTGCGCGGGGTTGGCGCAGGGCTCAAGGCCACGCTCGGCTTCAACCTCGCCGAGCGCGCGATCTCCCACCCGCTGGTGCTGGGGCCGGTGTTCAGGAACTTCGCCGTGCTCGCGCCCACCTGGCTGTCGATCGTGCTGCCCCTCTACGCGCTGGGCGCGGCCGCGATCGCGCGCGCCGGCGGCAGGCGGCGCGAGGCGCGCCGCGCACCCGTCTGGCTCACAGGCTCAGGCGCCGAGCCTGAGCGGGTGCAGTACCGCCCCTCGGCCTACTCAAATCCGCTGCGGGTGGTGCTGCGCGGCCCGCTCGGCTTCCGCTCCCGCCTTGCGCCCCTTGGCGCGGGCCGCTGGAGGCTACAGACCAGCGTGACCGTCGCGGTCGAGCGCTTTCTGTACCGCCCCGCGGCAAGCCTTGCGCTGCGCGCCAGCGGGCTCGCCCGGACGCTCCAGTCGGGGCGGCTCTCGCACTATCTGCTCTACATGCTCGTCGCCCTTGCGGTCGCGCTCGTCCTGATCCCGGTGCTGCGCTGATGTTCCAGCGAATCATGCTCGCCTGGGATGGCTCGGAGGTCGCACGGGACGCCTTCGATGTCGCCATCGACCTCGCCCGCCGCTACGAGGGCGAGCTGGTGGCGGTGTCGGTCGCCTACTCACCCGCGCACGCCGAGACGGCCGCCGACCGCGCCGAGTCGGCGGCCGCCGCTCACCGCTACCTCGAGGAGACCTTTCGCGAGGTGGAGGACCGCGCGCACCGTGCCGGAGTCGAGGTCGAGCATCGGATCATCGACGGCGACCCGCCGGCGAGGGCGCTGCTCGAGCACGCGCATGAGCATGCCTTCGACCTGATCGTCTGCGGCCACCATCGCAGGCGACGGGCAGGTCGGCTCTTGCTTCACGATGTCGCCGACGACCTCTATCGCGACGCCGAGCCACCGGTCCTGGTCGTGCCCGAGCGCTCGCGCTGAGTGGACGCGCGAGCGCACCGGCGCGACAATCGGGTCCGAAGGCGCTGAGCGGAGCCGGGCGCGCGCGGCTGGCAGCGCGCGCGAACCGCTGCGAGCCCGTCCCGGCGCGGCAAACTCTCAAACGTGATCGTGGCAAACGCACGCGGTCGCCCTCCCCGCAGGCGCAGCCGCGCCCGGCGCGTGTTGCGGATGGTCACGCTCACCGCCCTTGGGCTGCTCGTGGCGCTCGCGGCGTCCGGAGCGATCTACCTGCAGACCCTGCCAGGCGTCGGGGATGCGCCGACGCGGGCGCGGGCGCTGCTGGCCCGCCACGGCGGGATTTGGAGCGACGCCCCGCCCCCACCCAAGCTCGCAGCGGCGATCGTCTCGGTCGAGGATGAGCACTTCTACGACAACTGGCTGCTGAACATCATCGACGGCGTTGGGCGTGCGGCGCTGGCGACGCTGCGCCGCGACGGCGACCCGGGAGGCTCGACGATCGACCAGCAGCTGGCCAAGCAGCTCTACGGGCACGGCGTCGGGCTCGGGCAGACGCTGCGCGAGATCGGGCTCGGCGTCAAGCTCGCGCTCGCGTTTTCGAAGCGGGAGATCCTGCGCATGTATCTGAACGTCGTCTACTACGGCAATCATCTCTGGGGCGACGTGGCGGCCGCGCGCGGCTACTTCGGACGCAGCCCGAGCCAGCTCGACTGGGCCCAGGCCTCGCTGCTGGCGGGGCTGCCGGTCGCGCCCAGCGCGCTCGATCCGCTCACGCACTATCGGCTCGCGAAGGTGCGCCAATGGCACGTGCTCGTGCAGCTGGCGGCGAACGGCTACCTCACGCGCAAGCAGGCCAAGGCGATCTACCGCGAGCCGCTCGGTCTCCGCTGAGCGGCTTCTGACGGCAACGACCGACTCCCTGAGCGCGAGCGGCGTGCCATGTCAATCTAGACAGCCAACCTGTCGATCGTGGGTGTAGGCTAAGCACGCGGCGCGCGCATGACGGGCTTGGCGCAGCGGCCTGGATCAACCCGCAGGGCGCCCGGAGGGACGGTTGAGCTTGCGCGCCTACCGCAGCTCCCACAGGGAGGATCACACGATGAGCAGCGATATGCAGGAGAGCAGCTCGCGCGGACTCGCGAGGTCGAAGCGATGAGCAAAGCATCGCGGCGAGCACCTTCGGCGCGGCCACCCCGACGGACGGCCCCGCCCGGCGCCGGCCGTCCGTCGCTGCGCCGACGAGCCGCCCTGCGCACGCTCACGGAGACCCTGCTGGGGGGCGTCTTCGGGGCCGCGATCGCGGGAGCGATCATCTGGCTGGCGCTCCAGCTGGGCGCTCGCGTCAACCAGGGCGATGCGCTGCTCGGCGCGATCGCGCTCGCATGCTTGCTGGCCGCCCTCGCCGCGATCCTCGGCAGCGCCCGGCTGCCTGGCTCGGGGCGCTCGTAGATGGAGCGCCGCAGCGGCGAGGACGGCTACAAGTGGGTCGCCCTCTCGAACACGACGCTAGCGGTCCTGTTGGCGACGATCGATTTGTCGATCACGCTGATCGCGATGCCCGACATCTTCCGCGGCATCCACCTTGACCCGCTCAAGCCCGCCAACAGCTTCTACCTACTGTGGATGATCCTCGGCTACATGATCGTCGGCAGCGTCCTGATCGTCTCGCTCGGGCGGCTGGGCGACATGTACGGGCGCGTGCGGATCTACAACCTCGGCTTTGCCATCTACACCGCCGCTTCGCTGGTGCTGGCCGTGGATCCGCTGCGGGGAGCGCTCGGCGCCGACTACCTGATCGTCTCCCGCATCGCCCAAGGGATCGGTGGCGCCTGCTTGATGGCCAACTCGGCCGCGATCCTGACCGACGCCTTCCCCCAGAATGAGCGCGGCATGGCGCTCGGCATCAACAACATCGTCGGTGTCAGCGGCATGTTCGTGGGCCTGGTCTTGGGCGGGATCCTGGGACCGATCCAATGGCGACTGGTGTTCATCGTCTCGGTCCCGGTTGGGTTGTTCGGAACCGTTTGGGCCTACCTGAAGCTGCGCGAACTGAACACGCCCCGGCGCGCCAGCGTCGACTGGTGGGGCAACGCCGCCTTTGCGGTTGCGCTCATCTGCCTGATGATCGGGGTCACCTATGGGATCCAGCCCGCAGGGGGGCGGCCTTACGGCTGGCTGAGCCCGCGCGTGCTGACGCTGCTTGGCGCCGGCGGGCTGTTGCTGGGAGCGTTCATCGTGATCGAGCGCCGTGTGCGCGATCCGCTCTTCCGCCTGCGCCTGTTCCGCATCCGTGCCTTCACCTTCGGGACTTTGTCGACGTTCCTGGCAGCGGTCGCGCGCGGCGGGCTGATGTTCATGCTGATCATCTGGCTGCAGGGGATCTGGCTGCCCGAGCACGGCTTCGCCTTCTCGCAGACGCCGCTGTGGGCGGGCATCTACATGCTGCCGCTGACCTTCGGCATGCTCTGCTCGGGGCCTGTCTCCGGCTACCTCTCCGACCGTTTTGGGGCGCGGCCGTTCGCATGCGGCGGCATGATCGGCGCCGCGATCAGCTTTGCGCTTTTGATCCTGCTGCCAATCGACTTCCCCTACCCGCTGTTCGCGCTCGTGCTGGCGCTGAACGGGATCTCGATGGGGATGTTCGCCTCGCCGAATCGCGCCGGGGTGATGAACAGCCTCCCACGTGCAGACCGCGGCGCGGGAGGCGGCATGAACCAGACCTTCCAGAACTCGGCCCAGGTCATCTCGGTCGGGATCTTCTTCACCTTGATGATCTTCGGGCTGGCGTCGACCCTTCCGCACGCGCTCTCGAGCGGCCTGCGCGCGCACGGCGTCAGCGTCGCCGTGGCGCATCGCGCCGCGATGCTTCCCCCGATCGCGGTGCTGTTCGCCGCCTTCCTGGGCTACAACCCGGTCGGGCACCTGCTCGGTGGCGCGCTCGGCTCGCTCGGCCACGGCGAGAAGCTGCTGCTCACCGGGCGCTCGTTCTTCCCGCACCTGATCGCGGGGCCGTTTCGCAGCGGCCTCCATCAGGCCTTCCTGTTCGCGATCGTCGCCTGTCTCGTTGCCGCCAGCGCATCTGCGCTGCGCGGCGGCCGCTACAGCGCCGAAGACGAGGAGGAGCCGGCATCCGCCGGCGAGCGCCGGGGGGCGGTTGCGCGCGCCTGAGCGCCGCCTGCTGCCCAGACTTGACCGCCCCGCCTCCCTGCGCTACTGATTGCGGCACATGGACGATGAGGCGAAGCTGCGCGCCGCGCGCAACGAGGCGCTGTTCCGCAAGGTGAACGAGGCGATCGAGCGCGGCGTATGGCCGGGGGAGCAAGATCAGCCGGTCCGCTTTCGGTGCGAGTGCGCGCGCGTGGACTGCAATGAGGCGGTCGAGCTGACGCCACGCGAGTACGAGCGCGTCCGCCAGCACCCGCGCTGGTTCGTCGCGGTTCCAGGGCATTTCCAGCCCGAGATCGAGCGGATTGTCGAGCGGACCGCAAGCCACATCCTGGTCGAGAAGATCGAAGAGTCGGGCGCCGTCGCGAGCGCGCTCGACCCGCGCAGCTGAGCCTGAACGGGGCTGCGGCGCTGCGGGTTAGGCGAAGGGGGATCCGGAGCATGCCCCCAGGCCGCTCGCGCCGGGCTTATGGCGACGAGGTCCGGCAGCCGGTCGGCGACGGACGCCGCCGACCGGCTGGCGCGGAGGCTTGGCGCTCGCCGACGAGCTCGCATCTGCGGCGGCGGGCGCGCCCGGCTGGCGCTCGCCGCAGGACTCGTCCTCGATCAGCGGAGCCGCTCGCCCAAGCGCAAAGCGCATCTGCAGCTCCGCTCCGCCGCCCCCCCGCTCGAGCACGGTGAACTCCTCGCAGGCATCCGCGATCACGGCCCAGCCCACGCCCAGCCCGGGAACGGTGGGCGGAACCTTGAGACCACAGCCCTCGTCCTGCACAACCACGAACAGCTCATCGCCATCGGCCGTGGCGGTGAGCAGGATCCGGCCCGGGCTCCCGCGGTAGCCGTGGATCACCGCGTTCGTGATCGCCTCCGAGGTGGCCAGGCGAATCGCGGCAACCGCCTCCTCGCTTGCGCCGAGCCTCATAGCCAGCTCGGCGACCGCGCGCCGTGCCCGCGCCACCGACTCGGCCTCAGCTGGATAGCTGGCCCGCAGCAGCGGCCCGGAGTGCTGTGACTGCGGCGGCGGGGCTGAGAATTGCGCTTCCACGATGCTGCCGATGCTTTTAGCTGCAGGAGATTTCCTGACCGTTCGCTTACCGTCCCGGGTCGCCGCTAAACAGAGGATTTGTTGGGCGCCGCGGCTCCGCTGCAAGGCTGTGCGATCGCCCGAAGACGGGCGATCGCCAACCGCACGCGAACGGACAAACCATGGCCAACGGAGGATCCCATGTCAAGCCGTGCTCAGGCGGAGCGAATCACTCGAGCCCAATGCCCCGTTCGAGCACGCCCTTAACGCCCGTCTCGAGCGCGTTCAGGCGGTACAGGGCAAGCGCTTCCGGCGAGCGGAAGCGGCCGCTCGAGGTGCCATGGTGCGCGAGCACGCAGTGCAGCAGCTCGAGCCGTCTGCGCTCGTCGAGGCCGCACCTGGCGGCACGCTCCTCGAGCAGCCGCTGGCCGATTGCGAGGTGTCCGAGCAGGCGCCCCTCATCGGTCAGCCCGATCTCCGCGCCGTAGGTGAACTCCCGCGCGCGCCCGAGGTCGTGCACCAGCGCCGCGCACAGCAGCAGGTCGCCGTCCAGCCGCGGGTGCAGCTGGGAGAGCTCCTGCGCGAGCGTGGCGACCGCGACGGTGTGCTCCAGCAGCCCACCGAGGTAGGCGTGGTGCCCGGCGCGCGTGCAAGGCGCGCGGCGCCACTGCGCGCGAAGCTCGCGATCGCCGAGCAGCGCCTCGAGCAGCCTGCGGTAGCCGGGGTCGTGAACCTCGCCGGCGAGATACTCAAGGAAGCCGTCGAGCTCGTCGAGATCACGATACGAGCTCGGCAGGAACGCGCTGGGATCGACCCGGTCCTTCTCGGCGTCGACGCGGCGGATGTCCTCCACCTCCACCACCAGCTGATCGCGGAAGCGCTCAACGCGCCCCTTGACCGCCACCAGCTCGCCGCGCTCGAAGCGTCCCGCGAGCAGATCCGCATTCCGGAAGGCGCGGGCGGGCAGCGCGCCGGAGCGGTCCCGCAGCTCGAGCGCCAAGTAGGGGGCGCCGGCGCGCGTGTGCAACCGGTCCTTACGCGCGCACGCAAACACGCCGGCGAGCTCGTCGCCGGCGCGCAACTCGCTCAGCATCCGCCCAGCGCTCACGCTCGCATCATGTACGGTGAGTCGGATGAACCCGCTCCGCTGGGAGTACCGACCCGACAGCCTGCGAGCCCCCGCGATGGTGTGCGCCTTCAAGGGCTGGAACGACGCCGCCGACGCGGCTTCCTCGGCGCTTGAGTGCGTCGGCCGGGCACTCGGCGCGCGGCGCTTCGCCACGATCGATCCCGAGGAGTTCTACGACTTCCAAAGCGCGCGGCCGAGGATCAGAATGCTCGCCGGGCTCGAGCGCGAGATCGTCTGGCCCGAGGTCGAGATCTACGAGGCGCGCGTGCCCCGCGCGCCGCGTGACCTCGTCCTGCTCGCCGGCGTGGAGCCCGCCTACCGCTGGCGCACCTTCACGCGCGTCATCACCGAGCTTGCCGAGGCCCTTGGCGTGCAGCTGATGGTGACGCTCGGAGCCCTGCTCGCCGACGTACCACATAGCCGGCCGGTATCGATCACGGGGCTCGCCTCGGATCCGGCGCTGGTCGCCCGACTCAACCTCTCCCAGTCCCGATATGAGGGGCCGACCGGCATCGTCGGGGTCCTGCACGACGCCTGTCAGGAGAGCGGGCTGCCCTCCGCAAGCTTGTGGGCAGCCGTGCCCCACTACGTCGCCGCCACGCCCAACCCGAAGGCGGCGCTCGCGCTCGTGCGCCGGCTCGAAGGGCTCGTCGGCGTCGCCGTGGACGCCTCCAAGCTTGAGTCGGACGCCCTCAACTACGAGCGCCAGGTCAACCTAGCCGTGCAATCCGACCCGGAGGTGCAAGCGTTCGTCGAGCGCCTCGAGCAGGCCGCGGGCGAGGAGCAGCTCGAGGATGCGGGCCCACTGCCATCCGGCGAGGCGATCGCCCGTGAGCTGCAGCGCTTCCTGCGTCAGCGCGGCGGCGACGGCGACGTCGCGGGCGGCGGTGGTCGCTGAGCGGCGCCGCAGGCGCTGGCCGCCGGGCGGCGGTGGTCGCTGAGCGCTGGCGGCGCGAGCACTCGGCGACCTCTCACGCACCGCTTGCGATTGCGCAGAGTTGCTCAGTGCTCTGCCGCCGGGCAGATCAGCCGGTAGTCACAGGCTGAGCATGCCTCGAGCGAGGGGGTCGGCTCGAACTCCTGCGAGCGGATCCCCGCGGCGACCTGCTCGACCACCTCGCGCACCCGCTCGGCGCGCTCGCCGCCGTCGCCCGGCACGGTCACCTTGCGATCGTCGAGCAGGTAGTAGTACGCCTGCCGTGAGGACTCAAGCTCCCAGGCCTCCCGCGCCCCCAGCGCGTAGAGGGAGAGCTGCACATCCTCGGCAAGCTGCGCCGGCGTCTTCGGCCTCCCCGTCTTGTAGTCGATCAGCTCGTAGTCGCCGTCCGGCAGCCGGTCGACTCGGTCAACGCGCCCGCGCAGCACGTGGGGGCCGAGCTTGAACGTGAACTGCCGCTCGAACCACAACGGCTCGGACTCATGCGAGCGGAAGCGCTCGTGGTAGCGCGTCAGCGCCGCCGCCGCCTTGGCGCGCAGCTGACGCTCCTCTCCGCTGTCCCCGAAGCCAGCGCGCCGCCACGTGGCGTCGAGCAGCGCCAGCAGCTCGGCAAGCGAGCCATCGCCGTCCTGCGCAGCGTGGAAGCGCTCCAGCACCTGGTGCACCAGGATCCCAAAGCGCTGGTGGAGCGTCGGCTCGGACGGAATCCGGAAGACGCGCGCGAACTTGTACCGCAGTGGACAGCTGCGATAGGTGTCGATGTCCGACGCCGACAGCACCACCCCGTCGCCGCGGATCGGCAAGAACCCCACGAGTGAAGGCTCGTCGCGCGCAGCGATTGCCTGAGCGCGGCGGCGGGCATCGCGCTCTGAGTCGAGCAGATACTCATCCAACGCCGAGCTTGCGAAGATCTCGCGCTGCTCGGCTGAGATGGCCTGCAGGATGCGGGCGTTGACGTCGCGCAGCGCCTCCTCGAGCGGCTGTTCAGCGGGGCGCGCGATCAAGGCTGCAACCTTCAGCAGCTCCAGATAGCGGACGACCGCGTGCGAGACGTCGAGGTCGGTGTCGAAGCGCAGCTCGCCGAGCCGTCCGCCGGCGCGCATCGTCCCCTCAAGCAGCTCGTCGCGCAGCAGCCGGTAGGTCGAGTGCAGCGCCTCGGCCGGGCCGAACAGCTCCTCTGGACGCTCCTCCCACTCGGCACCGAGCGCGCAGCGAAGCTGCTCGATGGTGGCGCAGCTCGCCGCCGGCGCGCTTGAGGGCCTGCAGAGCACGACGCGCTGCCGGGCGCGGGTGAGCGCCACGTACAGTTGCTGCCGCAGTAGCCGCTCGGCGCTCGCCTCGGCGTCGCTCGGCAGCGGCTCGCCCAGGAGCGCATCCGGGATCGGCTCGGTTGCCGGTGCCCGCAGCCGCTGATCGGCGCCGAGCACGTAGACGTGGTCGACTTCAAGCCCCCCCGCCACCTCGAGCGCCAGCACCTGGACTACTGGAGCGCCGGTCAGCTCGGGCTCTTCCTGCTCATGGAGCGTCGGCGGAAGGATGTCCGCAACCGCTGCGATCCGCCGCGCGAAATCACGCGCGCTCGCAAGTGGCATGCGGCGCGTGTAGGCGGAGGCGAGCTCGCCGAAGCGGCTCAGCGCCCGCAGCCGCTCGACCACGTCGGCCTGCGCGGCGAACAGCTGCTGGCGACGCAGCCCCAGTCGCTCGATCAGCCCGTGCACGTAGCGGTCGGGCCTGCTCGCGTCGATGTCGGCCGCCGCCGCGCGGTAGAGCCTCAGAAATATGCCGATCCGCTCGCGCGCCTCCGGGGGGAGGTGGGGCGACTCGGTCGCCGCGGCAAGAGCCGCCACCATGTCGAGCTTGCGCCGGCGCGCGATCTGGGTGCAGCGGGCGATGTCGACCGCGCGAAGCTCGATCGGCGGGCGCGCCAACGCGCGCACCACCGCGGCCGCATCGGCAGGGTCGGCGAGCAGCCGCATCCAGGCGAGCAGGTCGCGGACCTCCGTTCGCTGAAAGAAGGGGGCCTCGCCGATCAGCCGGTGCGGCACGGCGCGCTCCTCGAGCGCCACCGCCACCTCCCGTCCCTGCCGGAAGATGCTTGGTACGAGCACCGCCACGCGCCCGGGGGCAACGCCCTCGCGCGAGATCAGCCGCTCGATGTCCGCCGCGACCGACTGGGCCTGGCCGCGCTCGCCGGCGCACGCCCAGAATCGCACCTCGCCGCCGTCGGGACCCTCCGGCGGGAAGTGGAGGGGGGCGACGGGCTGCAGGGTCGCCTCGGCGCGACGCGGCACAGTCCCCACGCCCGCACCCAGCGCCGGCCAGGGCGAAGCCGAGAAGATTGTGGGGCGCCGTTCCGACGAGAGCAGCGACCGCGCGGCCGGCGGAGGGGAGGGGCTCCGCTCCGGCAGGACGAGGGCCCCCGCCGCCAGGCGCACCCGCTCCCGGCAGCGCCAGGAGCGCTCGAGCGTGATCACTCGGGCCCCCGGCGAGGCAAAGCTGGCGAGCCGCTCCGCGCCCGCGCCGCGGAAGCGGCGCAGCGCCGCGTGCGGATCTCCCGCTACCGTCAGGCCTCCCCCTGCCGACAGCGCTCGGACGAGGTTGGCAGGCGCGAGATCGAGCTCATGGGCGTCGTCGACTAAGACATGCAGGAAGCGCCGTCGCACCGCCGAGCGCTCCGCGGCCAACCGCAGCGCGTCGCGGATCAATCCGCCTTCGTCTCGCGCGCCCGCCTCCGCCAGTAGCCGCTCGTGCGCCTCGTAGACCTCGGCGAACTCGAGCTCGGCGGCCGCAGCCGCCTGATCGGGACATGCCCGCGCGAGCGCGCTCGCCCACGAGGCATACTCCTCCGGGCCGATCAGCTCGGCCTTGAGCCGATCGATCTTGCGCACGAAACCGGCAAGGAGAGCACTGGCGTTGCCGCCGAAGTCGTGGTGGCGAAGCGAGAGCCCGTCGATCCGCTCGAGCAGCATCGCCACCCGGTCGGCGGCGCCGAGCGTCAGCTCATCCTCTCCGTCGAGCCCCAGCACGAGATTCGCAAGCTCCGTCGGCGTCAGCACGAACAGGCGCTCGTAACCGTGCTCGAGCTGGTCCTCCAACGTTTGCGCAAGCGCCCGCGCCCGTGCGTCCGAGGGGACGAGCACGAGCAGCTGCGCAGGCTGCAGGCCGCGGGAAACCAGCATGCGAAAGCGCCGGGCGATGAGGGTGCTCTTGCCGGTGCCGGCGCCGCCCCGCACGAGCAGCAGATCGCCCGGGTAGTTGACCGCCTCCTCAAAGCGCTCGGCCGCGCCGCCTTGGACCAGCACCACGTCTGAGAGGATAGGGTCATGACTTCGACCCACGTGGGTCCATGACCACGTCCAACCCGGCGCTCGACGTGGACTGGCTCGGCCTTTGTCGGCGCGCGGCGGCGGGGCTGACGAAGATCCTCGCCTCCCGCCCCAGCATCGCCGAGCGCGCCGTGGAGACCGGAACGCGCGGCTGCGGCGGCGACCGCACGTTGGTGATCGACGAGGCGGCCGAGCGGGTAGTGCTGGCCGAGCTCGAGTCGCTTGCGCAGCAGGGCCTGCGCTTCCTCGCCCTGTCGGAGGAACGCGGCTTGATCGACTTTGGCGGCGGCGAGATCCGGGTGATCATCGATCCGATCGATGGCTCGCTCAACGCCAAGCGGGGCCTGCCGCACCACGCCCTCTCGATCGCCGTCGCCGACGGCGAGACGATGGCTGACGTCGCCTTCGGGTACGTCTACGACTTCGGCCCGCGCGAGGAGTGGTGGGCACGCCGCGGCGAGGGCGCCTACCTCGACGGCGTGCGACTCGACCCCCGGCTCGGCGAGCGACGCGGCCGCGACGGGCGCCTGGAGGTGCTGGGGATTGAATCGGCCGATCCGCGCTTCCTCGCAACCGCGATCTCCCAGCTGGCCGAAGCTGCCTACCGGGTGCGCGCCCTGGGCACGATCGCCGGGACGCTCTGCCAGGTGGCGGCCGCCCGTCTGGACGGGATGCTCTCGCTGCGCAACGGCCGCGGCGTCGACTCGGCCGCCGGTCAGCTGATCGTCCGTGAGGCCGGGGGGCTGGTCAGCTTCCCGCGCCATTCCCATCCGCTCGCGGCGCCGCTTGACGCCGCTGCCACCTCGCCGGTGATCGCGGCCCGCACCCCGCGGACGCTGAGCGAGCTGGAACGGATTGCGACGTGATCGACTGGATCGTGGCCGAGCGGATCGCAGCGCTCGTCGCTGGCCGCGGCGATGCCGCCGCGCCCCGCGCCGACCTGGCCGAGCTGGCGGCCGAGTCCGAGGCGCGCGTCGTCGCCTACACCGGGCTGGTGCCGGCGCGCCCGCTCCCGCCTCCCGAGGGAATCGGCCGGCGCGAGTGGGTGCGCAGCAACATCTCGTCGATGCGCACGCTGCTCGACCCGGTGCTTGAACGCGCCGGCAAGGGGCTTGGACCCCTCTCACCGCCGATGCAGATCGCGCTCGGGGCGACGCTCTCGGCCGAGGTCGGGGTGGTGCTCGGCTACCTGGCCCAACGGGTGCTTGGGCAGTACGAGGTCGTGTTGCTGGACGAGGCCGAGCAGGAGCGCGAGCCGCGTTTGCTGTTCGTGCTGCCGAACCTGGGCCAGGCGGTCGGCGCCTTCGGCGCCGACGAGCGTGAGTTCCTCACCTGGGTGACGCTGCACGAGGTCACCCACGCCGTCCAGTTCGCGGGCGTACCCTGGCTGCACCGCCACCTCGCTGCGCTCGTCGGCGAGCTGCTGCGCAGCGCCGAGCTGCGGATCGACCGGCCGCGGCGGCTGCGCCTGCCAACGCGCAAGGAGCTGGCCCGCGCAGCCTCGGCGCTGCGCCGCGGCGATCTGGTGGCGCTCGTCGCCACCGAGGCCGAGCGTGAGACGATCGATCGCGTCCAGGCGGTGATGGCCGTGGTCGAGGGACACGCGGAGCATGTGATGGATGCGGTCGCGCCCGATCTCCTGCCATCGCTGCACCGGCTGCGGAGCGCACTCGACCGCCGCCGGCGCACGCAGTCGCTGCTCGGGCGGCTGGTCGCGCGGCTGCTCGGGCTTGACCTGAAGCTGCGCCAGTACGAGCGCGGCAAGCGGTTCTGCGATGAGGTCGTCCGCCGCGGCGGCCGTGATGCGCTGCGGCAACTGTTCGCCGCACCGGAGACATTGCCGACGCTTGCGGAGATCGAGCAGCCGGAGGCCTGGCTGGCGCGCGCCCGGATCAACCACGGAGGCTAGCCGGGCAAACGCGCCGGACCGTCATGAACGGCCTGATGCAGCCGGCAACACGGATGCGCGAGGCGAGGGATCCGCGCACGGGAGGCCGGGGACAACACCTGCTCGGGCGCAACGCGTCACAGACGTCACAGGCGGATCCCCGGGCGCGCGGGATCGACGCCCGAGTCGCAAGGAGCGGTAAAGATCTGATGAAGGGGTCTATGATGGTCGTGGGGCGGGTAGGTAAGCTTGTAGATGATGTGAGGGCAGCCCGGTCAGAGCTGCCCGCAAGGCTTCCCCCGAGGCGGCGAACGGAGAGCGCCTGACTCGGGAAGGGTTCGCCGGCCTCATATTCCCGCCGGCGAATGCAGCACCCTCTCCTCCCTCAACCGCCGGGGCGTCACGCAAGTGGCGCCCCGTCGGTGTTAATCGGCCGCTCACGCGTGCGGCCCGCCGCCGGCAGGCGCATCTGGGCGAGCGGCCCCGTCTGCCACAATGGCTTCATGCCGACCAGAGAGCAAGTGATCGACGCCCTGCGTTCCGTGGTCGATCCGGAGCTGCGTCGCGACATCGTCGAGCTCGGGATGGTGCGCTCGCTCGAAGTGCATCCAAATGGGGTCGTCGACGTGACCGTCTCGCTGACCACCCCGGGGTGCCCGATCCGCAACCACTTCCAGACCGCTGTGACGAGCACGATCCGCGAGCTTGAAGGCGTCACCGGCGTCAACCTCAGCTTCGACGTGCTCTCCGACTCCGAGAAGCAGGCGCTCGGCCGCAAGCTGGGGCGGGCAACCCTACCCGAGGGAGCGCTTGCGCAAGTGGCCAACGTCGTTTGCGTTGGCTCGGGCAAGGGCGGAGTCGGCAAATCGAGCGTGACCGCAAACCTGGCGGCTGCGCTCGCCGCCGAGGGCAAGCAGGTCGGCGTGCTCGATGCCGATGTGTGGGGGTATTCGCAACCGCGGATGCTCGGTCTCGGCGCCGAGCGTCCGCGCGTGTCGGCTGAGCGCAAGCTGATCCCGCTGACCGCGCATGACGGCATCAAGGTGATGTCGATCGGCTTCTTCATCGAGCAGGACGCGGCCGTGGTCTGGCGCGGGCCGATGCTGCACAAGGCGCTCCAGCAGTTCCTCGAGGATGTCGACTGGGGCAGGCTCGACTACCTGTTGATCGATCTGCCCCCGGGCACCGGGGATGTGTCGATGACGCTGGCGCAGCTGCTACCCGACGCGAAGTTCGCAATCGTCACCACGCCTCAGCCGGTGGCGCAGAAGGTCGCACGTCGCTCAGCCGAGATGGCGAGCAAGCTGAGGCTCGAGATCGCGGGCGTGATCGAGAACATGTCCGGCTTCGTCACCCCGACCGGAGAGCGCTTCCAGATCTTCGGCGAGGGCGGGGGGCAGCTGCTGGCCGAAGAGCTCGAGGTGCCGCTACTCGCGAAGGTCCCGTTGACGATGGCGCTTCGCGAGTCCTCTGACAATGGCCTGCCGCTCGTCTTCTCAAACCCGGACGATCCGGCTGCGCAGGCGATTCGCCACGCGGCGCGTGGGCTGGTCGCGCTGATGCCTCCAGCGCCGGTGACGCTACCGGTAATGCAGGCCGGGCCTCCAGCGACGCCCAAGCCGGCGGGGATGTCGTTGCCGATGGCCTGAGCCGGGTACCCGCACAGGGCTCGGTTGGTTTCGGCTTCGGCCAGCCCGCCCCGTCATCCCCCGATCCCGCTCAGACCTCAGCGGTCCGCTCGCCGGGACGCTCAGAAGACGATCACGGCCCGTCCCCGAAGGCCACCCGCCTCCATCAGCCGATGCGCTTCCGCCGCCCGCTCCGGCGGGAACTCACCGGCCACACGCAGCTGCAGGCGACCGGCGGAGGCCTCCGCGCGCAGCTGCTCGAGCCACTCCGTGCGCTCGAGCACCTCGAACACCATCACCGGATGCACCTGGATGCCACGCTCAGGCTCGCCATCCTGCCAGCCGCGGACCACGACCAACCCACCCCCATCGCGGATCGCCGGAAGCGCCGCCCGGTTGAGCAGGGCAGTGTCGTAGAGGCCGTCCACGCCGTCGGGCGCAAGCTGGCGCACGGCGTCGATGAAGCGCTCCCCTCGTGGCACGACCTCGTCCGCGCCGAACCCGCGTACGAGCTGCTCATCCTCGGGCTTGGCGTCGGCGATCACACGCAGCCCGCGCTGCTTGGCCAGCGCGATCACATAGGAGGCGAGCAGCCCCGCACCGCCGCTGACGGCGAGCGTCTGGCCGGCGGACAGCCCAAGCTGCTCGAGTCCAAGCAGCGCGGTCAGACCGTTCATCGGCAGCGTCGCCGCCTGCTGCAGCGTCGCGCCCTCGGGGATCGGCACAACCGAGGCGGCCGGGACAACGATCAGCTCGCACTGCGCGCCTCCCTCCGGACGGCGCGGGGTCAGCGCGGCCATCACCTGATCACCCACCGCCAGCCGCTCGACCCCCTGACCGACTGATTCGATCGTGCCGGCGGCGTCCATCCCCGGCGTCCACGGAGGCGGAAGATCGGGAGCGCCCCGCTGGCGCAGACCGATGTCGGTTGGGTTGACCGCAGCCGCCGCAACCCTGATCCGGACCTCGCCTGGGCCGGCCTCGCGCACAGGCCGGTCGATTACCTCGAGCACCTCCGGCCCACCTGGCCTATGGATGCCGACAGCTCGCAAAACGCCACCTCCTGGTCGTGCGGTTCATGATGATGCGCCGGATCTCGGTCATGCGCGGGTTCGTGACGATGGGCCGGGCCGCCCCGTGCGCCCGGACTGCTAGCGGTCGCGGTAGTAGTCGGCGTTGATCTGCGCGTAGCGCTGCCACTCCTCGGGCAGCTGGTCCTCCGCGAAGATCGCATCCACCGGGCAGGCCTCGACACAGGCGTCGCAGTCGATGCACTCCTCCGGGTCGATGTAGAGCATCTCGACCTGGTCGTAGTCGGGCTCATCCGGCGTCGGATGGATGCAGTCGACCGGACAGACCTCAACGCACGAGTTGTCCTTCGTGCCGATGCACGGCTCGGCGATCACGTACGCCATCGTGCCGAGATTCTAAGCGCGACCCAGTCCGCGCGCTTGAGTGGCAGATCGCATCGGCGTAAGAGGCGCACGGCCAGGGAGGTCGAACCGCCGGCGTTGACGGCGCGCTTGAATGGTGGATCGCATCGGCGTAAGAGGGGATAACCCAGCCTCTAGGCGGACTCAGCCCCTCGCTGGTTGGAGATGTCGGCCAGCGCGAGGGGCGGAAGGCGGCCCGACCACGGCAACGCCTGCTCCAGTTGCGAGGCGAGCTGCAGCAGCACCTCCTCGCGGGCCGGGGGGCCGATCAGTTGGACGGCGGTCGGCAGCCCATCCTCGCCTTGGTAGAGGGGCAGCGAGATCGCCGGCTGGCCGGTGACGTTGACCACTGCCGTGTACGGCGTGAACTCACCCGAGCGGCGGAAGTGCTCCCACGCGTCGGGGCCGCGTCCATGCACTTCGCCGGTCGCCAGCGGCCGCCGCGCAAGCGCGGGCGTCAGCACAGCATCGAACTCCGACATCGAGCGCACGATCAAGCGCGCCAGCGCCTGCAGCTCCGTCTGGACGCTCAGATAGGTGAGCGTGTCCTGGCGCCGCGAGCGCTCATACACCTCCCAGGTGAGTGGCTCCACGTCTTCAGGGCGAGGCTCGCGCCCCGCCAGACGCGCTCCGAGAACCGTGCTCATCGACACGAGCGGACCGAACAGCTTCGTGAACCCCTGCAGCAAGTCGGCGCCGGACCAGGGCGGCGCCACCTCCTCGACGTCGTGTCCGAGCGAGGCGAGCAGCGATGCCGCATCGCGAGCGGCGGCCGCGCAGAGCGGGTCGAGCGCCACGTGCTCCAGGGGCATGTTCAGCGCCAGCCCGATCCGCATCCGGCCTGGCTCCCGCCGAGCGAGCTCGGCGTACGAAGCCGGAGGCGGGGGCGCCCAGGTTGCGTCGCCGCGCTCGTAGCCAGCCAGCACATCAAGCACAGCCGCCGTGTCGGCCACCGTGCGGGTGAGCACGCCGTCGCACACGAGGAAGCTATCCCCCGCTTCGGGGCCGAGCGAAACGCGCCCACGGGCCGGCTTGAGCCCCACCAGGCCGCAGCAGGCGGCGGGGATGCGGATCGAGCCGCCGCCGTCATTTCCATGCGCGAGCGGCACCATCCCGGCCGCGACTGCGGCCGCCGACCCCCCGCTCGAGCCCCCAGGAGTCCGTCGCGGGTCCCACGGGTTCGCCGTCGGGCCGTTTCGGCGCGACTCGCAGGTGGGCAGGATGCCCATCTCCGGCATCGCCGTTTTGCCAACGATCACGAAGCCAGCCGCACGGAGGCGGCGCACGAGAAACGAGTCGCGCCGCGAAATCACATCGCGGTAGAGATCGGAGCACATCGTCAAGGGCATCCCAGCCACCTGCCGGTTGTCCTTGATCGCGATCGGGACGCCGGCGAACGGGCGCTGGTCGCCAGGCTCGATCTCCGCCGCCGTCGCGAGCGCCGCCTCGGCCGCCACGTGGGTGAAGGCATTGATGCGCGGCTCGAGCGCCTCGATCCGGCGGAGCGCGGACTCCACCAGCTCGGTGGCGGTGACCTCCCGCGAGCGCACGAGCGCAGCAAGCTCGGTTGCGGACCTCAGCAGAAGATCCTCCACGGCTCAAGCGTACTTAGGACACCGGCGGCGGCGCGGCCCTCGGGTACGGAATCCCGCCACGGCGGCGGACGGTCCCAGGCTCAAGGCACACCGGGTTCCGAGGACGCCCGGGTCCCGAGGACGTCCGGGTCCCGAGGACGCCCACGTTCGGATGACGCCCGGGTCCCAAGGACGCCCGGGTCCCAAGGACACCCGGGCCCCAAGGCACCCGTGCCCCCGATGTGCTTGACGTTAAGGACCTCTATGGTCCTCAAAGTCAGGCACGTCGCGGCGCGGGCGCACCGCGAGCATCACTCCACTCCTCGGTAGGGCCCCTCGAGGTACTCCCGCAGCATTCGCGTGGCGCAGAAGCGCGGCCCGATGCTGCGCAGCGAGGCCCGGATCCGCGCAAGCCAGGCGACCGGCAGGCCGCGCTCGTCGCGCTCGTAGAACGCCGGCAGCACCTGCTCCTGGAGCGTCTGGCGCAGCGCCGCGGCGTCGCGCGCATCCTGCGCTTCGTGGTCAGATGAGACCTCGCCGGACAGCGCCCACCCATTCTCGCCGTCAAAGGCCTCCGCCCACCAGCCGTCGAGCACGCTCAGCTGCAGGCCACCGTTGAAGGCGGATTTCATCCCGCTCGTCCCGCATGCCTCGAGCGGTGGGCGCGGGACGTTAAGCCAGAGGTCGCAGCCCCGCACCAGCGCCGCTGCAGAGGCCAGGTCGTAGTCGTCGAGGAAGACCACGCGCTCGGCCACGACCCGCGCCCACTTCAGGCCGAAGAGGCTCTGCAGCATGCGCTTGGCCTCCTCATCGCGCGGGTGCGCCTTGCCGGCCAGGAGAACCTGCACAGGGCGCTCGCCATCCAGAAGGCGGAGCGTCCAATCGGGGTCGCGCGTCAGCAGGTTCAGGCGCTTGTACGCAGCCACCCGACGCGCGAAGCCGATCGTGAGCACATCCTCGCGCAGGGCCTGGGAGGCCGCGATGGCGTACTCCCGCACATCGCCGCGCAGCAGCCGCTCGGTGACGCTGCGGTCGCGCACGAGTGCGATCAGCTCGGCACGCTGGGCACAGCGCGCTTGCCACAGCTCCTCATCCGGGATCGCCTCGACCGGCTCCCACGCCGCCGGATCGTCGGCGCGCTCAATCCAGTCCGCACCGAGATGACGGTCGAGCAGCTCACGCATTGCGGGCCCGATCCAGGTCGAGATGTGAACGCCATTGGTGACGTGGCCGATCGGGACCTGCTCCGGCGGACGCTCGGGCCACAGCGAGCTCCACATCGCCCGGGCCACCTCGCCGTGGCGGCGGCTGACCCCGTTCGCGGCCCGACTCAGCCGCAGCGCCAGCTCGGTCACCCCAAATGGCTCATCGCCTCTCTCCGGGTGCCGTCGCCCAAGGGCCACGAGCCGCTCCACCGCGCAGCCCGCCTGGGCGGCCAGCGCGTGTAGCGCCGCTCGCGCCTGGTCAGCCGGGTAGGCGTCGTTGCCGGCCTCGACCGGCGTGTGGGTGGTGAAGATGGTATGAGCGCGCGCCCGCTCAAGCGCAGCTTCGAAATCCCCCTCGCCGCCCTCATTCGCCGCCTCAGGCCCAACCTTGCCCGTCGCCTCAGGCGCCCACGCTTGCGCTGCGTGAACGTCTCCCACAAGCCGCCGTTCGTCTGCCCGGCTCCCGACAAGCGCGGGCGCCAACCGCCGCCTCGTGCTCTCACCGAGCGCGAGAGCGAAGGGCGCAAGCGCCGCGTGCCCCTCGTTCAGATGCACCACTGAAGGCTCGATCCCGAGCGCCCGCAGCGCCCGCATCCCCCCCACGCCGAGCAGCACATACTGCGCAAGGCGCGTCTGCGGATCGGCATCGTAGAGACGGGCGGTGATGAACCGCTCGAGCGGCCCGTTGGCGGCTACGTCGGTATCGAGCAGGTAGAGCGGCACGCGTCCCACCTCGATGCGCCAAACCTGGGCCGCCACGCTCTGCTCTCCGATCGGCACCTCGACCATCAACGGCTCGCCGCCTGGCCCGCTGACAAGCGCCCCGGGCACGCGCTCGGGGTCGCTCTCCAACCAGTACTCCTGCTGCCAGCCGGAGGCATCGACCCGCTGCCGGAAGTAGCCGCGGCGGTACATCAGCCCCACCGCGACAAGCGGAACCCGGCGGTCCGAGGCCTCCTTCAGCAGATCGCCGGCGAGCGCGCCCAGACCGCCGGCGTACAGCGGCAGCGAGACGTGCACGCCGTACTCGGCGCAGAGGAAAGCGGCCGGCCGGCGCGGATCGAGCGAGCCAGGCGCGGCCGGGGCATCGAGCTCGGCCTCCAGCAACGCCTCGAGGTCCCGCGCGCGCGCAAGCAGTGCCTGGTTGGCCGCGGCTCGCTCGAGCGCAGCCGGCGGGGCCTCCTGCAGAAGGCGTACGGGGTTGCGAGCGCAGCGCTCAAAGCGCTCGGCGTCAACCGCGGCGAACAGCTCGTGACCGCCAGGCGCCCACGACCAGCGGTAGTTGTAGGCCAGGCGCGCGAGCGGTGCGAGCGGCTCCGGCAGCCGCTCGGCCAGCATCAGAGCCGCCCGCCGAACGTCGGCCCCGTCGTCCCAGCCAATTCTGCTTCTGCTCACGACAGCGATTATCGGCAAAGCGCGGTGGGCCAGCTAGGCTGCGGTGATGAGCTGCACCCTTGGAGTGCTTGCGTTCGGCGATTCGATCACCAACGGCGGCGGCGAGCTCCAGTGGGGGGTTGCGCTGCAGTCGTGGGCGCTTTGGGTGGCGCGCGGGTTGGGGTTGCCGTTCACCTCCTACGCGGTCGACGGCGCTCGCGCAGCGCACGTTGTCGAGCAGCAGATCCCCGCCTTCCTTGCTCGCAGCGCCCACCCTGACGCGCGCTATGAGCTTGGCTGCCTGTACATCGGCGTCAACGATGTGCGCGCGCCCGACTGGGACGAGACGCGCTTCGCGGGCTGCTACGCGCGCGCGCTCGAGTTCCTCGGCCGCCGCTGCGAGCGCACGCTGGCGCTGACCGCGCCGGTCGACCTCGGCCGTCCACGGGCCGGAGCCAAGGTGCAAGCGCTAAACACCTCGATCGAGCGCGAGGCGGCGCGCGCCGGCGCGCGCGTGGTCGACCTGCGCGACTTTGGGGGCCGGGAGCTGGTGATGGCCGATCGGGTGCACCCTACGGCCCTCGGACAGGTCGAGATCGCCGAGCGGGCGCTCGCGGTGCTCGCCCGCGATGGCGTGCGCGTTGCCGTGCGCCCCTCGGAGCTGGTCAGCTACAGGACGACCGCAACCGGGCGGCTGCGGGGGGACGCCCGCTACGCATACCGCATCCTCAGAGCGTACGCGGACGGAGGCCTTGCGCTGGTCCGCTCCGCGCTGCGCCAACGCTCGACGCCCCGCACGGGGCCCGCATTGCGGGCGACGCGGTGAGTCACGCGCTGCCTCACCTGCCCGGCGTCCTGCACACGCTCGAGCCGGCGCTGAGCCACTACGGCTACTTGGCCGTTGCCGGCTTTGTGCTGCTTGAGGATTTTGGCGTACCCGTGCCGGGCGAGACCGTGCTGATCCTCGGCGCCGTGTACGCGGGGACCGGCAGGCTGAGCGTGTGGGTCGTGGGGATCCTGGCCTTCCTCGCAGCCGTCGCCGGCGACAACATCGGCTTTGCCATCGGCCACTTCGGCGGGCGGGCGCTGATCGAGCGATACGGCCGCTACATCCTGCTCACGCGCGAACGCGTCGACCGAGCCACGGCGTTCTTCGACCGCCATGGCGGCAAGGTGATCGTGGTCGCCCGCTTCGTCGAGGGACTTCGCCAGGCGAACGGGATCATCGCCGGCTTGACCGGCATGCACTGGCGACGCTTTCTGGCCTTCAACGCACTCGGAGCGGCGCTGTGGGTAGGGGTTTGGACGTGCGTCGGCTACTTCTCCGGCAACAACATCGATGCGATCTACCGCACCGCGATCCGATACGAGGCCTACTTTGGCGCCGCCATCGGGGCCGCGATCGTCGCCCTCGTCGCGCACCGGATCTGGCGCTGGCGCCGGCGGCGGACAGGGTCCGAGCCCAGCGGGCCGGCGTCCATGCGCGACGATGCCCGCGTCGAGAGCGCAGCGGACCACGCCACCCCACCGGACGACGCTGCGCCCCACAGGGCCCCAGCGAAAAGCAAACCGCACAACGCCACCCCACCGGACCACGCTCCGCACCACAGCGCCCCAGCGAAAAGCAAACCGCACAACGCCACCCCACCGGACAGCACCCCGCGCCACGCCGTCCGAACAGAGCGCTCCCGAGACTGCGCCAAGCGGCCGGCGAGCGCAGGCGAACCCGGACCTGCGGATCCGCCCGGTCGGTCAGGCGGCGCGGAGGCCGGCAGCAGCTCAACGGGCGCTCCCCTCGAGGACGACGAACCAGGGGGCGGCGCTTGCGCGGGCGAGATCGCCGAGCACACGCGTCCCGGAGGCCAGCCCGGCGGCGCTTGAAGCTAGGAGGAGCGCGCCAGCCTGCCCGCCGCCTCGGTCGCCTCCCGCAGACGCCTCGCGAGCGCCGGCGTCAGCACCCCCGGCGTCATCTGCCAGCGCCAGTTACCCCTCGTGCGCCCCGGCGCGTTCATTCGCGCCTCCGAGCCGAGGCCGAGCACGTCCTGCGCCTGGATCATCGCGATGCGCGCGGGCGAGGCGAGCGCCAGGCGGATCAGCCCCCACCAAGGCTCACGCTCCGCGACCCCCTGTGCGGCCACCGTGCGCTCCACCTCGATCCGCCGCGATCGCGGCAGCGACTCGAACCAGCCCCGGGCGGTGTCGTGGTCGTGGGTGCCGGTGTAGACGACGCGATCCTCGGCATGGTTCTCGAACCGATGTGGACTGCCCCGATCGCCGGGGTCGAAGCCGAACTGGAGCACGAGCATCCCCATCAGACCCAGCTCGCGGCGCAGCCGCTCAACCGCCGGCGTGATCACGCCCAGATCCTCGGCCACCAGCGGCAGCTCGTCGCCCAGCTGCCGCCGGAAGGCGTCGAACAGCGCCCGACCGGGCCCGCGTCGCCAGCGGCCCCCGCGGGCATCGCGTGCGCCCTCGGGCACCGACCAGTACGCAACGAAGCCGCGAAAGTGGTCGAGGCGCGCGAGGTCAAACAGCTCGAGCGTGCGCCGCAGGCGCTCAACCCACCAGCGGTAGCGACGGCGCCGCAGCGCGGGCCAGTCGTAGAGCGGATTGCCCCACAGCTGGCCCCGGTCCGAGTAGGCGTCCGGCGGCGCTCCCGCCTGCGTGCCGCGCTGGAAGATCTCCGGATGGGCGAGGTGGTCGGCGCTGCCGGGCGCCACGTAGATCGCCACGTCGCCGAAGATCCGCACGCCGCACTCGGCCGCGTAGCGCCGCAGCGCGCGCCATTCACGGTCGAAGCGGACCTGGTCGGCCACGGCGCCCGCTCCCGCAAAGCGCTCCCAGTCGCCGATCCAAAAGCGCTCGCGCTCGCGGAATTCGCGTACCTCGTCCGGGCTCACGGGCGCGCGGCGGTCAGCGATCAAGCCCGGCCAGCAGGCAAACGCCGAGCGCGACTTATACGGCGAGCGGTGGCGGTCGGGTGGCCCGAGCGGCAGCACCTGCCAAAAGCTCTGACCGGCAGCAGCCAGCCAATCGACGAACCGATACGCCTCGCGTCCGAGCCTGCCGCCGGGCAGCGAGGTGATGTGCAGCTGGACGCCGCTGGCACGCGTCCTCAAGAGGCTCCCCCGTGCTTCCATGAGGCTCCTTCCTACCCAGCCTTGCGGCTCTCTTCTCCGACGGCGATGCGATGGCGGTCTCCGACAGCGGCGACCCCGAGAGACGCATACGGATCGGCGCCGGGGCTGCTCGAGTGCCGCTGCCCTTCTCCCCCTGCTAGTAGCGGGCGACTCGGCGCCGGGCCAGGCGAGCGGCCGCCATCCTCTGGCTCGTCCGCGCGCGCCGGTGGCTATTTTCGAGGGATGCAACAGCAGAGAGAATCCGACCCGGTCACAGCTGTGGTCAGTGCCTCGCGCGCGGTGCGCCGCGCCGCCGCCGGGCGCCCGCCGGCGCGGATCGTACTGCAGCACCCGCAGCCCTCGGTCGACGGCGGCCGCTATCCGGCCAAGCGCTGTGTCGGCGACCGTGTGACGGTCTCCGTCGATGCCTTTCGCGACGGCCACGATTTGCTGCGCGCGGTGGTCCGCTACCGCCCGCCCAGCTCGGGCCGCTGGATCGAGTCCGAGCTGCACCCGATCGACGCCCATCTCGACGGCGTTCGCTGGGCGGGCGAGTTCGAGGTCGATCAGGTGGGCCGCTGGGAGTTCACCTGCGAGGCGTGGACGGACCGCTTCGGCACCTGGCGGGAGGAGCTGCGCCGCAAGCTGAAGGCTGGTCAGCACGACCTCGGAGGCGAGCTGTCGGAGGGCGCTCAGCTGCTGCGCGAAGCCGCCCGCGCCGCCACCGAGGAGAGACAGCGAGCGCTGATCGAGCGCACGCTGGCCAAGCTTGAGGACCCGGCCTTGGAGCCGCGCGAGCGTGAGCAGGCCGCCCTCGATGAAGCCCTGTATGAGGCGGTCGAAGCCTGTCAGCCGCGCGCCGACGCGGTTTCGCTGCCCGCGCCGCTTGTGCTCGAGGTCGACCGCGAACGTGCCCGCTTCGGCTCCTGGTATGAGCTGTTCCCACGCTCCTGGGGCGGCTTGCAGGGGGTGCGCGCGCAACTTCCGCGGCTTGCCGAGCTCGGCTTTGATGTGATCTACCTACCGCCGATCCACCCGATCGGCCACACCAACCGCAAAGGCCGTGATAACGCGCTCAGCGCGGGTCCCGACGACCCGGGCTCGCCCTGGTCGATCGGCGATGAACACGGCGGCCACGAAGCGATCCACCCCGAGCTCGGGACGGTCGAGGACTTCCTTGAGCTGACCGCCACAGCCCGCGAGCTCGGCCTCGAGATCGCCCTCGACTTCGCGATTCAGTGCTCTCCGGACCACCCTTGGTTGCGCGAGCATCCGGAGTGGTTTCACCGGCGTCCCGACGGCACGCTCAAGTACGCGGAGAATCCGCCCAAGCGCTACCAGGACATCTACAACGTGAACTGGGAGTCCCCGGATTGGCGCGGATTGTGGGAGGCGCTGCTTCAGATCGTGCTTTTGTGGGTGGAGCGGGGCGTGAGGATCTTCCGCGTCGATAACCCGCACACCAAGCCTTTCGCCTTCTGGCGCTGGCTGATCGAGCAGGTGCACAGGCGCGACCGCAACGTGATCTTCCTCGCTGAGGCGTTCACGCGCCGAGCGGTGATGCGCCACCTCGCCAAGCTCGGCTTCAGCCAGTCCTACACCTACTTCACCTGGAAGAACTCGCGCTGGGAGCTGACCGAATACCTCACCGAGCTGACCCGCTCCGAAGAGCACGAGTACTTCCGCCCGAACTTCTTTGCCAACACGCCCGACATCCTCCACGCCTATCTGCAGCATGGCGGTCGTCCTGCGTTCGAGGCGCGACTCGTGCTGGCAGCGACGCTGAGCCCAAGTTACGGGATCTACTCGGGCTTTGAGAACCTCGAGAACGTGCCGCTGCACGAGGGCTCCGAGGAGTACCTGCACTCCGAGAAGTACGAGCGCAAGGAGCGGCGGTTGGACGGCGAGCTTTTGCCGCTGATCGCCCGCCTGAACCAGGTCCGCCGCGAGCATCCTGCGTTGCAGCGCTTCGAGAACGTAACCTTCCTCGAGACCGAGAACGACGCCCTGATCGCCTATGCGAAGCAGTGGGGCGCGGACACCGTGATCGTCGTGGTCAACCTCGACCCGCACCGGACCCAGGAGGGCCTCGCGATCCTCGGCCCGGGCCTCGGCGTGCCGCCGAGCTTCACAGCCCACGACCTGCTCAGCGGCGAGCAGTACGCATGGCGGCTGGGGCGCAACTACGTGCGCCTCGACCCTGGCTTTCGCCAGGCCCACGTGATCGCGGTCGAGCCGTGATGTCGTTGAGCTCAGGACCCAACACCGAGGTGCTGCGCACGGTCGTGCTCGGCGGGGCGCGTCCGCAGCCGAGCGCCCCCTCGCCCGCGCAGACCAGCCAATGGTTTGAATCCGAGCCGCTCTGGTTCAAGCATGCGATCTTCTACGAGATCCACATTCGCGGCTTCTACGACTCAAACGGGGACGGCTCGGGCGATTTCCGGGGCCTCACCGAGAAGCTCGACTACCTGCAGTGGCTTGGGATCGACTGCATCTGGCTTTTGCCCTTTTACGCCTCGCCGCTGCGTGACGGTGGCTATGACATCTCCGACTACCGCGCCGTGCACCCGGACTACGGGACGGTCGAGGACGTGCGTCAGCTGGTCGATGCGGCGCATGCCCGGCGCATCCGGGTGATCGCCGATCTGGTGATGAACCACACCTCGATCGACCACCCCTGGTTTCAGGAGTCGCGCTCAAGCCCGGACTCGCCGAAGCGCGACTGGTACGTGTGGTCCGAGACGCCCGAGCGCTACAAGGACGCGCGAGTCATCTTCCTCGACACCGAGACGTCCAACTGGACGTGGGACCCGGTCGCGGGCGCCTACTACTGGCATCGCTTCTTCTCCCATCAGCCCGACCTCAACTACGACAACCCCGAGGTCCAGGAGGCGATGCTCGAGGTGCTGCGCTTCTGGCTTGATTTGGGCTTCGACGGGTTCCGCCTCGACGCCGTGCCTTATCTGTTCGAGCGCGAGGGCACCAACTGCGAGAACCTGCCCGAGACACATGCCTACCTGAAGCGCATCCGCCGCGAGGTCGACGCCCGCTATCCGGATCGCGTGCTGCTCGCCGAGGCAAACCAGTGGCCCGCCGACGTGGTCGAGTACTTCGGCGATGGTGATGAGTGCCACATGGCCTTCCACTTTCCGGTGATGCCGCGCATGTTCATGGCGCTGCGCCGCGAGCAGGCGGCGCCGATCTACGAGATCCTGGAGCGCACGCCGTCGATTCCCGAGAGCTGCCAGTGGGGCCTGTTCCTCCGCAACCACGACGAGCTGACGCTCGAGATGGTCACCGACGAGGAGCGCGACTACATGTACGCGGAGTACGCGAAGGACCCGCGGATGAAGCTCAACCTCGGGATCCGCAGGCGGCTGGCGCCGCTGCTCGACAACGGCCGCGACGAGATCGAGCTGATGACCGCGATCCTGTTCTCGCTGCCGGGCTCGCCCGTTCTCTACTACGGTGACGAGATCGGAATGGGCGACAACATCTTCCTCGGCGATCGCGACGGCGTGCGCACGCCGATGCAGTGGACCGGGGATCGAAACGGCGGCTTCTCGCGCGCGGACTTCGCGCAGCTCTACGCGCCGCCGCTGATGGATCCCGTCTACGGCTTCCAGGCGGTGAACGTCGAGGCGCAGCTGCGCACGCCTACATCGCTGCTGCGCTGGATGCACCGCTTCATCGCCCTGCGCAAGGAGCACCCGGTGTTCGGGCTCGGCACGTATGAGCCGATCCGCAGCTCGAACCCGCGCATCTTCGCGCACCTGCGTCGCTTTGAGGAGGACCTCGTGCTGTGCGTGCACAATCTTGCCCGCTCCGCGCAGGCGGTCGAGCTCGACCTCGCGCAGTTCGAGGGGCGCTTCCCGGTCGAGCTGTTCGGACGCTCGCGCTTCCCGCGCATCGGCCAGCTCCCCTACCTCCTGACGCTGGCGCCCCGTGGGTTCTACTGGTTTGCGCTCGTCGCGCCGGAGGCGGTCGATGAGTGAGCAGCGGCCGGGGAGCGACATCAGCCCGGGCAAGCTGGGGGAGCTGCTCGACGTCGAGCAGCTGCGGGAGTGGCTGGTGGCGCAGCGCTGGTACGCATCGAAGTCGCGCGCGGTCAGCGCGATCGAGCTGGTCGAGCACGTGTCGCTGTCGGACGAGCTGCTGCTGGTGCTGGCGCAGGCGCGCTTTGCGACAGGCACGCACGAGCTCTACCAGCTGCTGCTGTTCCAAGGCGCCGAGGCGCCGGGCGCCGAGCCGATCATGCGCGTCGGCGATCACGTCCTTTACGACGTGATCGCCGAGCCGGCGCGGGCGCTCGAGCTGCTGCGCCAGATCGATGCGGGCGCGGACTTCCGCACCGATAGCGGCACCTTCAGCTTCCGCCGCGCTGGGAACCCGGTCTCGCTTTCGATGCGGGGACCGGTGCGGGCGCTCGCGGGGGAGCAGTCGAACTCCTCGATCGTGATCGACGAGCGGCTGATCCTCAAGCTGTTCCGCAAGCTCGAGTCGGGGATCAACCCCGAGCTTGAGATGCTGCGCTTCCTCACGCATGCGCGCTTTCCGCACATCGCCCGGCTACACGGGTGGTTCGAGTACGAGGGCAGCGCGCTCGCGGCGACGCTCGGCGTCACGCAGGAGTTCATCCGCGACGGCCGCGACGGCTGGGAGCTGGCGCTGGAGGAGATCCCGACCGAGCCCGAGCGGCTGCTCGGCCGCCTCGCCAGCCTCGGCGAGGTGACCGCGAGGATGCACAACGCGCTCGCCTCGGACCCGACCGATCCCGCCTTCTCTCCCGAGCAGCCGAGCGCCGAGTCGCTGGCGCTGCTGACCGCAACCGTGGATGAGGACATCGAGCGCATCTTCCTGCGCTTGCCTGACGATGAGCGCCTGGAGCCGATCGCCGGGCGCGGGGAGGACGTGCGCGACCGGCTGAGCGCCCGCGCTCAGCTCGGCATCGGCGGCCGGTCGATCCGCATCCACGGCGACTACCACTTGGGCCAAACGCTCGCGACGCCGCGCGGCTGGGTGATCATCGACTTTGAAGGCGAGCCGGCCAGGCCGCTGCCTGAGCGCCGGGCGAAGCGCTCGCCGCTGCGGGACGTCGCCGGGATGCTCCGCTCGTTCGCCTATGCGGCCTCAGCCGTCGAGATCCAACGCGGCCAGAAGGCGCCGCCGGACTTCGAGCGCCGCGCTCGCGAGCGCTTCCTCGAGCGCTACTTCGCCGAGGTCGAGCCGGCCCTCCTGCCTGCAGGGGAGGGGCCGATCGCCAACCTGCTGGCGATCTTCGAGCTCGAGAAGGCGATCTACGAGCTGCGCTACGAGCTCGACAACCGCCCCGACTGGGTGGGCATCCCGGCGGCGGGGATCGCACGCCTGCTGGAGGCCGTATGAGCGCCGCCGCAGCCAGGTCCACCACCACGTCGGAGGCCTTGTGACCGTCGCCACCTCCGAGCTCGATGCGCTCGCCGCGCGCGAGCACTCCAACCCGCACGGGGTGCTCGGCGCCCACCCCAGCCCGAGCGGGGTGATCGTGCGGGCGCTGCGCCCGGATGCGCGCTCGATCTTCGCCCTCCTCCCCGACGGCGCCCGCCATCGGCTCGAGCAGATCCACCCCGCCGGGATCTTCGAGGCCGAGCTGCCGGGCCGTTCACTGCCGCTGCGCTACCTGCTCGAGGTCGACTACGGGCCGGGCGGCACGTACACGATCGAGGATCCCTACCGCTTCACGCCGACGCTCGGCGAGCTCGATCTGCACCTGATCGGCGAGGGCCGCCACGAGCGGATCTACGAGCGGCTCGGTGCGCATCCGCGCGAGCACGAGGGCGCCAGCGGCACCGCGTTCGCCGTGTGGGCGCCGGCGGCACGCGCGGTAAGCGTGGTCGGCGACTTCAACTCGTGGGATGGGCGGCTGCACCAGATGCGCTCGCTCGGTGCGAGCGGGATCTGGGAGCTGTTCGTGCCCGGCGCCGCGCCGCCCGCGCGCTACAAGTTCGAGATCCTCACGCAGGAGCACGCGCTGCTGCTGAAGGCCGACCCCTACGCGCAGGAGACAGAGCCGCCGCCCCGCACAGCCTCGGTCATCTACGCGCGCTCCCACGAGTGGGCGCGCAGCGAGGCGACATGGCTGGAGCGCCGCCGCGCCAGCGTGCCGTTCGCTCAGCCGCTGTCGATCTACGAGGTGCACCTGGGCTCCTGGCGGCGGGCCCCCGATGGGGGGCGTCCACCCTCCTATCTCGAGCTGGGCGAGGAGCTTGCGGCGTACGCGCGCGACATGGGCTTCACGCACGTCGAGCTGCTGCCGGTGATGGCGCACCCGTTCGAGGGCTCCTGGGGTTACCAGGTGACCGGCTACTACGCGCCCACGCCGCGCCACGGCTCGCCCGACGAGCTGCGCGGCTTCATCGAGCGGCTGCACGCGCACGGCATCGGCGTGATCCTCGACTGGGTGCCGGCGCATTTCCCGCGCGATGAGTTCGCGCTCGCGCGCTTCGACGGCACCGCGCTGTACGAGCACGAGGACCCGCGCCGCGGGGCCCACCCGGACTGGGGCACGCTCGTGTTCAACTTCGGCCGCCACGAGGTACGCAACTTCCTCACCGCCAATGCGCTCTTCTGGCTGCGGGAGTACCACGCCGACGGCCTGCGCGTCGACGCCGTCGCCTCGATGCTCTACCTCGACTACTCACGCGGTCCGGGGGAGTGGATCCCCAACCAGTACGGCGGACGCGAGGATCTCGAAGCGGTCGCGTTCCTGCGCGAGCTCAACGAGCTCGTGCACGCGCGCGAGCCGGGGGTGCTGTCGATCGCAGAGGAATCGACCGCCTGGCCGGGCGTCTCGCGCCCGGTCTACCTGGGCGGGCTGGGCTTCGGCTTCAAGTGGAACATGGGATGGATGCACGACACCCTCCAGTACTTCCAGCACGACCCCGTCTTCCGCCGCTACCACCACAACGAGCTGACCTTCAGCCTCATGTACGCGTTCACCGAGAACTTCATCCTGCCGCTCTCCCACGACGAGGTCGTGCATGGCAAGGGCTCGCTCTATCAGAAGATGGCGGGCGACCATTGGCAGAAGCTCGCCAACCTGCGGGCCCTGTACGCGTACATGTGGGCGCATCCCGGCAAGCAGCTGCTGTTCATGGGCTCGGAGCTCGCCCAGCAGCGCGAGTGGAGCCACGAGCGAGCGCTCGACTGGCATCTGCTCGAGCGCCCCGATCACGCCGGCGTGCAGGCGCTTGTACGTGATCTCAACCGCGCCTACCGCGCCGAGCCCGCGCTCTGGGAGCTCGATTCCGATCCCGCCGGCTTCCAGTGGCTCGAGGCCGGCGACGCCGACAATAATGTGATTGCGTTCGTGCGCCGGGGCAGAGAGAGGGGCGATGCGACACCGCTGCTCGTGCTGGTCGCCAACCTCTCGCCGGTGGTGCGCTACGGGTATCGCCTTGGGCTGCCACGCCCCGGACGCTGGCGGGAGGTCCTCAACACCGACTCGGCGCTCTACGGCGGCAGCGATGTGGGCAACCTCGGCGCGGTCGTCGCCGACCCCATCCCCTGGCACGGCCAGGCGCAGTCAGCGGCCCTCACGCTGCCGCCGCTGGCGGCCCTCTGGCTGGCGCCGGACGAGGCGCGCTGAGGCGCGGATGGGGGCCACCCGGCCGAAGCGATCGCTGCCGCGCGCATGAGGGCCGCGGAGTTCCCGTGGGAGCGGCCGCTTGGGGCGCGCATGCGCTCCGAAGGAGCGTGCGAGTTTCGCGTCTGGGCGCCGCGGGCGCGGCGGGTCGAGCTCGAGCTGCGCGGCAGGCGCTTCGAGATGAACGACGCCGGCTTTGGCGTGCGCGAGCTGCGCACCGAGGCCGCACCGGGCGAGGACTACCGCTTCGTGCTCGATGGCGCGCCGCTGCCCGACCCTTGCTCGCGCTGGCAGCCGCAGGGGCTGCGCGGGCCCTCGCGCGTCTACCTAGCAAGTGCGCAGGGCATCGCCGCCCAGCGCAGGAGCGCCTCCACCGCGCAGAAGAGCGCGCTCGCCGCGCAGGAGAGCGCGCCCACCGCTCCGGCGAGCGCGCCCACCGCGCAGGAGAGCGCGCCCACCGCGCAGCCCATCCGCCCGCGCCTGCCGCCGCTTGGGGAGCTTGTGATCTACGAGCTGCACATCGGCACCTTCTCTCCCGAGGGCACGTTCGCCTCCGCAATCCCCTACCTCGATGAGCTCGCCGCGCTCGGCGTCGGCGCGATCGAGCTGATGCCGATCGCCGAGTTCCCTGGCAGGCGCGGCTGGGGGTACGACGGCGTCTACCTGTCGGCCGCGCAATCCTCCTACGGTGGCCCAGCCGGGCTCGAGCAGCTGATCGCAGCGGCGCACGAGCGCGGGCTCGGCGTGATCCTCGATGTCGTCTACAACCACGTCGGCGCCTCGGGGACGGCCGCGCTCGAGGCGTTCGGCCCGTACTTCACATCGAAGTACGAGACCCCCTGGGGCAAGGCGATCAACTACGACTCCGCCGATTGCGACCCCGTGCGCGAGTGGGTAGCGCAGTCGGCCGAGGGGTGGATCGCAGATTTCGGCCTCGACGGGCTGCGACTCGACGCCATCCACGCGATCTTCGATCAGAGCGCCGAGCACATCGTCGAGCTGGTGGCGCGCCGTGTCCACGCCCTCGCCCCAAGCGCTCTCGTGATCGCCGAGTCCGGCCTCAACGACCCGCGCGTGGTGCGCCCACGGGAGCGCGGCGGTTACGCTTGCGACGGTGCCTGGGCCGATGACTTCCATCACGCGCTGCGCACGCTCGTGACCGAGGAGCGGGACGGCTACTACGCGGAGTTCGGGCGGGTGGAGCAACTGGCCAAGGCGTATCGCCGCCCATATGTCCATGACGGCTGCTATTCGAGCTATCGCCGTCGACGGTTCGGAGCGCCAGCGGACGACGTGCCGGTTGAGCGGTTCGTGGTCTTCGCCCAGAACCACGACCAGGTCGGCAACCGGGCGTTCGGCGACCGCCTGCCGGCGCACGCGCGGCCGCTGGCCGCATTCTGCACGCTGCTGGCGCCGTTCGTGCCGCTTTTGTTCATGGGCGAGGAGTACGGCGAGGAGGCGCCCTTCCAGTTCTTCTCGGACCACATCGATCCGGAGATCGCGGAGGCCACGCGCGCCGGCCGTAGGCGCGAGTTCGCCGCGTTCGCCTCCTTCGGCCAGGAGATCCCGGATCCACAGGCGCCGGAGACGTTCGCGCGCTCGAAGCTGACCCGTCGCCGCGACCCCGCCCTGGCCGAGCTGTACCGCGCCCTGCTCACGCTGCGACGGCGGATCCCGCCCGGTGCCGAGGCGGAGGGGATCGCCTTCGACGATGAGGCGCGGTGGCTGCGGCTGCGACGCGGGCCGTTTGAGCTCATCTGCAACTTCGCCGCCGGGCCCGTGACGCTGCCGGCGGTGGGCGCGCTGGCGCTGGTAACCCATCCGGCTGCCACGGCGCTCTCGGACGGCCGGCTGACGTTGCCGAAGCTGGCAGGTGCCGCGCTCGAGCTGCCGCCGTCGAGTAGGGGTGCTGGGACGGTCGGCGCCTCGGCAGGGCAGCCGACGAGCGAGCGCCCACCACTCGAGCGTTCCCCACGCCCACCGGGTCTGCTGCCATGAGCATCGAGGCCTGGCCCGGCGAGCCTTTTCCGCTCGGGGCAACCTGGGACGGCAGCGGCACCAATTTCGCCCTCTTCTCCGAGAACGCCGAACGGGTGCTGCTCTGCCTGTTCGATGAGGAGGGCAACGAGACGTGCGTCGAGATGCAGGCACGCCGAGCCCTGCACTGGCATGTGTACCTGCCCGGGGTGGGACCCGGTCAGCGTTACGGCTACCGGGTGCACGGCCCGTTTGCGCCGCACGAGGGTCACCGGTTCAACCCGGCCAAGCTGCTGATCGACCCCTATGCGAAGGCGATCGACGGCGTCGTCGACTACGGCTCGGAGGCAAACGTGCTGCCGTATGTCCCGAACGGCTCCGACGAGGCCGATCTCGAGCGCGACGATGAGGATGACGCCGACGCCGTCCCGAAGGCGGTCGTGATCGATGAGGCGTTCTCCTGGGAGGGCGATCGCCATCCGCGCATCCCCTTCCATGACACCGTCATCTATGAGACCCATGTGAAGGGGTTCACGATGCGCATGCCCGAGGTCCCCGCGCGGCTGCGCGGCACCTACGCGGGGCTCGCCTCAGAGCCCGCGATCGCCTACCTGAAGGACCTCGGCGTGACTGCCGTCGAGCTTTTGCCCGTCCATCACATCGCCGACGAGCGCTTCCTGCACGAGCGCGGCTTGCGCAACTACTGGGGCTATTCGACGATCGGCTACTTTGCACCGCACTCGGAGTATGCGGCGAGCGGGACGCGCGGCGAGCAGGTGCGCGAGTTCAAGGAGATGGTCAAGGCGCTGCACCGCGCCGGCATCGAGGTGATCCTCGATGTCGTCTACAACCACACGGCTGAGGGCAACCACCTCGGGCCGATGCTGTCGTTCAAGGGGATCGACAACCGCTCCTACTACCGCCTCAACCCGGAGGATCCCCGCTTCTACATGGACTTCACCGGCACCGGCAACTCGCTCAACCCAGTCCACCCCAGCGTGCTGCGGTTGATCATGGATTCGCTGCGCTATTGGGTGACCCAGTGTCACGTCGACGGCTTCCGCTTCGATCTCGCCTCCGCGCTGGCCCGCGAGTTCTACGAGGTCGACCGCCTGTCGGCGTTCTTCGACGTGATCCACCAGGACCCGGTGCTCTCGCAGGTGAAGCTGATCGCCGAGCCGTGGGACCTCGGCCCGGGCGGCTACCAGGTGGGCAACTTCCCCGTGCTGTGGTCCGAGTGGAACGGCCTCTACCGTGACACGATGCGCGACTTCTGGCGAGGACAGCAGAGCGCGGGCGCGTTCGCCTCCCGCTTGTCTGGCTCCTCCGATCTCTACCAGAGCGATGGGCGAGACCCGTTCGCCTCGATCAACTTCATCACCTGCCATGACGGCTTCACGCTGCGCGACCTCGTCTCCTACAACGAGAAGCACAACGAGGCGAACGGCGAGGACAATGCGGATGGCACCGATGACAATCGCTCATGGAACTGCGGCGTTGAGGGTGAGACCGATGATCCCGCCGTGCTTGAGCTGCGCGCCCGTCAGCAGCGCAACTTCCTCGCCACCCTGCTGCTCTCGCAAGGTACGCCGATGCTGCTGGGCGGCGATGAGATCTCCCGCACCCAGCGCGGCAACAACAACGCCTGGTGTCAGGACAACGAGATCTCCTGGTACGACTGGGAGCTGGACGAGCGGGCGCGCGAGCTGCACGAGTTCACGCGGCGGTTGATCGCGCTGCGCCGGCAGCATCCCGTGTTCCGGCGCGAGAGCTTCCTCGAGGGCTCAAGCGAGGAGGGCGTGGCCGAGCTGCCGGACGCCTGGTGGTTCAGGGTCGACGGGCGCAAGATGACCGCGCGCGACTGGGAGGAGGGCGAGCCGGTGCTCGGCCTGTTCCTCAACGGCGAACGGATCCCCTATCCGGGCCCGCACGGCGAGCGGATCGTCGATGACTCCTTCCTTTTGCTGTTCAACGCCCACAGCGAGGAGCGCGTCTTCAAGCTGCCGGGAGCGTGGCTCGGCTCGGAGTGGACGCTTGAGGTCTCGACGCACGATCCCGCCGCGCCGGCAGGATCGACGCGCCACCCCGCGCGCTCCGAGCTCGCGCTCCCGTCCCGCACGCTGGTCGTGCTCAAGCGCGTGGGCTGACGCCGGCGCGCCCGCTCCAATCCCTGACAGCGGTAGAGCCGAGCGGGTAGACAGCGACCATGGAGCAGCCGCCGCGCGCCACCTACCGCCTGCAGCTGACGGAGGAGCGGGGGTTTGCGCACGCCCGCGCGCTGCTCCCCTACCTGCGTGCGCTGGGCATCTCCCATCTCTACCTCTCACCCTCGCTGCAGGCGCGAGCGGGCTCCCCCCACGGCTATGACGTGATCGACCCGAGCAGGCTGTCGGAGACGCTCGGCGGCCGCCGCGAGTTCGAGGCGCTCGCGGCCTCAGCTCACCGAGCGGGGCTCGGGATCGTGCTCGACGTGGTCCCCAACCACATGGCCACCGACCGCCACAATCGCTACTGGTCGGACCCCGCGCTGCGGGCACGCTTCTTCGATATCGACCCCGCCACCGGCCGCCACCGACGCTTTTTCGACATCGACGAGCTTGCCGGGGTGCGCCAAGAGGACCCCGGGGTGTTCGAGGCGACCCACGCGCTAGTGCTTGAGCTGGTACGCGACGGCCACCTCGACGGGCTTCGGATCGACCACCCGGATGGGCTGGCCGACCCGCCCGGCTACCTGCGGCGGCTGCGCGAGCACGGCGCCCGCAGCGTCTGGGTCGAGAAGATCCTCGCCCCAGACGAGCGCCTGCGCGACTGGCCGGCGTGCGGCACGGTCGGCTACGAGTTCCTCAACGACGTCTGCGCGCTGTTCGTCGATCCCGCGGGCGAGGCGCCGCTGAGCGCGCTGTGGGAGCGGATCGCCGGCGAGCGGCGCAGCTTCGCCGAGGTCGCTCGCGAGGCCAAGCTCGAGCAGGTGCACGGCACCTTCCGGCCGGAGCTGGAGCGGCTGGCTCGAACGCTCCTCGCCGACACGGCGCAGACACCGGCGATCGGCTCACGCGGCCCCGACGCCGAGCGGCTGAGCGCGATCGTGCCGGGCGGGCTTGATACCTTGGCGCGGGCGCTCGCGTCCCTGCCGGTCTACCGGACGTACGTCGACCCCATCGCGCGCACGGTGGCCGATGAGGACCGCGCGGCGATCGCGCGCGCGGCGATCGCGCCCCAGCTGGCGGAGCTGCTCCTGCTCGAACGCGAGGGCCCCGCCGAGTTCGTCACGCGCTTTCAGCAGACAACACCCGCGATCATGGCCAAGGGCGTGGAGGACACGGCCTTCTACCGCCACCTGCGGCTACTCGCGCTCAACGACGTGGGCGGCGATCCCGACCGATTCGGGATCGGACCGGAGGAGTTCCACCGCCGCTGCGCGGAGCGGCTCGCGCGCTTCCCGTGGAACCTGCTCACCACTCAGACCCACGATGCCAAGCGCTCGGCCGACGTGCGCGCCCGGATCGCGGCGCTCGCCTCGCTGGCCGAGCAGTGGGAGCGGGCCGTGTCCGAGTGGCTTGAGCGAAGCGAGCGCCACCGCCGGGCGGGCGCCCCAGATGATCGCGAGCGTTACCTGATCTTCCAGACGCTGGCGGGCGTCTGGCCGTTCGAGCTCAAGCGGCTGCAGGCGTACGTGCGCAAGGCGCTGCGCGAGGCGAAGCGCAACACCAACTGGGTCGAGCCCAACCCCGACTGGGAGCGCGCCGCAAGCGAGTTCTGCAGGGCCGTGTACGCGGACGAGCGGCTGATCGCCTCGCTTGAGCGGTTCATCGCACGGCTGCGCCCGATCGGCGAGCGGGCGGCGTTGGGGCAGCTGGTTCTGAAGCTGACCGCGCCCGGCGTGCCCGACATCTACCAGGGAGATGAGCTTGAGCTGCGCGCGCTCGTCGACCCCGACAACCGCCGGCCGGTCGACTTCGAGCTGCGCCGGCGGCTGCTGCGCAAGCTCCGTTCCGGGGCGCATCCTGATCCGGGCACGCTCAAGCTGCACGTCACAGCCTCGCTGCTCGCGCTGCGCGCCCGCCGCGCCGAGCTGTTCGCGCGCGGCTCCTACGAGCCGCTCGATGCCGGCGCGGGCGGCTTGGCATTCATGCGAGGCGACGAGGTCCTGGTGATCGTTTCGCTACCGCGCGCGGGCGAGGATGGCGCGGGGATGCTGAGCGGTGGCCCGCGCGGCCGCTGGCGCGAGGTTCACAGCGGCATCGAGCGCTCCTTCGACACCCGCGAGCCACTGGAGCGCCTGGTCGCAGAGCGCGGGTTTGCGGTGTTCGAGCGCGTCTGACCCGACCACTGCGCTCGGACGAACGTGGCGGCGCCGGGGCGGATAGCGTGCCCCTTTTGAGCGATGCGCGTGCTGCTTCTCTCATGGGAGTACCCGCCGGTGATCGAGGGCGGCCTCGGACGGCACGTGCGCAAGCTCTCCGAGGAGCTCGTGCGCGCCGGCGTCGAGATGCACGTGCTCACCCGCGGGAGCGGACAGGAGCGCGATCACGCCCCGCAGCAGGGTGGCTCCAGTGCGGCTGGCGGTGGGCGCCACCACCACGAGGAGCGCCACGGGGTGCTCGTTCATCGCGTCTGCGAGCCGCCCTTTCCCCGCGACACCGGGCGCTTCATGCGCTGGGTCGAGCGCATGAACGAGCACATGAGCGCCCGCGCCCTGGGGCTGCTCAGCCGGGTCGACTTCGACCTCATCCACTCGCACGACTGGTTGGTCGCCGTGGCCGCCGAGCAGCTCACCCGAACCAGCCGGCTGCCGTGGCTGTGCACGATCCACGCGACCGAATACGGTCGCCATCAGGGCTCGGTGGACCAGCCGCCGCAGGCGCTGATCCACGCGCGAGAGCAAGCGATGGCGCGCCGCGCAGACCGGCTCATCACATGCTCGCAGTACATGCGCGAGCACGTCGCGCGAGTGTTCGGGGTGGCGCGGCGCAAGGTGACGGTGATCCCCAACGGGATCGATCCGCTGGAATTCGAGGAGGTTGCCCCGGCGCTGCCCACGCTACGGGCGCGCTTTGCCGCGCCGGACGAGCTGCTCGTGCTCCTGATCGGCCGGCTGGCGTACGAGAAGGGGTTCCACCTCGCGCTCGATGCGCTCGCGTCGGTAATCCGACGGCGGCGCGGCGTGCGCTTCGTGGTCGCGGGGAGCGGAACCGCCGAGCAGGAGCTCAAGCGCCAGGCCGCCGAGCTCGGCCTCTCAAACCACGGCACGTTCCTCGGCTGGGTGGGCGACGAGATGCTGCGCGCGCTTTACCACGCCAGCGACCTCTGCGTCGTGCCATCGATCTACGAGCCCTTTGGGCTGGTCGCGCTCGAGGCAATGGCCTCCGGATGCCCGTGCATCGTGGCCGATACAGGCGGACTGCGGGAGGTGGTGGCGGGCGATGAGACGGTCGCCTTGCGCTTCCCCGCCGGCGATTCCGAAGCGCTGCGGCTGCTGCTCGAGCGCATGCTGTCCGACGACGAGGCGCGCGCGCGACTCGCGCTCAGGGCCCGCGAGCACGTGCTCCGCTTCGCTTGGCGCGAGGTCGCACAGCGCACCCTGCACGTCTACCGCGCGCTCATCCCCCACGCCCCCGCCGTTCGCTGAGGCGAACTCCCCCGCAACCGCGGCGAGGAGGGAAGGAGCACGACGCCCGGCGCCAGGAAAATCCCATCCGGCCCGCAGTCCGCACGCAGCCGGGCGCCGGCGAGCAGCGACTGGGGGCCCGCCTTGCAAGGCGGGCCCCCAGCGCGACCTCCTACCCAGCAGTCCCGGAGACCGCGGTGCCTCCGACCGGCGTCGTGACGCTCGCCCCGGTGGAGGTGGCACCCACCGGGGTCGAGCTGACCACGGACGCCTGCGGCGCGGATGCCGTCTCGGCGGTACCCGGGAGGGCGGCGGTTGGGGGCGTGGCCGCTTGGGGGGCGGGAGCGGCCACGGGGGTCGCCGCCTGGGGGGCGGGAGCGGTGACGGTGGTGCTCGTCGCAGGCTGCGGCACCGAGGGGGTGCTCGTCGAGCCGCTGGGCGCGGTCGGCGTCGTCGCGGCGCCTGTCGTGGCGGTTGCGCTGCCGCCGGCGGAGGCGCTCGCCTGCACGGATGCGGCCTGATCGACGGTGGACTGAGCGGGGGCCGGATCGCTTGCGGCGGACTGCGAGTCCGATGTCGTCGTGGACGGCTGCTGCGGGGCGGCCTGACCGCTGGGAGCGCTCTGCGAGGAGCTCGTCACCTGCGACGACCCAGTCGTCACCTGGCCACCGGTGTCCGGCGTGGTCTGGCCGGTGGTGGCGGACCCGCCGCCTGCGGAGGACGTCCCCGATGACTGCGACCCCGACGCGGACGTGCCGCCGCTGTAGGTCTGGTTCGTTGTCGACTGGCTGGAGCTCGCCTGTGTCGCGGCCGAGCCGCTCGTGCTGGCGCGCCCCTGTGCATCAGTGCTGCCGCTCGCCTGCGCGCTCGTCCCCGACGAGGTCGTCTGCGCGCCTCCGCTTGTCGACGAGGTGACGCGCGTGCTCGAGGAGGACGCGCTGCTTGAGGAGGTGGAGGTCCGCGTGCTCGAGGTGCTGCGCGTGCTGTGAGCGGTGCTCGTCCGGGCGGTGGTTTGCACCTTGGTGGTGCCCCAGACGCGACCACTCGGATGCTCGGCAAGCAACTTGTCGATCAGCGCCAGCATCCTCGACCCCGACCCCATCGGACCGGGCGGATAGAAGCCGATCTCCAGGTGCGGGCCCGTCGAGATCCCGACGATCCCGTATCCGACCTCGGTGATCTGCTGGCCGGCGGTGACGTGCTCGCCCACATGCACGAGGTCCGGGCCGGCGTGGCCGTAGTAGACCTCGAGCCCCGCGAGCGGCCCGGAGGTGATCTTCAGGATCGGCGCCCAGGGGCCAAAGCCGCTGATCCCCTCGCCGATGATCACGCCGCTGCCCATCGCGTACTCCGGCGTGCCACCCGGGGCCGCGTAGTCGACGCCCTGGTCGACATAGCCGTTCACCAGATACTGGCGTGGGAGCGGTAGCGCGACGCCGCCGCTCAGTATGTAGGTCGAGCTGCCCGAGCCCGGCGAACTCGGCGAGACAACCGTCACGGAGCCGCCGCCTGAACCGCCCGCACCGCCGGACGCCCCCGCGCCGGACGTGGTCGAGCCGCCCGCACCGCCCGACGCCGCCGAGCCACCCAGGCTGCCGGACCCGCTCGCACCACCGTGCGCCGCCGCAGTAAAGCCACCGCCAGCGCCCGTCGAACCGCCTTCGCTTCCACCCCTTGCGGCCGCGGAAGCCCCGGCGGATCCCTTCGCGGCGAAGCCGGCCGTCGCGCCGGCGCCGGTCTTGGATCCACGCGCGGTCGGGTGCGCTCCGGCACCGCCCGCAGCATGCCTGCGTCCGCCGGCCTCAACGCCAATCTTCCCGTGGCTGCTCGCCCCGGCTTGCGCGAGGCCCGCCGCGCTAGAGCCAGCACCCTGCGTGCCGTTGAAGACGAGCACCGGGGCCCTGAACATCATCGCCCACATCTGCACGTCGATTGCGCCGGTCGTCGGCAGCCCCTCGAGACGCTGGTACTTGACGACCGCGCCGCGTGTCAGAGGCCCGAAGATCCCATCGACGACGAGATGCACCGAGGGCAGCAGCTGGTTGAGCCGCTCCTGCGCTGCCGCGACCAACGGTCCCCGGCTCCCGTACTCCAGGACCACCCGCTGAGCATCTGACCGGGTCTCGACCGCCGTCGCCGTGCGCGCGTTGCCGCCGTCCTTGTGGGTCTCGGCGGCCGCCACGGACTCCGGCAGCACCGGGGCCGCCGCAAGCGCGGCGCTGACCGCGAGCGAGACGCTCTTGCGCCGCCGCCGGGCGCGGCGAGAGATCTCCGCAAGGCGCCTGCGCTGACGCGAGCGGGCGAGCGATCGCTCCCACAGCTCGATCGAGGCGAGGTCACGGCGTCCGGCTTGGCTTGCGTTGGCGTCGAGGCTCGCGTTTGGCAATCAGGCTCCTTTCGGTTCTCAGCCTCCGGGGTTAGCTGACGGGCTCGCGTGACCGACCACGCTACGCCGTGCTCAGACGGCGATTCGCCCCAGCGGCCGCAGCCGCATTGGGTTCCCCGTTCCCTCGCCACGCGGGCGAGGGTTTCGGCTCACGATTGGCTCTGAGGGGCCTTAACCGGCGTGGGGGGCAGAAGTAGCGCCCGACGAGGAGAAAAATCCGCAAGCGCCGAAATCTCCCGCCAGGCGCCGCTTGTCGAGAGCTGGCGGACGACCAGGAGCGCGACGGCCCGGCCGCACGGCGCGCCATCCCCGACCGCACGGCGCGGGGAGCCCTCCGCGATTGACCGCAGGACTCCCCGCTCTCAGAGATCAAGGGCCGCTGGGGGGAGCGCAGCCCTCAGCGGCTGACGATCCCGATGATCGGGTAGAGATGGCTGAGCTTGGGCATGTTGGTCGCATCGCCGTAGGCGTACACGGTCCCTCCGGAGTCGACCAGCCAGTAGCCGCCGCCATCCGCGGTCGCGGTCATGCCGACGATCTGACTGTCGCGCACGCCACTTGCCCACGGCGAGCCGTGCCAGGGCGCGCTCGGGCCGTAGATGTTGCCCAGGGCGGTGTAGATCCAGTAGCGATCATCAGGCGTCGCCACGATCCCTATCACCGGATGCGCCGGGTGCAGCTGCGGGTAGCTCTTAGCGTCGCCAAAGGCGTAGACGTGGCCGGTTGAGTCGACCAGCCAGTAGCCGCCGCCATCCGGGGTCGCTGCCATCCCCGTGATCGTCTCGCCGCGCACGCCGCTTGACCACGGCGAGCCGTGCCAAGGAGCGTTCGGCCCGTAGATGTTGCCGGAGGCCGTATACAGCCAGTAGCGGCCGCCGGGCGCTCGCACGATCCCGATCACCGGTGGATGGCCCACCCTGACCGGCGCGAAGCTTCCGGCGTCGCCGAAGGCATAGACGTGGCCGGAGGAGTTCACGAGCCAGTAGCCCCGATCGTCGGCAGTCGCAGCCATGCCGACGATCGAGCCGTCGCGCACGCCGGTTGACCATGGCGAGCCGTAGAAGCTCTCGCCGAGGCTGCCGTAGATGTTGCCGTAGCCGGTGTACAGCCAGTAGCCGTCGCCAGGCGGAGGCGCCACCGTGGCGGTCGGCGCCGAGTAAGCGGTCACCCTGCTGCCTGAGGAGTTGCTGGCCGTGACCAGAACCCGCATCCTGCTGCCGACGTCGGCGAGGCCGAGCGTATAGGTCGAGGAGGTCGCGCCGGCCACAGCCTGGCAGCTGCCGTTCGAGGGGTTGCAGCGGTCCCACCGGTAGGCGTAGGAGGAGGGGCTGCCGGACCAGCTGCCGCTGCTCGCCGTGAGCGTCTGGCCCTGCTCGGCAGAGCCCGTGATCACGGGTGCGCTCGTGTTGGCAAGCGGAGGATCGCTCGGAGCAGCGGAGCCGTAGGCGGCGGTCGCCGAATCGAGGTAGTCGTAGTCGATCGAGAGGTAGTAGCCGCCGTGGCTCTCGCCGCCCGTGTTGTACTGATGCAGCCGCTGGTGGTTGGCCCACTCCGAGCTCGGGATCGGATAGTTGGAGTCGTTCGTCGTCGCCCAGCCGTCCCATCCCGCAAACCAGAGCTCGTCAGGCTCAAGGTAGCCGCTGCCGTAGTTGGCGATCAGATCCTGCACGCCCGAGAGGTAGCTGGAGTAGACGCCCGACAGGTAGCCGTAGGCGTGCAGCTCGCTCGTCCACCCTTGGAGGAAGCTCAACACCGCCGTTGTGTTCGTGCTCGAACGCGAGTAGCCCTCCATGTCGTCGTAGATCGGGTTGCCCGGGCCAAGACCGAGCGCCCGTGCGTGCGTGATGGCGTCGTAGGCAGCAGCGGCGCCCTGGCTTGAGGCGGTGGAGGCGGAGCTGGACATCGCGGCGCAGCCGCAGCTGTTGCTCGGCGCCTGCAGGCCGACGTAGATGGGGATCAGGTGCCAGCCTGAGGCCGACTCCTGGCTGACCCACGAGCTTGTCAAGTTCGGCTGCGAGCAGGCCATGTTGACGCCCCCGATGTAGACGCCGACCGCTCCGTAGTAGGGCCGCCAGGCTGACATCGCCGCGCTGCTCGGGGCCGAGCAGGCGTCAAAGCCCTTGCCGGTGAAGATCTGCCCAGGGGCGGAGCCCGAGGTGTAGGCCGTGCGCACGAAGGCGACGGAAACCGCGCGCCTCTGCGTCGCGGAGCTCGGCATCTCATACGCTGAGCCGCGTGCGCCGCCCTGCGCGGCGGAGGGTCGGATCGGGGCTGGCGCGCTCGCCTGCGACTCGACCGATGAGCGCGCCGCCGCCTGCGGCGAGGAGATCCCAAGCGCACGGCCGATCGCCGCCGGATCGGACGCCCAGGTCGCGATCACCCGCACGCCCTGCGCGCGCAAGGGAAGATCGAGCACGGAGCCGCCGGACGGCTCGGCAGAGGCCGTGGCAGGCGTCAGCGAGGCGGCCGCAGCCGGCCCGCCGGCGACGTGCGCGCTGACCGAGCCCGCGGCGGACAGCGGCTCGACCAGGATCGCCTCGGTCCGGCCCACCGCCTGCGCCGGGCAGCGCTGCACGCTGGACGGAAGGCCGAGGTAGACCGCGTGTCGGTTGAAGCGCACGCACACCTGCGAGCCGGGGGTGAGGCGGTAGACGGGCCAACTCGCCGGCACCCGCAGCGCATAGCCGTGGTAGCGGACGACCCTCACCGTCGCGCTGCCGCTCGCAAGCGCCACGGACACAGGCGCAAGCGCCGCGGCCAGCGCGAAGGCAAGCGCGCCCAGGAGCACGCGAAAACGGGCAGGGGTAGGCGTGGACCGGTTCATCGGTACCTCCTTCACTTCGCTTGAACGTCCGGCCCACCGACGGTCCCCGCGCAAGAGATCGATGCCCCGCGGGGAACAAGCTCACATGCCCTGGACGGCTATCGCCGCCGGCTGGGAGCCGGTCTTCTGAGGTTGCGCACTTAACGAGTCGGCACCGATACGGAACCGCTTGAGCCCCGCGAAGTTGCGCGGCCGCCCAATGTGATAATGCTCATGCTCAATGGCAAGCGTGATCGGCCAGAGAGTCCGCCGCCTGGAGGACCCGCGCTTCCTCACGGGGAAGGGGAGCTACGTCGACGACTTGCGTCTGCAAGATGCGTTGCATGTCGCCTTCGTACGCTCGCCGTGGGCCCATGCGCGCGTGCGCGGGATCGATACGGCCGCGGCCGCCGCGCTCGACGGCGTGCGCATCTTCACCGCCAATGACCTGGACATCGGTCCGATGCCGGTGCCGCCGATGCTGCAGGCGCACGAGTCGATGCGCCGACCGCTGCTCGCCGCCGAGGTGGTGCGCTTCGCCGGCGAGGCGGTGGCCGTGGTGCTCGCCCCGACACGCGAGCGGGCGGTCGATGCCGCCGAGCTCGTCGAGGTCGACTACGAGCCCCTGCCAGCCGTCACCGACGCAGCGCAGGCCCTGCGGGACGAGGTGCTCCTATTCGAGCAGGCGGGCTCGAACGTGTGTCTGCGCATGCCCCCCGAGCAGCCCCAGGCGGAGCTCTTCTCGGGCTGCGAGGTGAGGGCTGCGGGGACGTTCACGAGCCAGCGGATTCACGCGCTGCCGATCGAGCCGCGAGCAAGCGCGGCCGTCTTCGAGGACGGGCGTGTGACCGTCTGGCTCTCGACCCAGACCCCGCACCAGGACCGCGATGGCATCGCCGGCCAGCTTGGGCTCGAGCCTGAGGCGGTGCGCGTGATTGCGCCCGACGTCGGCGGCGGCTTCGGCGGCAAGGGCCTGGATGTCGAGGACGTGCTGGTCGCCTGGTTGGCGCGCACGACCGGGCGGCCGGTGCGCTGGACCGAGACGCGCAGCGAGAACCTGGTGGCGATGCACCACGGTCGCGCGCAGCGGATCGAGTTTGAGATCGGCGGCGACCGCGACGGTCGGGTGCGCGCGCTGCGTCTGCGGATCCTGCAGGATGCGGGCGCCTACCCCAGCCTGGGTGCCTTCCTGCCGGTGCTGACGCGGCTGATGGCAAGCGGCGTATACGCGTTCGAGCGGGTCGAGGTCGACATCACCTCCGTCCTCACCAACACCACTCCGACCGGCCCGGTGCGCGGCGCCGGCCGGCCCGAGGCGACCCAGGTCCTTGAGCACGCGATCGATGCGTTTGCACGCGAGGCGGGGGTCGACCCGGCTGAGGTTCGCAGGCGCAGCTTCATCCCGCGCGAGGCGTTCCCCTACACGACGCCCACCGGCGCCGTCTATGACTCCGGTGACTTCCACGGGGCGCTCGAGCGGGTGTTGGCGGCGGCCGGCTACGATGAGCTGCGCGCCGAGCAGGCCAGACGGCGGCAGGAGGGGGCCCGCCGACAGCTCGGGCTCGGCCTCTCAAGCTACGTCGAGATCACCAACGGCTTGGGCGAGCGGGAGTTTGGCGCCGTCGAGATCACGGCCGAGGGCGAGGCGATCGTCCGCAGCGGCTCGTTCTCGCACGGGCAGGGCCATGAGACGACCTTCGCCCAGATCGTCGCTGACCGTCTGGGGCTGCCGCTGGAGAAGGTGCGGGTGCGCAAGGGCGACACCGGCGATGTCCCGCGCGGCACCGGCACCTACGGCTCGAAGTCGACTCAGATCGGCGGCGCAGCGGCTGCGCAGGCTTCCGAGGAGCTGGTGGAGAGGGGCAAGCGGCTGGCCGCCTCCGAGCTTGAGGCGAGCCCCGAGGATATGGTGCTCGACCGCGATACCGGCAGCTTCCACGTCGCCGGCGCGCCGCAGCCGGCGCTCACCTGGGCGGAGCTGGCGGTGCGCCTCCACCGCCAGGGCAAGCTCTCGGAGCTGAGCGTGCAAAGCGACTTCCAGGCCTCGCAGCCAACCTTCCCGTTCGGGGCCCACCTCGCGCTCGTCGAGGTCGACCTCGACACGGGCGCGGTCAAGCTGCTGCGCCTGGTCGCCGTCGATGACGCCGGCACGTTGATCAACCCGCTCGTCGCCGAGGGGCAGGTGCATGGGGGCCTGGCGGCGGGGATCGCGCAGGCGCTCTACGAGGAGCTGACCTACGACGAGGACGGCAACCCGCAGAACTCGACGCTGGTCAGCTACGGCGTTCCCGCCGCGACGGAGCTGCCGCCATTCGAGCGGATCGAGATGGAGACGCCGACGCCGGTCAACGCGCTCGGCGCGAAGGGGATCGGCGAATCCGGCACGATCGGCGTAACGCCGGCGGTGCACAACGCCGTGCTCGACGCCCTGGCGCCGTTCGGGGTGCGCCAGCTGGAGATGCCCGCGACCAGCGAGCGCGTGTGGCGGGCGCTGCAGGAGGCCCGCGGCGGCGCGGGCTGATTCGAGCGCGGGCTCATCCCAGCCTGCGCGCGCCGATGCCGGGGCGGCCGCCGCGGACCGCTTCCCGCTGTCGGCAGCGCTGCTGATCACCCTGCTTGCGATCAACCTGCGCCCGGCAGCGGCAAGCGTCGGCCCGCTGATCGGGCGGATCACGCGCGAGGCGGGACTGTCGGCGGCCGGAGCCGGCGCGCTCGTCACCCTCCCGGTGCTGTGCTTCGGCGCGCTTGCACCGCTTGCGCCGGGGATCGCGCGACGCATCGGCACGCGTGCGGCGCTTGCCGCCTCGCTGGTCGCGCTGCTCGCCGGGCTGCTGATCCGCCTCGCCCCCGGCCTCGGACCGCTGTTCTTCGGGACCGCGCTCGCCGGCGGCGCGATCGCGGTTGCGAACGTGCTCCTGCCGGTACTCGTGCGCCACCAATACTCCCGCCACACCGGCATCCTCACCGGGCTGTACACAACCGCCCTGATTGCCTTCGCGGCGATCGCAGCGGCAGCCTCGGTGCCGGCCGCCAACGTGCTCGGCGGCGGCTGGCGGCCGGGACTTGCGATCTGGGCGGTGCCGGCGGCGCTCGCGCTGGTAGCGTGGCTGCCGGCCCTCCGGGACGCGCACCCGGAGGCGGGTCGGGGCTCCGAGGAGCGCGCCGCGCTCAATCGCCGGCTGCTGCGCAGTCCTCTGGCGTGGGCGGTGACGCTCTTCTTCGGGTTGCAGTCGGCTGGCTTCTACGGGGCGCTTGCCTGGCTGCCCAGCATCTACCACAGCCACGGCGCAAGCGTGACCGAGGGTGGTGTGCTGCTTGGCTTCAGCATGATCATCGGCCTTGCCCCTGCCCTGCTGGTGCCAGTAGCGGCGGTGCGGGCGCGCGACCAGCGACTCCTGGCGCTGCTTTGCACGGCGTGCATCGCACTCGGCTGGCTCGGGTTGTTGCTAGCGCCGATGGCGGCGCCCTTCGCCTGGGCGGCGCTCCTGGGTCTCGGCCAGCAGGGCGCCTTCCCGCTGGCGATCACGATCATCGTGCTGCGCTCGGCAAGCGCCACTGAGACGGCAGCGCTCTCGACGCTGGCACAGACGATCGGCTACCTGCTGGCCGCGGGCGCGCCGGTTGGGCTTGGTGCTCTGCATGAGCTGAGCGGCTCCTGGGGCCCCGCCGTGGCGCTGCTTTTTGCCCTCACGCTGCCACAGGGGCTGCTCGGGCTCCTCGCCGGGCGCGGGCAAGCGGCGAGCCGCGGCCGCAGGTGAGGATCGCCCCGTCGGGCGAGCTTGGTCCGCTTTAGCGACGTGGGCGCGTCGCCCGCCAGACCGAGATCGGCAGCATCGCGACGACCACGGCCGGCAGCACCCACCAGGCGCTCACTCCGCTGTCGTGCGCGATCAGCGCGGTGATCGCGATCCCAGCCGCCACCCCGGCCGCAAGCCGCCAATCCTCGCCGATGATGAAGTCGTAGAGGAAGCGCCCGAGCGCCAGCAGCCTCGCGCCCACCCAGCTCATAGGGCGTTCACCGACTGGCGCTCGGCGGCGACCGCCGCGCCTGGGGCCGACGACCGAGGCAGATGCAGCCGGCGCAGCGCCCACACGACCAACAGCGAAAGCGCAAATGTGGCCGGCACGATCGCCAGCAGGGCGGCGTCACCGCCAGGCCACCGCGCGCCAGCGCCCTCGGCCCCCCAAAAGGTGCCGAACGCGGTGAGCATCACGCCAACGCAGAGCTTCATGGCGTTCTCCGGCACGCGCGCGAGCGGCGCGTGGGCGGCCGCGCCCGCGGCCGCCACCAGCGCCACGGCCACAGCGGCGGCGATCGCGGCCAGCGGGATGTCGTGCTGGTTGGCGCCAAAGGTGAGGACGATGAAGACCACCTCAAGCCCCTCCAGCAGCACCCCCTTGAACGCAAGCGTAAACGAGTAGGGATCGAGCCGATCCCGGGCGAGCGCGCCCGCGCGTCGTGCCGCTTCGATCTCCTCCCGGTAGGTCGCCTCCTCGTCGTGCAGCGGCTTGACCCTGCCGGCGCGCAGGATCGCCTTGCGCAGCCACTGCAGGCCAAAGGCCAGCAGCAGCCCACCGACGAGGATCCGCAGCACCGCGATCGGCAGCGCGGTCAGGGCCGGGCCGAGCGCCGCCGTCAGCACCGCGAGCGCCGCCAGCGCGGCGGCAACGCCCGTCAGCGCCGAGCGCCAGCTGCGCGTGACGCCGACCGCAAGCACGATCGTGAGCGCCTCGACCGCCTCGACGGTGCAGGCGAGGAACACCGAGAGCGCAAGTCCGACCTGGGCGCCGGTCATGAGCCCAATCTATCGGTCGCCGAGCACGACCAAAAATGAGGGCCCGGCCGTCGGCCGGGCCCTGCTCGACACGATCACAAGCCGAGGGCCCGGCTCGATGCCGGGCCCCCAGTAGACACTCGCCTGTTGCAGGAGAGGGTAGCCCCGTGCCCGGGACTACATCATCCCCGACATGTCCGGGGTGTTGCCCGCGCCTGCGGTCTCCTTCTCCGGCACCTCGGCGACGATCGCCTCGGTCGTGAGGATGTTCTTCGCGATTGAGGCTGCGTTCTGCAGAGCCGAACGGGTCACCATCGCGGGGTCGATGATGCCGGTTGCGACGAGGTCGACGATCTCGCCGGTGGCCGCATCCATGCCCCAGCCCTTCTGCGCCTTGCGCACGTCGGCAACCACGACCGATCCCTCGTAGCCGGCGTTCTCGGCGATCTGGCGCAGCGGCTCCTCGAGCGCCCGGTGCACGATCTTCGCGCCGGTGCGCTCATCCGGATCCTCGAAGGAGTCGAGGTCGATCGCCTCCTGCGCGGCCAGCAGCGCGACGCCGCCACCAGGCACGATCCCCTCCTCGAGCGCCGCCCGGGTCGCCTGCAGGGCGTCCTCGACGCGGTGCTTCTTCTCCTTCATCTCGGTCTCGGTCGCAGCCCCGACCTTGACCACCGCGACGCCGCCGGAGAGCTTCGCCAGGCGCTCCTGCAGCTTCTCGCGATCGAAGTCGGAGTCGGTGTTCTCGATCTCGACCTTGATCTGGTTGATCCGGCCCTTGATCGCGTTCGGATCACCGGCGCCGTCGACGATCGTGGTCGTGTCCTTGGCGACGACCACGCGCCGTGCGCGCCCGAGCTGCGAGAGCTGCGTGTTCTCGAGCTTCAGGCCCATCTCCTCGGTGATCACCTCGCCACCGGTGAGGATTGCGATGTCCTCAAGCATCCGCTTGCGGCGATCGCCGAAGCCGGGCGCCTTCACCGCCACACCCGTGAACGTGCCGCGCAGCTTGTTCACGACGAGCGTCGCCAGGGACTCGCCCTCGACGTCCTCGGCGATGATCAGCAGCGGCTTACCGGACTGGATCACCTGCTCCAGCACCGGCAGCAGGTCGCGTACGGCGCCGATCTTCTGGTTGGCGATCAGGATGTAGGGATCCTCAAGGACAGCCTCCATCCGATCCTGGTCGGTGACCATGTAGGGCGAGATGTAGCCCTTGTCGAACTGCATGCCCTCGGTGAACTCGAGGTCCATGCCGAACGTCTGGCCCTCCTCGACGTTGACGACGCCGTCCTTGCCGACCTTGTCGATCGCGTCCGCGATCACGTCGCCGATCTCCTCATCGCCTGCCGAGATCGTCGCCACGCGGGCGATCTGCTCCTTGCCGGAGATCTCGGTCGACTGCTTCTCGATGTTGGCGACCACCTGCTCGACGGCCTTCTCGATCCCGCGCTTGAGCGCGAGCGGGTTGGCGCCGGCGGCGACGTTCTTTAGACCCTGGCGGACGATCGCCTGGGCGAGCACGGTCGCCGTCGTGGTGCCGTCGCCGGCAACGTCGTTGGTTGCGGTCGCAACCTCGCGCACCAGCTGCGCGCCCTGGTTGGCGAAGACGTCCTCGACCTCGATCTCGCGCGCGATCGTGACGCCGTCATTGGTGATCGTCGGAGCGCCGAACTTCTTGTCCAGCACCACGTAGCGGCCCTTCGGGCCAAGCGTCACCTTGACGGCGTTGGCTACCACGTCGACGCCAGCCTCGAGCGCCTTGCGCGCCTCGGACTCGAACTTGAGTTCCTTGTGTGCCATTCGCTTACCTCCGCCTACTGAATCTTGGCGAGGACGTCGGACTCACGCAGAACGAGCAGCTCCTCGCCGTCGACCTTGATCTCGGTCCCGCCGTACTTGCTGTAGAGGACCTCGTCGCCCTCCGCCACGTCGAGCGGAACGCGCTTGCCGGTCTCCTCGTTGAGCTTGCCGTCGCCGACGGCCAGGACCTTCCCCTTCTGGGGCTTCTCCTTGGCGGTGTCGGGAAGGACGATCCCACTGGCCGTGGTCTCCTCCTCCTCGATCGCCCGTACGATCAGCCGATCGCCAAGGGGCTTTAGCTTCATTGATGCAACCTCCGGAGAGTAGGAACTTGGGCATTCCCCGTTGGCACTCTAGCCACCAGAGTGCCAACGAACCCAACTATAGCTCGTTTGGACGGCGCATCAAGGGTTTGGCTGGCACTCCCATCCTCCGAGTGCCAAGCGGGCTTCGCCCAGGGCCCCGACGGCGACCCGTGCCTAGTTCTGAGCTCCGCCGAGCCCGTGGATCCGGTCGCGCAGCGGGTCGTGCGGGTTCTCGATGATCTGCGAGAAGCGCACGACCGTGACGGTGTCCTCCATCGTCACCTTGCGCCCGTAGATCTGCTCGAGGAAGTGGATCAGCTCGTCGACCCGGCGGAACTCCGGATTGTCGTGCTCGATGTCCCGCGGCGAGAGATCCGCCACCCGCTTGACCTCGACCTGGTCGATCACCGCGTGGAAGATCTTCTCCCGCGGAGAATGCTGATAGCCGATCGTGACCAGCACGCACTCGTTCTTGCGGTACTTGTGCGACTTGTCCCCGAGGCGGATCGTCGCGGTCTTGCGACCTCGGCGCAGCTGATCGGCGAACACCGAGGAGTAGAAGTTGAGCACGCGCATCGCGCGCAATCTACAGGTCTCGCGCAACTCGCGAGAGGGCGCGTCTGACCATCTCCCGCTCCCCTTCGAAGGTCAGCGCGCGCGCGGCCTCGGCGAGCGGCACCCAGCTCGCCTGCTCGATCTCGTGGTCGTGGCGCTCGAGGCTGCCGCCGAGGCAGCGGAAGAGGAAGAACCGCACGCGCTTGGCGATCACCCGCCCGTCGCGCTCGTAGCTGTAGGCGATCTCGCCAAGCGGCTCGACGAGCTCGACCTCCAACCCGGTCTCCTCCCGCACCTCGCGCGTGGCGGCCTGCTCGACGGACTCGCCGCGCTCCGGATGGCCCTTCGGCAGCCCCAGCACGCGCTGGCCGGCGGGGCCGCGCTTGCGCGGGACGATCACCGCCACCTCGCCCCCCTTGCGCACGACCACCCCTCCGGCGGCGAAGTCGCGCTCTATCGACCCGGCCGCCTGCGGTCGCTCCAGACCGCTCTCGCCAAGGCCGCCGGCGTTGAACGCGCCGCCCCCCCGATGCCCGTCCCCAAGCTCAGAACACATACCGCTTGAGCGCAGCAGGGTCGTGGACCACGAGTCGACCACGGCCCTGGGTGATGATCCCCGCGCGCTCGAGCACGGCCAAGAAGCGGCTGGTCGACTCGCGCGAGCAGCCCGCGAGCTTCGCGAGGTCCGCCTGGGTCGAGGTGATCAGCACGTCCTCGGCGGGGTGCCCATCGTCGAGCGCGCTCTGCACGAGCTGACCGAGCACGGCGGCGACGCGGCTCTGGACCGTCTGGAAGGACTGGCGCATGAGCCGCTCGTTCGTCTGCCGCAGCCGCCGTCCGAGCGCAGCCAGCAGCTTCACCGAGATGTCCGGGTGCTCGCGCAGCAGGCGGCGCATGTCGGGCCCAAGGATCGCGATCGCCTCGGTGTCCTCGACCGCCTCGACCGTCGCCGAACGGCGCTCGTTGTCGAACATCGCCAGCTCGCCGAAGATGTCGCCCGGCCCGAAGGTCGCCAGGGCGATCGTGCGCCCGTCGGTGTGCTGGCGAATCGCGCGCGCCCGCCCGGCGCGGACGATGTAGCAGGTGTCGCTCTCGTCGCCCTCGCGAAAGACCGTCTGCCCGGCCAGGAAACGGCGCGGCACGGCGACCTGGGCGACGCTCTCAAGCTCCTCCTCCGCGAGCGTGGCGAACACCGGCACGCGCCGCAGCAGCTCCGCCGTGCGCTCACTGGGGGCCACCGGCCGTAGATACCACACGCCGGCCCGTTCCCCGCCGCGCTCGGCGGACACCGCCCGTTTCCCGCCGCGCACGGCGGAGCCTCGAGGAAGCGGCGCCGCCCTGCCCCTCACTTCGCCAGTGCGCCCGCCCGCCGCGCCCGCGGGTTGATGAGCGGCGTCAGCATGCGCTCGAGCCGCTCGCGCAGATGCTCGTGCATCTTGGGCAGCTGCAGCTCCTCGCCAAGGTGCGCCGGATCCTCGTCGATCGCAAACCCCGGCGAGAGGGTGGCAATCTCAAACAGCACCCCGCGCGGCTCGCGGAAGTAGATCGAGCGGAAGTAATCGCGGTCGCGCACATCGGTCACGTGGCCGCCGGCCTCGCGCACGCGGCGCTGCCAGGCGAGATGGTCCTCATCGTGGGCGGCCCAGGCGATGTGGTGGACGGTTCCCGCTCCCTGGCGCCCGCTGCCGAGGGGCGCCGAGTCATAACCCCAGTGGAACCGTCGGCGCTCCCCCTCGAGCTCGTACTCGCCCGTGCCCTCGGCGGTGAACCCAAGCACGTCGGTCAGCATCGAGTCCCCCACGCGCGCATCGGCGCCGTAGGCGCGCGCGCCCTCGAGCCCGGCGATGGCGTGCTCCGCAGGGATCTCGGGATGCCATGCGAGCAGCGGCTGGTTGGCGGAGGCGGAGGGCACAAGCTGCAGCTGCAGCCCCTCGTAGTCGCGGAACGCCAGCGCCGGCACGGCGCCCGTGCCACCGAGCCGCGCGACGGTCCGCTGGGCGGGGTAGCCGTGGCGGCGAAGCCGTGCCGCCCAGAAGTCGAGCGCAGCTTCCCCCGCGACGCCCAGCTGCAGCGTGTGGATCATCCCGCGCCCGGGGCGGCCCGGCGCAGCTCCGACGAACTCAAACCAGGTAAGCAGCGAGCCGGGCGAGCCCCGCTCATCGCCGAAGTACAGGTGGTAGGCGTCGGGCTGGTCGAAGTTGACCGTCTGCTTGACCAGCCGCAGGCCCAAAAGCTCGGCGTAGAACTCGACGTTGCGCCGCGCATCGGCGGTAATCATGGTGATGTGATGGGGTCCCACGAGCTTCATCGCTCTCGTCCTTAGTGGATGGCTTTTACTTGCTAGCGCAAGCATAGCACCCAGCGCCGAGATATACTTGCTAGAGCAACAATGGCTCGCTCGCAACCCGACTCCTCGACCGCATCGGACGCGACCATGGCGCGCAGCGCGACGGTGCCCAGCGCGACGGCGCCCGGCCCGACGGCGCCCAGCCCGACGGCGCCCGGCGCGACGGCGCCCAGCCCGACGGCGCGCAGCGCGCCGCGCGCACGAGGCGGGAGCTGCCCATACGTGATCGGCGAGGACGGCCTGGCCAGGTGGTCAGAGCGCCACGCTGAAGCCTGGATCGGGATGCTCGAGACGCACAAGCGGCTGACGCGGGCGCTCGATGCCGAGCTCGAGCGTCGCCACGGCCTCGGCCTGAGCGCGCTCGAGGTGCTCGGGCGGCTGGCCGCCAGCGATCGGCGGCGCATGCGGCTGTCGGCGCTTGCGGCCGCAAGCGGCCTCAGCCTGAGCCGCGTATCGCGGATCGTGGACGCGCTTGAGCGGCGGGGGCTGGTGCGCCGGCGACCGACGCCCGAGGATGCGCGCGCCGTGGAGGCGCAGCTCACAGACGCGGGATTGCGACTGACGCGAGAGGCGCAGGCAACTCACTTCGCCGCGGTGAACGAGCGCTTCTTCGCGTTGCTGAGCGGGGAGGAGCTGGCGGTGTTGGCTCGCGTGTTCGGGCGCTTTGCCCCCCGTGCGGCGCCGGCGTGCACCGAGACCGATGAGACCTGAGCGACGCGGCAGCCGCCGCGACCCGCGCGCCCGCTGCCTTCGCTCAGGCGGGGGCGGCAAACAACCGCGGGTCGTTGGTGATCACCCCGGTCACCCCAAGGCGCTCGAGCTGGCGGATCCGCTCCGGCTCATCGACGGTCCACGCGTACAGCTCGCCGCCGGCGCCGCGCACGGCGCGCGCGAGCGCCGGCGTCACGAGCCTCCAGTTGGCCATCAGGGCGTCACATTCGCGCGCGCGGATAGCACGCGCGGCGCGGCGGGGAAGCACCGCCCGAAGCATCTGCAGCACGGCCACGCTCGCCGGCAGCAGGAGGCGATGGCGGAAGGGATCGCGACGTAGCCTGGGGACCGACCAGCCGAGCCGCACAGACGGCTCGTGACGGCGGATCAGGGCCAGGCTCGAGCGGTACTGGCTGGAGATCAGCGCCCGCTCGAGCAGGCCGTGGGCGCGCAGCGCCTCCAGCACCCGCAGCTCGTATCCCGGCAGCTTGAGGTCGACGTCGAGCTGGATGCCGTCAAAGCGGCCCTCCGCCAGGTGGGCCAGTCCCTCCTCCAGCGTGTCCGGGGTTCGACTGCTCGCGTCCACCCAGTCGTGCGCGAGGATCAAGCGCTCGTCGGGCCAGGAGCGCCGCTCTGCCTGCGCCACGCTGATCGAGGGCCAGTCCGCCGGCGGCTCGACGAGCACGTCGAACTCGATCATGTCCACCCCCGCCTCAAGCGCCGCATCGAAGCTTGCGCGGGTGTTGCCGGGCGCGATCGCCTCGGCGCCCTTGTGGCCGACCCGTCGCAGCGCCCGCTTGCTCATCGCAGCAGAGGCTACGGCAACGGTGCGCGGCCGATCTGACTGCGCGGCCGATCTGACCTAAGAAGCGGGGGGCGCTGGCAGCGAGGGCACCAGTAGGTGACCCGCGCGCCCTCGCCCTCGAGGCGCGAGCGGATCGGCGTCGCGCAGCGAGGGCAGGGAAGGCCCGCCCGCCGGTAGACGCGCAGCGCCGCATGGCGAGGTCCCAGCACGCCTGAGCGCAACATGCGCGGGCGGATCCCGTCAATGATCGCCGAGGCCTCCGCATCCGAGAGATCGGCGACCGCGCGCCACGGGTCGATGCCCGCCTCCCACAAGCCCTCGGACTTCCAGATATTGCCAATCCCCGCGACCGTGCGCTGCTCGAGCAGCGCCTCGCCGATGGTGCGCGTCGGCTCGCCGGCGCGCAGCCGGGCGAGAAAGTCCGCATGATCGAAGCGCTCGGCGAGGACATCCGGCCCAAGCCGCGCCAGCCGCGGGTCGGAGCGGGCTCGCGCCGCAGTCATCAGCTCCAGCACGGGCCCATCAAACTGCACCACCTCACGTTCGCCGCGCCTGATCACAAGCCACGCGCGCTCGGGCGAACGCCGCCACCGCCGGCCACGCGCGTAGACACCCCAGGCGCCGGTCATCCTCAGATGGGAGTAGAGGATGAGCTCTCCGGCGAAGCAGATGAGGAGGTTCTTGCCGCGGGTCTGCACGGCGGTGATCCGGCGTCCGGCAAGGCGCTCGGGCCAGCGCGCGAATGCCGGCGAGCCGCGCAGCGCCCACGGTCGGGGCGCCGGCATCCGGATCTCATCCGGAACATGCCCCTCCAGCACCGGCCGCATCCGCACGGCTGCCCATAGGATCGTGTCGCCCTCAGGCATCGGGGCTCCCCTCCGAGATCGCGCTTCCCCTCGGGCGCCCTGCCGCCCCCATCAGGCGCTGAGCGTGAGCCGGCGGGGCCCCTCCTGGAAGCCCGCCGCGAGCAACTGCGGTCCAAGCGGCGAGGCGAGCGCAGGCTCGCCGTCGACCTTCTCAAGCGCAAGCCGGCCGATCTGGCCGCGGCGCGCCGCCTCGACAAGCCCGTCGAGCGCGCGCTCGAGGCGCGGATCGCCTGCAGGCAGGAGGGTCTGAAGGCCGCGTCCGCCGCGCTCCAGGTAGAGCGCCGGCTCACCGTCGAGGAGCACGACGAAGGCGCCGGCCACGCGCGCGGGCGTCCGTCCCCCGCCGGCGCCCTCCCGTGGCGGCCATGGCAGCACGGCGCCATACGGCTGCGCCGGGTCAACGGCGGAGAGCACAAGCGGCCGCTCCTCCCCCGGGCTCGAGGAGCCGGGGCCTCGGAGGCGCTCGACCGCGCCCGGCAGCGCAAACTGCGCCCCGCCCAAGCCCTCGACGAAGTAGCCCCGGCGGGCGATCCCGAGCGTCTCGAGCGCCGCGAGCTCCGGGTAGAGCGCCTGGAAGCCGCCCGGCACACCTTCGGCCCTGACCTGCTCGCGGGTCACGATTCCATATCGCTCGAGCAGCAGCTCGGCCAGCGCCCGGCGGCGGCTGCCCGGGTCGGCGGCGGCGCGCAGGAGCGGCTCTGTCAGCGACCAGCGGCCCTGCACGGCAGGCGCGGCGGCGCGCCGGCGCGACCGCGCCGCAAAGCGCCCGAAGCGCGCGTGCCGCCCGCTCCGCGCGGACCCCTCGGTCCGCGCCCTCGCCAGCGCCAGCCGCGGTGCACGCAGCGGCGCGAACGCGTCGTTGGTGACTTCGCCGGCCCAGACCAGGTCCCACAGGGCCTCCTGCAGCTCCTCTGGCGTCAGCTCCAGATCCGCGAGCAGATCGGCGAAGAAGCAGGCGCCCTCGGCCAGCCTGGCGCGCACCGCGGCGTGCGCGGCAGCGGCCGGCCGGCCGTCGCGCCCGATCGATGGTGGCGCCAGCAGGGGCAGATCCTCGCGGAAGTAGAGCGCCACTCGTCCGGAGCTCCGGCCGAGCGCGCCCGCTCCAAGCCATACGAGCTCGCCGCTTGCGCAGAGCTGGTCGAGCCAGGCGGGGGAGTACGCACCGACGCGCCGCGGCAGCACGGAGCGCTCCCAGGCATCGACGGGCAGCGCCAGCGCCTGCAGCGGCACGAGCGCCTCGCGCAGCCGATCGACCCCGGCGCCGCTCGGCTGGTGGCGGTCGACGTTCTGCCAATCCGGCAGAAAGCGCGCGAGCGCGCGCTGCTCGACCGGCTCGATCTCCCGCCGCAGGACCGCAAGCGAGGCGCGCCGCAGACGCCTGAGCACATCCGGGTGGCACCACTCGCGCTCGACCCCGCCCGGCCGCAGCTCCCCGCGCACCAACTCGCCCGCGCGCTCAAGCGCGGCCAGCGCGCCGCTGAGCTCGACGCCGTAGCGGGCGTAAAGGTCGGCGGCGGTGAACGGACCGTGGGTGAGCGCGTAGCGGCGCACGAGCCGCTCGCGCGCATCCGGCACGTCGGCGAGGAAGGCGGCGGGCAGCCCGCCGGGCGGCGCCGCGCCGAGCGCGTCGCGGAAGAGGCCGGCGTCGGCGGCGTCGATGAACCGCTCCTCACCGCCGATCCGCACCGCCACCACGCGTCGCTCGGCGCGCAGCGCGGCAAGCATCGCCTCTGCGTCGAGGCCCTCCAGCACACGGGCGCGCACCTCGGCCGCGCTGAGGTCCCCCAGCGTGCGCAGCAGGTCGTGCAGCTGATCGCGCGAGGTCGCCTGGCGTTCGGGCGAGAGGCGCTGCAGCTCCGCCTCGACCTGCGCGAGCGCCCCCGGATCGAGCAGCTCGCGCAGCTCCTCCTGGCCGAGCAGCTCGCGCAACAGGTCCCGATCGAGCGAGAGCGCCGCCGCGCGCCGCTCGGCGTTCGGCTGGTCGCCCTCGTACATGTAGGCAGCGACGTAGTCGAACAGCAGCGAGGAGGCGAACGGCGAGGCGCTTTGGGTCTCGACTTCGACCAGCGAGAGCTCGCGACGGTGCAGCCGCGTCAGGATCTCGATCAGCCCGGGCAGGTCGAGCACGTCGCGCAGGCACTCGCGGAAGGTCTCGAGCACGATCGGGAAGTCCGGGTAGCGGCGCGCCACCTCAAGCAGCGTCTGCGCCTTCAACCGCTGCTGCCATAGCGGCGTGCGCTTGCCGGGGCGCGCCCGGGGGATCAGCAGCGCGCGCGCGGCGTTCTCCCGGAAGCGGGCGCCGAACAGGGCCGAGGCCGGCAGCTCCGCGAGCAGCCGCTCCTCCACCTCGTCGGGATCGATCAGCACGAGCTCGGCGATCCGGGCCGAGTCGAGCTCGTCCGCGTCGGGCAGGTGGACGATGATCCCGTCGTCCGACCAGATCGCATCGGACTCAAGGCCGAGCTCCTCCCGGATCGCCGCCGACAGCGCCAGACCCCAGGCCGCATGCACCCGCCCGCCGAACGGGCTCAGCACGCATACCCGCCAGTCGCCGATCTCATCCCGGAAGCGTTCGAGCACGACCGTGCGATCGGATGGGAGCACGCGCGTGGCGGCCTCCTGCTCGCGCAGGTAGGCGAGCAGATTGGCCGCCGCGCGCCGATCGAGGTCGTACTCGCGAGCAAGCGTCTCCGGCGCCTGCGAGACCGCCCAGCGCGTGAACGCGCCGATCGCCTCGCCGAGCTCGCGCTCGCGGCCGAGCACATCCCCCCGCCAGAACGGCACCGCCCCCGGCAGCCCCGGCGCCGGCGTGACGATCACGCGGTCGCGGCCGATCTCCTCGATCCGCCAGGTCGAGGCGCCGAGCAGGAACGTCTGCCCGGGCCGCGCCTCGTAGACCATCTCCTCGTCGAGCTCGCCGACGCCCCGCCCGTCCGGCAGGGTCACCGCATAGAGGCCGCGATCGGGGATCGTGCCCGCATTGGCGATCGCGAGCTGGCGCGCGCCGGGGCGGGGCCTGATCGTGCCCGCGACCCGGTCCCAAACGATGCGGGGGCGCAGCTCGGCGAACTCGGCGGAGGGGTAGCGTCCGTCGAGCATGTCAAGCACCGCCTCGAAGGCCCCTCGCGTCAGCTCCGCATAGCTGTGGGTGCGCGTGATCAGCGCGTACAGCTCCTCCACGGCAACCGGCCGCTCCTCGCCGGCCGCGGCCGCAATCGCAACGATCTGCTGGGCGAGCACGTCAAGAGCATTCCTGGGCGGGGTCGTGCGCTCTATCAGTCCCTCGCGCATGCGCTTTGCGAGCACCGCGCACTCGAGCAGGTCGGCGCGGAACTTGGGGAAGATCCGCCCGCGGCTGACCGCGTCGACCGTGTGCCCTGAGCGCCCGATCCGCTGCAAGCCACGCGCGACCGACTTGGGCGACTCAACCTGGATCACAAGGTCGACCGCGCCCATGTCGATCCCCAGCTCCAGCGAGGAGGTGGCCACCAGGCAGGGCAGGCGGCCCTGCTTGAGCAGCTCCTCGACGACCGTGCGCTCCTCCCGGGCAAGCGAGCCGTGGTGCGCGCGCGCAAGCTCACAGCCGGCCAGCTCGTTCAGCCGCAGCGCCAGGCGCTCGGCAGTGCGACGGTTGTTGACGAACACGATTGTCGAGTGGTGCGCGCGGATCAGCTCGAGCAGCTGCGGATAGATCGCGGGCCAGATCGAGCGCCGGATGGCCTCGGCGCCGCCTTCGAGCGCCTGCAGCGCGGGCACGTCAGTCGCTTCCGGCTCGCTCATCGACTCGACCGGAACGCAAATCTCAAGCTCAAGCCCCTTGCGCACAGCCACCTCGACGATCCGGCAGCGGCGGCCAGGGCCGACGAGGAACCGGGCGACCTCCTCGAGCGGGCGCTGCGTAGCCGACAGCGCGATCCGCTGCAGCGGCCGGCAGGCAGCCTGCTCGAGGCGCTCAAGCGTGATCGCCAGGTGCGCGCCCCGCTTGGAGCCGGCCAGCGCGTGCACCTCGTCAACGACGCACCAGCGCGCCCCCCTGAACAGCTCCTGCGCGCGCCCGGTCAGCATCAGGTAGAGGGATTCGGGGGTAGTGATGAGGATGTCCGGCGGCGAGCGCAGCATCGCGGCGCGCTCGCGCTGAGGCGTGTCGCCGGTCCTCACGGCGACGCTCAGCTCAGCGCCGATCCCGCGCAGCGGCGCGCGCAGGTTGCGCTCGATGTCGTAGGAGAGCGCCTTCAGCGGCGAGACATAGACGAGCCCGATGCCGGGGCGCGGCTCGCGCTCCAAGGCCAGTCGATCGATCGCCCACATGAACGCCGCGAGCGTCTTGCCCGACCCGGTCGGCGCTGAGATCAGCACGTGCTCGCCGGAGGCAATCGCGGGCCAGGCCTGCGCCTGCACGGCGGTCGGAGCGGCGAACGCGCCGCAAAACCACGCTCGCGTGCGCTCGCTGAAGTGCTCAAGGGACACGCCGCCAGGCTATCGGGCCCGCCGCGCGGGCCCGCGCGCGCCTTAGCGAGCCAACCCTGCGCGCGTCTAGCCCTTAGCGTGCCAGCTCGCGCGCGCGCTCGAGCACCGCGTCGAGCATCGCCTCGGTCAGCCGGCCGGTGAAGGTGTTCTGCTGGCTTGGGTGGTAGCAGCCAAGCAGCACCCGCCCCGCGACCGCGACCTCCGCGCCGTGGGCAAAGCGTGGGCGCGGGCGAAGCGCGAGCGCGCGCAGCGCCGCGTCCCAGGCGAAGGCGCCCAAGCAGACGAGCACGCGGGCGCGCGCGAGCAGCTCAAGCTCCCGCTCCAAGTAGGGCAGGCAATTGTCGCGCTCCTCGGCCGTCGGGCGGTTCGCCGGCGGGGCGCAGCGCACCGCGGCGGTGACGAAGCAGCCGCGCAGCGTAAGGCCATCATCGCGCGCGACAGATCGGGGTTGGTTGGCGAAGCCGGCGCGATAAAGCGCCGCAAACAGCCAGTCACCGGAGCGATCGCCGGTGAAGATCCGTCCGGTGCGATTGCCCCCGTGGGCCGCGGGCGCAAGCCCCAGCACCACGACCGTGGCCTCCGCGTCGCCGAAGCCCGGGACCGGCCGGCCCCAGTACTCCTCGCCCGCGAACGCAGCGCGCTTCTCCCGCGCAACCCGCTCGCGCCAGGCAACCAGGCGCGGACAGCGACGGCACTCGCAGATTTGGGCCTCGAGCGCCTCGAGCTCGCGCGCGGCGTCGCTCACGCCCGCGGCCTGGCTGGGGCGCGCGAGGCACGGCCGTCACGCGTCTTTGCGGGGGAGGCGGGGGTCACCGCAGCGATCGCCCGTACTGGCGCTCGTAGTACTCGCGGTAGGCGCCGTTGCGGATCGGCCGCCACCACCACTCGTTTTCGCGGTACCAGGCGACCGTCCGCGCAAGCCCCTCGTCGAAGCGAACGCGTGCCCGCCAGCCAAGCGCCTCGAGCTTGTCGGAGCGCAGCGAGTAGCGCCGGTCGTGACCAGGCCGGTCGGGGACGAACTCGATTTGCCCCTCCTCGGCGCCTGTCAACGCGACGATCCGTCGTACCACCTCGATGTTCGCGTGCTCGTCGGGCCCCCCGCAGTTGTAGACCTCGCCGGAGGCGCCGCGCTCGAGCACGCAGCCGATACCGCGGGCGAAGTCCTCGACGTGGAGCCAGTTGCGCACCTGACGGCCGTCGCCGTAGACCGGCAGGGGATCGCCCGACAGCGCGTTGAGGATCATCAGCGGAATCAGCTTCTCCGGGTGCTGGCGGGGTCCATAGTTGTTCGAGCCGCGGCAGATCAGCGCGTCGAGGCCGTAGGTGTGGTGGTAGCTTGAGACCAGCAGGTCGGCGGCAGTCTTGGTGGCGGCGTATGGGCTCCTCGGCGCAAGCGGCGAGGACTCGGTGAACGACCCCTCCTCGATCGAGCCGTAGACCTCGTCGGTCGAGATCTGCAGGTAGCGCAGACCGCGTTCGCGGGCCTCCTCGAGCAGAACGTAGGTGCCTTGCACGTTTGTCTGGATGAAGGATTGCGGACCGGCGATCGAGCGGTCGACGTGCGTCTCGGCGGCGAAGTTGACGATCGCCTCGGCGCCATCCGCGAGCGCTGCGGCGACCGCCTGCGGATCTTCGATCCCTCCCTGCACGAAGCGCACCGCCCCGGCGACGTCGCGGAGGTTCTCGCGTCGCCCCGCGTAGGTCAGCTTGTCGAGCACGGTGACGCTGTCCCCGTGCTCGCGCACCCGCCCGCGCACGAAGGCGGAGCCGATGAAGCCGGCGCCACCGCAGACGAGCAGCCTCATCGGTCCCCCGCGGGGGCAAGCGGCAAGCGCGGCGCCCGCCACCTCATCGGGCCACCGCCACCGCCGCCAGGTAGCGATCGAGACCAGCGCGCCAGTGCGGCAAGCGCGGTGGTTGCGGCCGCTCGCTGCGCAGCACGGTGAAGGCCGGCCGTCGCGCCGGCCGCGGGAGCTCACCGCTCGCGCACGGCTCGGCGGCACAGCGCAGGCCCGCGCGCGCGATGATCTCGCGCGCGAACTCAAACCACGAGCAGCTGCCGGCGGCGGCGACGTGCACGATCCCCACCAGCCGCCGCTCGAGCCCCAGCCCGAGCAGGGCCTCGGCCAGGTCCGCGGTGGCGGTCGGACAGCCGACTTGATCATCCACCACCCGCAGCTGCTCACGCTCGCGCGCCAAGCGCAAGATCGTCTCAGGAAAGCACCGCCCGCCGACGCCGAACAGCCATGAGCTGCGCACGATTGTGTGCACGGCCGGGGCGGCGGCGGCGACCGCGCGCTCGCCCGCCAGCTTTGTGCGCCCGTAGGCGTTGATCGGCGCCGGGCGGTCGGATTCGAGATAGGGCCGTCGGGCGCGGCCGTCGAACACGTAGTCGCTCGAGACGTGCACGACCCAGGCCCCGCAGGCGGCAGCGGCGGCGGCGACATTGCCCGCGCCGGCGGCGTTGACCGCACGCGCCTGCCCCTCCGCCTGCTCCGCTCCGTCGACGTCGGTGAAGGCGGCGCAGTTGACGACCAGCTGCGGATGCGCGGCGGCGATTCGCGCTCGTACCGCCGCCGCGTCGGTGATGTCGAGCTCGGAGCGGCCGAGCGCAACCGGCTCATGGCCGGCCGCGGTCGCCGCCCGGGCCACGTCGCGGCCAAGCATCCCCTCGGCACCCGTGATCACGATCCGCATCGCCCTCCCAGCCTATCGGCGTGAGCGCCACCACCCCCATGCACGAGCCGACCGTAGACTCGGGTCAGGCCAACGACTCGGAGGTCCTCTTGCAGCAGACGTTGATCGAGCGCAGCGCGACGCGACCACGGGCGAGCCGGGGAGGCCCCGGCCTTGCGCTTGCGGTGGTGATGACCGGCGTGCTGATCACCGCGGTCGACACGACGATCGTCGTGCTGGCGCTGCCCGAGATCGAGCGCGCGCTGCACATCGCGCTCGCCTCCGTGATCTGGGTGGTGATCGGCTACCTGCTGGTGATCACGCTGCTGGCCACGCAGGTGGGCCGCCTCGGCGATATGTACGGGCGGGTGCGCATGTACGAGGCGGGCTTCATCCTCTTCGTCGCCGGCTCGGCGGCGTGCGCGCTCGCGTGGAACGAGGCGTCGATCATCGCCTTCCGCGTGCTCCAGGGAATCGGCGGCGCGTTCGTGACTGCCAACAGCGGTGCGGTCATCGCTGATCTGTTCCCGCCCGAGCAGCGCGGCCGCGCATACGGCTTCAACGGCGTCGGCTGGAGCCTCGGGGCGGTGCTCGGCATCGTGCTCGGCGGCGCGATCGTCACATATGTCTCGTGGCGCTGGATCTTCTGGATCAACGTGCCGATTGGGCTGGCCGCGGTGGCCCTCGCGCTTCGCGTGCTGCGCGATCGTGGCGAGCGCCGGCGACGGCGACTCGACGTGGCCGGCATGCTCACGCTGGGGATGGGCCTGTTCGGCCTCCTGTGGGGGATCACGCGGCTCGCGACGGCCCAACTCGACGGAGCGCTGATCGGCTACCTCGTCGCGGGCGCGGTGCTGTTGGTCGCGTTCGTTTGGATCGAGCGCTCGGTGACCGAGCCGATGCTCGAGCTCTCCCTGTTTCGCGTGCCGACGATGTCGCCGTCGCTGCTCGCCTCGCTGGTCCAGGCGCTCGCCAACTACGCCGTGCTGTTCCTCGTGATCATGTACCTCCAGGGTCCGCGCCGCCTGTCCCCGATTCACGCCTCCCTGCTGCTCGTCCCCGGCTATGTGATCGGCGGCCTGCTCGGGCCCGTGGCGGGACGGTTGGCAGATCGCTTCGCGCCGGTGGTGCCGGCCACGATCGGGCTGGCGATCCAGGTGGTGGCGCTGTTCGCCTACGCCCAGATGTCGGTCCACACCGGGCTGTGGCTGGTGGTGGCGGCAAGCATCGTCAACGGCGTCGGCGCAAGCTTCTTCTTCCCCGGCAACAACTCCGCGGTGATGAAGGCCGCACCGCCGCAGCTGTTCGGGATCTCCTCTGGAATGCTGCGCACCTTTTCGAACATCGGCATGGTGTTCTCGTTCTCGATGGCGATCCTGATCGCGTCCCGCTCGATCAGCCGCAGGCTTGCGTTTGCGATCTTCGTCGGCTCCACGAGCCTGCAGGGGCGATTGGCGAGCGCCTTCACGAGCGGGCTGCACGCCGCCTTCTACGCCTCGATGGGCCTGATGGCGCTGGCCGCGCTGCTGTCCGCGACGCGGGCGAGCCGTGGGCTGCGCGGGGCCGGGGCCAGCTCTGCGCCCGCCGCGGCGCGCTCAGGCCAGGGCGCGCCCTGACGGGCGAGAGCCGCTCAGGGTAAAGAGGGAACCCTGCCGCCGTGGCGGCCTGCGGCCCGCTCAGGCGCGCCCGTAGACCGGAATCGCCGCGCCGCTCGTCGGCGAGAAGTCGTCTGAGAGCAGGCGCGCGATCACGGCGGCGATCTGCTCGGGGCGCACCCACCGGGAGTGGTCCGCGTTCGGCATCGCCTCGCGGTTGGCGGGCGTGTCGATCACGCTTGGCAGGATCGCGTTGCAGCGGACCCCGTCGTGGCGGTACTCGGCCGCGACCGCCTGCGCGAACGCGATCACCGCGGCCTTGGCGGCGATGTAGCCGGCGGCGCCCGGAAACGGCTGGAGCGCGGCACGGCTGCCCACGCACACGATCGAGCCGCGCGCGGGCGGCTCGTTGGCCAGTAACACGGGCAGCGCCGCGCTGGTCACCAAGTAGGTGGGGCGCAGGTTGAGCCGCAGCTGCGCCTCGAACTCCTCGACCGGCGTCTCATGCACCCGACCGCCGACGGCGAAGCCTCCGACCAGGTTCACAACGCCCCGCAGCGGAGCCGCGCCGGAATCCGCGGACGCGAGCCGCACAACTTCGGCTGCGCTCTCGGGCTCGAACAGGTCCGCGCGGATCAGCTTCAGCCGCTCGTGCTCGCCGACACGCTCGAGCTCACGCTCCACGATCCACGGCACCACCACCCGCCAGCCGTCTCCGAGCAGGCGGGCGACGACCGCCGCGCCAAGCCCGCCCGTGCCGCCTGTGACGATCGCCGTGCCGAGCATCTGCCGTCCGAGCCTGACTTTATCTTGCCCGCCATGACGCTGGCGGTGCGGCAATCCGAGCAGACCGTCGAGCGGGAGGCGACTGGCGCGCCCCCCGCGCGGGACCCTGCCCAGATGGAGTGCGACCTGCGCGAGCTGATCGCCACCGTCCGCAATCCCCATCTGCGACGGCTGCTTGCCGCTGTGTTTGAGAGGCGCTCGCCCACCTGGAGCGCCTTCCGCGAGGCGCCCGCCGCCAAGCACTACCACCAGGCCTACCGCCACGGGCTGCTCGAGCACTGCCTCTCGGTGGCGCAGGCGGTCGGGGCAATCGCCGCCACCTTCCCCGGCATCGACCGCGACCTGGCCGTGACCGGAGCGCTGCTGCATGACCTTGGCAAGCTTGAGGTCTACGCGCTCCGCGACGGGGCGATTGAGATGACGGATGAGGGCCGCATGTGCGGCGAGATCGCGCTTGGCTACTACCGCGTGCGGCGGTTGATCGAGGGGCTCGGCGGCTTCCCGCCCGAGCTCGAGCGAGCGCTTTTGCACATCATCCTCTCCCATCATGGATCGCTTGCGCACGGTAGCCCGGTCGTCCCCTGCACGCGCGAGGCGACGCTCGTGCACATGATCGACAACCTGGGCGGACGGCTCGGCAGCTTCGACCGCCTCGAACGGGAGCTGCCCGCCGGCGAGCGCTGGAGCGCGTTTGACAAGGGGATCGGGGCCGGCGCCTACTTCGCCGAGCGCCGCGCTGCCTGAAGGGGATCGGGAGCGCCCGCGGCGCCTGAAGGGGGCTCCTGGGAGCGCGACGCGCTCCTGCAGGCGTACCTCGCCCGAGGGGAATCGCCGCAAGTCATCCGCAGCCTCTGCCCCCACGCTGGCGCAAGCGGCCGACACCTCCTATCCCAAGTGGCCAGCGCACCGTTTATAGGTCGGGAAACGGGGTACGCTGTGGGCGGTTCTGTCATTCCCACCGAACGGGAGGAGAGCAGATGCGACGCATAGCCGTTGCAGCAGTTGCGATCGCAACAGCGGCGTTGCTCAGCGCGTCGACCGCGATTGCCAGGGGCTCGCGGGGCGCGGCGAGCAGCAGCGTGCCGTTGCTGGTGGTCGGCCACGCCTTCCCAAGCGCAAGCCGCCAGGCCCCACCACCGCCGACCAGCGCGCAGTGCGCGGCGGCGACCGGGGGCGTGGTGCAAGCGTGCTACGGCCCGCCGGACATCCGCAACCAGTACGACTTCAACCCCCTGTACACGAGCGGCACCACCGGAAGCGGGCAGACGATCGTGATCTTCGATTCGTTCGGCAGCCCGACGATCAGGCAGGATCTGGCGAACTTCGACGCGACCTACGGGATTCCGGCGCCCCCGTCGTTCAACATCTATGAGCCCGAGGGACACGTGCACTACGCCTATGGCCCGGGCGATACGCACCCGAGCAAGCTGGCGCTGACCCAGATCAACTGGGCATATGAGACGACGCTCGACGTCGAGTGGGCGCACGCGATGGCACCCGGGGCCAACATCGCCCTCGTCGTCACCCCCGTCGCCGAGACCGAGGGCGTCCAGGGGCTCCAGAACCTGCAGAACGCTCAGCGTTGGGCGCTTCAGAACCACATCGGCACGATCTGGTCGAACAGCTACGCCGCGACCGAGCAGTCATTCCACAACCCCGCGGTGGTCGAGCGGCTCGATCGCTTCTACGCGCAGGCGGCAGCCGACGGGGTCAGCGCCTTCTTCGCCAGCGGTGACACCGGCGTCGCGAACGTCAACAAGCAGGGAGCGGTGTACCCGTTCCCGACGGTCAACTACCCGACCTCGAGCCCGAACGTGATCTCGGTCGGAGGCACGGAGATCCCGAACCCGCCGGCGACGATCTCAAGCTATCAGCCCGAGGCGGTCTGGAACGACTGCTGCGGAGCCGGCGGGGGAGGCTACAGCAGCGTCTTCAGCGAGCCACCGTTCCAGTCGGGCGCGTCGATCCTTGACCCCTCCGGGATGCGGGGCGTGCCCGACGTCTCCTACAACGCGGCGCTCGTCAGCGCGATCCTGATCTGGGAGAGCTTCGACCCAACCGCATCGGGCCCGGCGTGGGTGATCATCGGCGGCACCAGCGCCGCGACGCCGCAGTGGGCGGCGGTCGACGCGCTCGCAAACCAGGCCGATGGGCCGCTGGGGTTCCTGGCGCCACGGCTCTACCAGGTCTACGAGAACGCAACCGCCTATGCGAGCGCGTTCCACGACATCACCGCCGGCGATAACTCGTGGCAGGGGCTCACCGGCTATGACGCAGGCCCCGGCTGGGATGCGGCCAGCGGGCTCGGCACGCCGGATGCCAGCGCCCTCGTGCAGGCGCTGAAGTCGACAAGCCCATAGGCAGACGGCGATGGCGGCCACAGGGGCCGCCATCCTCCTGTCCGGCCCGTCCGGCCTCTCGCCGGGCGGGCCGGACCCGTCTTTGTCCACGTGCGCCGCGCGCCGCCGAGAGATGTGCCCAAATTGCGCACGCGGCGCCCACCCGCCCCGTCCGCGCCTGCAACCGCATCTATCGTTACGTCGGGGATGGCGAAGGACACCGAGAAGCTGATCCGCCAGCTCTCCTTGATCTCCTACCTGATGGCCGCGCGCAGGCCGGTGACGGCTGCGGAGATCAGGCGCGATGTCGAGGGCTACAGCGTGATGAACGAGGATGCCTTCGCCCGACGCTTCTACGCGGACCGCTCGGAGCTCGAGTCGCTCGGCATTGCGCTCACGGTGGAGAGGCCGGCGGATGCCCAGGTCGAGCAGGAGACCTACTCGCTCGCGCCCGAGAACTTCTACCTCCCGCCGATCGCCTTCACGGACCGCGAGCTGGCGGCGCTGGCGACGGCGTTGCAGCTGCTCGACGGCGAGTTTGCCTACGCCGAGCCGCTGCGTCTCGCCCTGCAGCAGATCTCGTGGGGGCGGCCGAGCCCGCTGGAGGCGCCGGAGCAGCGCACGGTTGCGCTTGCCATCACGGGCGCTGCCGGCGGGCATGAGATCTCGCAGAGGCTGGCGAAGATCGAGAACGCGATCTTCCGCCGCAAGACGATCACCTTCGACTACTACACGATGGAGCGCGACGAGCTCGGCGCGCGGCGCGTGGATCCCTACATGCTGCTCTACCAGGGCGGCCAGTTCTACCTGGTCGGCTACTCCCACGAGCGCAGCGCGATCCGCATCTTCCGCCTGTCGCGCATTCGCGGCAAGGTCGGCTACGCCACCAAGGCCGAGCACGACTTCGAGCGTCCCAGCGACTTCGATCCGCGCGACTACGTGAACCGGGTCCCGTGGCAGTTCGGCGAGCCGGTCGCAACCGCGCAGATCAGGATCTCAAGCCGCATCGCTTGGCAGATCGAGCGGCACTTCGGCCACTGCGGCAAGGTTCACGCCGTGCCCAAGGAGCGCGAGCACGGCGACGGCGCGCAAGCCGCCACGGGCGACATCGTCTTCACCACCGCCTACGCCAACGCGCGTCAGCTGGTCGCGTGGGTGCTCGGGCTCGGGGAGCACGCGACCGTGCTCGACCCCCCGGAGCTCATCGCGGAGCTGCGCGCCCGCCTTTCCCTCCTGCGCGAGCGGCACGCCGGCGAGCCCGACCCGGCGCTGCTTGAAGCGATCCGAGCGAGCGGCGATGAGCGCTCCCCGTCGGATCTCGCCGCGGAGGGCGTCTCGCAGCGCATCGACGCATCGGCACCTGATAATGCGGGTGAGAACGGGCGAGGGGCGACCAACGGGGCGATGGCCGGGGGGGCGACGATTCGCGCCGAGCGCTTCGCGCGGCTCGTGACGCTCGCAAGCATCCTGATCGAGGCGGGCCGCGCGGGCCGCCGTCTCACTGTGGACGAGCTCCGCCGGAGGCTGAAGCTCTCCGAGCAGGAGCTGCGGGAGGACATCTCCGTGCTGAACGTCGTCAACTTCGGAGCGGGCACCTACCTCCTCTATGCCGAGGTCGGCGAGGATGGATCGATCGAGGTCGAGCCTGAGCCATACAGCGACTCGTTCGACCGTCCGGCGAGGCTGCTACCGGTCGAGGCGAAGGCGCTGATCGCTGCGATCGACCTGATCGGCGAGCACATCCCGGATGGCTCGCTCACGTCGGTGCGCGAGAAGGTCGTCGCCGCGCTCGGCGAGGACCCCGCCCGCAAGGGGCTGAAGTTCGCCTCCCCGGGCGGGGAGGATGCCGAGATCGCGGCCGTCGTCTCGCGCGCGATCGCGCAGCGGCGGCTGCTCAGATTCGAGTACTACAAGGAGAACGAGGACGAGTTCACGACGCGGACAGTTGAGCCTTACGCGCTGATCAACGGGCGCGATGGCTGGTACCTGGCGAGCTTCGACCGCGCGCGCGGCGCGGTCCGGCATTTTCGGCTCGACCGCTTCAAGTCCGCCCAGGTGACCGACGAGAGCTTCGAGCCGCGAGACGACATCGATCCTGCCGCCGACGTCTCCGGCTGGCCACGCACCGGCGAGGTGCCCGCTTCCCGTCGCGCACGTGTGCTGATCTCGCCCGAACGGGCGCGGTGGGCGCGCGAGGAGCGCGCGGTGCTGGCGGAGCTGTCCGACGGCTCGGTGATCGTCGAGCTTCCGTTCGCGGGGGTCGACTGGCTCGTGCGCGAGGTGCTCAAGGAGGCAGGCGATGCGGCCGTGCTTGAGCCCGCCGATGCGCGCGCAGCCGTACAAAGGACGGTCGAGGCGATCGCGGAAGCCACCGGGGCGGCACTCTCGCGGTAGGGCATCGCGCCCGGATCGCAATCGCCCTCCCCACCTCGTACAGTCGTCCAGTCAAACCGAAGGTGACCTCGGTCCTTTGCTCGGATCGGGACGAATAAAGACCCAGGTAAGTGACAACTCCGTGCAGGTTTGATGAGAGTTGTATAGGTTCTGTACCCCAATACTGAGTGTAGGAGCGTTCAGCATGATCTGGCGGACTATCTGACCTTTTGCCGGCCCCGTCCCTGTCCGGATAGGATGGCGCCAGGGGCATGGAAGCGCGACCGTCATTGCAAACGTTCGGCAGTTGGCAGGAGGCTTTCCGCGCCAACGAGCGCGGGATGCGTCGGCGGACGTGGTTCATGCTGGTGCTGCTCGGATTGGTGGGCGGGCTTCCCGCAACGTTATGGCTGGCTGGGTACGCGTCTGATTGGCGCCACCCGGTCCTGTTGGTGGGACTTGAGCTGCTCGCCATCTGCGCAATCGCGGGCGAGGTGATCTTCAACCGGGTCGCGCTGTTCGGCCTCGTCGACTCGGTGATCGTCGTCGCCGTCGCTCTGTGCGGCCCCATCCCCGCCTTCCTGGTGATGCTCTGTCCAGACCTGCTGCTTCGCCTTCGCACCTCCCGTCTGCCGATGTGGACGCCGGGCTCGTGGGCGTCATATGCCTCGTATGCCTGGAGCGCGCTGGCGGCAGCGGCGGTGCTCACGCTCGCGCACGCGGGCGGGGCCTCGGGCCGAAACGCCCCGGCAGTGTTCTCCGCCGGGATCGTCTGGACGTTTGTCAACTGGACGCTGGCGCGCGCCCTTCCGGCGCGGCTATGGAGCGGCCAGCGCGTCTGGCCGCTCTTCCGGGGCGAGTATCTGACGCTGCTTCCAGCACAGATCTGCATGCTCGCGTTTGCGGCTCTGCTGGTCGCGTTGATGCCGCTGATCGGCGAGGCCGGAGTCCTGGCCCTGCTCGCCCCGCTCGTGCTCGGGGCGCAGACGGTGCTCCCCTGGCTCGCACGCTCCGGCGACATCTCAAAGCGCGACCCGGCGGCGGCCACGGCGATCTACGTGCGCGCGCTCGCCGGCCACCTGCGTCTACCGCGGGCGCAACGGAGGATCGCGCTCGCGCTGGTCAAGCTCGAGCGCGGCGCGACCGTCGCGCTCTGCGGCGCGCCGCGGAGCGAGCGCGGCTGGCTGCTCGATTGCTGCAGCGCGCCGCTCCCTCCCGCCCCCGTCGGATTGCGAACGAGCGCGGCCGAGGCGCACGAGGTCTGGCTCGCAGCGCTGCACCGGTGGGAGCATTGGGACGGCGGCGGCGCCCCCAGCGGCGCGCGAGGGGAGGAGATCCCGCTCGCGAGCAGGGTTGTCGCCGTCGCGGCCGAATGGGCGCTGCTGACGGCCGCGGGCGGACCAAAGCTCTCGCAGGCCGAGGCCGCGCTCGCGCTCGAGGCCGAGTCGGGCACGCGCTTTGACCCCGCCCTGGTGCGCGCCGCCGGAGAGATCATCGCAACCGAGGCGCAGTTCGCGGACATCGAGACCTTCGAGCCGCGGCTCGATCTGCTGCCGCTGCCGGCGACGATCCGTCATGAGCTGCTGCCTCGGGCGCTGCGCGCGTACGCCGCGGTCTAGCGGCGGCGAGCTGGCGCACGATCTCACAGCGCTAGGCTGCTCGGCGCATGCAGCAGCTGAAGGGGCTGATCCTCGCGGGCGGCAAGGGCACGCGGCTTCGCCCGATCACCCATACAAGCGCCAAGCAGCTCGTACCGGTCGCGAACAAGCCGGTGCTGTTCTACGCGATCGAGGCGATGGCAGCGGCCGGCATCGAGCAGGTTGGCATCATCGTGGCGCCTGAGACGGGCGCGGAGATCAGAGCCGCGGCCGCCGACGGGTCCCGGTTTGGCGTCCAGATCACCTACATCGAGCAGGCGGCGCCGTTAGGGCTCGCGCACGCGGTGATCACAGCCGAGCCGTTCCTCGGCTCCGACCCGTTTGTCATGTATCTCGGCGACAACCTGCTGCAGGGCGGGATCATCGGGATCGTCGAGTCCTTCCGCGCGCGCTTGCCGGATGCGCTGATCCTGCTCACCCCGGTCCCCGACCCTCAGTCCTACGGAGTCGTCGAGCTTGAGGAGGGCAGGGTTGTGCGGCTGCTCGAGAAGCCCGCCGAGCCGCGCACGAATCTCGCGCTGGTGGGCGTCTACCTGTTCACCGCCACGATCCACGAGGCCACGCGCGCCATCACCCCATCGCCGCGCGGCGAGCTTGAGATAACCGATGCGATCCAGCATCTCGTCAACACCGGCAGGCGGGTTGAGCCGCACATCGTCAGAGGCTGGTGGAAGGACACCGGCCGACTCGAGGACATGCTTGCCGCCAACCGGCTGGTGCTCGAGACGATCGAGGGGGAGGTCGCCGGCGAGCTGATCGAAACCCAGCTTGAGGGACGCGTCACGATTGCTCCGGGCGCTCGCCTGGAGCGCTGCACCGTGCGCGGCCCGGCGATCATCGGCTCAGGCGCCAGGCTGAGGGATTGCTACATCGGCCCGTACACGGCGGTCGGCGAGGACTGCACGATCGAGGACGCCGAGGTCGAGCACTCGATTCTGCTTGCGGGCGCAAGCGTGCGCGGGCTTGCGGGGCGGATGGAGTCCTCCCTGCTCGGGCGCGACGTGACGATTGGGCGCGACCACCGCCAGCCGCGCGCCTACCGCTTCCTGGTGGGCGACAACTCAGAGATCGCAATCCTCTGAGCGCGCGCAGCGCTCTGCGGCGCGGCGCGCGCAGCGCTCTGCGGCGGAGCGCGCGCAGCGCTCTGCGGCGGAGCGCGCGCAGCGCTCTGCGGCGCGCGAAGGCGCGATCAGGCGCGCCGCCTCCCACAAGCCACGCAGCTCCACCTCCGTTGCGCACCTTGCACCGGCCCTGACCACAATCGGCGCTCCCGCCGCCGACGTCTTCGGCTGGCCACGCACCGGCGAGGCGCCCGACCCTTCCCTCGAGTCGAAGCTCGGCTTTTCGGTAAAAGGAGAAACTATCGGATACCAACCAAAACCTCCAAGTACTCCAGAGCCGGCGAGCCTCCAAGGACTCCAGGGCCGGACCCGCCTTCAAGGAGCGCATAGTCCATGGCGGCGATCCAGAGCCGGAGAGCCTCCAAGTACTCCCCAGCCGGAGAGGCGGCTGTCGCTCGGGCGCCTAGATGATCCGGACGGGCGTCCCCACACCGACGTGACGCGAGAGCCACAGGATGTCCCGCGGATGCATGCGGATACAGCCATGGGAGATCCGACCGGGGATTCCAGCGTTGTCATGGTAGGGACCATGAATGCCCACGACGCCCCCGCCAGGCCACCTGGTTAGCGTCGAGAAGTCACTGGTGCCGAACGCGTACGGCCAGTAGCCGGAGCTGCGATCCCGGATCGCCCATCCCTCACGGATCCAAAAGTGGCCCGGCGGCGTCGGCGTCGAGGGCTTGCCCACCGCGACCGGCGCCGAGAAGATTCGCCGGCCGTCCCGGTACAGATACAGACGTAGCCGTGAGCGATTCACCACGATCAGCATGTGCGTGAGGTAAAAGGTGCCGAGGTCGCGCCGATGCACCCAACCAGTGCGCCCGTTGGGGCGCATGGGGATGCGAAGCTCGACCCAGACACGGCCGTCGCTCATCCACTCCTCCCGGAGCAGCAGGTACACCTCGGGGAAGTCGTCCTCCGTGTACCAGTGGAGGTTGGTGATGCGGCGTGAGTGCGTGCTCGGGCGCTGGTAGATCGGGCCGGTTTGCGCCACATACGCCCAGCGGGTGTAGGTTGTCTCATTTGAAAGCCGTGTCGCGCGGAGGACGGTCGGAGCGCTCGCGGCAGCGGGGCTGCACGGCGCGAGAGCAGCCAACATCGCGCCCACCGCGAACCCGGCGAGCTTGCGCGTGTGGCGCCCTCGAGCCAGGCAGGATGCGCCGGAAGTCCACACCGGCCGATCGATCGCAACTCCTCCCATCACCTGCTCCCCAACCGCTCCCATCACCTGCTCCCCAACTCCTCCGATCACCTGCTCCCCCGTTCATTGTGATTGTCGTTACCAGTTTCCGCCCGCGAGATGAATTGCTCACGCTCCACTCGAGGGCTGCAGCGGGGCAGAGCTGCGGGCCCATTCGTTGCGGGCAGCGCCGCAGCGCTCGCGCTGCGAGCGAAGGCGGTGGCACGTGGGGCGCGGCTGCACGCCGCGCCCCACGCCGTGACGGCTACCCGGTGAACGCCGGCGGCGCGCTGCATCCCGTGAAGCGCAGGGTCAACAGACGCGGCCGCGTGCCGCTCGCCGAGGTGAACGTGACCCGCGCGGCTAGTCGGTGCCTGCCCGGCTTGGCGTCGATGCTCACCTGGTAGGGGGAGCGACTCCGAATCGCGATTTCCCTGCCGTCGATGTAGAACGCAACACGGCCGATCTCCCGCCCGATCACCCGTGCGGTGAACATGCGCACACAGCGTCCGCCGGCGATCGCCCGCGCCGACGCCGGCGGCGCGATCACAAGCCGCGCCCGACCTGGGATCCGAGCGCAGGGATTGCCGCTGACGTCAACGCGCGCCTCGCCGAGGACAACGCTGCCAAGCGGGGAGCTGAGCGAGATCGCGCGCCTGGTGATCGTCCCCCTTCCGACGATCACTTGGTTCAGCGTCAGCGTCCCGAGCGGCCCGAGCGAAACTGTCTGGTTGACGCCCGGCGGAACCGTCACGGCGTTGCCGTTGATGGTCAGGCCGACAACCGAGCCGGAGCTGCTGGGCAGCGCTCGTCCAGCCTCGCAGGTGTACGAGGCGTCCGCGCTGAGCAGGCTGGCGTGCACGGACAGCTCCGCAAGGCCCAGCGTCGGGTTCGTCAGCGAGGTCGAGGAGGTTGCATGATCGCCGTTCACCAACGGAGCTGCGCCCAGCGTCGCCGGCTTCTGCGTGGTTGTAGCGGTGACGGCGTCGACGCGCAGCGGTCCGACCGTCGTGGGCGCAAGCACCCCGGCGTGATCGCTTCGACACGGCTTCTCGGCGGCGTTGGCGACGAAGGGCTCGATCGTCGGCGCGCCGGTGAGCGCGATCCGCGCTGCGCTGGCGCGGCACGAGAACGAGGATCCCCTCGGAGCGCCAAGCGCCGCGCCGGGCGTGGCCAGCGCAGCGGCAGCAGCGAGCGCGCACGCCGCCACCCGCCCCCCTAACGCCCGATGGCCGCGCGCGCAGCCCCCAGAGAGCAAGGAGTGCAACATGTACCACCTTCCTTTCCCGCCGCCCGGGGGGCCTCCACAGGCCCCCAATCCCCTGTCGGGCGACAGCACACCAGATAGCAGCATTTCAATGGACTGTCAAATGGGAACTGGCGCGAACGTCGGCTGCTAGGCGAGCGCCCGGCGCAGCTCCGCGACGGCCGCCCGCAGCTCGGCAACCTCGGCCTCGAGCGCAGCCAGCCGCGCCTCAAGCGACCCCGCAACGGGCCGAGAGCCGAAATCCGGCCTCTCCTCACCAGCGGCCCGCGCCGCCGGGGCAGCGCGCTCCCAGGCGCCGGCGATGGATGCGGCCGTGCCCTTGAGCGGCAGCGGGCGCTGATCCTCGCTCTCCGCGCTCGAGGCGTCAGCCAGCTGCTCAGCCTCCGGGATCTCATCCGCGCCAAGCCGATGGGCGAAGCGATCCTCCTTCTGCCCCGGCCGCCGTGGCAGCCGCCGAGCGTAACCGCGCTCAATCAGCCCCTCCAGCAGAACCTCGACGTGCTCGAGCGATTCGAGCGGCGCCATCCGCTCGCTCCGTGCCTTGAGCTCGCCCGGCGTTTGCGGCCCGCGAAGCAGCAGCACGGCCAGCACGGCCAGCTCCTCGCGGCCCAGCCCCAGAGCATCCTCGGCTAGGTGGCGGTACTTGATCGCGCGGCTCGAGTGACCGCTCGCCAGCCGGGCCAGCCCATACTGGCAGAGCCGTTGAGCGGCCCGGTGCACGGTCTCCTCGTCGTAGGCGACGACCGGATCCCGGTTGGTGGCCTGGTTGCAAGCCAGGCGCAACGCGTTGAGTGTCAGCGGATACTGCTCGGGCGTCGTGAAACGCTTCTCGATCAGGCACCCGAGCACACGCTGCTCCGGAGCAGTTAGAGGGTTGCGGTGCACTGCGGCCGAGCATACGGCCCCGCTCGACTCGATGCCTGCGCAGCGCAACGGGCGTCTCCAATGACGCCACGGCAGGCACGCTCAGGGAGCTCCGCTCTTTGGTCAGCAGGCTGGGCTCCCTCCGACACGCCCCCCACATTCGTCGGAGGGGACACGCTCAGGGAGCTTCGCTCTTGGTCGGGCTAGAGGCCGAGCGAAGCGATGGACGGCAGCCCGCGGCCATCGCCACGCGCCACCACGCCAGGAGCGCTCGCCTCGCCACACCAGAAGCCGGGATAGCCATCGCCTGGATAGCCCCAGCCCCAGCCTTCCCGGAGAGCCCGGTCGACGGCGGGCAGAGCGCCCGCTGTGCAGGGGCGCCCCGACAGCCCTGCATCCGCAAGGTATGAGACCGCGAAGGCATGGCCGCTGTCCCGCAATGCCGTCGGCGCCGCGCCCCCCTGCAACGCGGAGTCGAGCCACCCCGGCACGAAGCGAGCTCCGAGCCGAGCACCGGGGAAGGCGTACCCGTCGCCGGCGGGCATCAGCGCGACCGCCTCGGCGTGCCAGTTGCGGTCGTCGATCGGCCCGGCATGAGCCGCGGCGGTCGCGCTCGCGCCGGTGAAGCTCACCTTGCTGAAGTCGGAGAGCCGCAGCGGCCGGCAGCTCTGCGCCGCAGCGACGCCGCACTCCGATGGCGCCTCGACGATCCAGTCCGCCGAGGAGGTGTCGGGAGCGCTCATCGTCAGCCGACGGGTGACCGAGCGACCAGTCGTTCGATCAAGAAGGGATATCGTCACTCGGGATCCGCTCACCGTCACCCGCGCGCTGATGCGGTCGCCTGCGCGGATGCTGAGCGGCAGCCTGACCGGCGCCGAGGGCACGAGCTCATACCAGGCGTAATGAACGGCCCGGCCGTTCACCCAGTCCGCCTGCGTGCCGACCTGCTCGAGCGCGTTCGAGCCCCGGCTCGATCCACCCAGCCCAACCCAGATCGCTGCGTAGCTGGACCCTACGGAGGCCCTCACCGACGGCTCCACCCAGCTTCCGGAAACGCTTGAGAAGCTCGCGCCGGACGCGACGTAGCCCGCCCAGTTGGCGCTCACGGTCGCGATCCTCGGCGGTCGCGATGAGCTCGCCGTCGCTCCGCGCCTGGGCGCAAACGCGCTCGCCGCTCCGACCGCCACCGCCCCTGCGGCGAGCAGCGCCGGGATGATGAGGGTGGCTCTTCTGCTCACGGCTCAGCTTCCGCTCTCATCGCAACGCCATCACCATCGCGCCCGCCCCGAAGAGCGACGAAAGAGCACGCTAAGAGAGCGCTATGAACGCTGCCAGCAGCACCTTCGGCGCGTTATGAACGCCGCCAGAAGGGTGTTCGCGCGACGCACGAAAGGCGCCCGTCCGGCCTGTTGGCCACGCGAGCAGCTAGATGACGAAAGCCAGCCGGCCGGCGCGGGGCCGGCCGGCTGACAACCCGAGACGCCCACGGCGTGCCCTGACCAGGGTCAGACCGTGGGGGATGGCAGGGTCAGACTGTGGGCGATGGGCCGTGCACGCCGCGGCGGCCCATGACCCCCCGCCGCCTCACCGGCCCTGCCTCGCCCTGCCGGCTCGTAGCGGGCGCTTGAGCTGGCGCCGCGCGGACGCCGAGAAAGCCCGGCAGCGCGTACGCCGCGAGCGCCGCCACGAGGACCCCGAGGCCGGTGTGGAAGCCAAGCATCTCCAGGCCCTGCAGCGAGCTCGAGCCATGCCCGATGCCGACCGCGCCGCCAGCCTGCCAGATCATGCTGAGCGCGGGGCCGACGGCGAACCAGGCGCCGCCCAGCAGCGCGAGCGTGGCGCCGAAGCGTCCGAATGGCCGTGGCCCGGACCCGATCAGCATCAGCGCCCCGAGCACCGCCGCGATGCCAGGCAGCACGTCGAGGTAAAGCCGGTTCATCGTCCAGTGCCAGGTCACGTCGGGACCGAGGCTGTAGCCGAAGTAAGGGCCGACAAACGGGATGATCCCGCCCCAGATACCGAGCACTAGGATGCAAAGTCCTGCAAATCGGGTGCTGACACTACGAAGCATGCGCTCCTCCTTTCCTGTGCTCGGAAGTCTTCCCGGCGCGTACACCCCATAACCACCGGGGCCGGCGGTCGAACCGCTCATGTCCTCGCACGTACCGCCGCGCGCCGACGTGGCCGGGCAGCGTCAGCCCGTACCGCAGCGCGCCAACCTGGCGCAAAGCCTCAGCCGAGCTCGCGCAGCCAGACGGCGGCAGTTGAATCGCTGGGCGCGCGCCAGTCCGAGCGAGGCGACAGCGAGCCGCCGGAGCCGACCTTGGGCGCGTTTGGCAGCGCGGAGCGCTTGAACTGGCTGGTTTCAAAGAACCGCCGCAGAAACACCTCGAGCCAGCGACGGATCTCCGCAGCCGAGTAGGCCCGCCGCCGCTCGGGCGGAATCAGGTCGGGCCACTGGCCCCGCCCCACCTCGCCCCAGGCATGCTCTGCGAGGTAGGCGACCTTGCTCGGCGGATAACCGAAGCGAAGGATGTAGTAGAGGAAGAAGTCCTGCAGCTCATATGGGCCGACAACGCTCTCGCTCTGCTGGCCGGGCTCCTCTCCCCCCTCCCCCGGGATCAGCTCGGGCGAGATCTCGGTCGCAAGCACGGACTCGAGCACCTCGCTCACCTGGGCGGAGAACTGACGGGTGTCGATCGCCCAGCGCAGAAGAAACTGGATCAGCGTCTTGGGGACCGAGGCGTTGACCGCGTAGTGCGACATCTGATCGCCAACCCCGTACGTGCACCAGCCGAGCGCAAGCTCGGAAAGGTCGCCGGTGCCGACGACGAGCGCCGCGTTGAGGTTCGCAAGCCGAAACAGGTGGGAGGTGCGCTCGCCCGCCTGCACGTTCTCGTAGGTGACGTCATAGCAGGGCTCGCCCCGGGCGGCGGGATGGCCGAGGTCTTTGAGCATCTGCGTCGCCGAGGCGCGGATGTCGATCTCGCCGGCGCGCACCTCGAGCGCGCGCATCAGCGCGCGCGCGTTGCGCAGCGTGCGCGCGCTGGTCGCAAACCCCGGCAGCGTGTAGGCGAGCACGTTCGAGCGCGGCAGGCCGAGACGGTCCACGGCGCGAGCGCAGACGGTCAGGGCGTGCGCGCTGTCCAGCCCGCCGGAGACGCCGATCACCACCTTTTCGATCCCGGTCGCCTCCATCCGCGTCTGCAGGCCGCGAACTTGGATGTTGTAGACCTCGGCGCAGCGCTCGTTGCGCGTGGCGGGGTCCGCCGGAACGTACGGGAAGCGCTCGACGCGGCGGCGGAGCTCGCTTGGTTCGGGCTCGCCGCCGAGCTCGAGCTCGAGACGCCGGATACGCCCCAGCCGGCGGCGTAGGTCGCCGATCGAGTCGCCGAAGCTCGAGGTGCTCATGCGATCCGCCAGCAGCCGGTCGAGGTCGATGTCGGCCACGATCAGCTGCTCCTGATCGGAGAAGCGCTCGGACTCGGCCAGCAGCTGCCCGTTCTCGCAGATCAGCGCCTGCCCATCCCAGGCCATGTCGGTCGTCGACTCCCCCATCCCGGCCGCCGTGTAGAGGTAGGCGGAGATCGTTCGCGCCGACTGGCCCATGCACAGCGCCCGCCGATATGAATCCTTGCCGATCGTGATGTTGCTGGCGGAGAGGTTCGCGAGCACGGTCGCGCCCGCAAGGGCGCCGTAGGTGCTCGGCGGGATCGGCGTCCACAGGTCCTCGCACAGCTCGACGCAGATCGCAAGCCCCGGCACATCGAGGCAGTCGAGCACGAGCTCCGCTCCGAACGGCACCCGCTGCCCGAGGAGGCGCAGCTCATCGCCGATCGCATCGCGAGCCGCGCGGAACTGGCGCTTCTCGTAGTACTCCCGGTATTCCGGCAGGTAGCTCTTGGGCACCGCAGCGAGGATCCGCCCGCGATGGAGCGCCAGCGCGCAGTTGAACAGCCCGCCCTCCGCCACCAGCGGCGCGCCGACGAGCAGCAGCGGGCGGAGCTCGCGCGTCTGCTCAAGCAGCTCCGCGAGCCCATCGAGCACAGCGCCGAGCAGTGCCCGCTGGTGCAACAGGTCGTCGATCGCATAGCTGCACAGGCCAAGCTCGGGAAAGGCGACCACCGCCGCCTGCTGCGCCGCCGCCCGTCGCGCGAGCGCGACCGTACGCGCCACGTTGTGCTGCGGATCGGCAACGCGCACGCGCGGCACGGCCGCCGCGACGCGGGCGAAGCCGTGGCGCTCAGGAGCGGTGCGAGCCACGCGCGAAGTATCCCGGCTTGCCGCCTTTCGGTTATCCGTCGGACAGATCCGGCATACTGCCCGAGCGATCCGGGAACCGACCGCACTGTCATGCTTGAGACCAGCCCCGATAAGCCCGACCCCCAGGCCGCCGCGAGCGCCGAGGAGCGCGCGGCGCTGGCAAGCCCGGCCGGCGACGGACAGGTAAGCGGGCGGATCGCGCTCGGGCGGCTCGGGGTCTGCAGCCGTGAGCTGCGCAGCGCGGATCTGGGCCGGGTGCGTGAGGCGGCAGCCGAGCTTGAGCAGCTTGGCTTCGAGGCGCTCTGGGTTCCCGGCGGCGCTCGGCCCGGCGCGCTCACAGCCGCGGAAGCGGCGCTCGAGGCGACCGAGCAGGTCACGGTCGCGACCTCGCTGCTCAGCATCTGGATCGAGGAGGCGGCCGCGGTGGCAGCCCAGGCAGCGCGCCTGCGGGAGGCCCACCCCGGTCGCTTCGTGCTCGGGTTGGGGCTTGGTCGCACCTTCCTGGACGCGGACCGCTCGCGCCAGCCGATGCAGGCGGTGCGCACCAGCGAGGCGATGCGGGCCTACCTCGACACGCTCGACCGCGCGACCCCCTCGCTGCCGGCCGAGGCGCGGTTGCTCACCGCGCTCAGCCCTGAGACGCTCGAGCTGGCCCGGCGCCGCGCCGCCGGAGCGCACACGTTCCTGACCACACCCAGCTACACCCGCGCCGCGCGGAGCGCGCTCGGACCGGACCGCCTGCTGGCGGTGCAGCAGCTGGTCGCCTACGAGGACGACCCGCCGTCGGCGCGCGGTCATGGACGACGGTTCCTCTCGACCTACCTCGGCCTTTCCAACTTCAGCGAGATGCTGCGACGGGTCGAGGGGTTCGACGACGGCGACTTCGCCGACGGCGGCAGCGACGAGCTCGTCGACGCGCTGATGGCCTGGGGCGACGAGAGCCGGATCCGCGAGCTCATCGCGGATCACTTCGCCGCCGGGGCCGACCATGTCTGCGTGCAGATCGCGCCATCGCCCGACGAGACCGAGATGGGCGTGCTCAGGCGACTGGCGCTCCCGCTGCAGTTCTACGTTGCCTGAGCGCTGAGGCGGGCAGCCTCGACCTAAGAGGCGTTCCGTGCCCCAACCCTCGCACGAGCGTGCTCGGCGGACGCGATCTGCCCCAGAAACGCCCAGAATCGCCCCGGCTCGCCGCGCAGCGGCGGACGGCGCCGTCGGACAGCGCGCAGCGGACGGGTGAGGTCCGCCCCGGTGACGGGCAGCGCGTGAAGCGTGCCGGCCTGCACCTCCGCCTCGACCGCAAGGCGCGAGATCATCGTAAACCCCCCGCCGAGCACAGCTCGCTTGAGGCTCTGGGTCGAGGCCGCCTCCAGGCTCGGCTCGAGCTGGTGGCCGACTCGCGCGAGCGCCGCAGCCACCACCGCCCGCGTGCCCGACCCACGCTCGCGCGTCAGATAGGGCTCCTCCCCAAGCGCGCTTGCCGGCAGGCGGCGGCGGCGAGCCCAGCGATGGCCCGGGGCGACAACCGCCACGATCTCGTCGTGGGCGATCGTCAGCTCGTCGAAGCCATCCGCTGCGTCCAACGACTCGATGAAGCCAATGTCGACTTGCCGCTCGCGCAGATGGCCGAGCACCGTCTGCGAGTTGACCACCTCGACGTAGACGCGCGGCGGCGCCGGCGTCAGCGCGCGGAAGCTCGCGAGCCACCCGGGCAGCAGGAACTCGCCGATCGTGTGGCTTGCAGCGAGGCGGAGAGACGGCGCATGGGCGGCGTGCGTGCTGATCACCCCGGCAGCCCGTGTGAGCGCGGCGAGCGCGTGCTTGGCCTCGGGGTAGAGCAATCGGCCAGCGTCCGTCGGGCGCACGCCAAAGCGCCCGCGCTCGAGCAGGCTCACGCCCAGCCGCCGCTCCAGGCCGAGCAGGCGCTTGGTCGCCGCTGACTGAGTCAGCTCAAGCACGTCCGCCGCCCCGCTGACAGTGCCGGTTTCGACCGCCGCGACGAAGGCTGCAAGCTCGTCGGGGTCGAGATAGATGCCGGCCAGATCCATTCCTTGCGCGACTATATCCATGCGCGTGCAGACTGGAAGTTGCCCTGCACAGCGCCAACAATCGAGGACATGACGCAGCTCGCGTTCGTGATCGACCAAAGCAGGTGCATCGGCTGCCACGCCTGCACGGTGGCCTGCAAGGTCGAGCACGGCGTCGAGCTCGGGGTGTTCCGGACCTGGGTCAAGTACATCGAGCGCGGCGAGTTTCCGGACACGCGCCGCCACTTCGCGGTGCTGCGCTGCAACCACTGCAGCGCAGCCCCCTGCGTCGAGATCTGCCCGGTGAGCGCGCTGTACAAGCGCGAGGACGGGATCGTGGACTTCGACCCAGCCCGCTGCATCGGCTGCAAGGCCTGCATGAACGCCTGTCCGTATGACGCGCTCTACATCGACCCAAGCTCACACACAGCGGCCAAGTGCAACTTCTGTGCGCACCGCGTCGAGCTCGACCTGAAGCCATCGTGCGAAGTGGTCTGCCCGGTGGGCGCGATCATCTCGGGCGACGTCGAGGATCCGACCTCGGAGGTGTCAAGGCTGCTCGGGACCGCGCCGTCTGCGGTGCGCAGTCCCGAGCAGGGCACCGGCCCGAACGTCTACTACCTGGGCGTGGACTCCGCTGCGCTCGACCCGTTGGCTGCCGGCGGGGGCGAGGCGTACCTGACAACCGAGGTCCCGGCCTCGCAGCGCCAGAAGCTCCGCGCCCTGGGCGGCGACACTCCGGCGATCGCAACGATGGATGTGGACCATCCGCCGCCGTGGGGTTGGAAGGTCTCGAGCTACTTCCTCACCAAGGGGATCGCCGCCGGGGCGATGATGCTCGCGCCGCTGCTGCTGATCCTGGGCGCGCACGGCTCGCGGCTTGCCGATGTGGTCCCCGGCGCGCTGGCGCTCGCCGGGATCGCGCTCACCGGCATCTTCCTCGTCTGGGACCTCAAGCAGCCGCGCCGCTTCCTTTTCCTCTTCACCAAGCCCCAGTGGCGCTCCTGGCTGACCCGCGGCGCGCAGGTGATCAACCTCGCGGGAGCCCTGGCGCTGGCGTTCACCCTCGTCAGCTTGCTCGGCCTGCACGGGGCTCGCGATGGGCTCAGGTGGCCACTGATCCCCGCCGGCGCGCTCCTCGCCGGATACACCGCGTTCCTGTTCAATCAGTGCGAGGGACGGGATCTTTGGCAGAGCCCGCTGCTGCTTCCGCACACGCTCGTCAATGCGCTGATCGCGGGCGCCGGCGCGCTCGGCATCGTCGCAGCCGCCGTCCATGGTCCGCCAACGTCGCTTAGCGCGCTTGGCTGGACGCTGGTGTTGGGCGTGGCGCTCAGCGCAGGGCTCGTAGCCCTCGATGTGTTCGGCCGCCACCAGACGCGACAGGCAGAGCGCGCGGCGCGCAACCTCCGCCGCGACCTGTTCGCCGGGCGCTTCTGGCTGGGAGGTGGGCTGATCGGCTTCGCGGCCCCCGCAGCCCTCGGCTCCACCTTCCTGGCGGTCGGCGGCGTGGGGCTGCTGGCGGCGGCCGGCGCCTTCGCGCTGGCCGGGCTTTGGTTCTACGAGGACGCCTGGGTGCGCGCGGGTCAAAGCGTGCCGCTGAGCTGATGGGCGCAGGAGTGAAGCGCAGCGGTGCTCGCCGCCCGCCGGGATACGGTCAGACTCGCTCCCGGGCGCGGGATTATCCCCAGCCCGCGGCGGACGATCGCGTCGTCGAGTACGACCCGAAGGCCTGGCCCCGCAGGGTCGCGCGCTCCTCGATGCTGATCCCGACCGTCTGCTTCAACTGCGAGGCCGGCTGCGGTCTGCTCGCCTACGTCGACACCGAGACGTTTGCGATCCGCAAGCTCGAGGGGAACCCCAACCACCCGGGCTCGCGCGGGCGCAACTGCGCAAAGGGCCCGGCCACGCTGAACCAGGTCACCGATCCTGAGCGGATCCTCTATCCGCTCAGGCGCAGGGGCCCGCGCGGCTCGGGCGAGTGGGAGCGGGTGAGCTGGGACCACGTGCTGGACACCTTTGCGGAGCGCATGCGCGCCGCGTTCGCGACCGGACGCAACAACGACGTGTGCTACTTCGTGGGGCGCCCCGGCGAGGATGGGTTCGCCGAGCGCTTCCTGGAGACCTGGGATTGCGACGGGCACAACTCCCACACCAACGTGTGCTCCTCGGGCGGACGCGCGGGCTACGGCTTCTGGGCGGGGACGGACCGACCTTCCCCGGACTATGCGAACGCGCGCTTCATCCTGCTGATCTCGGCGCACCTGGAGGCGGGCCACTACTTCAACCCGCACGCGCAGCGGATCGTCGAGGCCCAGCAGCGGGGAGCCAAGATCGCGGTGATCGACCCCCGTCTGTCGAACACCGCATCGCGTGCCGACTACTGGCTGCCGGCGTGGCCAGGGACGGAGGCGGCGATCCTGCTGGCAATGGCCAGGGTGATGCTCGAGGAGGATCTCTTCGACGGGGAGTTTGTGCGCCGCTGGGTCAACTGGCGCACGTACATGGCTCACCGCTCGCCCGACGAGGAGCCGACGTTCGCGAACTTCCTCGCCGCGCTCAAGGCCGAGTACGCGCGCTACACGCCCGAGTACGCGGAGCGCGAGGCGGGCGTGCCGGCGCAGGTGATCGTCGAGGTCGCGCGTGAGGCGGCGCGGGCGCGGCCCGCATTCGCCTCGCACATCTGGCGGGCGGCCGCCGCCGGCAATCTGCACGGCTGGCAGGTCACCCGGGCGCTGATGCTGCTCAACGTGCTGACCGGCTCAATCGGCACGCGCGGCGGCGTTTCGCCGAACGCCTGGAACAAGTTCATCCCCGCCCCCTGGCGAGAGCCCGAGCCCAACACGCGCTGGAACGAGCTCAGCTGGCCGCGCTCCTACCCCCTGGCGCACAACGAGATGAGCTTCCTCTACCCACACTTCCTGCTCGATGGCCGCGGGCGCACCGAGGTGCTGTTCACGCGCGTGCTGAACCCGGTCTGGACGTTTCCCGACGGCTACTCGTGGCTGCGCGCCCTGCGCGACGAGCAGAAGATCGCGCTGCACGCGGCGCTCACCCCAACCTGGTCGGAAACTGCGTGGTGGGCCGATTACGTGCTGCCGATGGGCCACGGGCCCGAGCGCCATGACACCCACTCCTATGAGACGCATGCGGGCCGCTGGCTGGGCTTTCGCCAGCCGGTGGCACGGGTGGCGATGGAGCGGATGGGCAAGCCGGTCCAGCTCACCTACGAAGCCAACCCGGGCGAGGTTTGGGAGGAGGGCGAGTTCTGGATCGAGCTTTCGTGGCGCTGCGATCCGGATGGCTCGCTCGGGATCCGTCGCTACTACGAGTCGCCCTACCGGCCCGGCGAGAAGATCAGGTTGGACGAGTACTACCGCTGGATGTTCGAGAACTCGGTGCCTGGGCTGCCGGAGAAGGCAGCCGCCGAAGGGCTGACCCCGCTCGAGTACATGCGCCGCCGGGGCGCCGTCGAGATCGCGCGCGAGGAGTACGGGCAGCACGAGGCGCCGGTCGAGGAGCTTGAGGGAACCGAGGTTCGCGGCCGCGAGCGGACGGTCACGAGGATCTCCCTCGCGGGCTCGCGGCTGCCCCTGACCGGCCGTCCGGACACGGTGGCGGCCGTCGTCGACGGGCTGCCGCGGCGCGGCTTCAACACCCCCTCCCGCAAGCTTGAGCTGTACTCGGAGACCCTGGCCGAGTGGGGCTGGGAGGAGCTGGCCACGCCGACCTATGCGCGCACCCACGTGCACCACTCGCTGATCGACCATGACCGCGGCGAGTATCTGCTGATCCCCACCTATCGGCTGCCGACGATGGTCCACTCGCGCTCTGGCAACGCCAAGTACCTGGCCGAGCTGGCGCACGCGCACCCGCTGCTCGTCTGCCCGGCGGACGCCGAGCGGATCGGGGTCGCCACCGGCGAGCTCGTGCGGGTCGAGACCGAGATCGGCTACTTCGTGATCAAGGCATTCGTGACCGAGGGGATCCGCCCGGGGGTCGTTGCCGCCTCGCATCACATGGGCCGCTGGCGGCTGCGCGAGGATCAGGGCAACGAGCGCTGGTCCTCGGCGCTCGTCGAGATGCGCGAGCAGGGCGATACGGTCAGCTTCCGCCAGCGTCACGGCGTGCGGCCATGGCGCTCGAGCGATCCGAGCTCGCAGCGCATCTGGTGGAGCGATGCCGGCGTGCACCAGAACATCACCTTCCCGGTGCATCCAGATCCCGTCAGCGGCATGCACTGCTGGCACCAGAAGGTGCGCGTCCGCCGCGCCGAGCCGGGAGATCGCTACGCCGATATCCACGTCGACTTCGCGCGTGCCCGCGCGGTCTACCGCAAGTGGCTGGCGCTGACACGTCCGGCCAGCGGAGATCTGCGCAGGCCGATTTGGCTGTTCCGCCCGGTGAAGCCGGCGCTCGAGGCATATCGGCTGCCCCAGGACGAAGCCACGCTAAAAGCGCGTGCGGCCGCCGCGCAGGGGCGGCCGAGCCCGTTCGAGTTCTACCGGCTGCTTGACTGGAGCCCGGAGGAGGTGTGGGGAGCCTTGCCCGAGGGCGCCACCTCCAGCTAGTGGTACAATCCGTCCACTGTTTAGTTGTAGATCTTCGGGAGGACGGAAATGACACCTCCGAGCGGCACCAGCTACGTGATCAGCGGCGTCACCTCGCTCGGTTTCACCGACGCCGTCGCGCGGGTGCGCGAGGCGCTCAGGGAGGAGGGCTTCGGCGTGCTCAGCGAGATCGACGTCCAGGCGACGCTTCGGGAGAAGCTCGGCGAGGAGCGCGAGCCGTACCTGATCCTCGGCGCGTGCAACCCGCCATACGCCCACCGCGCGCTTGAGGCCGAGCCCGAGTTGGGCGCGCTTCTGCCCTGCAACGTGATCGTCTACGAGCGGGGCGGCGAAACGCACGTGAGCGCGGCGGACCCGGTGGCGCTGCTTGGCTTGGTCGATAACCCGGAGCTTGACGCGCTCGCAGCCGAGATCCGCGCCCGGATCGAACGGGCGCTCGAGCGCGTGTGGGGAGCCTAGCCGTGTTCTTCCGGCAACTCCTGCACGGCGACCTCGGCTGCGCCTCCTACGTCGTGGCCGACGGCGGGGTGGGCGCGGTGATCGACCCGAAGTGGGAGATCGAGGAGTACCTCCAGCTCGCCCGCGAGCACAGCTTTGCGATCGCCCACGTGCTCGAGACCCACAACCATGCCGATCACCTCTCCGGACGGGGGCGGCTCGCCGCCGCGACCGGAGCGACGATCTACGTCCCACCGCAGACCGGCCTTGACTTCCCGCACAAGACGCTCGCCGATGGCGAGGCGATCGAGTTCGGATCAGTCCGGATCGAGGCTCTCGCGACCCCCGGCCACCGGCCGGAGCACACCGCCTATCTCATCTACGACCGCGGCCGCGGCGAGCAGCCCTGGGCATTGCTCAGCGGCGACTCGCTGTTCGTCGGCGACATCGCCCGTCCGGACCTCGCCGTCGAGGCCGCCGAGGGTGCGCGCGCGTTGTTCTCCTCGCTCAAGCGGCTGCTCGCGCTGCCCGACCACGTGCAGGTGTTCCCTGGGCACGTCGGGGGCTCGCTATGCGGCAGCGCGGCGATGAGCCAGGCGCCTGGCTCGACGATCGGCTACGAGCGCCGCTTCAACGTCCTGCTTGGACTCACCGACGAGGCCCAGTTCGTCGAGCGCGCCACCGCCGGCCTCGCCCCCCAGCCACCGAACTTCAAGCGCATCGTCGAGCTCAACCGCGGCCCACTGATCACGAGCGCCGCCGCGCTTGACCGGCTCGAGCCGGCAGAGGTCGCCGAGCTCCTGAGCGCGGGGGCGACGCTGATCGACGGGCGCGCTCCGGCCGACTGGGCCGCGGCGCACGTACCTGGCTCGCTCAACGTGACGATCGCCGGGGCCGCCGTTGGAACCCGCGCCGCGGCAGCCGCCGAGCCTGCCGCGCCAACCGTCGTGACCGCCGCGAGCGAGGCCGACGCCGAGCGCGTCGCCCGCCGCCTGGAGGCGGTGGGATTTCGCGATCTGCGGGGGATCCTCGCCGCCGGCATCGACGGCTGGCGGCGAGCGGGCATGGCACTCGCCTCGATCGAGTCAGTTGACCCCACCGCGCTGGCGCAGCGGCTGCGCGCGCGCACGGTGTCGTTGCTCGATGTCCGCGATCGCGAGGAGTGGCGAGCGCAGCATGTGCCCGGATCGCTGCACATTCCTCTCGTATCCCTCGCCGCGCGCCTCGGCGATGTCCGCGCCCACATCGATGGCGCTCCGCTCGCGGTCGGCTGCGGCCACGGCAACCGCGCCGCGCTCGCCGCCTCGCTGCTCAGGCGAGCCGGAATCGAGCGGGTGATCCTCCTGCGCGACGGCGGCATCGCCGACCTCGGCCGGCACGGCGTCAAGTTGGTCGGGGAGGGTTCCGGCTGAGGCTGCCGCGACGCCGGCCGCTCAGCGCGGAAGCCGACCGACGCCGCCGCGGCCCTGGTTGCTCAGCGAGGAAGCCGGCGGCGCCGTGAAGCTCGCAGGACGATCACCTCGGCTCCCCGATCGGGGACCACCACCAGCATGCTGCGGCGGGCGCGCTCGCCCTCGGGGCGCGTGGGCCGCAGCTCAAGGCCGGCGGCAGCCCGCAGCACCTCGCGCATCTCCATCTCGGCAAATGTCGCTCCCGCGCAGCGCCTGACCCCGCCGCCGAACGGAATCCAGGCCAGCGGGTCGGGCGGCGAAGGACCCTCGAGCCAGCGCTCGGGCCGGAAGGCGCCCGCCTGCGCCCACAGGTCCTCGCGCCGCATCGCAAGCCACAGACAGGCGGCAACCTGTATGCTGGCGGGCAGCGTCCAGCCACCGATCCGGGCGCTCGCCAGCAGACGGCGCGGCGCGATCGTGAGCGGGGGACGGACCCGTAGCACCTCCCTGACGACCGCATCGAGGTAGGAGGGGTCGCCCTCGCGCAGACGCGCCTGCACCGCCGGGTGGCGGGCCAGGCGCTCGAACGCCCAGGCAAGCGCCGCCGCAGTGCTGTCGTGCCCCCCCACCAGCAGCGCAACCAGCTGATCGCGAACGCGCTGATCGCTTGGCGGGTTGCCATCGCCGTCGCGCTGGCCGAGCAGCGACGAGAGGATCGAGCCTCCCCCCGGTTCGGCGCGCCGGCGCGCGATCAGGTCGAGCAGCACCGCGTCGCCGCGCTCCACCGCGACGCGAAAGCGCCCCCACGGGCTGCGGGGCCCAAGGTCACGTCGGATCAGCACCATCGCGAGGATCTGCGCCGGCGAGCGCACGACCGCAAGCGTCTGCTCCACCGCCTGGCGCACCCGCTCGCGCTCAGCCTCCTCGCGGGCCCCCAGCACTGCTCGGAGGATGATCTCAAGCGTCAGCTGGCGCATGCGCTCGAGCGCCACGACCCTGCCGCTCCAGCTCGCAAGCTCCCGCTGCGCGAGCTCGGCGACGGTCGGGGCGAGCGCCCGCATCGACTCGCCGTGGAAGGGCGCTGCCAGCAGCCTTCGCTCGCGGAGATGGTCGGGGCCGTCGAGGACGAGGATCGAGTGCGGTCCCGCGAACGGGCGCAGAAACTCCCAGCTCTGGCCGGCGGGCGCGACCTCGGGATCCAGGCGGAAGATCTCGCGCACCGCCGTCGGGTGCGAGAACAACACCATCGGCTCCTCGGTCCAGAAGGTGCGGATCGTGACCGGGTCACCGAAGCGCGCGTGCAAGCGCTGCAGGAACGCCGTCGGCCGCATCATCCACGCAACCGTCTGCCATAGCGCTGGGGCGCCGGGGCCGGGTGGGAGCCGCATCGCTCGATCGTAGAGCCGCTCGCGCCGGTGGCCCTCGCGCGACTCAGCGCAGCGCCGCCCGCACGAACTCGATGTCAGCGCGCACTTCGTCCGGGCCGCCCGGCGTCTCGACGATCACGGGGGCGCAGGCTGCGCGGATCATCGCCCGCAGCGCCTCCGCCGGGATCCTGCCGCTGCCGAGGTTGGCGTGACGGTCGGCGCCCGAGCCCGCTGCATCGCGCGAGTCATTGGCGTGAAGCAAATCGATCCGGCCAACGATCGCCAGCGCCCGCTCGACCGCGCCCGGCAGTTCCTCTCCGGCCGCGTGTGCGTGGCAGGTGTCAAGGCAGAAGCCAAGCTCGACGCCGCCCGACCCGCGCGAGGAGAGCGCCTCCCACAGCCGGGCGAGCGCATCGAATCGGCGCGCGACGGCATTCTCGCCCCCAGCGGTGTTCTCGATCAGCACCGGCACCTCGCTCTCGAGCCTCTCGAGCGTTCGAGCCCAGCGACCGATTCCCTCCGCGATCCCATCCTCGGCATATCCAGCGTGGACGATTACCGCCGCCGCTCCGACAGCGGCGGCGGCCTCGCAGGTCTCCTGGAGGATCTTGCGCGAGCCGTAGCGCACGTTGTTGCGAGGCGAGCAGACGTTGATCAGGTACGGCGCGTGGACGTAGATCCCGACGTCGGCGTCCCGCAGCGCCTTGGCGTCCTCGCGCGGCGGCGGCTTTCGCCAGCTCTGCGGATCGGAGAGGAAGATCTGCACGAGATCGGCGCCAAGCGCCGCCGCCGCCTCCAGTGGGCGCTGAGGTGAGACATGCGCCCCCACAGCCACCGCCCGTGCGCTCATTTGCGCCCGAGCATAGGCGCTGGCGCGTCGGGCGGGCGAGCTGCCGGATCGGCGGCTCTCCGCGGCACGAACGGACGACCTGCCCAAGCGCTCGGTGGACCGCTCACGGCGCGGTTGGCGCCGCAGCGGAGCGGGTAGCACCGCGGCACCCCCGCCACCGGGGCGGGAAGACCATCGGCCAAAAGAAAGGAGCGGGACATGGTCGCGCTTTTGGTGTTGTTGCTCATCCTGGCGATCTTTGGCGGCCTCGGCTTCGTCGCGCACGTCCTGTGGTTCGTGCTGATCGCGGCCGTGATCCTTTGGCTCGTCGGCTTCTTGATCGGCGGCGCGGAGGCGGCGGCGGGAGGCCCGTTCCGTCGGCGCTGGTACCGCTGGTAGAGCGTCACAAGCTGATCGATCCGCGTGGGCTGCGCGCGAGGGGCTCGCGCCCTACCCTTCGCCTCGCGCGCAGCGCACGCACAGGCCGTGGACGACCGCATCGGCCCGCTCGGGCTGGAACCCCTGCTTGCGTGCCGCGCCGAGCAGGCGGTCGGTGCCGAGCTCGCCGACGAGGTCCTCGACCGCCCCGCAGCGCCGGCAGACCATGTGCTGATGGGGCTCGGGACGGGCGTCGTAGAGGCAGTAGCCAAGGCCGACGTCGAGCTTGCGCACGAGCCCGAGCTCGACCAGCAGATCGCAGACCGCGTAGACGGTCGGCACTGAGATCCCGGGCAGCTCCGCGCGCACCGCACCGTGAATCTGCTCGGCGGTGGCGTGGCGGCCCCGTCGCCGCAGCTCGCGCAGGATCAGCAGCCGCTGCGAGGTGACCCGCTGACCGCGCGCGCGCAGCAGCGCCACGAGGTCGTCCGTCGGGGCGGCGCCCGGCTCGCGCGCCCGATCCTGGGCGTCGGCGACCGGGGGCGAATTGGGATCGGAGGTGGGTGGCAGGTCGGGCATCCTCGTTGTTAGGCTAGCCTAACACAACTCAGTTGTTATAATATGCGACATGCAGGAAGCACTTGCTCGGATCCGGGGACTGGACCGTCGGGCGCTCGTGCTTCGCTATGTACAGCCGGGCCTCGTCGGGCTGATCGACGGCGCGCTCTCCTCGCTGGCTCCGATCTTCGCGGCGGCGGTCGTCTCCGGCTCCCATGCGGCCCTGCTCGTAGGGCTCGCGACCTCGGTGGGGGCCGGGATCAGCATGGCCTTCTCCGAGGGGCTGTCCGACACCGGCGAGCACACCGGCCGCGGCTCGGCCGTCGCGCGCGGCGCCGTGACCGGCGTGATGACAACCTTTGGCGGCATCTTCCACTCGCTGCCGTTCGTGATCTCGGACGTGCACGCGGCGCTGATCGTGGCGGGGATCGTCGTCGCCTGCGAGATCGTGGCGATTTCGCTGGTGCGCAAGTTCTTCCTCCAGGTTCCGCTGCGGATGAGCGTGGTGCAGGTGGCGTTTGGCGGCGGGCTGATCGTCGCCGCCGGCGTGCTGCTCGGCAACGCGTAGCCGCCGCCGTCGGGCCGGCGGCAGCAGCAGCGCGCACGGTCCGAGCCGCTCTGCGCGCGGACCTCAGGCGTCCAGCCGGCGTCGTCAGCCGCGCCCCGCCGCCGCCCGGGGCACCTTGATCTGGCGCTTGAGAATCTTTCCGGTGGCGCCCTTGGGCAGCTCCGCCACGGTCCAGATCAGCCGCGGGTACTTGTAGGCCGCGACGCGCTGCTTGACGTACTCGCGCAGCTGCTCGACGGTCGTGCGTGCCCCCGCCCTGAGCACGACGGCGGCGCCCACCTCCTCGCCGAGGGTCTCGTCCCTCACGCCGAGCACGGCCGCTTCGAGCACGTCCGGGTGCTCGTAGAGCACCTCCTCGACCTCCCGCGGATAGACGTTGTAGCCGCCGCGGATGATCAGATCCTTCTTGCGGTCGACGATCCAGTAGTAGCCGTCCTCGTCGACGCGCGCGATGTCGCCGGTGCGCAGCCAGCCGCCGCGCAGCACCTCGGCGGTTTCCTCGTCCCTGCGCCAGTAGCCCCTCATCACGAACGAACCGCGCATCAACAACTCCCCGGGCTCCCCCACTCGCACTTCGTGGTCCTGCTCGTCGACGATGCGGAGCTCGGTGTCACCAACGGGAATGCCGATCGAGCCTGGCTTGCGCTCCCGGTCGGGAGTGTTGAACGTCCCCATGCCGGTGCTCTCGGAGAGCCCATACCCCTCAAGCACCTTCGCCCCGAACGCCTGATCGAAGCCGTGCAGGACCTCAGCTGGCAGCGGGGCGCCACCTGAGACGCACAGATTGAGGCTGCTCGTGTCAAAGCGCTCGCGACCCGGGCAGCGAAGGAGCGCTGCGTACATCGTCGGCACCCCGGCGAACGTGGTGACGCGGTCGCGCTCGATCACCTCGAGCACCCGGCTCGGCTCGAACCGCGGCACGAGCGTGATCAGCGCGCGGGCGTGCACCGCGCAGTTCATGATCGAGTTCATTCCGAACACGTGGAAGAGCGGCAGCGCGGCCAGCGCCACGTCGTCGGGCCCGGCGGCGACAAGCTCGCGCGCAACGCGTGCGCCCGCCAGCAAATTTGCATGGGTCAGCGTCGCCCCCTTGGGAGCGCCGGTCGTTCCGGACGTGTAGATGATCACCGCCGGGTCCTCTTCGGCGCGCTCGAGGACCTCGTCGTGGCGCGGGCTTGCCCCGAGCTCGCGCTCGAACTCGCCCGGCGCCACCAGGACGCAATCGACGCCCGCCTGCCGCGCGCCATCGCCGGCCGACTCCGCAAGCTGATGCCAGCCGAGCATCAGCCTGCAGCCCGAGTCGCGCAGCTGCTGAGCGACCTCTCGCGCGCGCAGCAGCGGGTTCATCGGCACGACGGTCGCGCCCAATCGCAACGCGCCGAAATAGGCGATCGGGAAGTACGGCACGTTCGGCAGCTGCACCCCGACCCGGTCGCCGTGCCCGACCCCCCTCTCGCTGAGCAAGCCGGCCAGACGGGCGGCGGCGTGGTCAAGCGCCCCGTAGCTGAGCACGATCTCGTCGAGCTTGACGGCGGGATGCTCGGGTTGCTCGGCGGCAGCGGCCGCCAGCTGTGCTGCGAAATTGGCCATCGGCGCTCTCTCAGCAGTCGACTTGCACCTCCCGAGCTTAGGGGAAGGTGGCAACGGCGCTTACCGGTGAGCGCGCATGATCCACGCCCGAGCGGGTAGTCAAGCGGGCGAGAGGATGACCGTCGTCAGCTTTCACGACCTGCCGCTCGCCGACCGCGACCGGCGCTGGAGCGTCGACGCCGCGGAGCGGCGGGTGCGTCGCTGGGCCGGCGCAAAGGAGCGGCCAAACGCGCGCTACCGCCGCGCCTTTGTCTGGTACGACGGCGACGCAAGGGACAACTTCTCAAGCTACAAGCTGCCGATCGCCGACGTCGTCGATGGGCAGCTCGCGGCTGTGCCGCGGGCGGTATTCAACGCCGCTGCGGTCGTGCAGGGCGCTCGCGGCGGCGTCGAGCTGCCCGAGCGAGAGCTTCAGCGGGTGAAGGCGCACCTCGCCCGCTACTACCGCAAGCTCGGCGAAAAGCCGCCCTGGGCGCGCTGAGCCTGCAGCCTCGCCGGCTCATGCGCGCCCATCAGCGCGGGTACGAGCCACCGTCGAGGCTGATGACCTTGTTTGTCACGTAGGCGTTCGCAAGGACCGCGACCGCAAGATCGGCCACCTCCTCGGGTCGCCCGACGCGTCCAATCGGCACCGAGCGTCCGAGCTCGACTGGGTCGCCTGGCAGCATCGCGGTCTCTACAAATCCCGGCGCGAGCGCGTTCACGGTCACGCCGTCGCGCGCCACCCGCGGCGCAAGGTAATGCGTGATGCCGTGCAGTCCGGCCTTCGAGGCCGCATAGTCGGGGCCGACGACGCCTCCTCGCAGCGCCGCCATCGAGGACATAAGCAGGATCCGCCCAAATCGGCGCGCGCGCATCCCCGGGAGCACGCGCTGCGCCAGCAAAAACGGCGCCCGCAGGTTGATCGCGAGAGTGCGATCGAAGGCCGCGGGGTCGACCTCCTCCCAGCCCCGCACGACCGCGATCCCGTGGTTGGCGACCAGCACCTCCACCGGACCGAGCTGCTCCTCGATCGCCTCGACCAGCCGCGCGGGGGCATCCGGCTCCTCGAGGTCGGCCCCGAACGCCCGCGCGTGTGGGCCAAGCTCCTGCGCGAGCTCTTCCGCCGCTTGCGCCCCCCGCCCGTAGCCGAGCGCGAGGCGGGCGCCCGCCTCGGCGAGAGCCCGGGCGATTGCGGCGCCAATCCCGCCGCTTGCTCCGGTCACGAGCGCCAGCCGTCCGTCGAGGTCGCCGCGAATGGACATGGGGCGCCGATACCCGCTGACGCCCAATCATCAAACAGGCCGGCGCCTCCGTGGCGTCAGGATCCGCTTCGCCGGCCCGACTCCTCTCCCTTGCCGGGCGACACGCTTCGCACGGCGTCGCGAATCGCCTCGGCGGTGACGGTAGCGCCAACCGTCCCGAGCACCGTCAGCAGCAACGTCCGCTCGGCATCGCCCGCGTCAATTCGCCTCTCCCCCTCGCCGGACGCCACGACGAAGAGCACGTCGCCATCGAGCGGGGTGAACACGGGAGCAACTGCGCGCGCGATACCGGCGGCTGCCATGCGAGCGACGATCGCGCACTCCCGCTTGTCGAGCGGCGCATCGGTGCAGACGCACACGAGCGTGGTGCTCTCCCCGGCAGGAGGCTTCACGCTCTGCGCCCCGCATAGCCGCGACCCCTCCGCCCCGCGTAGCGGCCATCCCTCTGCCACGCGCATCCGCGCGAGCAGCTCGTCGGTTGGGGAGATGCGCCCGTACCTGTCATTTGGCCCTCCGAGCACGCCGCCGCGCTCGTCGCGCACATCGCCGACGCTGTTCGCGACCGCAAGCGCCGCGACGGTAAAGCCATCGCCTGTCCGGGCGCCCGCATAGCCGACGCCGGCGCGCGTTGCGAACTCACGACCGAACGCCTTGCCGACCGCCGCGCCGGCCCCGGCCCCGATCGCTCCGCGCTGCGGCACGCCGCCGCTGGCCAGCTCGCATGCTGCCCGGCCCGCTTCCGGGCCCGGCGGCTCGCCGCCCGCATGCAGGTCGTAGATCACCGCCGCGGGGACGAGCGGCACTACCCCCATCGGCGTCGCGCGACCGACCCCCCGCTCGCGCAGCCATCTCACCGCTCCCTCGGCGGCCGCCAGCCCGAACGCGCTGCCGCCTGTCAGGAGGATCGCGTCAGGACCCTGCGCATTGGCGTGGGCTCGCAGTGGCTCGAGCTCGCGCGTACCAGTCCCGCCGCCGAGCACGACCACGCCGCCGCGCGCCCCCTGCGGTGCGATCAGCACCGTGCAGCCGGTGGCGCCATCCGCCCGCGTCCAGTGGCCTGCGCGAAAGCCGGAGGGCAGTGGCGGCGGGCTGGTCAACCGTGCCTCAGCCGAGCTGCGCAAGGCTGCAGCCCTCGGGCGGCTTGTCCTCGCGCCAGCGGAGGATCCTCGTCCCGTGGCGTATCCGCCCGCCGCTTGCATGGTCGAAGGCCACCTCGACGACCAGCTCGGGTCGCAGCTCGATCCACTCGAGCTCCCGGTCGCTCTGCCAGCGGCTTCGATCGCCCCGCGAGCGGCTCCCCGTCTCGTACTGCTCGAGCTTGCTCACCAACGCACGCTTCTCGGCCGCCCGCAGCGCCGACGAGTGCCCGACGACGTGGAGGCCACCCTGCTCGTCGTACAACCCAAGGATCAGTGAGCCGACAGTCCCGTCCTCCTTCCCGGGTCGATAACCGACAACCACCGCGTCGATCGTTCGCACGCGCTTGACCTTCACCATCCCGGCGCGCTGCCCCGGACGGTATGGAGCCCGCAAGTCCTTGGCCACCACCCCCTCGCCCGACAAAAGCCACGGCTCCGCCTCTCTGCGGACGCGCGTGAGCGGCGTGAGCGCCACCGGCAGCTGTTCAAGCAGCGCTCGGCGCTCGGCGAACGGTCGCGCCAGCAGAAGCTGATCATCGTGCGCCAGCAGGTCGAACGCGATGTACCGTGCCGGCGTCCGCGCGGCCAGGAGCTTGATCCGCGAGGCAGCCGGATGGATCCGCTGCTGGAGCGCACCGAAGTCCTCGCGTCCCTCGGCGGCTTCGACCACGATCTCCCCGTCGAGCACATAGCGCCCCGCCGGAAAGCTCAGCTCAGGAAAGTAGCGGCCGAGCGGCTTGCCTCCGCGTGACTGGAGGACAACCTCCTCGCCATCCACGAAGGCGATCGCGCGGAAGCCGTCGTACTTGGGTTCATACGCCCACCCCTCGCCAGCCGGCAACTCCGCGCGGGCGCGGGCGAGCTGCGGGTCGACCGGCGGCTGCAGCGGAAGCGTCACGGGCAGCGCGATGCTAGTGGGCGGATCGAGCCGCCGGCGAGCAGCCGCGCCGGCAGCGCCCGCCATCCCGCGCTGTGATCCGCGAGCTCAACCTTCATCGAACGACGCGAGTGGATGGTTGTCGCGCAGGTACTCGGCAAACAGCGGCACGGTGAAGTCAAGCCTCCCGCGCCGCGGGCTCCAGATCAGGCCCTTGGCGATCAGCGACTCGCGCTGCACCGAGACGCCGCGCTGATCGCGCGCCCCGTAGGCGCGAGCGACATCGGCGGTGCGATACGGCGGCTCGCCGAGCGAGGCCATCGCCGCCAGGTACCGCTGCTCGGCATCGGTTGCCATCTGGAAGCGGATCCCGAAGAAGTTGCGTGCCAGCGAGTCGGTGACGATCTCGCGCACCGCGTCGACGTCCGCGAGCGTCACCGGAGAGCTCTCCGCATGGTTCCAGAGCTCGAGCCCATACTCCTGGAGGAAGTACGGGTATCCGGCGGCCTCGCGCACCACCTGGCGAGCGGCTGCTTCTTCGTATTCGAGCCCACGCGTCGCCGCCGGCGCGATCAGCGCGCTGCGCGCGGCAGCGTCGGAGAGACGGCCGAGCTCGTGGTACTGAAAGAGACGGTCGGCGTACGGCTTGGCCGACATCAGCCGCACCTGCAGGTGGGGCAGCCCCGCCGCGACCATCGCCACCGGCAGCCCGGCGCGGCTCACGGCCTGAAACGCGATGCAGATCGCCGCCAGCGAGGAGGCGTCGAGGTTGTGCATCTCGTCGATCAGAAAGAGCGCGCCCGAGCCGGCTGCCTGCGCTGCCTGGCCGATCTCCCGCAGCAGATCCGTGAGGTCCTGCTCGGGATCGCCGGAATCCGCAACCCCGGTGATGGCGTCGACGTCGAGCTTCAGGGAGACCGCGCCGGGCACCGCGACGCTGAACGCCTTCACCACCCCAAGCGCGCGCTCCAGGCGATCCTTCAAGCGGTGGCGGCGGCTCATCTCGCGCAGCAGGCGCGCCGCCATCCGCGCGAACGTGACGCGGAAGTCCGGCTGGGAGCCGACCTCCTGGACATCGGTGGTCGCCCACCCAGCCTCGCTGGCCAAAACGTCTAGCTCCATCAGCAGCACGGTCTTGCCGACGCCGCGCAGGCCAGAGTAGATGAGGCTGCGCTCGTGCGTTCCCGCGGCCAGCCGCTCGATCAGAGCTTGGAAATCCTCGAGCTCGCGATCGCGGCCGGCGAGCATTGGCGGCTTGCGCCCGGCGCCCGGCGTGTACGGGTTCTCACGCTTGTTCACGAGCGAGGCTGGTTTCTGCCACTTTCTAGCGTCGCAAATGGTCGGTTAGAAAGCCGGAGAATATGTCCTCGGGCGGCGTCTGGAGCGCCCAGCTGCGCAAGCTCGACGGTGCGCGGCGGGGGGAGCCTACGATCCTCGCATGGCGCACCCGCCGCGCATCACCGTCGTCGGCTCGGCGAACGTCGACCTCGTCGCTCGCTGCCGCAGGCTCCCGCGTCCAGGCGAGACGATCACCGACGCTCGGCTCGAGCGAGTTCCGGGGGGCAAGGGGGCCAACCAGGCGGTCGCCGCGGCCCGGCTGGGAGCCACGGTGCGCTTCGTCGGGCGGATCGGCCGCGACGATCTCGTCCTGCGCTCGCTCGCGCGGGAGGGCGTTGACACGAGCGCGATTGTGCGCGACGAGGGGGAGACCGGCATGGCCGTGATCCTCGTCGACGACGAGGGCGAGAACGTGATCGTGGTGGTGCCTGGCGCAAACCGTCGGCTGCGGCCGGAGGATGTGCGCGTGGGTGAAGCCGACGCGGTCATCTGCCAGCTGGAGATCCCGGATGAGGCGATCGCAGCGGCCGCCGCCGGCGCCCGCTACTTCTGCCTGAACGCGGCGCCGGCGCGCGGACGGCTTCCCTTCGCGCCCGACCTGCTAGTCGTCAACCGCTATGAGTACGAGGCTATCGGCCCCTATCGAGGGCTCGTGGCGCTGACTCTCGGGGCCGAGGGAGCGCTCCTGCTCGAGAACGGCCACGAGGTTGCCCGCGCGCGCCCGCCACAGGTCAAGGTCGTGGACGGGACGGCGGCAGGCGACGCGTTCTGCGCAGCGCTGCTCGTCGGGCTGCTTGAGGGGAGGGAGCGCGCAGCGGCGCTCGAACGAGCGTGCGCGGCGGGCGCGCTGGCCGCATCGCGGCCAGGAGCGCAGCCCTCGCTGCCGACTGCCGCCGAGGTCGATGCGCTGCTTGCGCAAAGGTGATATTCGAGAGCCTGGCCCGGTCGCCAAGCGCGCCCTGATCCCATGACCGCGATCATCCTCGACTGCGATCCCGGACACGATGACGCGATCGCGATCCTGCTGGCGCTCGCAAGCCCCGAGCTCGAGCTTCTCGGCATCACCACGGTGGCCGGCAACCAGGCGGTGGCGAAGACGACCGCCAACGCCATCCGCGTGCTCGACCATGTGGAGCGAGCCGACGTCCCCGTCGCGGCGGGAGCGGAGCGGCCGCTCGTGCGCAAGCTGCGAACCGCGGCCGAGGTACACGGCGACAGCGGACTCGATGGCCCGCTGCTGCCGCCGCCGGCGCGAGCACCTGAGCACGCGCATGCGATCGACTGGATCGCTGCAGCAGTGCGCGGCCACTCGCAGCCGGTGACGCTCGTCGCAACCGGACCGCTGACGAACGTCGCCCTGGCCCTCGCGCGCTACCCGGAGCTGGCGGGCGAGCTCGAGCGGATCGTCTTGATGGGGGGCGCGATCGGCGAGGGCAACATCACCCCCGCCGCCGAGTTCAACATCTGGGTCGATCCCGAAGCCGCCAGCCGAGTCTTCCAAAGCGGTCTGCGGCTGACGATGGTTGGGCTCGAGGTGACCCACCGAGCGCTGATGACAAGGGGCCATGCGCGACGGCTCGCGGACGCCGGCCGCGCCGGCAGGCTGGTCGCCGATCTCTTCGACTTCTACGCGCGCTACCACGAGCGCCGCTACGGCTGGGATGGCGCCCCGGTGCACGATGCGGTCGCGCTGGCGCACGTGCTCGACGGAACGCTCCTGCGCACCGCTCCCTGCGGCGTCGTGATCGACACCGGCCCCGAGCCCGCGCGCGGTCGCACGCACGTCGACCTGCACGGCCGGACAGGGTGGGAGCCCAACTGCGAGGTGGCGGTTGCGATCGACGCGGACCGCTTCCTCGAGCTGCTGGTGCGGCGGCTCAGCGCGCTCCCCTGAGACGCCGGCCGAGCGAGCGGCCGCTTGAGCGCGGCCCGACGCGAGCCCCCTCAGCGCTCCGCCGGGCGGGCGCGCAAGCCGTCGAGCGCAACTGCAAGGATCCGATCGATCTGCCCGGAGTCGGTTGCGGGAATCTTCGCCACCGCCCCGAGCAGCTGGATGACGTCGGGCAGGGTTACGTCGGATCGCACCGCTCCCGCCCGCTGCGCGCGCTCGAGCAGCGGCTCGGCGGCGGCGAACAGCGACGCCCGGCAGCTTTGAAACAACTGCGCGTCGCGATCCATGTATTCGAGCATCTCCTCGGCAAGCGCCCGCTTGGTCGCGAGATAGCCGACGAATCGATGCAGCCAGCGCGCCAGTGCCTCCCACGGGTCGCATTCGCCAAGCTCGACGGCCTGTCGGCAGACGTCCTCAACCTCGTCCTCGTAGACCGCCTCGAGCAAAGCCTGTCGACTGGGGAAGTGACGATACAGCGTGCCGATGCCCACCCCAGCGCGGCGCGCGATCTCCTCAAGCGAAGTCGAGGCGCCGCTCTCGGCAAACGCCTCGCGCGCGGCCACAAGCACCTTCTCGTAGTTGCGCTGCGCATCGGCGCGCTTCGGCCGGCTTCGCGCGTGCTGCACCGCGGCCTCCCCGCGGAGGTGATCCCGCGAGGCAGGGTCGGCGCTCTTCAGGCCAACGTCGGGCGCCGGCTCGATCGTGCTCATCGCTGGTGTTGCGCTGATTGACTTGACAAATCGGAGGCAACCTCCGTATACTCCAAAGCGGAGCCTTCCTCCATCTAATTTGGAGCCTGACTCCAGTTTAGCGCCCTAACCAACACGCGGGACGGCTGCTCGCGCCCCGCTGATCGCACCCGCGCGGCCGCCATCCCACAGGGCAGGGCCGGCAGCGCAAACGCCAAGACCAAGGAGCCTGATTGATCCCTGCTGCTCAAATCTCCCCAGCCCTCGCATGGCGCCGCTGGCTCGCCCTGATCGTCGTCTGCCTGGCGCAGCTGATGATCGTGCTCGACAGCACCATCGTGAACGTCGCCTTGCCCGCGATCCAGCGCGAGCTGCGCTTCAGCCAAGGCAACCTGACCTGGGTCGTCAATGCGTTTCTGATCACGTTCGGCAGCCTGCTTCTGCTCGCCGGGCGCCTCGGTGATCTGTTCGGCCGACGACGCGTGTTCCTGCTGGGGGTCAGCATCTTCACCGCGGCCTCGGGCCTCTGCGGGCTTGCGCCGACCCAGGAGCTTCTGATCGGCGCGCGCTTTCTCCAGGGCGCGGGGGCAGCGCTCCAGGCATCCTCGACCCTCGCGATCATCGTCACCGAGTTCCCCGCTCCGGCGGAGCGCGGCCGCGCCATGAGCGCCTACGTGTTCGTCGCCGTGGCCGGCGGCTCGCTCGGACTCCTGGCCGGCGGCCTGCTCACGCAGGCGCTCAGCTGGCATTGGATCTTCTTCGTCAACCTCCCGATTGGCTCGGCGACAATGCTCCTCGGCCACGCGCTGATCCCGCGGGACCGCGGACGGCGCTCCACCGGCGTCGACTGGGTCGGCGCGGCGCTTATAACCGCCGCGGTGCTGAGCGCGATCTACGCGATCGTTCAGGCCTCCGACCACGCCTGGCTGTCCGCACCGGTGCTCGGCTGGGGGTCGGTGGCGGTTGCGCTGGGAGCAGCGTTCATGACCTTGGAAGCGCGACTGGCGAACCCGATCATGCCGCTGCGCATCCTGCGCATCCGCGGCCTGATCGGCTCGAGCGTGGTGCGCAGCTTTCTTGTGACGGGGATGTATTCGACCTTCTTCCTGGGCACCCTCTACCTCGAGCGCGTGCGCGGCTACGGCGCGCTCGACACCGGCCTGGCCTTCCTGCCGTGGACGTTGACGGTCGGCGCGCTGTCGCTCGGCATCACCGCTCGGCTGATGCGTCGGTTCGGCGCGATGCGCATCCTGCTCGCCGGCATGATCGCCGCCGCCGCCGGGCTTGCGCTTCTCACCACCGTCGGCCTTCACACACCGTTCTTCCCGACGATCTTCGGCGCCTACCTGCTGATCGGCGTGGGCATCGGCAACGCGTTCCTGCCGCTGCTTGAGATTGCGATGGCGGACGTGCCGCCAGCCGATGTGGGGCTGGGCTCGGGAATCGTCAACGTCTCACAGCAGGTTGCGGGTGCGTTCGGGCTCGCCGTGCTCGGCACGATCGCCGCGGATCGCAGCCATGCGCTCGCGCAGGATCACCACGCGCTGCCGCTGGCGCTGATCGGCGGCTACCACCTTGCCTTTGCGATCGGCGCGATCTGCATCGCCGCCGGGATCGCGAGCGCGCTTGCGCTGCTCAGATCAAGCGCGCCATCGACCCCTGCATCGGCGTCGCTGCCAGGCGCCGCCCGCGCCTCCACCACCCCCATCCCAAAAAGGAGCTCGGCAGACCATGGCAACCATCGACCCCATCGGCACCCCTGGCGGCCGCAGCGCCGTTCGCGCCCCGACCATCGCGGCAAGCAGCGTCCGACAATCACGCGCGCGGGAGGCGCTAATCCGCCACGCCGCGGAAGCGGCGCTCGCCGCATATCTGCGCACGCTCTCGCCATCGGCGCTCAAGCGATCAGGCGCGCCCCCGCAAGTGGGCGAAGGGAGCAGGCGCCCTGAATGGCTTGAGCACCTCAGGACCAGCGCTCCCACCGCAGCCGGGAGTCGCGATCGAACACGAGGTGCAGGCCATCGAGGCGCGCGTCCGCGCGGGGGAAGTCAGAGCGCTGGTGCACGCCGCGGGACTCCTCTCGCGCGAGCGCCGCGCGCGCGAGAAGCCGCGCCAGCGGGTAGGGATCGTCGCGCAGCCGCTCGAGCGCCGTCGCACATCGCCGCGGTCCCGCCAGCCGCCACATCGCCTCGCGCGTGCGGGCGGTCGGGGGGGTGAAGCGCCATTCCGGCACCGGCGGGAGGGGTCGGGAGCGGGGCTCGCGAACGGCGGCTCGTGCGGCGCGCGCCCCGAACACGAAGCACTCCGTGAGCGAGTTGGAGGCCAGCCGGTTCGCGCCGTGCACCCCGGTGCAGGAGCACTCGCCCACCGCATACAGCCCGGGCAGCGTGGTGCGCCCGTCCAGGTCGCAGCGGATACCGCCGATCAGATAATGGGCGGCGGGCGCAACCGGCACCGGCTCGCGCTCAGGCGTGAGGCCGGCGGCGCGGCAGGCGGCAAACACATTTGGGAAGCGCGCCGGGTCGATCGCGCGCAGATCGAGCGCCACGTGGTCTGTTCCATCCTGCTCCATGCGATCGAGGATCGCCCGCGTGAGCTCATCGCGCGGCGCGAGCTCGTCGGTGAAGCGGCGCCCGGACGCATCCAGCAGCCTCGCGCCCTCGCCGCGCAGCGCCTCGGTCAGCAACGTGCCATCGTGCGCGGAGCCCGGAAGCGCAAGCGCGGTGGGGTGAAACTGGCAGAGCTCAAGGTCGGCCAGCTCGGCGCCGGCGACGTGAGCAAGGACCGCGCCCGCGGCGATCGCGCCGTACGGGTTGGTGGTGCGCGCCCACAGCGCCGCCCCACCGCCGGTGGCCAGGATCGTCGCGCGCGCCGACACCGGACCGGTGTCGGTGATCACTCCAACGCAGCGCTCGCGGTCGCTCCACAGCGCCACCACCGAGCTTCGCTCGCGCACGTCGATCGCGGCGCTTTGCTCGATCAGCTCGATCAGTCGGTCGGTGAGCGCCTTTCCCGTCGCGCTGCCGCCGGCGTGAACGATTCGCCGCGCGCTGTGCCCGCCCTCGAGCGCCAACGCCGGCCTCCCGTCGGGGCCCAGATCGAAGCCGACCCCCCGCTCAACCAGCTCGGCCACCGCCCGCGGAGCGTCCTGGACCAGCACCTCGACCGCGGCGGCTCGGCATAGGCCGCGACCTGCGTTGAGCGTGTCCTGCGCGTGGCGCTGAGGGGAGTCGCCCGGGGCGAGCGCGGCGGCCAGCCCCCCCTGAGCCCAGAAGCTGGCGCTCTCCCTGACCGCTTCGCGCAGCCGCTTGCGGGAGACCAGCACCACCTTCGCGCCCGCCTCGGCCGCGCGAAGCGCGGTGTACATCCCGGCCGCGCCCGCCCCCACCACCACCAGATCGGCCTCCTGGGCGCCCGACGGCGAAGCGGCTGACGGTGGGCGCGAGGGCACGGGTGGCGATGGTATTAGGACGGATCGTCACCTGGCGCGCCACAGGGCTCTTGCCTGCTCCCAACCGCACCCCGGAGGCAACAGGCGGTGCGTAGTTTGCCGCACCTCGGAGTCGGCTCTCCCCCGAGGCACGGTGAGGCACGCGAGCCTAGACTCGCGTGCGATGTCTCAGTACACGAGCCTCGATCCGCCACAGGAGGGCGAGCCGGTGGTTGCGCCCCTGCTCGAGCTCGGGCGCCGCGAGTGCATCGAGCTGCTCGAGCGTGAGCGGATCGGCCGGCTGGCCGTCACGACCCCGGGGGGAGTGCCGGTGATCCGCCCGCTCAACTACCTCTTCGACCGCGGTTCGCAGTCGATCGTCTTCCGTGTGCTGCCTGGAGCCAAGCTCTATGCGCTGCGGCATGCGCGGCAGGCGGTGTTCGAGATCGACGGCGTCGAGCCGGACGGCTCGAGCGCCTGGAGCGTCGTCGTGCGTGGCGTCTGCGAGGAGATCACAAGCACACCGGAGGTTGCGCGGCTTGAGCGCCTGGGACTTGAGAGCTGGGCCGGTGAGCGTGCTCGGCTGTGGTTCCGGATCCGCGCGAGCGTCGTGCGCGGGAGGCGGCTGGCAAGGTGAGAACCGCCTCCGCTCGGAGGAGAGCCGAGCAGGTGCCGACGCCACGGGAGGTATTTGACCGCCGGCAGCGGCGTCGGGCGGTCCGAGGCGCCGGCTGGCCGAGAGGATCGAGCTCCGCAGCGGCGTCGATCGCCGCGGGCTCCGTCGGCGTCCCGAGTGCGCTGAGAAGGAAGCTCTGGGCCGTCCGCCAGGGAGCGACCGGTTCGCGTCTGCTTCGCAAGGTCCCGTGAGCACCGACGTCCCTCAGTCGCGCGAGCAGGCGCGGATTCGCATCGTGATCGCCGACGATCATCCGGTCGTCCGCCGCGGCCTTCGTCAGCTGCTCGAGTTCGAGCAGGGCTTTGAAATCGTTGCTGAGGCTGGCGACGTCGAGTCGGCCCGCCGCTACGTCCGCGGCCACAAGCCGGATGTGCTCGTGCTCGACCTCAATATGCCCGGCGGCTCGGCGCTCGATGCGATCCCCGAGATCCGCGCCAGCTCCCCGGAGGTGGCGATCGTCGTGCTGACGATGCAGGATGACCCCGCCTATGCGCGCGCGGCCCTTGGTGCCGGCGCGCTCGGGTACGTGCTCAAGGAGGCGGCAGACACAGAGCTGGTGCAGGCGGTGCGCGCCGCCGTGGCGGGCGAGAGGTACCTGAACCCCCGGCTCGGCGCGAAGGTGGCCGCGGCGCCGCCGCCGGGGCCACCCGACGGACTCTCCGAGCGCGAGGCCGAGGTCCTCCGCATGATCGCGCTCGGGCACACCAATGCGCAGATCGCCAAGGCGCTGTATCTGTCGGTGCGGACAGTCGAGACGCATCGCGCCCACATCCAGCAGAAGCTCCGCCTCTCCGACCGCGCCGAGCTCGTGCGCTACGCGCTCGAGCATGGGCTGGTGGCGATCCGCAACACGAGCTGAAGGCGACCGCCAGAGGCGCCGCCGCTCGGGCTAGAGGCGATCAACACCCGCGAGTCGCCGCTCCACCACGAGCAGGGGACAGCGGCCGCTGCGCAGCAGCTGGCGCGTAGTGGAGCCGTGCACGAGGCGCCCCAGCGGACCGTAGCTGCGAGAGCCGAGCACCAACAGCGACAACGAGGCGCTGTAGAGCGCGAGCTCCTCGCTCGCCTGGCCGTACACGGCGTGCGCCTCGAGGCCGCCCAGCTGCTCAAGCCGTGCGCGCACAGCCGCCACCAGGTCCTCGCCGCCTCCTTCGGGTAGGGGCTCGGCCACGGCGCTCACGAGCACGGGCGGCAGCTCCACCACCTGGCAGACCGACAGCCGCACGCTGCGCTCAGCCGCCAGCTTCCGCGCGACGGCCAGCGCGCGCTCGGCCTCTGGGCTGCCGTCATAGCCGACGCCGATCTCGCGCAGCGCGTGCGGCGCCCGCGCGTAGCCGGCTGGGGCGACAGCCACTGGGCAGGGCGCCCCGTCGAGCGCCGCCCGCGTATCGTCGCCGAGCAGCACCCGGCCGAGCAGTCCCCGGCGGCTCGAGCCGACGACGAGCAGATCGGCCGAGTGCTGCTCGGCCAGCAGGTGCAGCCCGCGACCGACCGACGGCTGCCCAATCGAACTGAGCTTTGCCTCGACCTTGGCGGCCATCCGCTCGGAGGCGAGGATCAGCTCGGCGCGCTCGCGCTCCGCCTGCTCGTAGGCGATGCTTGAGGCCCGGCCGGCGATCGGGTAGCCGCCGTGCACATGGGCGAGCGTCAGCGCGCCGCCGGCGCCGTGCAGCTCGCGGGCCAGCGCGAGCGCGTCCCGGCCCCCCTCGCCGCCCTCAACCCCGACCAGAACGTTTGTGAACACCGTCGCTCCCTGCGCCGGAGCTACCGCGCCTGGGATTCGTGCGAGCGCGGGGCCGTTCCCTCGCCGTGAGCCAGCCCGGGCTGCCAGACGCGGGCGCAGCGCCCTGGCAACCGAGGTGATAGAGGGAATCGACCGCGCCGAGCAGCCCCGGCTCGGCCGCCAACGAGGTCTGGCGGCTGGCGCCCGCGCTCACCGCGACGATGGGCTCATAGACGCCGACCACCTCCCCGCACGCGGCGCACCTGCGCGGCCCGCCAGCCGTGCTTCCCGGTGCGGCCGACCTGTCCGCCGCGGCGTCGCTCGGTCGAGATCCCATCCCCTGCAGTGTCGCGGCGGCTGGCGGGGCGAGCGTCCGTAGTCTCCCGCAGGGCAGCGCGGCTGATCCGCAGCGGTTGAGGCGCGCCGCCTGCGGCGCATCCCGCAGCTGGCGGGCGCTCTAGCCGGGCGCGGCCGGGATCCGATCCGCGCGCAGCGGGATGATCCGCGCCCCGCTTGAGGCGAGCGGCAGCCGCACCCGCACACAGGTGCCGCCCTCGCCCGAGGTGAGCTCAAGCTCGCCGCCCGCGAGCGCAACGCGCTCGCGCATTCCGGCCAGTCCGAACCCGTTCGTGCGGGCCCTGGGATCAAAGCCGACGCCGTCATCTGAGACTTCGATCCTCAGCTCCCCATCCCGATGGGCGACCTCGACCCGCGCGGCGCTGGCACGCGCGTGCTTGACGATGTTCGTGAGCGCCTCCTGAACGATCCGGTAGACGGTCGTCTCAAGCTCCGGCGGCAGGCCACTGTCCCGTCCGCCCCCGCCGGGGAGCTTGAGACGGGCGTCAATCCGCAACCGTTCGCGCCGTCGGCGCTCAAGCAGCGACTCGATCGCCGACGCCAATCCGAGCTCATCGAGAGCCGCCGGGCGCAAGTCGTTGATGATCTCCCGCAGGTTCGCGATTTCAAGCTCGATGTCGGACACGGCCTGGCGCATCGCCTCCTCGCGCGCGCCGGCATCGCCCCGAGCGAGGCTCGAGGCGAGCAGCACGCGCACCCCGCCGAGCGCCTGCAACGTCTGGTCGTGGAGCTCACGCGCCCAACGGGCGCGCTCGGCGTCGCTGGCCGCGATCGCCGCCCGCAGCCTGTCCCTCTCGACGCTGCGCTTCATCGCCACCGCGTTTGCCGCCGACTGCGCGAACGATTCGAGCAGCTGCTTGTCCTCCTCGGAGAACGCGTTGGCGGCACCGCCGTGATCAAACGCCACGAGCACGCCGATCGCCATGCCCCGATGCAGCATCGGCACCAGCAGGGCGGTGCGCGCCCCTGGCACGCCGAGCCGCGCGGGGGGGATCCGCAGCTGGTGGGGGGCATCGTCGATGCGCCGGGCCTGCCCGGAGCGAAGCACCTCGCCCGCGGTCGAATCCGCAAGCGGAAGTCGCCGGCCCAGCGCGCCGCGGCCGTACCCGGCGTGGGCGGCAACCACCAGGTGCTCGCCCTCGCGCAGCAGGATCAGCAGCGTGCGCGCTCCAACCAGCGCGCGGCCGCGTTTGACGACCAGCTGAAGCACCTGCTCGAGCTCGGCCACGCTGCCGATCGCCGCGGCGATGTCGCGCCCAGCCTCGAGCGCTCGCACCGCGTGCTCAAGCGCGACCCGGCGCCGCTCGGAGGCCTCGTGCAAGCGGGCGTTCTCGATCGCCACCCCGGCCCAGCCCGCGAGCAGCACGATCGCCTCCTCATCGCTCTCCGTGAACTCGCCGCCCGCCTTTTCAGTCAGGTAGAGGTTCCCCCATGCCCGCCCGCGAACCATGATCGGCACGCCGAGGAAGGTGCGCATCGGTGGGTGGCCCGGTGGGAACCCGTAGCTCTCCGGGTGCTGGCCGACGTCAGCCAGGCGCAGCGGTCGGGGATCGTTGATGAGGATGCCGAGCACGCCGCGGCCACGCGGCAGCGAACCGATCGCCGCCCGCGCGGCCGAATCGATGCCGTGCGTCAGAAAGCGCTCGAGCTCGGTGCGGTCCTCGTTCAGCACCCCGAGCGCCGCATAGCGCGCACCGGTTAGCGCCCGCGCCTCTGCGAGGACCCGCTCCAGCACCGCATCAAGCTGCAGCTCGGAGAAGAGCACCCGACCTGCGGCGAGCAGGCGGGCCAGGCGAGCGCCTTCATCCAGCCCGACCTCCTCGCTGCGATCGATCCCGGCCTCTTCGCTTGAGTCGCGTGACAACGCGGATCACTCTAGCCACGGCCTCGCCCACCGGCATTACGTAGGAGCTACTGAAAGCCTCCGTCCGCTGCGCTGAGCTGGCCGAGGCGGCGTTGCCGCTCCCCTAAGGTCCCCTGCATGCATGGAACGTCCAAAGCCAGCGTGGATGGCCCAGCGGCGCATGCGTGAGGATGAGCAGCTCACCCGGATCCGGGCGGCGCTCGCGCGTCCTCAGTCCTATCCGCACCGGCCAGCCCGCGTCGAGCTGCGGGAGACGCACATCTCCTGGGTGTTCCTCGCCGGGGAGCGCGCCTACAAGCTGAAGAAGCCGCTCGTCCTCGACTTCCTCGACTATGGCACGCGCGCGCGGCGGCGCCTGATGTGCGAGCGGGAGGTGGAGCTCAACCGCGTGCTCGCGCCCGATATCTACCTTGGCGTGCGCGGCGTGGCACCGGCTGGCGAGGGGATCGTGCTGACCTCGCCAGATGATCCCCGCGCGATCGAGCACGTGGTCGAGATGCAGCGCTTCGACGAGCGCGACACGCTCGCAGCCCGCCTGCGGCGAGGCGCGCTTCGCGATGGCCAACTGACCGCGGTAGCCCGAGCGCTGGCGAGATTCCACGCCGGCGCGGCGCGCGCTCCTGCACCGCGCGCGCCCGAGCTCGACGCCGAGCTTCGCTTCGAGCGCGAGGTGCATGAGCTGGCTGAGCTGGCCGGCGAGCGCGAGGAGCTCACGCGCCTGCTCGCCCTGGCCCGCTTCGCCGATGCGTTTATCGCCGCGCGTGGTGAGACGATCGCAGCACGCGCCGCCAGCGGCAGCGTCCGTGATGGGCACGGCGATCTGCGTGCCGAGCACGTGCTCCTCGACGGTCGCATCCGGATTGTCGACCGCATCGAGTTTGACTCCGCGCTGCGGGCGCTCGACGTTGGCGACGATCTCGCGTTCCTGCACTTCGATCTGGCCGCCGCGGGAGCCTGGCATCTCGCCGAGCTGCTGCTGCGCCGCTACCGTGAGGCTGGCGGGGACCCAGGCGAGGACTGGCTGATCGCCTTCTACGCTGCCCGGCACGCGCTGATCCGCGCGAAGGTCGCGCTTGTGCGCGCGACGCAGCAGCGCAAGGACCACGCGGCAGCCGAGCGTGCGCGGAGGCTGATCACGCTCGCGGAGCGCTTTGCATGGCGGGCGCGACTTCCGCTCGCGATCATCCTCGCCGGGTTGCCCGCAAGCGGCAAATCACATCTCGCCCGGGAGCTTGCGCACCGCTCCGGTCTTGCGCAGGTCAGCTCCGATCTGGTACGCAAGCGGCTTGCGGGGGTTCCAGCCACCGGCCGCGCGCCCGCCGAGGTGTACGCCCGCGGCTGGAGCGAGCGCACCTACGCCGAGCTGGCGCGGGAGGCCGCGCATCAGCTCGCCGAGCGCGGCGGCGTGATCATCGACGCAACCTTCCGCCGGCGCGCCGACCGCGCCGCATTCGCCCGCACGTTTGCTGGCGCCGCGCCGATTCTGCTGATCGAGTGCGTGGCGCCGGGCGCCGTGCTGGCCGAGCGCGCTGCGGCGCGTGAGCGCGACGCCCGGAGGATCTCAGACGCGGATCTCACCGTCGTGCTCCGCGAGCAGTCAAGCTGGGAGCCGCTCGACGAATTTCCTGCGCGCAGCCACATCGCCCTCCGCACCGACCGCCCGCTTGCGGAGATCATCGCAGATATCGAATCGCTGCTTGACGCGCGGCTGCCGGCGCTGATCCGATCCGCCGGCTGAGTAGTTTGCCGCAATCGCCCGCGGTCGGCTACGGGCGCCTGAGCCGCTTGCGGATCCTACGGTTGACGCTATGAGCGGCGCAATCGAGCCGTTTCGCGTGGTGATTGTCGGCGGTGGCGTTGCCGGATTGGAAGGGGCCCTGGCGCTGCGTGAGCTGGCCGGCGAGCGCGTTGCGCTCACGCTGCTCTCGCCGGAGCGCAGCTTCGTCGAGCGGCCCCTGCGCGTGCTCGAGCCGTTCTCGGCCGCTACCGCCCGCCACTACCCCCTCGAGAGGATCGCAACCGATCTCGGTGCGCGCCTTCTACGCGACTCGCTGGCGTGGCTTGAGCCCGCCAGACGCGTTGCCCACACGAGCGCAAACCGCCGCTTGAGCTACGACGCGCTGCTGCTCGCCCCCGGTGCGCGCCGCCATCCACGCTTGCGACACGCCCTCACCCTCAATGATCGCCGCCTCGCCGAGCAGCTCGAGCGCGTCGTGCGTGATATCGACATCGGCCACGCGCACCGGCTCGCCTTCGTGCAACCAGGGCGCGGGGGCTGGCCGCTGCCGATCTATGAGCTTGCGCTGCTGACCGCGGGACGCGCAGCCGAGCGTGGCACCGACCTTTCGGTTACGGTGCTGACGCCCGAGCGGGCTCCCCTTGAGGTGTTCGGCCCTGCGGCAAGCGCACGGGTCGCAGCGTTGCTCGAGCAGCGCGGCATTCTGCTGATCACCGCCGCGCGCTGTGAAACCCCGGCCCCGGGGGAGGTTGCCTGTGGCGCAGGCGGACGCCGCCTGCGCTTCGACCGCGTGATCGCGCTGCCCGAGCTGCTGGGCCCGGCGATTCCCGGCATCCCACAGACCGCAAGGGGCTTCGTCCCAATCGACCAGTTCGGAGGCGTCGTCGGCCTCGAGGGCGTATTCGCGGCTGGTGACGCCACCGACTTCCCCGTGCGACACGGGGCGATCGCCGCCCAGCAAGCCGATGCGGCCGCTGCCTCGATCGCCGCGCAGGCGGGCGCCCCCGTCGAAGCGCAGCCGCTGCGACCGGTGATCCACGCGGTGCTGCTCGGAGGCGAGCGCCCCCTCTGCCTGAGCGCACGGCTCGTAGGCGGGCACGCAGCGAGCTGGAAGCTCAGTGAGTCACCCGACTGCTCCCCTGGCGAGAAGCTCCATGCCCGCTATCTGAGCCCGTACCTGCGCGAGCTGGCCGCAATCGCGGAGAGGCCCATGGTCGCACGAACGCCCCGCAACGGACCCGCGCTCGCAGCAACGTCGCCTTGACGGCCGCAGCGCAAAGCTCTCAAGTGATCGTTGCGCGCACTTTCGCGCGGCGATTGAGCGGCGCGGCCCCCTTCTTGCGGAGAACTACCTACCAGCGTGGGGCGGATCGCCGATTCGCCGCGCATGCCGACGGTGCAGAGTGATGAGCATGTTCAAGAAGCTGATGTGGGCAACGGATGGCTCCCAGGCGGCCGACCTTGCGCTTCCGCTCGTGAGGACGCTGGCTGGCGAGCACGACGGGGAGGTGCTTGTCGCTCATTGCGAGGAGATGATGGTCATCGCCGGCCGAGGGGGCGGAGTGTTTCCCGTTCACGCCGACGAGGATGACCTGCGCGCGAAGATCGAGCGTCAGGTCAAGGAGCTCTCGGCCGCGGGCATCCGGACAACTTTCCGGACGCTCCACAGCCGCGCCGGCGGCGCTGCGCACGCGCTTGCGGAGCTGGCCGCCGAGGAGGCAGTCGATGTCATCATCGTCGGCACCCGCGGGCACACGCCGCTCGGCGGGCTTTTGCTTGGCAGCGTCACCCAGCGGCTGTTGCAGCTCGCGCCATGTCCGGTGCTGGCGGTGCCTTCGAGCGCCGCTCGCTGAGCAGCCTCCGCGACGCGCTGCCGACGGGCTCCCGGCGCCTATTCGGAGGGTCGTACGGCGCGCAGCAGCGCATCGAGCGCAACATGGCATCCATCAGCCTGGCGCACAGGCCGCTCGACCTGCTCGGCGCGTTCGATCCGCAAGCCGCTGTCGCGCAGGTCGTTGGCGAGATCCTGCGCGGTGTAGAGGACGGCAGGATCGCGCGGGCCCCCAAACCCGTGCTCGAGGTTGGCGCGGTCGTGCGCGACGATCAGCAGGGTACCTCCGGGTGCCACCGCGGTGGCCGCACGCGCCATCACCGCCGTTCGCTGCGCCGCCGGCAGCTGCAGGTAGAGGACGAGCACGAGCTCGAAGCCGCGCGGCTGCGGCTCGTAGGCGAGCAGATCGGCAAGCACCCATTCGACATGCACACCGCGATCGTCAGCAAGCGCCCGCGCCTTCTCGAGCGCGACCTGCGAGAAATCCACGCCGGTCACAAGCCAGCCCCGTCCCGCAAGCCAGACGGCGTTGCGCCCCTCGCCGCAGGCGAGATCAAGCGCCCGGCGGGCGGGCAGCGAAGCCGCCTCCTCAACGAGGAAGCGGTTCGGCTCGGCGCTCCAGAGCAGCTCGCTGGCGCGGTAGCGCTCGTCCCACGCGTGCGCATCCCCCCTCTGGCCGATCATCGCCTCAAATCTTGCCACTCCGCCGGCCGAGGAGATTGGCTGTTCAGTATCCCCGCCACGATCGAGCTGATCCAGCACGCCGTGGCGGATCCGCCCCAGCGAAGGGTCAGCTCTCCCGGTTGGGCAGCTCCCCTCTAGCGTGGGCCTCAGCCATCCGCGCCCATCGTTCAAGCCGCTCCTCGACTCGCGCGTGCAGCGTCCCCTCGGGAAAGCGCCCATCCTCACCGCGTCGACCAGCGGGAACCCCAGTGAGCAGCTCGATCGCCTCATCCACGGTGCGGGCGCTCCAGATGTGAAAGCGCCGCGAGCGGACAGCGTCGACAACCTCGCGAGCGAGCATCAGGTGGCGCACGTTCGACTCGGGGATGATCACCCCTTGCGAGCCGGTCAGCTGCAGCAGCTTGCAGGCACGGTAGAAGCCCTCGATCTTCTCGTTGACGCCCCCGATCGCCTGCAACTCGCCGTGCTGGTTGACCGAGCCCGTAACCGCAAGATCCTGCCTGAGCGGCACACCCGCCAGCTCAGAGAGGAGCGCGTACAGCTCGGCGCTGGCGGCCGAGTCGCCATCGATGTGCTCGTAGGATTGCTCGAAGGCCAGGTTCGCGTTAAGCGCAATCGGCCGATCCTTCCCGTAGCGCTCGCGCAGGTATCCGGCCAGGATCAAGAAGCCCTTATCGTGGATGTGGCCGCTCAGCTCGGTCTCGCGCTCGATCGAGACGAGCGCCCCCCGACCAGGTCCCGCGCTCGCGGTGATTCGCACGGGGCGCCCAAACGCGTAATCTCCGAGCTCGAGCACCGACAGCCCATTGACCTGACCCACGCGCGCGCCCTCGAAGTCAAGCATCAACGTACCGTCGGCGATCATCTCCAGCAGCCGCCGCTCGATCAGGTTCGACCGCCGGACCCGCTGCTCGATCGCGCGCTCGACGTGCTCGACCCGCACGAGCTCGCTTCCATCGCTTCCGGCCCAGTGGCTGGCCTCACCCGCCAGTCCGGCGATCTCGACGAACCTGGTGGAAAGCCACTCCCGGTCCCCGGCGAGGCGAGCCCCATGCTCAATCACCCGTGCAACCGCGTTCGCGTCGAAGTGGCGTCGAAGCGAACCGCGCGCTTGAGAGCTCAGGAATGAGGCGTAGCTTTGCACGCCACTGTCATCCCATGGAATACGCCAATCAAACTCGGCCTTTACGCGAAACAGCTTCTGCACGTCCTCATCGAGCCTGTAGGCAAGCTCATACAACAGGGGCGATCCGACGAGGACAACCTTCAGCTTCAAATCGATTGGCTCGGGCGTGAGCGTGGCGGTGGGAAACAACGCGTACTGCTCGGCTAGGTTCTCAAGCCTGATGCAGCCCGTGCGCAGCACCTCCTTGAGCTTCAGCCACACCAGCGGCTGCGCAAGGACCTCGGCCGCCGGCAGCATCAGGTAGCCACCGTTCGCACGGTGCACCGCGCCGGGACGCAGCATTCGATGGTCGGTGACAAACCCACCCCCCAGCACCCCCTGATGCTCGATCCGTCCGAATAGGTTCGGGTACGTGGGATTGGTCTCGACCACCACCGGCGCGCCACCGTCAGGCGCATGAGCGACGAACACGTTGACCTCGTAGCGACTGAGCGCCTGCTGGCCGTCACCGCCCGGAACCTGCAACGGCCCGGGCGACTCGCCACCACGTTCCTGAAAGCGCCGCAAATTTTCGCTCACATCCTCGGCGACCGCCTCAAGCCACCCCACAAGCTTGGGCGAGTCGCGGTAGCGCTCCTTCAGCTCATCGATCAGATGGCCGACCGCAAACAGCCCAACCTCGCGCTCGAGCGCCCGCAACCGCTCCCGTGCCTCTCGCTGGAGGGCGCGCACCCGCGTGAGGAACGCCTCCATCAGCGGCGCGAGCGCCTCCAGCGCAGCCTGGTAGCGCGCACGAACCGGCTCCGGCAGCTGCGCGAACTCGCTCGCCGTCATCGGCCTCCCGTCACGCAACGGCACTGTCACGACACCCGCGGGGGTCAGCTCGACCCCGATTCCGCGCGCCTGCGCCTGCTCGCGCAGCTCAGCCATCGCCGCCTCCTGCTCGCGCTCCAGCGGCTCAGTCGCCTCGCGTTGACGGCGCCCGTAGCTCTCGCTCTCGATTGCAGCCTGAAGCTCACGGCGCGCCTCCTCAAGGAATCGGCGCATGTCGCTCTTCAGCTGGGCTCCCTGCCCACTCCCGATCTCTACCGCGAGCGGCCGCCGTGGCTCGGCGAAGTTGTACAGGTACACCCAATCGCCCGGCGTGGGACGCCGGCGCGCATGCGCGTGCAGATGCGCCTCGATCGCAGTTCGCTTGCCCACTCCCGGCGGGCCGGTCGCAAAGATGTTGTACCCCGCCATCTCAGCCTCAAGCCCAAAGGAGATGGCCTCGCTTGCGCGTCCTTGGCCAACGGTGCCATCGAGCGGCTCGACCTCCGCCGTCGAGGTGAAGCCAAGCGCATCGGCGGCTTGCGCACGCCAAAGCTCATCCGCGTCGAGCCTGCGTGCAGCGCCCTCTTTGGCCATCGGCCGCCAGTCTACCACCAGTACACCAACCGCTCACCCGCATGCCAGCCAGGCAGGCTAAGGCGACTTGCGATGGTGAGGGCGATGACACCCGTTGCTGGGAGATGCGCGTCGCCGGCAGAGGTGGTCGCTGATCGCGCAGCGCTCCGACAGCGGGCAGGTGACACCTCGGCAAATGGACCACAGCGTCAACCCGCCCCCTTACCACCGCGTGGTCAGTCGCCCCTGCTGCCACTGCTTCCAGGGCGACCCTAACCTCGGTGCCTTATCCGTATGATCCCGCATCCGCCTGTGGCCACCTCCCGATGGTTTGCGGCGTGAGCATGGCTAAGGTCGTCTCATGGTGAGCGATCTGCACCGAACAGCGTTTGCCGACGCGCGAACACGAGCCTCCGAGCAGCGAATCAGGGTGATCATCGCCGATGATCAACTCGCCGCAAGACGGCTGCTGCGCCGACTTCTTGAGATGGCTCCCGGAGTCGAGGTGGCCGCCGAGGGGATCGACCTCGCAAGTGTGATCGATCATGTCGATCGCCATCTGCCGGACGTGCTCGTGCTCGACCTCTCGCTGCCAAACGGCTCGGCCATCGCCGCGATCCGCCAACTGCGCAAACGCGTCCCCCAGACAAGGGTGGTTGCGCTCGCGCGCGAAGGGGACGCTGCCCTTGTGCAGCAGGTGCTCGATGCGGGCGCGAGCGCCTTCGTCCTGAAAGATCGAGTTGACACGGACTTGCTTGAGGCGCTGAGCGCCGTCGTGGGCGAGAGCGAGTACGTCAGTCCGCCCGCCAAGGCTAGGCTCGCGGCGATGCGTCAGGCCACCGGTGAGGATGGCTTGAGCGTGCGCGAGGCGGAGGTGCTGCGGCTGATCGCACTCGGGCACACGAGCGCTGAGATCGCGCTCAAGCTGCACCTCTCGCGGCGCACGGTCGAGACTCACCGCGCTCGTATCCACCGCAAGCTGGGCCTTCGCACTCGAGCCGAGCTGGTGCGCTACGCACTCGACCGTCACCTGATCGGCTGCTGAGCGAGCTTGCCAGTCAGGCCTGCCGCGATGCCCGCGATGCTCGCCGCGCAATCCCGCATAGTATTTTGGCTGATGCCCTCCGTTACGTTCGTGAGATCGCCCCGCCTGGGCCTTGCGCGCACACCCTCGCGCGAGCGGCGACGGAGCCGCTTTGCGTTGGCGGCTGCTGCTATGGCGCTCGAGTCGGCGGTGACGTGGCGGCGGTGCCGCCGGCCTGGTGGCGATCTGATCGTACGCTGCCGTCAAGGACACCTGTTCACGACGTTATGGATCCCAGGGGTGTCCTTCAAGTCTGCCCGGCTGGGTCCCTGGCGAGCGCAGTACTGCCCGGTCGGCCACCACTGGACGATCGTCACGCCGGTTGAGGAGGCAAAGCTCAGCGAGGAGCAGTTGCGGGCCGCCCGTCTGAACCGTGACATCAGGATCCCGTAGGGCGCTGATCCGGCCGGCAGCGGCGGTCGGCTTCAGCCGATCCGGGAGCGCATCCCTGACCAGGACTAGGGGATGCGGGCTGCGTCGATCTGGTCGAAGTCACCGTAGCCGTTGCGGACCCCGCCGCCCCCCGAGAACTGCCACATCACCGCGTGCTGGCTTCCGCTCGTCTGTCCGCCAAAGAACTGCGCGCAGCCGCCACCCTTCAGGCACCATCCCAATGGCGCCCTGTCAACCTGCGCGCTCTCCGGCTCATACGTCCACTCGTAGGTTCCCGGGATGAGGGCTGCGCCGCCCGAGCCGAAGATCCGCGTCCAGATCGCAGGGGCGGAGTAGACACCCGGGCGGTAGGATGAGCGCGCCGAGACGTAGTCCCAAAACCCGTTGAAGTCGGCTCGGTCGACGGCTGCCGGCACGTACGCTTGCCTTACCCTTCCGCTGCAGGGCGAGGTGTAGACCGAGTCCCAGCCGTTATCTGAGGCCGGCGGGATCTGCGGCAGCTCGATGTCCATCCATAGGACCGGGTAGCTCACGTGCTCTGAAGCCGGCAGCTTCTGGATGTCTGAGAGCGCACGCGCGGCCTGACGCGCGCCCCACGCGTACGCTTCGCGCAGGCTCCCGTCGTAGCCGGGATCGACACCCGGGCCTCCCATGAACCAGTATGCCCCGGTGCCGACTCCGCGGCGGTAGCGGGCGAGGTTGACGTCTGCCTCGATGCTATTGACCCTCGACCAGGCAAGGAAGCGCCCGGGGCAGCCAAGCCACCACTCCCAGCTTCCGATCATGCCGATGTAACCGCCGTAGCTGCCGCCGATCACCGGCTCTTGGAACGGCCCAGAGCCCGCAACGGACATGTATGCGCTGTCCGTCCCATACCAGAAACCGGCCGGAGCATCCCCTGCCTGCGACACGCCCACCGCACCGGAGCTGGCAAGACCGATGCCCGTAAGCAAAAAGGCGGCCAAAGCCGCCATCAGAACCGCCCCACGGCCCACGCTGATGAGCTTACATGGCTACGGGCAAGTGGGCAACCTGCGTCAGCGGCGCAGCACGCCCAGCTCCTCCGCGGGCGGCGAGAGCGGGGCTGGCGCCAGGCGCACGCGCGCGTCGATGATCACCGCGCCGTGCGGGGTGGCGATCAACGGGTTGACGTCGAGTTCGACCACCTCGGGATGAGCCTCCACCAACGCGCTCAGCCGCAACAGCACGTCCTCGATCGCCTCAAGGTCGCACCGTTGGGCGCCGCGGTAGCCGTCGAGCAGCGGGAAGATCCGCAGGGAGCGCAGCATCTCCGCCGCGTCGAGGTCGGTCAGCGGCGTGATCCGTACCGCCACGTCGCCGAGCAACTCGGCCGCGGTGCCCCCCGCGCCACAGGCGATCACGGGACCGAAGCTCTGATCGTGGACGACCCCGATGAGCAGCTCGACCCCCGGTGGTGCCATTGGCTGCACGGCAAAGCGCTCAAGCCGATGGCCGGCGCGGCGCAGCCGTCGGCGCATCGCGCGGGCCGCGCGCAACAGCTCGCTCGGACCCTCAAGCCCGAGCACCACCCCACCCGCGTCGCTCTTGTGCACAAGCCCCGCCGCCTGGGCCTTGAGCGCCACTGGCCAACCGAGCTCTGAAGCGGCGGCGGCGGCGGCGCGCTCGCCCCGCACCACCCGTGTCTCGATCAGCGGCAGCCCGTAATGGCGCCCCAGCGCGAGCACCTCATCGGCCGCAAGCCATCCCCCCTGCTCGCCCTCCCGCGCCAGCGCGGCCGCAATCAGCTCCGCGGCACGGTCGGTGTCGCAGTCCTCGTAGACCCGCAGCGTGCCCACCGGCCGCTCGCGCCAGCGCGCATACCGGACGGCATGGGCGAGCGCCCGCACCGCGTCTTCGGGGAACTCGAAGCGCGGCACCGTTCCCGGTCCGCCGGCCTGCCCCGGCGGCAGCTCGCGGTCCATGAACACGGCGGCGAGCGTCACCCCGCGCGCATCGCGCGCAGCCTCCTCGAGCGCGAGGGCGACATCAGCCGCCGCGGTGATCAGCGGGGGGACGAACAGCGCGATGATCGCGTCGCAGGCGCCGGAGGACGCGAGCGTCTGGACGGTTTGCCGGTAATCCTCGGCGCTCGCGCTCGCGAGCATATCGATTGGGTTGTTGACCGATGCGGCTGGCGGCAGTTGGGCCGCAAGGCGCTGCCGGATCGGCTCGGGCAGCTCGGCGACCTCGAGTCCCGAGGCCTGGCAGGCGTCGGCACACACGATCCCGGGCCCGCCGCCGTTGGTCACAATCGCCGTGCGTCCGCCCCGCGGCAGCGGCTGGCTGGAGAGCAGCGCGGCAGCCTGCAAAAGCTCCGAGATCACATCGGCGCGGATCACTCCCGCCTGACGGAAGAGCGCATCGACGGTCACGTCTGAGGCGGCGAGCATCGCGCCGGTGTGCGAGGCGCTGGCGCGCGCACCCGCCGACGTGCGGCCGCTCTTGACCGCCAGGATCGGCTTGCGCGCGCCAACCCGCCGCGCAATCCGCGCAAATCGCCGCGGGTTGCCGAATGACTCAAGGTAGAGCAGGATCAGCTTCGTGCGCGCGTCCTCCTCCCAGTACTCGAGCAGGTCGTTGCCCGAGATGTCCGCCTTGTTGCCGACCGAGACAAATGAGGAGATTCCAAGCCCGAACCGACTCGCCGCCTCAAACAGGGCGATGCCCAGGCCGCCGCTCTGCGAGAGGAATCCGATCGATCCGGGGGGCGGAGCGTGGGCGGCGAAGGTGGCGTTCAGCGAGACCGCGGGCGCAGTGTTGATCACCCCCAGGCAGTTGGGGCCGATCAGGCGCATCCCGTACCGCCGGCAGATCTCAAGCAGCGCCCGCTGGCGCTCGCGCCCGTGCTCGCCAAGCTCCGCGAAGCCGGCGGAGATCACAAGCAGCGCCCGGACGCCGGCGCGCCCACACTCCTCCGCAACTGCGGCCACCTGCGCGGCGGGTACGGCAATCACCGCCAGCTCCGGCGCTTCGGGAAGCTCGCTCACGCTGCGCGCAACGGGCATCTGGGCGATCTCGCCACCGGCCCGGTTGACGAGATGCAGGCGACCGCGGTAGCCGCCCGCGAGCAGGTTGCGCAGGAGGGCCCTGCCGATCGTGCCCGGGTGGCGCGAGGCGCCCACCAACGCCAGTGAGCGGGGCTCCAGGAAGCGCGCGACCGCAGCGGCAGCGGCGCCAGCGCGCCGACGCTCGAATGCCTGCAGCGTGCGCCCGGAGATCGTGGTTGGCATCCGCACGCGCAGCTCCCCCTCGTCGAAGCGGATGCTCACCGGGAAGCCGCTGTTGCGGAACGCCTCGATCATTTGGTGGTTGGTGGGGAGCACCGTGGCGGTGAAGCATTCGATCCCGTGGCGGCCGGCAACCTGGGCGAGGTAGGCGAGCATCAGCGTCGCGATCCCGTGGCCCTGAAGCTCATCCGAGACGACGAACGCGACCTCTGCGGAGCGCTCATCCTCGCGGACGTAGGCGGCGTGCGCGACGATTCGCCGCTCGGCACCCGTCTCGGCGACGATCGCACAGCGGTCCTCTCCATCTGCCTGGATCGCCCAGTCGGCGGCCCAATCGAGGCTTGGCACGCCAAAGAACCTGTAGGTCAAAGAGCGCTTGGAGAGCGATGCGAGGAACGCGCGCACCGAGTCACGGTCCTGCTCGCCCACCGGTCGCATGCGGACGCTCGAGCCGTCGCGCAGCACGACGTCGACCGGCTCGGGGAGATGCGGCTCGCGCGTTCTCGTCGCGACGCTCACCTCTGCTAGCAAAGCGACTCGGATCCGCTGAGGCGTCCGTAGATCCCCGCAGCGAACGCTTGCGGCGGCGCGCATCTGCCAGGCGCGTTCGATCGGTGCTCGTCGGCGATCCTCAAAGGACGGGACTCTCGCGACCCCGCGCAGCCGAGCGCCCGTATGGGTCCCGCCCCGGCGCCGTACGTAGAAAGCCGCATCGTGGTCTGCGGGTCGAAGCGGATCAAGGCGGCGCAGAGGGCCCTTAGCGTGTCCTTCATGATCGCAAGCATCAGGAGGATCGGTGTCAGACCGAGTTGTCGTTGCGTCGGACGGAACCCCTGAGAGCCACGACGCCGTGGTCCTTGGCGCCGCGCTCGCCCGCGGCCTGGGCGGAGGGCTGTCGCTGGTCGGGGTCTATCACCCGGAGCCGATCCTGATCCCGATGCTGTTGCGCGAGCATCGACGTACAGCAAAGCGCTATACCGAGGGCTACCTTCGACGGGAGCGCAAGCTCTACGCCCCCGAGGCGACGATCGAGGCGCTCTGGGCCGAGTCCGCGCCTTATGCCATCCGCCGCTATGCCGAGCGCTGGCCCGCGGGCATCGTCGTGATCGGCTCAAGACCGAAGGCCCGCACCGGTCATGCTGCGATCGGCCGCCGCGGCCGACAGCTCTTGGCCGGTGGCAAGTTCGCCCTGGCGATCGCTGCGCGCGGCCTGCACCGGCAGAGCCACGGGCTCCGGCAGATCGCCGTCGGCTTCGACGACGGCGCGGAGAGCCATGTGGCGCTGGACCTGGCTGCCCGGCTCACAAAGCAGGGTGACGCGGAGCTGACGCTGGTCGGCGTCGTCGATCCGAGCCCGCCGGCGCTCGCGATTCCCAAGCTCCTCCCCGACAGGATCGAGTGGGAGCAGGCGCTGGCAACTGCCGTCGAGCGACTGCGCGAGCGCGCGCAGCAGGCGGCCGCCGAGCGCGGCGCGCACGCGCGCGTCGAGGTCACGGTCGGAGATCCGGGCTACGAGCTGCGGCGCTTCTCCTCCCAGGTGGATCTGCTGGTGGTGGGCTCGCGCCGATGGGGCACGCTCGCGCGACTGTTCGCGGGCGCGGTCGGTGAGACCCTCGTCGCCGATGCGGGCTGCTCGGTCCTGGTCGTGCCGCGACCAACGAGAGCACAGCCATCCGGGCGCAGCGATCCGGGAGTCTCGGCCGGTGAGCCCGCTGTCGGGCGCGAGCGGGCGGGACGGCCGCCGCGCACGTCTCAGCCGCTGCTTGGCCGCTGAGACGCCGTGGTGCCACCCATAGCGCGGAGGCGGGCGGAGGACCGGCTCGCAAAGCACAACTCGACGCTTGTGCTACCGTGGGCGCATGAGCAACTCCCTCGCCGAGCCCTTGATCGAGCTGATCGCACAGCGGTTCCGGGTGCTCGGCGAGCCGATGCGCATCAAGCTGCTTGATCGGCTACGCGACGGACCTGCAACCGTCTCGGAGCTGCAGCATGCGCTCGGCGCCTCGCAGCAGAACGTCTCCAAGCATCTCGGCATCCTCCACGCGGCCGGGATCGTGAGCCGGGTCAAGGACGGCAACCGCGCCGTGTATTCGATCGCCGATCCGAGCGTGTTCGAGCTATGCGAGCGCGTCTGCGGCGGTGTTCGTCGTCAGCTCGAGGCGCTCGAGTCGCTGCTGCAGCCAAGCTCACGTTAAAGGGCGTCGGCGGGGACCGCCGCTCGAGACGGCCCGTCCGCGCCCTAACCACGCGCCGCATCGCCGCGTGACCCGAGTCGCGGCGCTCGATACCCGCTTGTGCCTGAGACTCAGTGAGCGTCGCCGGCCGGCCGCCGGCGCCCACGGCGCTCGGCGAGCTGAGGCGAGGGGATCACGATCACCGGGCGATCGGCGTGCTGCAACACCGCGTGCGAGACGCTGCCGAGCAGGGCGGACTTGAGCCCACTCAAGCCGCGCGTGCCAAGCACGATCGCATCCGCCTCGAGCTCCGCCGCCTCTGTCAAGATCGCCGCAGCGATCGAGGCCTGCCGCTTGTGCGTGCGCGGGCGTGCCCTCAGCCCGGCGGCCCCCGCGCGCTCGGCGCCCTCCGCGGCGCGCGCGCTTGCGTTGCGCTCATATTGCCGGTCGATCTCGACGAAGTCCACTCCCACGGGCGCGAGATCGAAGCCAGCAGCGCTACGCGCAATCACATCCTCGAACGGCTCCCACACGGTCAGCACCACAGCCTCGGCGCCCGGCATCAGCCGCGCCGCACCCTCGATCGCCGCCTGGGCATCGCTCGAGCCGTCATAGCCGATCACAATCGCCATCGTCGGGCAGCCTAGCCGATGTGGTGGACGGCAGCCCGCTGCGCAGAGGAGCGCTCGCTCGCCGCGGCCTCGGCTTCGCCCGCCTGCTCTTCCTCGAGGCGAGCGGGACGGGTGAGCACCAGCAGCGGGGAGGATGCCGTGCGGGCCAGCTGACGGGAGGTGCTGCCGTGCACCAGACGACCGAGCGGTCCGTACCCCCGCGAGCCGATGACGAGCAAATCGACCGAGGCGCTGAACCGCGCAAGCTCCTCGGCTGGCAGGCCGTACTGCACGTGTGGCTCGACATCTTCGAGCTTCGCCAGACGGGCGCTGGCGGCGTCGATCAGCTCCTGCGCCAGATACCAGGAAGCTCCCCGCATCGGCAACGCCACGATCACGGCCTCGAGGGCGGCCACCTTCGCATGGTGGGCGCGCGCAAGCTCGCGTGCTGCCGCCAGCGCGCGCTCGCTCTCCGGCGAGCCGTCATAGCCAACCCCGATCAGCCGCAGCTGCGGATGCTTGGCGAAACCCGCCGGGGCGATCGCGACGGCGCACGGAGCGCCGCCCAGCGCAGCGCTCGTGTCATCGCCCAACAGGACCCTGCCGATTGGGCCGCGCCGCGAGGAGCCGACGACCAACAGGTCGGCTTGGGTCTGCTCGGCCAGCTCGTGCAATCCGCGCCCCGGCGTCTTCGCCATGAGACAGCGCAGGTCCGCCTCGATCCCCACAGCCGCGCGAAGATCGGCAAGCATCTGCAGCGCGCGCTGCCGTTCAGCCGTAGCCTCCTCCTCCTCGGCACGACGCCAGATCGGTTGCCGTTCGGGGAGGATGTGGACGAGCTCACGTCGACCGCCTGGCGCGGCAAGGAGCTTCGCGAGCTCCGCCGCGTCGCGCCCACTCTCCATTTCTGCCACCCCGATCAACACATTGGCGAACATCGTCGGTCTCCCATCTCCCGGCGACTCGCTACAAAAGCGCGAGCCTGCCTGGTGTCCTTTGATGGTTTCCGTGCCCCACGCTACGCGCAGCGACCGCCGTCTTCATCCGGCAATCCAACCCAGCCGGCTGCGGATTTCTACGCGTCCGCCTTCCGTGAGCTCGCCCGCGGACCACGCGGGACGATCACAACCGAGCATCCCGCATCGCTCACAAGCGTCTCCCCAACCGCACCGCTGACCAGACGCGCGATGGCGCCCCAGCGGCGCGAGCCGACCACGATCAAATCGAGCTCGGAGCTGCGGCGCCGCAGCTCCTCGGCGGGATCGCCGACGGCCGTCACCACGCGCGCCGTGCCACCGAGCTCGCTGACCGCTCGGGCACCATGCTCCCGCAGCCGCGCGGCGGTCTGCGCACGGGCCGCATCCCAGTCCCCCACGACCACCTCCGGGTCGATGAACGTAAGCGGAAGGTGGTTGTCGACCACCGCGATGAGGGACAGCTCGGCGTCACCCCGCACCAGCCGCACGGCCAGCGCCAGCGCGCGCCGCGACTCAGGACCGCCATCGAAGCCGACGCCGATGCGCTGGAGCGGCGGCGCCGATCGTCTTGCCACTCCCCGCGCAGCGATCGCCAGCGCAAACCCGCCACCGTTGAGCAGCTGACGCCCCCGGCGACTGATCGCCGCGCGCCCAGCGGGCGCCGTCGCCCTCGATCCCAGCACAACGATCAGCGCGCGCCGGCGTTCGGCGTACCGCTGGATCGCGCGCGGGACCGACTCTCCGGGCAACGCTGCGATCGTCGCCTGCGGCGCATACCGATCGCGCATGCTGCTGAGCTCGGCCTCGGCATGACGCCTAACAAGCAGCTGGCGGCCATGCTCGGACAGGGGCAGCAGCGGCGGCCAATAGACTCCGACAAGCGCAAGAGAGCCGTCGAGCGCGCCTGCAAGCGCCCGGCCGAGCGCGATCGCATCGAGCCCCTCCGTCGAGCCGTCGACGGCCGCCACGATCAGATCGCTCATCGAGCGCCCGGTTCCTGCCGCAACTCAGCGGGAGGGGCGCTGGCTGCTGCGACCACGCCCGCGCTCCGCGGCGCGCGCGTGGATCAGGCCGAGTGCGCGCTCGATGCTGCGCTTATCGCGCTCGGTCCGCTCGCGCTCCCGCCGTGCATGACGCTCGTTCGAGCGTCTGAGATCGGCAAAGCGCTGGCGCTCCGTAGAGGCGGCAACACTGGGCGCGCTCGCGACCACGTCGGGCGATACAGTTGCTTGCTCTCTCTGCTCTGCGCTCACGGCATTTGACCTTAGGGCGCGCAGGCTCGAGTCGCTTCCGACCATGTCCGTTGAGATCCGCGGCGGGTCCACAAGCATTTTGCGGCTTTCTACGGATGCGGCAGCGAAGGCGCCGATTCCTCACGCCCAGCTGCGGGCGCGCCACGATGCAAGCGGAGCGCGCGCTCAGCCGCCGTAGGCGGCGGCGACGTCGAGGCTCGAGAGCACGCCCTCCGGATGCCCGCTCGCCGGGTCCACCACGACGAGATGCGTGCGGCGATGGCGAACCATCAGCTGCGCAGCGTGCTCAAGCGTGTCATCCGAGCTGATGGTGATGACTTCGCCGGAGGCGGCCTCGCCTGCAGTGCACGGCTCGCCCTCGGCGACCGCGGCGGCGACATCAAGCGAATCGACGATCCCCCAGGGCCGACGCGCATGGTCCGGATCGGCCACGGCGACGGCGTGCACGCGGCGCTCGGCCATCAGCCGTGCGACGACCCGAAGGGAAGTCGACGGATCCGTGGTGAGGATGCCGGTATGCATCGCATCGCGCACGCGAACGCGCGCCAAGTCGCTGGTGCGAAGAGTCATCAGCGCTCCCTTTGCTTGAACTTGGTCATCGGCTGATTGATCCTCCGCCACCACTTGGCCATCGCCATCGCGCTCGCGCCACAGCCTCTCTCCGTACTTTTCCGTAGCCCGCCTCGGGATCAGCCGCCTCAATCAACGGACGCTCCCCTGATGCCTCGCCTGCAGGCGGCGATGATCCTCTGGGCAGAGCAAAGGTAACCAATCAAACTTGCAGCAAAGGAGCGGAGATGTCACGCAAGGTCTTCGACATGATCACGAGCGCGGGCGGGATCGTGGTCGTGATCGTGCTGGCGGTTGCCGGCGCGCTGCTGCTCGTCGGACATAACTACGCCAACACGCAGGTTCGCGACCAGCTCGCACAGCAGCAGATCTACTTCCCGCCGAAGGCCGCCTTCGCCCACCCGAAGGCCGGCACCGAGATCACGCCCTCGATGATCCCGACGGTGTCGCAGTATGCCGGACAGCAGGTGCTCACCGGCGAGCAAGCGAAGGTCTACGCCGACAACTTCATCGCGGTGCACCTCTCGGAGATGCCCTACCACGGCGTGTACGCGAAGATCAGCGCCGCGGCGCGCGCCAACCCGGCTAACAAGGCACTGGCATCGCTTGAGCAGACCTCTTTCCAGGGGACGACGCTGCGGGCGATGCTGCTCGAGGCCTACGGCTTCTGGAAGATCGGGGAGATCATGCTGTGGGGCGCGATCGCCTCGTTCGCGCTCGCCGCGCTGATGGCCGTGCTGGTGGCGCTTGGGTTCTGGCATGCAAGCCGCACGCCCGCGGAGGTGCCGCTTCTCGCCCGCCAACCCACTTCGATCGCGGCATAGCCGCTCCGCAGAGCCCCGCCAGTCGCGAGGTCCGCGCCCCCCGGCGCGGACCTCGCCCTTTCCGGGCCCTCCCCGCCACCGGGTTCAATCCGTAGTTCTCCGTACGCTGCGCGCGATCAATCCCCGATGGGTCGGTGCGCCTTGCCCTATACCGTCGCGGCCATGTTCACAGCAGCGGTGTTCGACCTCAACCAGCACGCCACCTACCTGCACTGGCACTTCATCGACCTGTCGCTTTCGAACGTGCTGGTGATCGTCGCGATGGTGGTGGTTTTCGCGCTCGCGATCCTCGCTCCGTTTCCTGGCGGCCGCCAACGCGGGGAGTCCCAGTGAGCTCCTTTGGCGAACGCTCCTGGGCGGCCGCGGTGCGGGAGCGCGCCGTGCGCGCGCTCCCGCCCGAGCAGCTTCTCCCCGACAGGCAACCCGCCTACGTCGCCTCGTGGATCTACGTGTTCGGCGTGCTCTCGCTCAGCTCGCTTGCGGTGCTGATCGCCTCCGGCTGCATCCTCGCCCTCAAGGGGCCGGCATGGTGGCACTTCACGAGTGTCGGGCACTTCTTCAACTCGGTCCACCTGTGGTCCGTCGAGCTTTTCTTCTTCTTCATGGTCGTCCATCTGTGGGGCAAGTACTGGATGGCGGCCTGGCGCGGCGGCCGCGCGCGGGTCTGGATGACCGGTGCGATCATCTTTCTGGTGGCGATCCCGTGCGCGCTGACCGGCTACGTCTCCCAGCAGAACTTCGACTCCCAGTGGATCTCCACGCAGGCCAAGGACGCGATGAACGCGAGCGGCATCGGCGCCTTCTTCAACCTCCTGAACTTCGGGCAGATGTACAGCTATCACGTGCTGCTGCTGCCGGCCGCGGTGGTTGCGCTCGTGATCGCGCACGTGCTCCTGGTACGCCGGCACGGAGTCGTACCTCCGCTCGAGCGGTCGGAGCTGCTCGCGCGCCCAGGGGCGGATGAGCAGCTTGACCGGCACGACGGCGAGAGCGGCGCATGACCGCGATCAGCATTCGGCCGCACCCGCCCGGCGACGAGCGTTACCGCCACTGGCAGGGTGCCTATCGGCGCTATGACATCCTGAAGGAGGCAGTGATCGCGCTCGCTGGCGTGACGGCGCTGGTGATCCTGCTCGCGATCCTCTTCTCCTCGCCCGATGTGCGGCCGAGCACGGTCCGCCAGTGGGCGCGCACGATGCCGATCGACTTCGTCTCGACCGCGACCGCGGAGCTGGATGGCACCAGCGGCACCGCCACCTACGGACCGCCGTACAACCACGCCTCCAGTGGACAGCACCTGTGGTTCATCCACCTCCAGAAGTGGCTCGGCGTAAGTCACCCGGTGAACGCCGCGCGCGACTTCGTGTTGGCTCCGCTGCGCGCAATCCCCGGCCAGCCGGCGGTAAAGGCTGCCCTCACCGCCTATGCGCGGGCACCCGCCAGGCAGCAGCGCGCCTGGGCCAGCGCCTACGCAAAGGCGCTCGCGAAAGCGAGGCTCTCAGGCGGCGGCGGGATCCTCACGCCGCCCGGGAGCTATGGGCCGCTGCCGACGATGATGGAGGCGCTGTTGCGGTTTGCGCAATCCGGTGGGCTGGACGGCGTGCTGCTGACCAGCCAGCACTTCTACCAAACCGACTACACCAAGCCGCTGCTGTTCATGGCCGACGGCAGCCTGCTGGCGGACCGCGCGCAGAGCCAGCATCTGCTCGGCAACCAGTGGGGGATGATGAACGAGACCGGCAGCTATCCGGGCCAGGTGTGGCTGTGGCTATACACGTTCTGGTATCAGATCAGGCCGTTCTCGACCTCGCCAAACGCCGACATCGACGTGATGGCGATCATGGCGCTGCTGTCGCTTGGGCTGATCCTGATCCCGTTCTTGCCGATCGTCCGCGACATCCCTCGCTGGATCCCGATCCACCGCCTGATCTGGCGCGCGCACTATCAGAGCGCGTCGCCGCCAGGCGGCTCGTACCGTTCGGCTGGCCGATGAGCAGCGTCGCGCGGCCGCTAAGCAGCGAGGAGCTCGCCCGCATAGACGCCTGGTGGCGGGCGGCCAACTACCTCTCGGTAGGGCAGATCTACCTGCTCGCAAACCCGCTGCTGCGCGAGCCGCTGCATCCCGAGCACATCAAGCCGCGGCTGCTCGGCCACTGGGGGACGACGCCCGGCCTGAACTTCATCTACGCCCACATGAACCGGGCGATCAGAGCGCGCAAGCTAAGCGCGATCTACGTCACGGGACCCGGCCACGGCGGGCCTGGGCTGGTCGCATGCGCCTACCTGGACGGCACCTACAGCGAGATTTATCCCCACATCAGCCGCGACGAGACAGGGCTCGAGCGGCTGTTTCGCCAGTTCTCGTTTCCCGGCGGGATCCCAAGCCACGTGGCGCCGGAGACGCCCGGCTCGATCAACGAGGGCGGCGAGCTCGGCTACTCGCTGCTGCATGCCCACGGCGCCGTGTTGGACAACCCGGAGTTGCTGGCGGTTTGCGTGGTCGGCGACGGAGAGGCCGAGACCGGGCCGCTGGCGGCGAGCTGGCACTCGAACAAGTTCCTCAACCCCGCCCGCGATGGGGCGGTGCTGCCGGTGCTGCATTTGAACGGCTACAAGATCGCAAACCCGACCGTGCTGGCGCGCATCTCAGAGCGAGAGCTGCGCGACCTGCTTTCAGGGTACGGCTACGAGCCCCGCTTCGTCTCGGGCTCCGAGCCCGCGGAGATGCACCAGCGGATGGCGCAAACCCTCGACGAGGCGCTCGACGAGATCGCGGCGATCCAGCGCAGGGCGCGGGACCAGGGCGCCCTCGAGCGCCCCCGCTGGCCGATGATCGTGCTGCGCACGCCAAAGGGCTGGACCGGCCCGAAGCGGGTCGACGGCATGCCGGTCGAGGGCAGCTTCCGCGCGCACCAGGTCCCGCTCGCGGAAGTGCGCTCGAACCCCGATCACCTGCGCCAGCTGGAGGCGTGGATGCGCTCCTACCGTCCCGAGGAGCTGTTTGACACGGCCGGCGCAGTCCGGCCCGAGATCACCGCGCTCGCCCCTGACGGAGCTCGGCGGATGAGCGCCAACCCCCACGCAAACGGCGGGCTCCTGACGCGTCCGCTCGAGCTGCCGGACTTCCGCGACTACGCGGTCGAGGTGGAGGCGCCCGCAACCAAGAGCTCGGAGGCGACGCGGGTGCTCGGCGCTTGGCTTGCCGATGTGATCAGGCGCAACAGGGGCCGCTTCCGGATCATGGGACCGGATGAGACGGCCTCAAACCGCCTGCAGGCGGTGTTCGAGGCGACCAACCGCGTCTGGGAGGCCGAGCGGCTTGACTCCGACGATCACCTCGCGCCCGAGGGCGAGGTGATGGAGGTGCTCTCCGAGCACCTCTGCCAGGGATGGCTTGAGGGTTATCTGCTCACCGGCCGCCACGGGCTGTTCAACTGCTACGAGGCGTTCATCCACATCGTCGACTCGATGTTCAACCAGCATGCCAAGTGGCTGAAGGTGACGCGGCAGATCCCCTGGCGGGCGCCGATCCCCTCGCTCAACTACCTGCTCTCCTCCCATGTCTGGCGCCAGGATCACAACGGGTTCTCTCACCAGGACCCGGGGTTCATCGACCACGTCGTCAACAAGAAGGCCGAGATCATCCGCGTATACCTGCCGCCCGATGCCAACTGCCTTCTGTCAGTCGCCGATCATTGCCTGCGAAGCCGCCACTACGTCAACGTGATCGTGGCGGGCAAGCAGCCGGCGCTCGACTACCTGGGGATTGAGCAGGCGATCGCGCACTGCACGCGGGGCATCGGGATCTGGGATTGGGCCTCAAGCGACGCCGGCGGCGAGCCCGATGTGGTGCTCGCCTGCGCGGGTGACATTCCCACGCTCGAGGTCCTGGCGGCAACCGCAATCCTGCGCGAGCGGCTGCCGGAGCTGAGGGTGCGGGTGATCAACGTCGTCGACTTGATGCGCCTGGAGCCCAGCTCTGAGCACCCACACGGTCTCTCTGACACCGAGTTTGACGCGCTGTTCACGACCACGCGACCGGTGATCTTCGCCTACCACGGCTATCCGTGGCTGATCCACCGACTCACCTATCGCCGCGCCAACCACCACAACCTGCATGTCCGCGGCTACAAGGAGGAAGGCACCACGACCACGCCCTTCGACATGGTGATGCTCAACGACCTGGACCGCTTTCACCTGGTGATGGACGTGATCGATCGGGTGCCCGGGCTCGGAGCACGCTGTGCCCACCTACGCCAGGAGATGGTCGACCGGCGCCTGGCGGCACGGGCATGGGCGCACCGGGTCGGCGAGGATCCCCCCGAGGTGCGCGACTGGCGGTGGCCCGCCTCGAGCGCTCCGGCCCTCGGGAGCGCCTCGTAGGAGCGCTTTGCGCTTGCGCACGGCCCGCGGCGGGAAGGGAGAGGCCATGGACTCGCCGCGCGTGCTCGTGGTCAACGCCGGGTCGAGCAGCCTGAAGTTGACGCTGCTCGACCACGATGACCGGACCCTTGCCGAGCGCGAGCTGCCCGCGTCCCGCGCCGCCTTCGACCCGGGCGAGCTGCGCGACGCGCTCGCGGGTGCGCTCGGCGAGGCCGATGCGGTCGCCCACCGGATCGTGCACGGCGGCTCGCGCTTCCGCGAGGCGGCGCTGATCGACGCAGAGGTGGAGGCGGCGTTGCGGGAGCTCGTCGAGCTGGCGCCGCTGCACCAGCCAAAGTCGCTTGCCGCGCTTGATGCCGTCTCCGCGGCGCTGCCGCACATCCCAGCGGTCGCCTGCTTCGACACCGCCTTCCATGCAACCCTGCCGGCGGCTGCGAGCACCTATGCGATCCCCGCCGCCTGGCGCAAGCGCTGGAGCGCGCGCCGCTTCGGCTTCCACGGCCTCTCGCACGCGTGGGTCGCCCGCCGTGCGCCCGCGCTGGCAGGCGTGGCGGAGAGGGAGCTGCGGATCGTCAGCTGCCACCTCGGAGCCGGCGCCTCGGTGTGCGCGATCGCCGGCGGCCGGTCGATCGACACGACGATGGGTTTCACCCCGCTTGAGGGGCTGGTGATGGCAACCCGCTCGGGCAGCGTCGACCCGGGGCTCCTGCTGTGGCTGCTCGAGCGAGCCGGGCTCTCCGAGCGGGAGCTCTCAGATGCGCTCGAGCACGAGTCGGGGCTGCTGGCCCTGGCCGGCAGCCCGGACATGCGCACGGTGCTCGAGCGGGCGGAGATCGGTGATGCGAACGCCGCGCTCGCGCTCGAGGTGTACCTTCACCGCCTGCGCGCGGCGATCGCGGCGATGGCGGCCTCGCTCGGCGGCCTTGACGTGCTGGCCTTCACCGGGGGCGTCGGCGAGCGCGCCGCTCGGATCCGGGCGCTCGCCGCCGACCGGCTCGAGTTCCTCGGGATCGCGCTCGACCGCGAGAGCAACGAGCGGGCGCAGCCGGATGCCGATTTGTCCGCGCCCAGCGCGTCCGTGCGCACGCTTGTGATCAGGGCCCGCGAGGACCTCGAGATGGCCAGCCAGGCCCGGCGGCTGCTGGCCGGCGAGCACGTGCGCAAGCGGAGGGGCAGCCTGTGATCGGCGAGCCCGTGTGATCCGCGCGGGCGCGCCGCGCGTAGATGAGGCTGACTTCCGCGCTTGAGGATGAGCCGCGTATTCACATCAGGTCACATTCGTCGCGATCGGCGCGCACTTGCCGATGAGGAGCTGATGGAGCTTGTGCGCGGGGAGGACGTGCGCGCGTTTGAGGTGGTGTTCGATCGTCACGGCGGCGCGGCGTACTCGCTCGCTTACCGGATCTGCGGCTCGCGCTCGCGGGCGGAGGACATCGTCCAGGAGGCCTTCCTCGCGCTGTGGCGCAACAGCGCGCGCTACGACCCGCTTCGGGGCAGCGTTCGCGCGTGGATCCTCAGCGTCGTGCACAATCGCGCGATCGACGCGCTCCGGCGCGAAGCGGTCGAGGCGCAGAGGGTGCGCGACGAATTCCTCTCCGAGCAGCTCTCAGGTTCCGAGTCGACGGAGGCCGAGGCCGAGAAGCGCGATGATGCCCGCCGGGTTCGCCTTGCGCTCGAGCAGCTACCCTCCGAGCAGCGGCGCGTGATCGAGCTCGCGTACTTCGGCGGCTTCACCCATAGCGAGATCGCGGGCATGCTCGGCCTACCGGCGGGCACGGTCAAGGGGCGGATGCGGCTCGGGCTCTCGAAGCTGCGCTTTGCGCTCGGCGCAGGGCTCGCGCCATGAGGGCCGGCGAGCACCCGCCCGACGGTTGCGAGCGCAGCGCCGATGCGGCGGCATACGTGCTGGGCGCGCTCGAGCCGGCCGAGGCCGAGGCGTTTCGCCAGCACCTCGCGGGCTGCGCGCTCTGCCAGGAGGAGATCGACTCGCTGCGGCCGGCGGTGCAGGCGCTGCCGATGTCGGCGCCGCAGCGCCCGGCGCCGCGCCCGTTGCGCCGACGGGTGATGCGCGCCGTCCGCGCCGAGCTCAGGGCGAGCGCGCCCCGCCGCCGGGCCTTTGCGCTTCGCGGGCTCCGCGCGCGCGCGGCGCTTGGCGGCATCGCCGCGGCCGCGGCGCTCGGCATCGGCCTGGGAGTGGGGCTCGGGCTCTCCGGGAGCCCATCTGGCAGGCTGATCCGAGCCCAGGTGCTGGGCATCTCGGGAAGCGCCGAGCTGCGGTTGAGCTCCGGTCGCGGCGAGCTGATCGTGCGCCACCTCTCGCCGCCGCCCCCCGGCGAGGTGTACGAGGTGTGGCTGAAGCCGCCCGGCTCCAAGCCGGTGCCGGCGAGCGTCCTGTTCACCGTCGATCAGCGGGGCGAGGCGGTGGTGGGGCTGCCGGGCAGCCTCCGCGGGATCGGGGCGGTGATGGTCACCCCCGAGCCGAGGGGCGGGACGACGGCGCCGACCCACAGTCCCGTGATCGTCGCGCGCCTCACCTGAGGCAATGGTCCAGATCGCCCCAGGACGATGGCCGTCGGGCCGCATTGACGTGCGTTCCCGCGATCGCACAGGCGCAGAGGATGATCCGAACGGCCGCGCCGCCCGTAGAAGACGCAGCCAAAACCGCGAACACGGAGAGCGTCAATGCTTGGACTTGAGAACCCGCTGCACATCCTGTTTCTGCTGGTGATCGTCCTGCTCCTGTTCGGAGCCAAGCGGCTGCCGGAGATGGGCCGCTCGCTCGGCGCGGGGCTGCGCGGCTTCAAGGAGTCGGTGCGCGGCGAGCTGCCGCCCGAGCGCGAGTGAGCGGGGGCTCGCCGGGCTGATGCGCGTGGCGATCGTCGGCGGGGGAATCTCGGGGCTGACCGCGGCGCACCTGCTGCACCGCCGCCACGAGATCGTCCTGTTCGAAGCCGCCGCTCAGCTCGGCGGCCACACGCACACGGTCCGTGTCGACACTCCCAACGAGACCCACCACGTCGACACCGGCTTCGTCGTCTTCAACGACCGCAACTATCCAAGCTTCGAGTCGCTGCTGCGGGAGCTCGGGGTCGCGTGGCAGCCCGCCGAGATGAGCTTCAGCGTCAGCGACGAAAGCGGCTCCTTCGAGTACTCGAGCGCCTCGCCCGGCGGGCTGTTCGCGGTCCGCCGCCACCTCATCAGCCCCGCCTTTTACCGGATGATCGCCGATCTGCGCCGGTTCCACCGGCGCGCCCGGGAGCTGCTCGGGCGGGGGGATGACCACATCTCGCTGCGCGAATGGCTCGAGCGCGAGCGCTTCACGCGGATGTTCATCGATCGCCTGATCGTTCCCCAGGTCTCAGCGGTCTGGTCCGCGGACCCGCAGGCGCTGTGGAGCTTCCCCGCCCGCTTCCTCGCCGAGTTCCTCGCCAACCACGGCATGCTCGGCTTGCGCAACCGGCCCCGCTGGCGAGCGATCAACGGCGGCTCGAGCGTCTACGTGGCCGCGCTCAGCCAGTCGTTCGCAGCGCGCGTGCGGCTGCGGGCGCGGGTGCGCGCGGTCAGACGCGCGGAGGATCATGTGCTGCTTGAGGTCGACGGGCAAGAGCCGGAGCGCTTTGATCAGGTGGTGCTCGCCACGCACTCAGACCAGGCGCTCGCGCTGCTCGCCGATCCGAGCGAGCGCGAGCGGGAGATCCTCGGCGCGATCCCGTATCAGAGCAACGAGGTCGTCCTGCACACCGACGTGCGACTGCTGCCGCGGCGTCGCGGGGCATGGGCCAGCTGGAACTACCATCTGCTGGCCGAGCCGCCCGCGCGCACGACGATCACCTACCACATGAACCGCCTGCAATCGCTGCGGGCCGAGCGCGAGTTCTGCGTGACGCTGAACCAGACCGAGCGAATCGATCCCACCAAGGTGATAAAGCGGATCGAGTTCGCGCACCCCGTGTACACGACGCAGGGGGTGCGCGCACAGGCGCGGCTGGCCGAGATCTCCGGACAGCGCCGCACCCACTTCTGCGGCGCCTGGTCTGGCTTTGGCTTCCACGAGGACGGCGTCCGCAGCGCCCTGCGCGTGGCGGCGGCGCTCGGCGCGCATCCGTAGGAGAGAGCGACGCGCGGGCGGTCAAGCGCACCCCAAGGCGCCGTGAGCGCGCTGCGCGGCAGGCGCGCGTGAGCTCACTGCGCTACCGCCTGCTCGATCAGCTTCTGGCCCGCGGCCTTGCGCCGCGACCGCTGCTTGTGGCGGGCGCCCGCGCGGGCGTGTGGCTGCGCGAGCGTCGCGAGTGGCGCGGCGGGATCAGCAGCGAGCAGGCACGCCTCCGGGTGCTGCTCGAGCAGCTGCGCAGCGGCCCGATCGCCGAGGCGCCGGAGAAGGCCAACGAGCAGCACTACGAGCTGCCGGCGCCCTTCTTCGAAGCTTTCCTCGGGCCGCGCCTCAAGTACTCCGCCTGCCTGTGGGAGGCGCACACGACCACGCTGGCACAGGCGGAGGAGGCGATGCTTGCGCTCACCTGCGAGCGCGCGCAAATCAGCGACGGGATGCGGATCCTCGACCTCGGCTGCGGGTGGGGCGCGCTATCGCTGTGGCTCGCGGAGCGCTACCCGGCGGCACGGGTGCTCGCGGTGACCAACTCCGAGCGACAGCGCGCGTTCGTCGAGGATCGCCGCCGCTCGCTGCAACTTGCGAACCTTGAAGTCGTGCGCGCCAATGTTGAGCGGCTGCTGCCGCGATCGCGCTTCGATCGCGTGATCGCGGTCGAGATGCTCGAGCACATGCGCAACTGGCGTGAGCTGTTGCGCCGGGTGAGCGGCTGGCTGAACGACGACGGCAGGCTATTCGTGCACGTCTTCTCCCACCGCACGCTCGCCTACCGCTTCGAGCGCACCTGGGCGGCCGAGCGCTTCTTCGCCGGCGGGCTGATGCCAAGCCACGAGCTGATCGCGCGCTTCCAGGAGCACCTGCTGCTGGAGGACAGCTGGGCGCTGCCGGGCGACCATTACGCGCGCACGCTCGACGCTTGGCTTGAGCGCCTCGAAGGCAACCGCGAGCGCGCGCTTGCAGCGCTTGCGGCCGATGGCCTGAGCCGTGGCGAAGCGCGCGCGGCGCTGGCACGCTGGCGGCTGTTTCTGCTCGGCGCCCGGGAGACCTGGGGCTGGCGGGGCGGCAACCACTGGCTGGTCAGCCACTACCGCCTGCGGCCACGCGCCGGCGCCTTGCACGGGCCCTGAGGCGCTGATGCCATGCGCACGAGCGCTCCCATGCGCACGCGCGCTGCCAGTCGCCTGCCTGCCAGCGCCGCTCGCTACCTGCGCAAGATCGTCACCGGCGTGCCCAGCGGCAGCAGCGCCGCCAGCTTCCTGATCACCGCATTGTAGGTGCGGATGCAGCCGTGGCTGACATCGGTGCCGATCCCGGCGGGGTAGTCGGTCCCGTGCAGGCCGATCTGCCCGTCGCCGCCTGCAAACGTCGTGTAGACGTTCGAGTAGGCGGAGAGGCCGAACGCGTACGGGCCGTAGACGCCCGCGGGATCGCGCGGCTCGAGCAGATCGGTGATGAAGTAGCGCCCGGAGGGGGTGGGGCTGACCGCGCGCCCGACGCCGATCGGCGCCCGCAGGATCGCTCGGCGCCCGTCGAAGACGATCATCCGGTGGCTGCGCAGCAGCACCACCACCCGGTAGGGGGTCGTGGTGAGCAAGACCGACCGCGCCTCGATCCAGCCACTGCTCAGGTTCGGCCGCACCGGCAGCTGCACCTTCAACCAGCCCCCGCGGACGCGCTCGACCACGAACACCAGCTTTGTGCCGTAGCTGAACGGGAGCTCGCCGAGCAGGCGCCAGGGCCGCGCCTGCCCGGGGGCGCGGTAGACGGCCACGGTCATCCCGCGCGCGGTGGCGATCAGCGCCTCCCCGCGCGGCGCGCCCGCCCCCAGACGTGCAAGCCGGCGGGCGCTCGCGGTCAAGGCCGAGCTCACCGCGCTTGAGCGCATGCCGCTTGGCGCAGCCGACGAGCCTCCCCCCGCCACTTGACCTGAGCCGAACAGGAGCGCGTTGGCCGCAAGCCCCCCGGCCGCGGCCGCAACCACGACCGCGACCCCGGCCAGCAGCCGCAGCGCTCCAGCGAGGCGACGACGCGGCCCCACCACGATCCCGCCGAGCGCCGCTTACGGGGCCGGGCTGCCCTGCTCCGGCTGATCGGGCATCGAATTGTCGAGCGCGGTAACCGTCGCGGCGGGCGGGCTCGTGCCGGGGAAGGTGTAGAAGCTTCCGGGAGTGCCCGACCCCTGCTTGCCGAGGCCGACGCCCGTCGCCAGGATGTCCTGCACGATCTGGCTGACGTCGTGGCGCAGGTAGCTTGAGAAGGCGAGATCATCCGGGAGCTTCTTCTGCACCAGCCGCGCGAGCGTCCGGTGCTCCATCTCGACGCCGCCGATCTCGACCGTGTAGCGAGCCAGGCTCGCCTTGCCCGCCGCCGCGAATGCGGTCGTGCCGATCAGATAGAAGTTGACGAAGGTCTGCTCAAAGTACTCGATCACGACCGGGGCGACGGACGGCTTGAACGCAACCGCGGGGATCCAGAAGCGGGTGGTCAGCGGCTTGAAGCCGGCGCCGGTGAGGAAGCTGTAGTGATCGGCCTCGGCGGCGTTGGCCGCCTTCAGCACATTGCCGACCACGGCTGGGAACGCGCTGCCGCTCTTCTGGATCAGGTTGGTCAGGTAGGTGACGGCAAGCGCCTCGGCGGTGGCCGCGGTGTCGCCGAGCGTCGCAAACGAGCTCCCCTGCGCCGATGCGAGGCTGGGGAGCGCTGCCGTGGCCGCGGCCGCGCCGGCGGCGGCGGCGATCATCTTGCGACGTGTCAGGTGCGGGACGCTCGAGTCCTTGAGAACGTTCTCGAGCAACTGAACGCCCTCGCCGTCAAGCGGGCGGGTGCGGTCATCTGGTGCTGGCATCTTGAAGCTACCTTTCTGCTCGGGGGTTGCGCTGTTGCCGCGGCCGCGGGCCATGCCGCCGCCTGCGGTGGGTGCTTTGCATTGACGCCGTCCTTCAGCCGGTCATCGCCGGCTGGCCGCTCACCGGCGTGGCGGTGATCGCCGGCAGGGGAATCGCCTGGTCGGGGGCGCTGTTGTCAAGTCCCACGGTCAGGCTCGACGGCGGCGGCGCGTAGGTGTAGAAGGCGCCCGGGCTTGAGCCCTTCTTGCCCAGGCCCACGCCGGTCGCCTCGATCTGCCCCACGATCGCGCCCAGGTCCTTGACCTTGTAGCTCTCATAGGCGAGGTTGTCCGGCAACTTGCCCTGCAGGAAGCGGGCGAGCGTGCGGTGACTGGCCTCAACGCCCGCGATCTCGGCCGCATAGCGCGCCAGGGTGGCGTTGCCGGCCTGGGCGAACACGGTCGTGCCGATCAGATAGGCGTTGACGAAGATCGTCTCGAACACCTCGATCACCTTCGCCGCGTTGGCCGCCTGCAGCGCCGCGTCGGGGATCCAGAAGCTCGTGGTGAGCGGCTTGAAGCCGGCTCCGGCGAGGAACGTGTAGTGGTCCTGCTCGGCCGCAAGCGCGGCCTTGATCGGCACAAGCCCCGCTCCCAGGCCCGATCCGGCCTTCTCCAGCAGGTGCGTGAGGTAGGTGACCGCAAGCGCCTCCGCGGTCACAGCATCGGTCCCGACGGCCTGGGGCGAGTCGGAGCCGCCCTTCGCGAGCACCCCCGCCACCGGCGCCGCCACCGCCCCGACCCCAGCGCCGAGCGCCGCCCGGCGCAAAAGCCAGCGGCGCGTATGGCCCGGCGTCGGCGTCTCCTCGAGGGTGTTCTCAAGCGTCTGCAGCTGATCGGCGGAGAAGCGGCCGCCATCGTTTTGCGGTTCCACCGCGCACCTCCATCTGTCGGGCGGGCGCTTGAGGGAAGCTCACCGCCCGCGACTGAGCTTTTTCCGTCTGTTGCTCGCTGTACGCGCGCGAGGGCCGCGCGGATCAGCGCACGCCCCAGCGGATCAGCGCAGCCTCACGCCCCAGCGGCCAACGAACGCCTCACCGGGTTCGAGGCGGATGACGCCCTCGCCGCTGGCGAGCGCGTTCGGCGGGCAGCTCATCGGCTCACAGCCCAGACCGCTCCGCCTCCGCTCGGGGGCGAGCGTGTCGGCCGTGTAGATCTCGATCAGCGGGAAGGCCTCGTCAACCCACAGCTCCACCGCCCGCCGATCGGGCCGGATCAGCCTCGCCCACGCGCGACCCTGGCGGTCTCGCTCGAGATCGGTGAAGGCGAAGTCGATCTGCTGAGCGCCGAGGCGCCGCGGCGAGGTGAAGTCGTAGGCGGTCCCGGCGACGGCCTCGCGGCCGGTTGGCAGCTGGCGATCGGGGTCGGTGAGGATCCTCGTTGCCGCCCTCAGCTCGAGCGAGCAGTCGTCGATCAGCCCCGAGCCGGGCGACAGGTAGGGATGCTGGCCGGCGCCGAACGGACAGCTGCGCTCGCCGATGTTCACCGCGCGGATCGCCGCCGTCAGGCCATCGTCGTGCAGCGAGTACTCGACGCTCACGTCGAGCGGCCACGGCCAGCCTCGCAGCGGGTAGAGGCGGATCTCCATGCGCACCCGCGAGCTCTCCTGCTCGGCAACGCGCCAGTTGCGCCAGCGCAAAAAGCCGTGGATGGCGTTGCGCTTCTCGGGCTCGGTCAGCGCGACCTGGTACTGCTCTCCGTCGAAGCTGTAACGGCCGTCGGCCAGACGGTTGGGCCAGGGGATCAAGGGGGTGCCATGCGCGCCATCGCACATGGCATCCAGCGCGTATGGGTGCAGCACCTCTTCCCCATCCACCTCGTAGGTGCGCACGCCGCCACCCACCTCGACGATCGTCGCGCGATGAGCGCCGTGACGGATCTCGTACTGGCGGCCGGAGGGATGTACAGGCATCGCGTGAGCGTACCCCCTTAGACGAACTTCGGGTACAGCGACATGCCGCCGTCGACGACGATCGTCGTGCCGGTCACATAGCTTGCCTGGGCGCTGGCCACCCAGGCGACGGCGGCGGCGATCTCCTCGGGCTGGCCCATCCGCCCAAGCGGAATCTCCGATTCGACCGCGTGCTTCTCCTCGGGATCGTCGAGCACGAACTTGTTGATCGGGGTCACGATCGCGCCCGGCGCGATGTTCACCAGCCTGATCCCCTTCGGCGCAAGCTCACGTGCCGCGGTTTCCATCAGCAGCTTGATCCCCCCCTTGCTCGCGCAGTAGTGCGCGAACCCGGGCCAGGGGATGAACTCATGCACGCTGGAGATGTTGACGATCGTGCCACCGTCGCCCGCCGCCATCACCTTGCCCGCCTCGCGCAGGCATAGAAACGCCCCGGTGAGGTTGGTCTCCAGCACCGCGCTCCAGTCCTGAAGGGACATCTCAAGCAGCGGGATTTGCTTCTCGATGCCGGCGTTGTTGACGAGCAGATCGAGCCCGCCCAAGCCCTCGACCGCCCCCTGCACCAACCGCTTGACATCCTCCTCCCTACCCACGTCGCCCTGCAGCGCGATCGCCTTCGGCGCCCCCGCGCGCCTCAGCTGCTCCGCAAGCTGGGCGGCGCCGTCGGCCTCCTTCTCCGAGTAGTAGTTGATCGTCACGCTCGCGCCCTCCTTGGCCAGGCGCTCGCAGGTGGCCTTGCCGATTCCGGTGTTACCACCGGTCACGATCGCCCTGCGTCCCTCAAGCAGCATGGTTCTCCTTTCACGCTCTCATTCCCGGCCGCGTGGCAAGAGCTCCGTGAGCTTCTGCTTGGCGGCCTGCATGACCATCCGCCCGGCGTCGGGCTCACCGCGCAGCAGCGAGAAGGCAAACGCCTGCGCCTGCTCCAGGGTGATGTGCGGCGGTAGCGGCGGCACCTCCGGGTCGCAGATCGCCTCCAGCAGCACCGGTCGATCCGCCTGCAGCGCTCGATCCCACGCCGGCCCGACGTCCTCCGCGCGCTCGACGCGGATCCCCCGCAGGCCGATCAGCTCCGCCCACTCGGCGTAGTGGACATCGGGAAGCTCCTGGGTGGTCTTCACCCGCGGCTCGCCGGCCATCGCGCGCAGCTCCCAGGTCACCTGGTTGAGATCGCGGTTGTTGAGCACGAGCACGTAGAAGCGCGGGTCGGACCAGCCACGCCAGTACTTGGCGACGGTGATCAGCTCGGCGAGGCCGTTCATCTGCATCGCGCCGTCGCCGACGAGCGCGAACACCGGCCGGTCGGGATGGGCGAACTTCGCGCCGATCGCATAGGGGACGCCGGGCCCCATCGTCGCGAGGTTCCCTGACAGGGAGCCCATCATCCCCCGTCTCAGCCTGATGTTCCGGGCATACCAGTTGGCGGCGGAGCCCGAGTCGGAGGTGAGGATCGCCCGCTCGGGCAGGCGCGGCGAGAGCTCCTGGAAGAGCAGCTGCGGGTTGATCGGCCGCGCGCTCTCCCGCGCGCGGGCGTCGATCAGCTCCCACCACTCGCGCACCCCCTGCTCGATGCGCTCGCGCCAGGAGCGATTCCGCTTGCGCTCGAGCAGCGGGATCAACGCTCTCAGGGTCTGCTTGCTGTCGCCGACCAGGCCCACCTCCATCGGATAGCGAATCGAGAGCATCTTGCCGTCGATGTCGATCTGCACGCCGCGCGCCTGCCCCTCCTCCGGCAGGAACTCCGAATAGGGAAAGCTCGAGCCGACCATCAGCAGCGTGTCGCAGCCCACCATCATCTCCCAGCTCGGCCGCGTGCCGAGCAGCCCGATCGCGCCGGTCACCCATGGCTCATCGTCGGGCACCGCCGCCTTGCCGAGCAGCGCCTTGGCAACCCCGCAGCCGAGCAGCTCGGCGACCTCGGCGATCTCCTCCCCCGCGCCGAGCGCCCCCTGGCCGACCAGCATCGCCACCCGCTCGCCCCCGTTCAGCACCTCCGCGGCGCGCCTCAGCTGGGCCTCGTCGGGAACCGGCCTGCTGGGCAGGTAACCGGCCCCCGAGTGGACGGTGCCATGCGCGTGGGGCGGCTGCTCTACCGCGTCCGCCTGCTGCACGTCATTGGGGACGATCAGGCAGGTGACGGTGCGCTCGTCGAGCGCAATCCGCACCGCTCGGTCGATCAGGTGACGAGCCTGGGCTGGGTCCATGCACACCTCGACGAACTCATGCGCCACGTCCTTGAACAGCACCTGCAGGTCGACCTCCTGCTGGAAGTTGCCGCCGAGCGCCGGACGCATCTGCTGACCGACGATCGCCACCACCGGCTGGTGGTCGAGCTTGGCGTCGTAGAGGCCGTTGAGCAGGTGGATCGCGCCCGGCCCCGACGTCGCCAAGCACACTCCCACCGCGCCGGTGAACTTCGCGTGCGCACACGCCATGAACGCCGCCATCTCCTCATGGCGGGCCTGCACGAACTCGGGCACCTCGCGTCCCGGTTCGCCGCGCAGGGCGGCTACGAAGCCGATGATGCCATCGCCCGGGTAGCCGTAGACGCGCTGCACCCCCCAGTCCCGCAGCAGTCGCTTGAGCATGTACTGGCTGACCGTCTGGCTCATCAGTTACCTCCTCGTTGTGATCTCGAGCGCATGCGCTCGTTCGCCCGCCCTCGCTCGCCGTCTACGTCCGGCTCGATCACGCCCGTGATCAGGCGAACCGGCCGGTCGATCAACAGGTAGCCCGCGATCCAGTTCACCGCCACCAGCACGCGGGTGCGAACACCGACGGTCCGCGCGATGTGCACCAGAAGCCAGGCGAGCCAGCCGAGAAAGCCGCTCAGCTTCAGCGGGCCGATCTGGGCGACCGCCGCGTTGCGACCCTGGGTGGCCATCGTCCCCAGATCGCGGTAGCGAAACGGGGAGGGCTGTTGGCCGGTGAGCAGCGCGGCGATCACCGCGGCGGCGTGACGTCCGCTTTGGATGGCAACCTGCGCGAGCATCGGCAGCGGCTTGCCATCCGCGCCGGGAATCTCGGCGACATCGCCGATCGCCAGCACCTCGGGGTGGCCTGGCAGCTGCAGCGTGCGCGAGACCCTGAGGCGCCCGTGCGAGCCGAGCGCCCCATCCGGCCCTTGGGAGTCGCGCAAATCGGATGTAGCGTGCTGGCCTGGGCCGCGGGAGCCTGCCTCCGCGAGCGCCGCGGCAAGCTGCTGCGCGGCGGGCGCAGCCCGCACCCCCGCCGCCCAGATGACCGTGCCCGCGTCGAGCGTCCGTCCGCCGTCGAGATGGAGTCCCTGCTCGTCAAGGCGCTGTGCGCGGGTGGCGGAGATGACCTGCACGCGCTTGCGCTCCAGGGCGCGCTGGGCGGCGCGCTGGAGGCGCGGGGCGTAGCCTGCAAGCGGAGCGTCCGAGGCCTCGATCAGAGCGATCTCGGCGGCGTCCATGTCAAGCTCGGGGTAGTCGCGCGAGAGGACCCGGTGGATCAGCTCCGACAGCGCGCCGGCCAGCTCCACGCCGGTGGCGCCACCGCCGACGACCGCGAAGCGAAGCAGCCGTCCCCGCTCGCGCGGATCGCTCGTCCAGGCCGCCCGCTCGCACGCCAGAAGGATGCGGTCGCGCAGCCGCTCGGCCTCGAACAGGTCTCCCAGCCCAAACGAGCGCTCGGCGATCTCCCGGTTGCCGAAGTAGTTGTTGACCGCCCCGGCGGCCAGCACGAGGTAGTCGTAGCGCAGCTCGCCGCAGTTGGTGTGGACCTGCCGGCGCTCAAGGTCGACCGCCGTCATCCGCCCCAGTCGAAACTGCGCGTTGCCGACGTGGCGCAGGAGCTGACGGACGGGCTGGACGACCTCGGCGGGCTCGAGCAGCGCGGTCGCGAGCTGGTAGAGAAACGGCGTGAAGGTGTGGTGGTTGCGCTGGTCGAGGATCGTCACCCTGACCGGCGCGCCTGCGAGCGCGCGCGCACAGGCGAGCCCGCCGAAACCCGCACCGACGATCAGCACGTGCGGCTGCCCGCCCGCGCCCCCACCAAGCTCGCCGGCTGAGCTAGCCGCGGCCAGCGCCTCGCCGCTCGGCTCCATCACCGCGCCGCTCCGCGCGCCAGCCGCTCTGCCAGCCGCGAGGCGAGCGCCATGATCGTAAGCGCCGGGTTTGCCGATCCCTGCGTGGGGCAGACGCTGCCATCGCACACGTAGACGTTCGGCGTGCCCCAGATCCGCTGGTCGGGGTCGACGACGCTCTGCTCCGGGCTTGTGCCCATCCGCGCGCCGCCGATCAGATGCGCGAAGCGCTTGATCGTGAGGATGTCCTGCGCCCCGGCGGCTTGGAGGATCTCGGTGATCACGCGCGTCGAGAACGCCATGTTGCGCTTGTCGTTCTCGCCCAACGTGTAGTCGAAGCGCGCAACCGGCCGGCCGTGGCGATCCTTCTCGTCGGCGAGCGTGACGCGGTTCTCCGGGTGGGGGAGCAGCTCGTTGAGCACGCCGATCGTCGCCCAATGGTTGTAGTCGCGCATGTACTCGCGCAGCGCCCCGCCCCAGTGGCCGTCGGCGAGCACGTGCTCGGCCCACCCGATCGGCAACGGCGACACGGTCTGGATCGAGAAGCCCCGCGCGAAGCCACGCGCGGGATCGGTCTCGTAGAACTGCTCGGAGGAGACCTCCGGCGGCGGCGCCTTGTAGGACCGGAGCTCGTCGGGGAACCGTCCGGCGGTTTGCGTCGCCCCCTGGACCATCACGTAGCGCCCCACCTGGTCTGAGTTGTTGCCGAGACCGTCGGGGTGCCGTCGCGATCGCGAGCACAAGAGCAGCCGTGGCGTCTCGATCGAGTAGCCGCACACCGCCACCGCCCGAGCCCGCTGCAGCCGCTCGCTCCCGTCCTCCTCGCTCACGTAGGAGACCCCGCGCGCAGCGCCGCTCGCGTCGTCGATCTCCACTGCGACGGCCATGCAGCCGGCGCGAACCTCCACCCCGTGGGCGATCGCGTCGGGCAGGTGCGAGACGTACGGCGATCCCTTGGCGTTGACCTTGCAGCCCTGCAGGCAGAAGCCACGGTAGATGCAGTGCGGGCGGTTGCCGAAGGTCCCGTTGACGATCGCCACCGGCCCGACTCGCATCCGGATTCCACATGCCAGCGCTCCCTTCCACAGCCGCGCGGCGGCGCCGGTCACCGGGTGCGGGGAGAACGGGTAGGAGTGCGGATCGCCCCACGGCCAGTCCTGCCCGGCCACCGGGAGCTCCCGCTCAAGCTCCTCGTAGTGGGGCTTCAGCTCCTCGTATGCGATTGGCCAATCCGCGCCCACGCCATCGAGGGTGCGGGTGCGGAAGTCCGAGGGGTGAAAGCGCGGGCAGTAGCCGGCGTAGTGGATCATCGAGCCGCCGACGCCGCGACCGGAGTTGTTCTTGCCGAGCTCGACCGGATCTTCGCCGCCGATCACGCGCGGCTCGGTCCAGTAGAGCCGGTGCGAGCCGGCCTCGTCGGAGACCCAATCCTCATCCGGGTCCCAGAACGGTCCCGCCTCGATGATCACGATCCGCCAACCTCGCCGCGCGAGCCGTTGCGCCAGCACCGAGCCGCCTGCTCCCGCGCCGACGATCACCATGTCCACCTCCTCATCCTCGCGGTAGCGACGCATCCGCTCGCGGCCGGGGATCGCCCTCGCGTGCACGTCCAGCAGGAAGCGCGAGTCGTTCTCACGCGGGCCGATCGACCCTTTCAGCACCCGCTGCAGAGCGGTGCGGGCACTCACTGCTCAAGCTCCTCGGCGACGCGCACCGGGTCCTCGTCGCTCGCCCCGGGCGTCTCGAACGGCTCGCGCACCTCCACCCCCTGTCCCAGTCGCATAAATCCGCGCGGGTAGGCCGGTCCGCCGAAGCCGATCTCGTTCCACGCCCAGGGGTGCGAGTAGAACGCGGCGAGGATCGCGCGCATGCAGACCTTGAACGCGCGCGCGACGTTGAGCGTCTCCCACGGCCCACCCTTGAGGCTGCCGCTGGCAAGCTCGCCGACGATCCGCTCCCGCTCGGCCTGCTTGAGCTCGGCGAAGCGGCAACCATGGCGCTCGCGCGCGGTGTGGTCGAGCCCCGCCAGCACGCGCTGCCAGGTCTCAGGATCGGATGGCATGTCGTGGTAGCGGAACCCGTCCAGCTCGCCAAGCGCGAACTTGCGGTCAACCAGCTCGGCGACCGGCACCCGCGGCTCGGCCTCCTGGGCGGTGGCGGTGTCGCAGAACGCTCGCAGCGTGAGCTCCTCCTCGGCCGAGAAGAAGCGCAGCGGGCCGCGGACCTGGAGGCGCTCCTTGACCACCCGGCGGGTCTGCTCATCCCACGTCGGCTCGGCGTCGAAGACGTCGAAGTCCGGGTAGCGGCCGATCATCTGCGGGGTGATCCCGCGCCGCTGGCGCGGCAGCCAGCTCGGATCGGGCGGCCGGCCGTCCCTCCTCAGCTTGGGCAGATGCGCGCCGGAGGCGATCACTCGCCCTCCCTTCTCAGCACGGCCGCCAGCAGCCCGAGGCCACCGACGATGCACATCAGCCCGGGCGCGAAGATCGGCGGGCCCATCGCCAGGTTGTAGGTGACCAGCTCCTTGTCGAAGCCACCCGGCCGACGGGCGATCCCGCGCGCGTGAAAGTACTCGCCCGCAAGCCCGTCGGCGGTGTAGATCAGCGCGGCCAGCGGGAGGTAGCGCTTAGCCCAGCGGCGGCTGAAGACCCCGCCGATGCCGGCGATCATCACCGGCGGGGTGACCAGCACCGGGCTCCACATCCAGCGGTTGCCGAAGCTCGCGCGCCAGTGCTCGAGGTAGATCTCAGCCGTGGTGATGAGCGCTGCGAGCGCGGTCAACCCTGACAGCGAGCGCTCGAAGCGTCCCTGCTCGACGTTTTTGAGGATCCTGTCGATCGCATGCTCGGGCGCGACCGGCGGGCGACGCCCTGCGCTCCTTTCGGGCGAGCGGCGCTTTGCTCTTGGGATGACGGCCAATCGGTCCTCCTTTGAACGGTGTTGGCAGCTAGTGGACGGCGAACCGCTCCGCATCACGGCACTTGAGCTCGAGGCCGTTGCCGGGGCGGGAGAGGTCGGGGCGCAGCGCCCCGCCGCGCGGCTCCAGCACCCCGTCGAACAAAAGCGGCTCAACTCGCGCGTGATCATGGAAGTACTCGAGATGGCGAAAGCTCCGCACCGCGCAGCAAGCATGGGCGTGAATCGATGGGCCGCAGTGCGCGGAGAGCTCAAGCGAACGACCCTCGCACAACGCCGCCACGCGCAAGAAGCCGGAGATCCCCTCGCAGCGGGTCACATCCGCCTGCAGGCAGCTGACCGCCCCCGCCGCGAGCATCCGCTCGAAGTAGTCAAGCTTGTAGCCGTACTCGCCAGCGGCGATGTCCATCCCCGCGGGCGCACGATCCCGCAGCCATCGCAGCCCCTCAAGATCATCGGAGGAGACCGGCTCCTCAAACCAGCTGACGTTGTGCTCCTCCGCAAAGCGCTGCGCAAACCAGAGCGCTTGCGGACGCTGGAGCGCACCGTTGGCATCGACGTAGAGCTCCACGTCAGGGCCGATCGCCTCCCGCGCCACGCGCACGCGGTGAAGATCGCGACCCGGCTCGCGGCCGACCTTCATCTTCACCCGCGGGATGCCCTGCGCCACCCAGCCCGCGAGCTGCTCGCACAACCGCTCATCCGGGTAGGAGCAAAAGCCGCCGGAGCCGTACACCGGAACGCTCTGGCGGGCAGCGTCAAGCAGCGTCGCGAGCGGTAGCTCAAGCAGCCGCGCCTTCAGATCCCACAGCGCGGTGTCGACCGCCGCGATCGCCATCGACGCGACCCCGGGGCGACCGAGGTTCCGACACGCCCTCGCCATCCGCTCCCAGGCCGCCGACACCCTGAGCGCATCGCCCCCCTCGACCACCTCTCGCAGCGTCGAGTTGATCACGCTCGCGCTCGCCAGATCGCCGTAGGTCCAGCCGAGGCCGACGCGTCCGCCGCCGTGCGCCTGCACCACCACCACCGTGGTCGCCTCCCAGGTGGCGGTTCCATCGGACTCCGGGTAGTCGGTCGGGACCCGGTAGACGGAAAGCTCAAGTTGCTCGACCGCAGCCTCAGCCTTGGTCGATGCGCCGCTTCCTCCTGGCATGCTCGCAGCACTACCCGCGCCCGACCGGCGTGCAACATCATCGAGCGCCGGGCTGACGCGCCGCCGGCTATCCGCTCGCCCGCGCGCCGGCCAGCTCCGCCCTCAGCCTGTCGAGCACCTCGGGGTCCTCGAGACCGGTGAGATCCCCGGTCGCCGCGCCGGAGATGACCAGCTCCCGGAGCAGCCGCCTGACGATCTTGCCGCTGCGGGTGCGTGGCATCGTCGTCAGCACGTAGGTGGCGGCCGGCCTGGCGATCGGCCCGATCGCCTGGACGATCCGCTCGGCCAGGGCCTCGGCCGAGAGGCTCTCCTCAAACCCAGCCCGGGCGGTGACGAAGGCGACCGGCACTTGGCCCTTCACCTCGTCGGGCACGCCGACGACGGCAGCCTCGGCCACGCCCGGGTCCGACAGCAGCGCGCTCTCCATCTCCATGGTGGAGAGTCGGTGCGCAGCCACGTTTATGACCCCATCGACGCGCCCGACCACCCAGATGTGGCCATCGCCGTCTTGCAGGGCCGCGTCGGCGGTCTCGTATCGATCCGGACCAAAGCTCGAGAAGTACTCCCGCCGGTAGCGCTCGGGGTCCCGCCAGATGCCGCGGAACAAGGAGGGGAACGGCTGGGTTAGGAGCAGGTAGCCGACCGTCCCCTCCGGCACTGGCCGACCCTCGTCGTCGACGATCGCGAACGCGTGCCCGGGCAGCGGCGGTCCGCACGACCCCGGCTTGGCCGCGGTCACTCCGACGACCGATGAGCACCAGGCACTGCCGGTCTCGCTCTGACCGTATGTGTTGTTCACCTCGACGCGCCCCTGGCCGAGCTGGTCGGCGAGCCAGTGCCAGGTCTGCGCGTCGAGCGGCTCTCCGACCAGGCTGACCAGCTCAAGCCGGCTCAGGTCATACCGGCGGGCGAGCTGGACGCCGTGGCGCCCGAGCATGCGCACCGCCGTCGGTGCGGTGAACACCTTGGTGACCCGGTGGGTCTCGCAGATCTGATAGAAGCGGTCCGGTCCAGGGTGATCGAGCGCGCCCTCGTAGGCGATCATCGACGCTCCCAACGCGGTGGCGCCGACGATCTCGAAGATCGGAAAGGTGAGCCATCCGGTGTCCGCGGTGCACCAGTAGATGTCCTCGGGGCCCAAATCGAGTGACATCAGAGTGTTGTGATAGGCACCGACAAGAAAGCCCAGGGCGGCGTGCACAAGCCCCTTCGGCTTGGCGCTTGTTCCCGAGGTGTAGATGATGAAGCCCGGCTCGTTCGCCTCCACCATCACCGCCTCGGCCTCCTCGCCCGCAAGCAGCTGATCCCACCACAGATCCCGCGGCGGCCGCATCGAGACCTCGCTCCCGCTGCGACGCACGACAACCACGTGCTCGACGCTCGGGAGGCGGTCAACCACAACATCGAGCTTGGCCTTGAGCGGCACGCGCTGGCCGCGGCGCAAGGAGTGATCTGCGGTGATCACCACCTTGGCGCCGGTGTCCACGATCCGGTCCGCCAGGGCATCGGGTGAGAACCCTGAGAAGATGATGTTGTAGATCGCGCCGAGTCGGCAGCAGGCATGAACCGCGGCGAAGGTCTCGAGCAGGTTCGGCAGGAAGATAGCGACCACATCGCCCCTGCCGACCCCGAGCCGCGCCAGCCCGCCGGCCGCACGCCGCGTGGCCTCGGCGAGCTCGCCATACGTCCAGCGCCGCTCGCTGCCGTCCTCACCGATCCAGCAGACCGCCAGCCGTCCCGCATCCGCCGTGGCGTGCCGGTCGACGCAGCTCACGCTCACGTTGCCCCTGGCGCCTGGGAAGAAGCGGAACCCATCCGCAAGGCTGCCCTCCATCGCCACCGCCGGCGGCCAGCCCGACGCCCACTCGAGCGCGTCCCCCACCGACACCCAGTAGGAGCCGGGATCGGCGAGGGCAGCGCGGTAGGCCGCTCGGTAGTCGGCCTCGCTTCGGAACGGGAGCCTGCCCGATGGCGGCCGTGGCGGTGGGATCAGCGAGCTTCCCTTGACCATCGCGGGAAGGTCCGGCGTCGCTCGATCGACCACGGCCGCCCAACGCTAGCACCACTCGCGAGCCCAAGGCAAGGCTTTAGCGCCCGCACTTCACGCGGTCCCCGCCCGGATCGGGATGTCACATCCGCTGCGATCATCCCGGTGAGAGGAGGATCGACCGATGGTTACAGGCACATCGCCGGTAAGCGAGCGGCGGACAAAATCAGTCCGCTCACAGGCGTAAGCCCATGGCGAGACCCGGACTCGAACCGGGGACACCACGATTTTCAGTCGTGTGCTCTACCAGCTGAGCTATCTCGCCCTGGCGCGGACCTATGCTAGCGACTGCGCCGCCGCGTCCGCCCAATGACCTCCACATGAGCGACACTGCGCCCGTGCGTGTCACGGCCCGCGGCGACTATGCGATCCGGGCAGCGGTTGAGCTTGCCGCGGCCGGCGGCGCGTCGCGCAAGGTCGCCGAGGTGGCGGCGGCGCAACAGATTCCGCCGCGCTTCCTTGAGAACATCCTGCTCGCGCTGCGCCGGGCGGGACTGGTGCAGAGCCGTCGCGGCGCCGAGGGCGGCTTCCGCCTCGCCCGCGATCCACGCGAGATCACGCTCGCTGACATCCTGCGCGCGGTCGAGGGCCCGCTTGCAAACGTCCAGGGGATCGCGCCGGACCGGCTCTCCTACGGCGGTCCGGCGCAGCCGCTGCGGGAAGTGTGGGTGGCGGTCCGCGCGAGCGTGCGGGTGGTGCTCGAGCGGGTCACGCTCGCCGATGTCGTCAGCGGCGAGCTACCGCCCGAGGTGCACGCGCTGATCGCCGATCCGGAGGCCTGGCGGGTGCACATCCCCGGGCGGTGATCAGCCGAGCAGCCGGCCTGAGGGCAGCAGTCACATTCATCATCTTCTAGGTCGGGAAAGTGTTATTCTCCCGCGCTCCCCCCCAGACCCAGGAGCCAGCGGACATGCACCCAGACTTTGTGATCGTCCTCTTCGGCCTCGGCGTCGGCGTGCTGATCGGCATGACCGGGATCGGCGGCGGCTCGCTGATGACGCCGCTTCTGATCCTCATCTTCGGCGTCAAGCCGGTTACCGCGATCGGCACCGACCTCGCCTACGGCGCCGTGACCAAGACCGTCGGCGGCTGGCGCCACTGGCGGCGGCGGACCGTCGATCTCCCGCTCTCGATCTGGATGGCGCTCGGCTCGGTGCCGGCAGCGGTCGCGGGCGTGGTCGCGCTGAAGGCGCTTGAGGCGGGCCACCGAGCGACGTTTGACGCCACCGTGCTGATTGCGGTCGGCGGAGCGCTGCTGCTGTGCGGCGGCGCGATGCTCGCGCGGATGATCCTTGCGCCGAGGCCAACCGAAGCGGAGCGGGAGATCCCGCTCACCCCGGTCCGCCGCGCCGCGGCCGTGGCCCTGGGGCTGGTAATCGGCTTTGTCCTCGGCGTCACCTCGGCCGGCAGCGGCTCGCTGATCACCGTCGCGCTGATCGTTGTCTTTCGGCTTTCGCCGCGTCGGGTGGTCGGCACCGACGTCTTTCACGCGGCGATCGTGCTGTGGTCGGCGGCGCTCGCCCATCTGATCGCGGGCGACGTCGACTTCGCCCTGGCGGGGATGATCCTGCTCGGCTCGATCCCGGGCGTCTGGGCGGGCAGCGCGCTCGCCTACCGGGTCCCGGTGGGGGCGCTGCGCGCCGCGCTCGGGCTGTTGCTCGTGGGCGCCGGCCTCGCTCTCGTCCAGAAGGCCGGCGCGACCGTGCCGACCTGGACGATCGCCGCGTTCCCGGTCGCGGTCGCCGCCCTGATCCTCGCAAGCCAATTGCAACGCCTGCGCGCTCGGCCGCCCCTCGACGCGCCCGAGGCATAGCCCGACAGCTCAAGCGAAGCGTGTTCTACGCAACCCGAGGCGGATTCCAAGGTCCCAGCCGAGCGTGGTCCGATCCCTCAGCCGGCTGCCAGCGTCGTCACGACCGCCTCGTACACCGCCGCACCGTAGGCGCCCTCCGCCACCCGCACGCGTGGACGGTCGCGCAGCTCCGCCGCCAGCTCCGGATCGCGCTCGAGCGCGTTCGCGCACAGCCAAAAGCAGCCGACCGCCTCCGCCACCCCAAGGTCCTCGCGAGAGTCCCCCGCGGCGATGCACTCATCCCGCCCATAGCCCCGACTCTGCATGTGCGCCGCCACCGCCCGCACCTTCGAGGCCGCAGCCGGGATCAGGTGGTAGGCGTGCACGACCGGCAGCTCCGGGTACCGGCCTGAGTGCTCGACGACGACGCCGTTGTCGACCAGCCTCAGATCCGCGTGGCCGTGCCGCTCGAGCAGCGCGTGCGCCTCCGCCAGGTCGACGTGGCCGCGGAACAGGTGCGAGACGTCGCGCCCGAGCGACCACGGCGTGTGGTACTCAAGGCGGCCGGCGAAGCGCTCGAGCAGCAGCGCCGGCGCGCCGGAGGCCTCGATCTGCTGGTAGATCGTGCCCCTCTCCTCGCTCGGGATGAGCTCTCCGGTCAGCCACTCGAGCTCTCCGTCGAGCACCAGCCCGCAGCCCATCTCGAAGATGTACGAGCGCGCGCCGATCAAGCGCGCATCCTCGAACACGCTCTGCTGCCTGCGCCCCGAGTAGAGCACCACCTCGACCCCCGCCCGGTCGCAGGCCTGCAGCGCCCGCACCCCGTCAAGCGAGAAGCGCCCGTCGGCGCCGCGGAGGAGCGATCCGCCCGGCCCGAGCAGGGTCCCGTCGAGATCCACGTACAGGCAACGGAGCATCGCCGCGCGACCTTACACGCAGCGGCGCAGGCGCGACCCTCCATACTGGGGACGCGGTGAGCACCGCGAGCGAGACGGAGCCCTGGACGGAGCTGCTTGAAGCTGGCCGCGCCGACGGCCGGCTGGTCTTCGACGCTCTTTATCGGGCGCGCTCCGCGCGCCCTGTGTGCCTGCCGCAGAGGCTGCACCCGGCGCTGCGTGGGGGGCTTGAGCGGTTGGGCATCGAGCAGCTCTACGCCCACCAGGCGGAGGCCTTCGAGGCGGCGTTCGCCGGGCCCCTGATCGTCACCACGGGCACCGCCTCAGGCAAGTCGCTGTGCTTTCAGCTGCCGACGCTCGAGGTGCTTTTGTCAGACCCCGCCGCACGGGCGCTGTACCTCTACCCAACCAAGGCGCTCGCGCAGGACCAGGCGCGCGCGCTTCAGGCCTTCGGGCTTGGCCGCGCGCTGCGGCCGGCGATCTACGACGGCGACACCCCCCGTGGGCAGCGGAGCGCGATCCGCCTGCGCGCGAACGTGATCCTCACCAACCCCGACATGCTGCACGTGGGGATCCTGCCCCACCACCACTCCTGGCGGGAGCTGTTCGCGAACCTCGCGTTCGTCGTGCTCGATGAGGCGCACGTCTACCGCGGGGTGTTCGGCTCGCACGTGGCGTGCGTGCTCAGGCGGCTGCGGCGCGTCGCTGCGCTCCACGGCTCCGCGCCCCGCTTCCTGCTCGCAAGCGCCACGATCGCAAACCCGCTCGAGCTCGCCCGCGGCCTGACCGGGCTCGAGGAGATGCGGCTGATCGACCGCGACGGCGCGCCCGCGCCCGAGCGCCGCGTGGCCGTTTGGAACCCGCCGCTGCTCGACGCGGCGCTCGGAGTGCGCGCCTCGACGCTGCAGGAGGCAGCCGAGCTGCTCTCCGAGCTGGTTCGCGGCGGCGCGCGCACGATCTGCTTCATGAAATCGCGCAAGGGGGTGGAGCTGATCCTGCGCCACGCGCGTGCCCGGCTGCCCGGCGAGCTGGCCGCGCGCCTCTCCCCCTACCGGGCGGGCTACACGCCCGCGCAGCGCCACGAGATCGAGGCGCGGCTGGTGGCGGGGGAGCTGCTCGGCGTGGTCGCAACCGATGCGCTTGAGCTTGGCATCGACATCGGCACGCTCGATGCGGCGATCTGCGTGACGTTCCCCGGCACGGTCGCCTCGCTCAGGCAGATGTGGGGCCGCGCCGGCCGCCGCGGGCGGGGGCTCGCCGTGTACATCGCGGGCGAGGACGCGCTTGACCAGTTCTTCGCCCGCCACCCTGACGAGTTCTTGCGCCGGCCGGTGGAGGCGGCGATCATCGACCCGTTCTCCCCTGAGATCCATGACCAGCACCTGCTCTGCGCCGCGCACGAGGCGCCGCTCTCCGACGAGGATGCGCCGCTGCTCGGGCCGCGCTGGCGGGAGAGCGCGGCGCGGCTTTGCGATGCCGGCTTGCTGCGCGAGCGCGCGAGCGGCTTCGTCCCCCGCCGCGCCGACGACTACCCGGCGGCGCGGGTGGCGCTGCGGAGCGCCTCGGCCGAGCGCTTCGCGCTGCTTGACGTCTCGACGGGGGAGCTGCTCGGGACGGTCGAGTGGGCGCGGGCGTTCGCCGACGTGCACCCGGGGGCCGTGTACCTGCACCTGGGGCGCTCCTACGTGGTGTTGGAGTTGGACGTCCAGGCGCGGCGGGCGCTGCTCGAGCCGTTCGGAGGCGAGTACTTCACTCAGGCCAAGCGCGAGAGCCTCACCTACATCACCCGGCTGCTTGAGCGGCGCGAGAGCTGTGGCGTGCGGCTGTCATTCGGCGAGGTCGTCTACTCGGAGACGGTGCTCGGCTATCAGCGCAAGCTCCTGCGCGACTCCTCGGTGCTCGACTTCCAGACGCTCGATTTGCCGACCGTCGAGTTCTCGACCCGGGCCCTCTGGTATGAGCTTGACGAGGTGGTCGGTCGCGAGCCGTTCCCGGCCTCGCACCTGCTGGGCGCGCTTCATGCGCTTGAGCACGGCCAGATCGCGGTGCTTCCGCTGATTGCGATGTGCGATCGCTGGGATGTCGGCGGCCTCTCCACCAACGCCCACCCTCAGACCGGCGGCCCCACGATCTTCATCTACGACGGCCACCCGGGCGGCGTCGGCCTGACCCGCCGCGGCTATGAGCGCTTCGAGCAACTGGTCGCCGATGCCAGGCGGCTGATCAGCGAGTGCCCGTGCCGCGCCGGCTGCCCGTCGTGCGTGCAGTCGCCGAAGTGCGGAAACCTCAACGAGCCGCTCTCCAAACGCGGAGCGCTGGAGCTGCTCGCGCGGATGTCGGCCGCCTAATCAGGATCCCGAGGCTCAAGGGCTACTGCGCACCGATCCGAGCCGGCTTCGGGCAAGTCGCGCGCCACCGAGCACGGGCGCGATATGCGCGCAGGGGCGCCAGGGTGATTTGCGGCACGACGCGAGCGTCGATATGCGCCACGAGCGCGAGCGGGATTCGCGCCCAAGGGCGCGAGCGTCGATTTCGCGCTCACCGTCCTCCGCCACGCATCAGGCCGTTGCATCGGGTCAGGCGGTGCGGCGCCCCCTTGCCGTGTGCCGTCCGCCCGCGGCGGGCGCAGCCTGCTCGCGTGCCCGCAGCTGCGCCTCGAGCGCCCGCAGGTGCCCCTCCCGCACGACCGCGTCCTCGGCCTCGACCGCCTCGGCCAGCGCCGCCGCCGCCTGCGCCAGCTCCCCGAACGCGCCAGCCACCTCCTCGGAGCTCGAGCCCGTGATCGCACGGTTGAGCCGAGCCACCGCCGCATCGAAGCGCTCCCACAGCTCCGGAGGCCCACGCCGCCCCGTCCCGGGCCGCAGCTCGTAGGGCGGCTCAGCCTTCTCCGCGCCCGGCACCGGTCGCCACATCAGCCCGGCCGCGTGCGCACGCTCCCAGGCGACCTGCTCGGTCGCCGCCGCCTGCGCCAGACCGCGCAGCCGCTCCGCAAACCCCGCGTCCGGCGGGGCCATCATGTGCGCCCGCATCGCTTCCGCCCAGCTCTGGCTGGCGCTTCTGACCATGCGCGCAACCTGCTGGCGCTCCCGCTCAAGATCATCTCCGAAGCTCATCCGACCGTCCTGGCGCGTGTCCTGCCGCGCATTGCGTCCGCGCTGCCCACACTCATGCCTCAGCGGCCCCGCCTGGCTTCAACGGTCCCCCTGTTGCTCGACGCCGGCCGCGCCACCGCCGGTCCAGGCGCCACATCGCCGACCGGCTCGCCACTCCAAAAATCGACCGCGCTCGGGCCACCGACGCCTGGATCGCCCAGCTGACGGTGCGCCGCCTGGTAGCCGGCCTCGACGATGCGGTCGAAGTCCGACCGCTTGATCCGCACCCGCCGCCCAACCCGCACGGCGGGCAACGAACCCTGGTCGATCCAGTTGCGCACGGTCTGCTGGTTGAGCTTCAGTAGCTCGGCGACCTCAGCAACAGTCAGGAATTCTTCGGTCTCTGCCAAATTTCTCCAATTGACTCAAATTGGCACCACTTGATTTGGGTATACTAGCGGGCCGCCAGGACAGAACCAGGGGAGCGGGAGAGGGCCCTTCAGCGCTTGAACTCGGACGGTCCCACGAGCGAGCACCGCGACGGCGAGCAGCCGCATGGCGACAGCAGCGAGCAGCCGCACGAGCACAGCAGCGAGCCGCCGCGCCACCACGAGCAGCCGAACGACCACATGGGCGCGCAACCGCATGACCACATGGGCGCGCAGCCGCATGACCACAGCAGCGAGCCGCCGCATAACGTCGTTCGGCTGCCGCGCGATTGGCTTGGCCCACCGGAGGAGCTGGTCCCCTTCGGCCCGGAGGCCATCGGCCGCTGCGCCGAGAAGTGGAGCATCGCCGCTGCCGACGACGGAGCGCCGATTGACGACGGCGCGCCGATCCCGAGCGCACAGTCGTTCTGGAGCGGGGAATCCGCGCTGCTGCAGGCACCCATCGAGGGAACGCCCGGCGCGCGCAAGGCGAGATCCGACTCGCGCCCCTCTTCTGACGGGGGCGGCGCCGAACCGCGCAGTAAATCCGCTGCGCAGCCCAAGCGGCCCAAGCGAAGCTCACGGCTGCAAGCCCGACTGAGCCGCGCGTCCCGTCCACACCTCCGCCGGGGCGCGGTCCAGCCCATCGCGCGAGGCGCCGCCTCGCTGCTTGCGCTCAGCGCCCTCGTGGCCTTCGGCGTGCTTGGCCTGATGTCGCAGACCGGGAGCGCCCCGGCCAACCATGCCACGCGCTCACTCGTCCGGCGCTCAGCTGCGTCACCGCCACAGAGCAAGCCTCCGGCGCCGGTCACCCTGGCGCAGGCGCTCGCCGCAATCGAGCATGGCAGCGTTCGCGGCCACAGCGGCACTGAAGGCCACGGTCGAAGCGGCAACGCGCACGGTCGCGCCGGCGCCAGGGCCACGGCGGCGCGCACCGGGACCTCGGCGGCCAAGGCCACCCCGATCGCGAGCCCCACGGTACGAAAGGCCACGACAGCCAGTGACAGCGCTGCTGTTGTAGGCGGCATCGTCAGCGAGTCGATGCCGGCCTACACCGCCTCATCGCAGCCGAGCAGCTCGACCGCCAGCAACTCGACGAGCGGCACGCCCGCGAGCTACCCCACCTCCGGCTCAGGCAACGGCGCCCTTGGCACGGGACCCGTGGGTCCGGGAGCGCCGTTCGGCCCCGGCCACGCCAACTGAGGTCTCCGTGCGCGGCCGTTGTGTGGCTTTGGCGAAAAGGGGGGCGAATCCGGTCGCCCCGAAACCTCTAGGAAGGCAATGGTGCCTCGCGCGCGAGCAACCCCGCGGCGAAAGCGGGATGGACGCGCCAACCCGCGGACAAGCGGGATGAACCCCATGAGCAAAGCGAGATGAACCCGCGGACAAGCGGAGCGCAGCCAAATGAAGGACATCGTTGAAGAGCAGGCGAGCACGGGCCGCGGTCATGCCTTGCGAGGGCGTGCGCGCCAACGGCGGTGCCGACCCACCCTCGCGCTCATACCGCTGCTCGTAGGCTGCGCGGCGGTTGCCCTTGCGCTTGGCCTCGGCGTCGGGGTCGCGCGCGCGGGCTACCTGTATCTGCGCTCATGCTCTCACGTGCGCCCTGCCGACAATGGTGAGGACTCAGACTTCGCCGGGCTCGTGTGGCAGGCGACATCGTCGCCCGCGCTCGCTACTGGCAATCGATGCGGCCAGGGGGGAGCGTTTGAGATCGCCGCCGGCGCCACGCCCAGCGCCGGCAATTTTGCGCAGTGGGTGACGCGCACGCCCGCGCCGATCCTGATCGTGCACGCGCGGACCCCTGCGCGCACGGTGCTGGTCAACTCCGCGCTTGCCCGGGATGGCTACCGGGCGATGTTCTTCTGGCGTGGCTCCTCGAAGCAAATCGCGCTTGACGGCAGCTGCTGCGGCGCAATGTCCTACGGCTCAGGGATCGACCGCTTCATGTCAAGCCACAGCTTTGGCTTCGGGGTGCGCTGCCGGCGCTCAAGGTGCGTCGACGCCGCCCACAAGCTGCTCGAGGTCTTTGGAATCGAGCTTGAGGCGATCGACGACACGCCGCCGAGCCTGCGCGTGATCGGCTCAGGGAACCTCTGGAACCAGGCGCATGGCTGGGTAAGGGGCCTGTGGCCGGCGTTCTTTCAGGCGTCAGCGGCCGACGGTATCTGCGAGATGCAGGCGAACGTGGACGGCCGGGCGATCCCCGGCCCACTCGATGCCTCGCCCAACCGCCATAGCTGGACGCAGTGCCCAGACCCGCAGATCATGCCGCTTGCGATCGAGACCGATACCTACCCCAACGGGCCGCTGTCGCTTCAGCTCTCAGCCCGCGACGCAGCGACCCCTGCAAACGTCACCAGCATCGGCGAGACGCTGCACGTCGACAACGAGCCGGTGAGCCTCACCCTCAGCGGGCCCGCGCAGGCGTTGAGCACGCGGGGCACCCAGTACGTGATCGCCGCCGCCAAAGCCGGGCCAAGCGGCGTCCGCTCAATCTGGTGCTCCCTCGACGGGGGAAGCTACAACGCACACCCGGGTGCGCGCGCCCTGATCCCGGTCTCCGGCGCCGGCCGCCACCACGTCTCTTGCTTTGCCACCAACAACGCGCTCGATGCGAGCGGAAGCCCGGCTCAATCGCCGATGGCGAGCTTTGCCCTCGACATCCAGGAGCCCTCCTTTGCCACGATCGAGTTCGCAACCCACACGACTCGCGAGCGCGTTCGCTTCGGCCGCGGCGCCAGCGTCATCGGGCGGCTTGAGAGCTACCGGGGACAGCCGCTCGGCGGTCGGCGGGTGCAGATCCTCGCGGCGCCCGCCAACGGCTCCGAGCGCTTCAGCGTTGCGGCCACCGCGCTGACGGGCCCCGACGGCAGCTGGCGGGCGCGGCTCCGAGCCGGTCCCTCGCGGCTGATCGAGGTTCGCTACGGCGGCGACGGGACGCACGCGGCGGTGACCTCGCGCCGGCTTCGGTTGATCGTGCCCTCGTCGCTCGCTCTTCGCATCTCCCCGCGCCAGACGCATTGGGGCGGGACGATTCGCATCAGCGGCCGGCTGCGCGGGGGCTACATCCCCCGCTCGGGGGAAGTGGTCATCATCCACGTTGGTTGGAGGGGCGGCTCGGCAGAGATTGCGTATCCCTACGTCGGGCGCAACGGCCGCTTCTCGCTGCGGTACACCTTCTATCCCGGCAGCGGCACCTACCGCTATCGCATCTGGGCATCGAGCGCCGCCGAGAGCGACTACCCCTACGCCCCCGCCGCCAGCCGGAAAGTCTCGATCACCGTGAGCTGAGCGGTTGCCCTGTGGTCTTGAAAGCGGGGCGAGGAGCGAGCCGATGGACCGCTGCGCCGCTTTGATCGCCCCGGCGGACAGGGCCCGGATGGGCGGAGCTCGGCGGGCGCGAGCGCGGTGGCTCGAGCATGCGCATCGCCAGGATCTTGCGCGCCGCTCCGCGGGAGGTAACCTTTCGCGCAGTGCTGGGAGACATCGTCCAACCGACGCACCTGCTGTTCATCTTGATCGTGGCGTTGCTGGTGCTAGGCCCGAAGCGGCTTCCGGAGGTTGGACGCGCGCTCGGCCGGGGGATGCGCGACTTCCGCGACGCGGTCACCCATTCGCGCTCGGAGGCGCAGCAGCTGCTGTACGGCGAGAGCGACGACGACGGGCCGCCGGCCGACAGCGCCCTCGCCATGGCGACCGCGGCACCGATGGCAGCCTCCACCGAGCCGCAAGCCACCGCGGTCGAGGACGCCGGGGTCGCCGCCCCCTCACAGCCTCCGGCGCACCCGGCTGCCGAGTCGACAGAGCCGGACTCAACGCAGCCCGTCATCACCGCGGCGCCTGCAACTCGGTTCTCCTCAGGGCGCGAGCAGCTCGACGCCGAGCCGATCTACGGCGACTAGCAGCGCGCCCGCTCGGCGCAGCGGCACGCCTGCTGGCCGCAGCCCTCAGTCCGCATCGCGCGCTAGCGTCGCAGGATGAGCGCCGGGCAGCGAATCGAGACGGCGGCCGTGATCGCGCTTTTGCGCGCCGGCGCGGGGCGGCTTTTGCAGGGACTCGAAGCGGAGGGCAGCGCCCTGCCTTTGCTCGAGCGAGAGCTTGGCCTCTTTGCGCGCGAGGCGCTCGCGCCGATCCTGCGCGAGCTCAACCGCTGGGCCAGCGAGGGGATCCGCGCGCTGACCCCGCTTCATCCGGACTACCCCCCAAACTTGCGCGCGGTTCACGATCGTCCGCCGCTTCTGTTCCTGGCGGGCGACCCAGCCACCGCGCGCGAGCGTGCCGTGGCGGTGATCGGCACGCGCGCCGCGCCTCCGGAGGCGCTCGAACGTGCGCGCTTGCTCGCCGAGCGCCTGGCCGAGGCGGGCTTCGCCGTGATCTCTGGGTTGGCGGCCGGGATCGACACCGCGGCCCACGAGGCCGCGCTGCGCGCTGGCGGTGCCACAGTCGCAGTCCTCGGCACTGGCTTGCACCGCTGTTATCCACCCCAGAACGCGCGCCTGCAGGCGCGGATCGCATCGTGCGGCGCGGTCATCTCGCGCTTCTGGCCGGAGGAGGGCCCCACGCCGGAGCGCTTTCGCCGTCGCAACGCCCTGATGTCGGGGTTGAGCCTCGCCTCGGTGATCGTGGCCGCCGGCCCCCGCAGCGGCTGCCGCATCCAGGCGCGCGCGGCGCTTGCGCACGGCCGCCGGGTGCTGGTGGACGAGCGGTTGCTCTCCCAACCGTGGGCACGGGAGCTGGTCGAGCGGCCAGGGGTCCACGTCTACGCAAAGGCGGAGGAGGTCATCGCCACGGTCGAGCGTCTCAGCTTCGAGGAGGCGCTCACGGGGTAGGCGGACGATGCCGACGGTCGCCGAGCTGAGCGCCGTCTACGGCAACTTCATGCTCTCGCCGCGGCGCGGCCCGGACGTCTGCGAGCTCTGCTTCAACCTCACCGACGGTCACAGCCGCTGTTACGCCTGCGCGCGCGGTCAGCAGTGGCTCGACGCGATGGCGCCGATCTCCTATAGCGTCGCCGGCGAGCAGCTCCATCACGCGCTCGCCGGGTACAAGCGGCTGGGCGGGGAGACCCAACGGCGGATCGGCCGCGAGCTCGCGGCCGTGCTCTGGCGCCACTTGGTGCTGCACGAGCGCTGCCTTGCGCAGGCGGCAGCGGTCATGCGGTTTGAGCTTGTCACCGGCGTGCCCTCGTGCGACCCCAGCCGCGACCCCAAACACCCGCTCCACCACCTGCTTGCCGACCTCGTGGCCCCGGTCCGCGGCCGCTACGAGCGTCTGCTGCGCCCGCAGCAGAGGCCGCCGGCGCCGCACATCTTCGACCTGCGCCGCTTCGCGCCGAGGCGGCGGCTCAGTGGGCAGGCGGTGCTGCTGATCGATGACACGTGGACCACCGGAGCCAACGCGCAAAGCGCTGCGGCCGCGCTCAAGCGAGCTGGCGCGGGGCCGGTGGCTGCGCTTGTGATTGGGCGCTACGTGACGCGCAGCTGGCGTGGCAACGATCGTCGGCTGCGGGCCCTCGCGCGTCCGTTCGACTGGAGCCGCTGCGCGCTGTGCGGGGCGGCGACCCCGGGCGACGGCGATTGCCTCGTTCGATAGCTTCCGTGCGATGGCCACGCAGGCGGATGACGCGACCAAGGCACGACCGCCCGCGCAAGCGGCTCGCCGCTACGCGCAGCGCATGCCCTCGGCAGCGCGACGCGAGCAGCTGCTCGACGCCGCGCTCGCGGCGATCCTCGAGCTCGGCTACGGCGGGGTCTCGATCGAAGCGATCGCCCGGTTCGCCGGGATCACGCGGCCGGTGATCTACGATCACTTCCCGAACCTCGAGCGCCTGCTGCATGCGCTGATCGAACGCGAGGAGCGCTGCGCGCTCGATCAGCTCGAGCGGATCATCCCGGAGGAGCCGGGGGAGCTCGCCGCCGAGGCGCTGCTGGCGCTGAGCGTGCGGCGCTTCCTCGACGCAGTCGCCGAGCGTCCCAGCACCTGGCGATTGATCCTGCTCCCACCGGATGGGACACCCGAGGTCGTCCGTCGCCATGTTGAGACCAACCGCGCCCGAGTCGACGAGCGCCTTGCCCACCTCGTGCGGCTCGCGGTCGCCAGCGACCGGGCGCCCGCCGCAATCGCCGAGCTCGACGTCGAGCTTGCGGCGAAGGCGATCCGCCAGCTGGGCGAGGAGGCAGGACGGCTGCTTCTAACCGATCCGGCACGCTACCCGCCCGAGCGCTTTGAGCGGTTCATCGGGGTGCTCGCGCGGTTGCTCTGGCCAGGCTGCGCGGCCGAGGGGCTGGCTGAAGGCGCCCCGAGACTCCCGACGTAGGCGAGCTCGGGCACGATGCCCCGACTGCGGCGCGCGTGCCCTAGACTTGGCTTCCCCGTTCGGGGGCGTAGCTCAGCTGGTTAGAGCGCCGGCCTGTCACGCCGGAGGTCGCGGGTTCGAGTCCCGTCGCTCCCGTCTTTTGCGCACCGCTTTTTCGGCGGTTTTGTGGTTAGGGCCCGAGGAAACCGGCGCAAATGCTGCTTTCGGGCGCACGGCGACGATGCGACCGTCATCGAACCTAACGCGCTCGAAGATCAGGCGGAGGAGTTCACGCTTGGCGTGGGGTCTTCTTCGATCCGCCAGGAGACGGCGAAGTTCATCGAGCGCCCGACCGGCGAGTTCGATTGCGGGCTACGAACGGGCGTCAGGCGTTGGCGCGTTGTAGGTTCTGTTGTGCCTCGGCGAGTTCCTCGGGTGGGAGATCCATGTTGTGCATGACCGCGATCGCCCAGTCTGCGTTCTCGCGGGTACAGACGAGGCTCATCAGCCCTCGGCGCAGCGGCCACGGGTCGCCGCGCGGGTCTCGTGCCCCGGTCATGTCCCAACGGACGTCGACTGCGGCTACGTCCGGCCGAATGAAACGCACGCGTGTCTCGGGTGCGCTCAGATGGCTCTCGCGGAACATCGTCTCGAAGATCGGCGCGTGGAAGCGCTCGATCGCCTCCTGGCCCTGCGCGTGCATGCCGAAGACGTTAGTGAAGTCCGCGTCTTCGTGGAAGACGGCAGCGTAGCGACCGGCATCATGCACATTCCAGGCGACGACGAGGGAGTCGATCAAGCTCTCGACGGCGGACTCGGCTTGCTCGTTGCTGGACACGCGGCCCTCCTTATTTAGTCTGGTTGCCAGACGATATAGCTGCCGTACTAGACTGTCAAGATGGCGCCGCCGTATACGCAGTCGCTTCTCCTTTTCGCCTACCAGCAATCGGCCCGAGCGCTAACCGAACACCTCCACGCGCAGGGGCACACCGCCATCCGCCCCAAGCACGGGGCCGTGTTCGCGAACCTCGACCGGGAGGGCACACGGCCAACTGTGCTCGCCCAACGGGCGGGGATGGGAAAGGCTGCGATGGGCGAGCTGGTCGACGAGCTCGAGCGGCTCGGCTACGTAGAGCGTCGACCGGATCCCTACGACCGGCGGGCCAAGCTCGTCGTGCCTACCCCTGCCGCGCTCGAGGTAACGCGGCTCGTCCACGCCTTCAACCGGAAGCTGGAGGCGCGCTACCGCCGGAGCCTGGGCAAGCACGCGTACGACACCCTCCGCCACTCGCTCATCGCCCTCGCCGGGCGCGAGGACATTCAGCCCAGGATCCGCTGATGCCGAATCCGGCAACCCGGTCTCGATCCTGCATCGATGATCTGCGCGTCGGTCATGCCCGGTGGATCCTCCGTGATGCCGAATCCGGCAACCCGGTCTCGATCCTGCATCGGGTCAGGCAGGGCATGCGGACAGCGCGCTGCCGGTGGGTGTGGCTGACCGGTGGGGCATGACCCGGGCGTGGTGGTGCGGATCTGGCGCTGGCGCTGGTCGACGGCGGCGAGTGCCTGGCCGATCGTGGTGAAGAGCATCCAATGGCGCTCTGATCCACCCGCGTTTAGCCACAACGTTCTGACACCGTGCGTCAGACGTTCCGTACACGGATGCGCCGATGACACCGTGTCAGACCGGCGACCCGTCACACCATGCGCGAGATCAGCGGCGAGCCAAATAGGACCAAACACACGTACAGCGTGCGGTTGTCTCGCCGATGCTCGATCATGGATAATCACGTGCGCTGCGGCGGTTGCTCCTCCGCAGCGGTGAAGAGCCGGGTGAGTGGCTCAAGATCGCTCTCTTCGGCGAGGAGGAGCACGCGGTCGCCGGGCTGCAGCTCGAGCGAGCCGCACGGCCTGGTTGCGATGCCGTCCCTCACCACGAGCGTGATCCAGTCATGCTCGCCGAGCGGGAGCTCGCGAATCGCACGTCCTGCCGCCGGCGATCCGGCTCGCACCACAAACTCGTGCGCAGCCGGAGGCTCTTGGCCAAGTCGGACTGACAGCTCCCATGGCAGGGCCGGTCGATCGCGTACTGGGATGGCGAGCATCCCAGCAACAAGCGGCACCAGTGTTCCCTGACCGACAACCGACACAAGCACCACGACAAAGACGACTCCGTACACGTGGCGCGCCCCGGCTACGCCTCCAAGCACGGCGAAGGCGGCGAGAAGAATCGGCACCGCGCCCTTGAGGCCGCTCCACGCGATGAACACCCGCTCCGCCCGGCTCAAGCGCGACCGCACCAACGTCACTAAAACCACGAGCGGCCGGAGGGCAAAGGCGAGCGCAACGGCGAGCACAACCCCATCAAGCCAAACCCGGCCCGAGAACCCGCCGATGTTGATCGTCAGCCCCAGCGCAACGAACACCACCAGCTCGGCAAGGCCGGCGAGCGCGCTCGAGAAGCGCTCGATCTCGCCCTTGTACGGCATCCGCGCATCCCCCAGAAACAGGCCGGCGATGAACACGGCAAGAAACCCGGAGCCGTGCGCAACCGAGGTAGCCGCGTAGAGCGCGCCGGCGAGAACAAGCGCCAACACGGGAAAGAGGCTCTCGCTTGGCAGCCGCAGCGTGCGCAGCAGCGGGATCAAGACAAGCGCGCCGAGGAGGCCGAGCGCGCCCCCAATCGACATCGCGATCGCGAACTCGCGCACGACCACCCAAAACGACGCATCCGCGTGGGTGGCGAGCTCGATCATGCCGAGCATCAGCGCGATCCCCGCCGGATCGTTGACGCCCGCCTCCCCCTCCAACGTCGTCCCCGAGCGACCGCCGATCTCACGTCGACCGAGCACCGAGAACATCACCGCGGGATCGGTCGGCGCGACCGCAGCACCGACGATCCCGGCCAGGATCCAGCGCAGCCCCAATCCGTAGCGCGCGACCAGCGTCACCAGGGCTGCGGTCGCGAACGTGCCCAGCACGCCGAGCGAAAGGATCGGCGCCAAGGAGGCGCGGAACCGTCGCCAGCCGATCTCGATCCCGCCGTTGAAGAGGATCACGATCAACGCCACAACCGCAATCCGCTCGACCGTGCGCACCGGCACCGCGGCGTAGACGCCCGGCCACAGATCCGAGACGGCCGCCGCGCCGAGCAGGAACAGCGCCGGCGCCGGCAACGGCACGCGCTCGGTGAGCTTCGTCGAGAGAACCGCAAGGGCGAAGCCCGCTGTGACGACGAGAAGGATGCCGGCGAAGTTGCTGATCTCGGTCATGGCGACAGTCGCCGACCAGACTTCCCGGCTCGCCCTCGCAGACGCTACCACGGCCCGAGCGCTCGTCGAGCTTGGCGCCTGGCCCCAGGCGGTTTACGGGCACCTCGGCGCTATCGGCTCAGGCGAGGTCGAGCGCTGTGCGCAGCGCGCCGATGTCCTCGGCGCCGAACACGATGCGGTTGCGGGTGGCGACGTAGACGAGGTCGAGGTTGATACCGGCCTCGCCGATCTTGCGTGCCAGGTCGGCGAGCACGCCCGGTCGATCCTCGACCTCCACCACCACCACCTCGCGCTCGCTGGTGACCGTGACCTCGTGGGAGAGGGCGAGCGCGTGCCTGGCAGCCTCAGGGTGGGGCACGAGGATGTGAAGCTGCGCTTGGTCCGATCCACCGAGGAACGTCACCGCGGCGATGTTGACGCCCGCGTCGCTGACGGCGGCGGCCACGCGCGCAAGCGAGCCCGGGCTGTTCTCGACCGCGATCACCAGGTCGTGGGCCATCCGCCACCAGAGCCTATCCGGAGAGCACGCCCTGAGCGCGAGCCTGCGGTGGCGGCCGGGGAGGCTCCTGGACACCTGTGCGTCCGGCGCCGCGCCTATCTTGGTGTGCGCAATGGTCGCTCAAGCCGTAGCGGCGGAGCTCCGCGGGGTGGGGCTAGCGGAGATCGAGGACGCGGTCGGTCCCGACTCATTCGCGCGGGCGCGCAGCTATGCGCGGGGCGGCCGCGTGCTCAGGGTCGACTGGGACGAGGACAAGCGGGCGCTGCGGGCGCGGGTGCTCGGCCAGGGGCGCATCTATCAGACGGTGGCGTTCTTCGATGATGACGGCGCCGGCTCGCTGACGTTCGCGGAGGGCGAATGCAGCTGCCCGGTCGGCCACAACTGCAAGCACGTCGCCGCGGTGGTGCTGGCGGCACGCGCGGACAGGGAGAGCCCGCGCTCCGGGCCAAACGGCGGCGCGGGCGGCAACGGGACCGGCGCGATCTTGGCGCAACCGTTCCCCGGTCTGAGCCTCGAACCGGCGAGCGGCACGGTCTCCGACGCTTGCGCCGGGATCGGCGGGCCGGCGCTAACCGCAACGGAGGCCGCAGCCTGGGAGCAACCGCTGCGAGCGCTGCTCGACCGACCCGCAGCAGAGACGCAAGGCAAGCCGCTCGCGTTCGAGTTCACGCTCACTGCTCGCGGCCGCACGGCGGCGCTGACGATGCGGCTGATGCGGCCCGCGGCGCGAGGCGGCTGGGTCAACGGTCAGCTGGCGTGGGACGGCCTCGACAGCTGGCAGGTCCGCGATGGCGGCCTGCGCGCCGACCATCTGGCAATTGCGCGCGAGCTCAACGCGTTGCACCGCGCGGCCTCCGGCAAGCCCTCCTACTACTACGGCTACGGACGGGAGCGCCAGCTTGACCTGAGCGAGTGCGACAGCCGCCAACTATGGCCGCTGCTCGACGAGGCAAGGCGGTTGGGGATTGCGCTGATTCACCAGCATCCCCCGCTTGGCGAGGTCGGGCTCCATGGTGGTGAGGTGGTGCTCGATGTGCGCGCTGCGCAGCTCGGCGGCGCGCAGGTCCAGGTGGCGCTGCAGCTCGAGGACGAGCACGGCCCTCCGAGCTTGCGCGCCGTCTCCTTCCTCGGCGCTCGCGGCCACGGCCTGGTCTGCGTCGAACCCGACGAGCAGGACCCCGAGTGCCCGCTGGAGCGCCTGCCGCTGCACCTGGTGCGCTTGGCAAGGCCGGTGCCCTCCGAGCTTAGGCAGATGCTTCTGGCGGGCAAGCCGCTTCAGATCCCAGCCTTGCAGACGGGGCGCTTTGCCGCAGAGCTGTGCCCGTCCCTTCAGCGCATCGCGCCCATCGTCTCAAGCGACGGCTCCTTCACGCCACCGGAGGTCTCGGCCCCTGAGCTCGCGCTGCGCGCGAGCTATGGCCCTGGACACGCGCTCGCGGTCGGTTGGGAGTGGACCTACCTGGTCGGCGACACGCTTCACCGCGTTGCGCTCGACGCTGGGGATCAAGCGGCATCGTTCCGCGATCCCGAGGCCGAGCGCGCGCTGCTCGCCCGCGCGCAGATCGCCGACACCGGGCTTGAGCGCTTCGGCCTGCTCGATCAGCGCGCGCGCCCGGCGGCCCGGCCGCCGGTGACGCTGCACGGTGTCGAGAGCATGCGCTTCAGCACCGAGGTGCTGCCGGCGCTCGAGCGGGACGGACGGTTCGCGGTCATCGTCGAGGGGGAGCGGCCGCACTACCGCGACGTCGGCGAGACGCTCGAGGTCGGCATCTCCACCAGCGCGATCGCGGGAGAGCGCGACTGGTTCGATCTCGGCGTGACGATCGCAGTCGAGGGGCGCGAGGTGCCGTTCGCCGATGTGTTCGCGGCGCTCGCCCGCGGCGAGACGCACATGGTGCTCGCCGATGGTGCGCATTTCTCGCTGCTCGAGCCTCGGCTGCAGGCGCTCCGAGCGCTGATCGAGGAGGCCAGGCTGCTGAGCGACTCGCCCGGCTGCTCACCGCGGATCAGTCGCTACCAGGCGGGGCTGTGGGGGGAGCTCGTCGCGCTCGGCGTGGTTCGCGAGCAGGCGCAGGCGTGGCAACGTCAGGTGGGCGCGCTGCTGTCGATCGACGAGCTTGCCGAGCATGATCCGCCCGCCGGCATGCGCGGAGCCCTTCGCCCCTACCAGCTGGAGGGCTTTCGCTGGCTTGCGTCGCTGTGGGAGCTTGAGCTGGGCGGAATCCTCGCCGACGACATGGGACTGGGCAAGACGCTCCAGGCGCTCGCGCTGATCTGCCACGTGCATCGCCGCGCGCTTCGAGCTGGGCCGTTCCTGGTCATCACGCCGACCAGCGTTGTCGGCAGCTGGGTTTCGGAGGCCGCCCGCTTCGCGCCCGAGCTCAGCGTGGCGGCGGTAACCGACACACTCGCTAAGGCCGGCTGCACGATCGAGCAGCTGATCGCCTGCGCGGATGTGATCGTGACCACGTACACGCTGCTGCGACTGGACGCCGATGCCTACGGCCACATCGATTGGGCTGGCGTGATCCTCGACGAGGCGCAGTACGTCAAGAACCATCAGGCGAAGACGTACCGCTGCGTTCGGCAGTTGCGCGCTGCGTTCAAGTTGGCGCTGACGGGCACGCCACTTGAGAACAACCTGATGGAGCTGTGGTCGCTGCTGTCGATCTCCTCGCCCGGGCTGTTCCCCGATCCCAAGCGGTTCGCAGAGGCCTATGCGCGGCCGATCGAGCGCGGTGGCGACCGTGAACGGCTCGCGCGGCTGCGACGGCGGATCAAGCCGCTGGTGAAGCGCAGGACGAAGGAGCTCGTCGCGAGCGAGTTGCCCGCCAAGCAGGAGCAGGCGCTCGAGGTGGAGCTGCACCCCCGTCATCGCAGGCTCTACGACACCTACCTTCAACGGGAGCGCCAGAAGATCCTGGGGCTGCTCTCCGACTTTGAGCGCAACCGCTTCACGATTCTGCGCTCGATCACGCTCCTGCGCCAAATGAGCCTGCACGCCGCGCTCGTCGACCGCCGCCACGAGGCAGTGCCGTGCGCAAAGCTGGACGCGCTTGTCGATCAGCTCGAGGACATCGTGAGTGGTGGGCACCGCGCCCTCATCTTCAGCCAATTCACGGGCTTCCTCGCACGAGCGCGCGCGCGGCTTGAGCGCGCGCGGATCGCCTACACCTACCTCGATGGGAAGACGCGCCAGCGCGAGCGCGTGCTTGAGCGCTTCAAGCGCGGCTCGGACCCGGTCTTCCTGATCAGCCTCAAGGCGGGCGGCTTTGGGCTCAACCTGACCGAGGCCGACTACTGCCTCCTGCTTGACCCGTGGTGGAACCCGGCGGTGGAGGACCAGGCGATCGACCGCGCCCACCGCATCGGCCAGAGCCGCCCGGTGATCGTCTATCGACTGCTCTCGCGTGGCACGATCGAAGAGAAGGTGGCAGCGCTGGCGCGCCGCAAGGCCGAGCTGTTCCGGGGGGTGATGGACGAGGGCGACCTGTTCGCAAGCCGCCTGACGGCTGAGGACATCCGCGGGCTGCTCGGCTGAGGGCCGACCCTAGCTGGGAGCGCCCCGGCCAGCTCCGGGCACGGTCTGCGAGCGCCGCTCGCAGACCCCTCGGTCCTGGGCTGGTTTTGCCTGCGAGCGCCGCTCGCCCGCACTGCCGCAGGCTGCAGGCTCGCTCGCGCGACCTGCAAGGTAGCGGCGCGGATCGGCATCGAAGCGCTCGGCGCAGCGATCTGAGCAGAAGTACAGGCGCTGGCCGCCGTGCTCGCGACTTGCGGGCGCCTCCGTGCGCCGCACCTGCATGCCGCAGACCGGGTCGGTGACGTGCTCGGCGCCCCCGCCGAAGCGCTCACGCTGGCGCGTGAGCCAGATGATCGCGGCGAACGCGAGGAGGAAGACGATGTTGAGCGCGGTCGTGTAGTCCAGCGCGAAGCGCGGCGCTACGACCTGGCCTGGCCGCTGGCTGGGGATGAGGCCGGCGGCGGAGAAGATCGCCTCCGTCGCCAGGCCGGCGGCGCTCATCGTCACCCAGAACAGCGCCAGCAGCCGTAGCGTCAGGCGCCATCCGTAGAACTTGCGGTAGATCAACAGCAGCGGCAGCGCGATCAGGTCCGCGAAGATGAAGCTCGTGACGCCGCCGAAGCTGATGCCGCCTTTCCAGAGCGCGGCCGCGAGCGGCACGTTCCCGACGGAGCAGACAAAGCTGATCAGGGCGATGAACGGCCCCACCACCACGTTCTCGACCGAGGTCCCGAGGCCGTGGCCGTGGAGGAAGACCGTGTGCCACACGTCCGCGGGCACGAGCACGGCGAGGAACCCGGCGACGACGTAGCCGATCAGCATCTCCCGGCGCAACATGCGGATGTCGGCGAGCGTGTAGCCAGCCGCATCCACCCAGGCCGCCTTGGAGCGCGCCCGCTGGCGCCACGAGCGCTGCGGCCGCCGATCGGGCATCTCCATCGCCTCGTCCCGCTCAACCTCCCCGGCCCCCCGGCCGCCCGGCCCGCGCAGCCGCTCGCGCGCCTGCTCAATCAGCCCATCTCGCAGGGCGAAGTGGCCGAGCGCCACGAGCAGCGCGATCATGATCGCCCCTCCGACGAACTCGCCGACGGCGAACTGCCAGCCGATCAGCACGATCAGCACGATCCCCAGCTCCACCACCAGGTTGGTTGAGGCGAACATGAACGCCATCGCCGCCAGGAAGTCGGCGCCCCGCGCAAACAGCGTCTTCGCCATCGCGCTTGCCGCATACGAGCAGGACGAGGATGCGGCGCCGAAGCCGGCGGCGCGAGCGATCGCGGCCGGGCGGTGGTTGCCGAGCGTGCGCTGCATCGCCTCCCGCGAGACGAACGCCTGCACCGCCCCGGAGAGCCCGAAGCCGAGCACCAGCGCCCACAGCGTCTGCCAGAACATGAAGAACGCCTCGCGCAGGCTCAGGCCGAGATCCCTCAGCGCTCCCGCGAAGCTCACAGCCTGTACGAGCGGGTGGGGCACCGCTCAACCGTAGCATACCCCCCGGGGGTACAAACGAGCGGCCACTGCACGTCGCCCGACCCGCGCCAGCTATGCTCGCCTGCTCGATGCGGGCAGCGCTGTTCTCGATGGTTCCGTACGAGAGCCCGACAGCCGCGCGCGGCTGGCCGGTGGCCGCCAGCGACTACGCGCCGGAGATTGCGCAGGCCTCGATGGACCGGGCGCTCGAGTTCTTCGAGCTCGCCGACGAGGCGGGCTTTGACTGGGTGAGCGTCGCCGAGCACCACTACGCCCCCGCCTCGCTGACGCCCAACCCGATGGTGATGGCGGCTGCCCTCACGCAGCGCGTGCGGCGCGCGCGGATCGCGCTGCTGGGCGCAAATCTGCCGATCCAAAACCCGATCCGAGTTGCCGAGGAGCTCGCGATGCTGGACACCCTGAGCGGTGGGCGGATCGTCGCCGGGCTCTTGCGCGGCACCTCGAATGAATACGTCACCTACGGGGTCAACCCGGCCGAGTCGCGGGAGCGCTTCATCGAGGCGCTCGAGCTTGTCGTGCGTGCCTGGACCGAGCCCGAGCCGTTCGGGTGGCTTGGCCGCTTCTACGAGTATCGCGCGATCTCGATCTGGCCGCGCCCGGTGCAGATTCCCCACCCGCCGATCTTCATCTCGATCTCAAGCGCGGAGATGGCCGAGTTCGCCGCCGCCCGGCGGCTGAACGCCGGCCTGGCGGTGACGAACGTGCCCCGCGCGCGCGAGTCCCTTGCCGTCTACCGAGAGGCGGCGCGCAGGCACGGCTGGGAGCCCTCGCCCGAGCAGGTGCTCTACCGGGCGGCGATCCACGTCGCCGAGCGTGACGAGCAGGCTTGGGAGGAGTGCGCGCCGTTCGCCGACCCGAGCCGGCCCGTGGGCGCGCTCAGCACCGCCAACCCCGCGATCGACGAGGCGGTCGCGCGCGCCGGCTACTACGGCCGCGAGGGCGAGCGTCAGCGGGCGCGCATCTATGCCGCCGGCGAGCTGCGCGAGCGGATCGAGACCGGTCAGCTTTTGGCCGGCTCGCCCGCGACCGTGCTCGCGCAGGCGGAGGCGATCGGACGCGAGCTGGGAGCCGGGATCCTGGAGCTTGCGTTCATCGCGCCCCGCCCGGACAGCCGGCGTCGGGCGGTGGAGCTGTTCGCAAGCGAGGTGCTGCCGCGCCTGCGGGAGCTGTGAGGCAAGAGCGGACAGGAGCTGGGAGGACGGGAGCGGCGAAAGCGATGAGGCGAGGGTGACCATGACGCAGAGCGCAAGCTTCAGCGAGCGCCTCGTCGCCGCCGACGGCTTTCAGATCCGCTACTTCGAGGCGGGCCGCGGCCCGGCGCTCATCTGCTTCCACGGCGCCGGCGGGCTCAAGCTGGGCAGGGCGCACGAGCTGCTCGCGGCGGAGCGTCGTGTGATCGCCTTCGAGCTGCCGGGCTTCGGCGCCTCGCCCCCGAATGAGCGCACGCGCTCGCTGGCCGAGCTGGCGGGGACGATGGCGGCGGCGGTCGCGGCCCTGGGGATCGAGCGCTACAGCGTCTGGGGGATCTCGTTCGGCGGCAAGCTCGCGCTTCGGCTTGCGCTGCAGCAGCGCGAACGGGTTGAGGCGCTGGTGCTCTGCTCGCCCGCGGCGATCCGCGTTGCCGAGCGCCCGCTGCCGACGGGAGAGGAGCTGCGCGCCCTCCTCTACGCCCACCCCGAGCGCGCGCCGCTGGCCGAGCCCCCGCCTGAGGTCGAGCGCAAGCAGCGGGCGCTGACGCAACGGTTGATCGGCCCCGCGCGGGAGCCTGAGCTGGAGGAGGCGATGCGCCGCCTGGAGCTGCCGGTGCTGGTTTTGTTCGGCAGCGAGGATCGGCTGACGCCGCCGGAGCTCGGTCGGCACTACCGCAGGCTGCTGCCCCAGGGGCACTTCGTGATCGTCTACGACGCGGCGCACGCGCTCGACGTCGACCGCCCCGAGGCGTTCGCCGCGCTCGCGGGCGACTTCCTCAAGCGCCACGCCGAGTTCCTCGTCAAGCGCGAGAGCTCGCTGCTCTACCCGTAGCTCCGCGCGGACGGGCGCGCGGGGGCGGACAGTCAGCGCCCAAAGGCGCTGCGCGGAAGGCAGGCGCCGCGCGCCTCGACCGCAGGGGCCAGGCGCTTTGTCGACAGCAGGCGCTAGGGTGAGCTGATGAGCCACCCGCTGCGCGCCCTGCCCCGTGCCGGCGTCCCCGCGTGGCCCAGCTACCGCGGCCCGGCACAGCTCGTCGGCACCAGCGCAGGGGGGCTTGTCACCGTCTACGTCGATCCGCGGCTCGGCCAGCCGGCGCTGGCGAACGCACGCGATCTGCTGGCCGCCGCCGACGGCGTGGTCGCCCAAAACGACGCGATCTTCGGGATCGCCGGCGGGCCGGTGGCGGTGATCGTGTTCGCGCTCGGCGGCGCCACGGACGGAACCGGGGGAGCCGACCATGGCGGCTGCACCTTCCAGAGCGGTGGCGCGATCGAGGTCGACGCCTCCTACGGGAGCTCTGAGCGGGTGATCGCGCTGTTCGAGGCGGAGCTATCCGAGTGCGCGATGGGCGGGAACCTGTGCGGCTACAGCACCGGCGAGGCGCTCTCGCGGTGGTGTGCGATGGTGGTCGGCCACAACGCGCTGGCCGATTTCGCAACCGCGCCGACCTGGGCGCAGGACGGGATGGCCAACTGGGTCGACCAGACCGAGCAGACCGACCAGGATCCCGACAGCATCGGCTGCGGGATGGCGTTCATCTCCTGGCTTTTGCGCCAGGGGCAGAGCCTCAGCCAACTTGCCCGCGGGATGGTGGCGCTCGGCGACGGCGGCACGCTCGCCGAGCTCTATGCGGCGCTCACCGGCGCTCCCGCGGCCGAAGCGTGGCCGCGGTTCACCGCCGCGGTGCAAGCGCTGCCGGACGGGGTGAGAAGCGATGACCCGTTCGGCGCGCTCGCCACGGCGAGCGCCGGCGTCAGCGGCGCGTAGCGGCGCCCCCATCGCCCGCGGCAGCGGCCGACCCCGCCGACCCCCCGGCCCCGAGCATCGGCCCTCCGCCCGAGGGATCGAGCACGCCCTCTTCAAGCCAGCGGTGGCGTCCTGCCAGCACCTCCTGCGCAAGCGCGTAGTTCGCCTCATCGTCGTTGGACCAGACCGCGCTGAACAGCTCCTCGACGCGCCTGCGCGCCTGGCGGCAGAAGAGATCCGCCAGCGCCACCGCCGAGGCGCCGTCCGCCGGGCGCTCAGCGCGGATCGTCTGCGCATGCACGCACGCGCATGCGATCGCGTACAGCTCGGCGCCGGCATCGACGAGCCGTCCAAGCCGCGCCTGCTTGCGCTCGAGCCCCCCCTGCCAGCGGCCCATCGCCAGCATGATCGTGCGCGCCAGCTTGCGCGCCGAGCGCTCGGCGAAGCGCACGTGCGCGGCGAGCGGCCCGAACTCCCCGTAGGCGGAGGGCCTTGCGCCCTGGCCGTGGAGCAGCGTCGGCACGTACTGGGCGTAGAAGCGCAGCGCCTGCGCGCCGACGCGGGCCTTCTCGGTGAGCTCGACGCCCGGCTCAAGCAGACGGCCCGCTACCTGCAGGTGCTGGTCGAGGGCCTCACGCGCGATCAGGAGGTGCATGATCTCGGTTGAACCCTCGAAGATGCGGTTGATCCGCATGTCGCGCAGCATCTGCTCGGCGGGCACCGGCCGCTCGCCGCGCGCGCGCAGCGAGCCCGCCGTCTCATATCCGCGCCCGCCGCGGACCTGGACGAGGTCGTCGACCACCCGCCAGCACATCTCCGAGCCGTAGAGCTTCGCGACCGCTGCCTCGATGCGGATGTCGTTGCGCTTGTTGTCCGCCAGGCGCGAGGAGACCTCGAGCATCGCCTCGAGCCCGAACGCGGTCGCCGCGATCAGCCCGATCCGCTGCGCCACCGCGTCGTGCCGGCCGATCGGCTGGCCCCACTGGACCCGCTCGGAGGCCCACTCGCGCGCGAACTTCAGCGCGAGCTTGCAGACGCCGACGCAGATCGCGGGCAACGCCAGGCGGCCCGTGTTGAGGGTCGTCAGCGCCACCTTCAAGCCCTCGCCCACGCGCCCGATCACGTTCTCGGCGGGCACGAACACCTCATCGAAGCGCGTCACCGAGTTCTCGATCCCGCGGATCCCCATGAACGCGTTGCGCCGCTCGACCGTGATCCCCTCGAGGTCGTAGGGGACGATGAAGGCGGTGATGCCCCCGCGCGCGTCCCCATCCGCCGGGACCCTGGCCATCACCACGACGACGTCGGCGATGGCGCCGTTCGTGGCCCAGAGCTTGCGGCCGCTGAGGCGGTAGCCGCTGCCGTCCTCGGTCGGGATCGCGGTGGTGCTGAGCCGCGCGGGGTCCGAGCCGACGTCGGGCTCGGTGAGCAGAAAGGCGGAGACGTGGTCGCGCGCTACCAGCGGCAGCCAACGCTCCTTCTGCGCCTCCGAGCCGAACAGCATCAGCGGCTCGGCGACGCCGATCGACTGGTGCGCGGAGAGCAGCGCCGAGAGCGCGCTGTGCCAGGCGCCCACCAGCTCCAGCGCCCGGTTGTAGTAAACGAGCGAGAGCCCAAGGCCGCCGTACCGTTCGGGCACCTTCATGCCGAACGCGCCGAGCCGCTTGAGCCCCGCCACGACATGCTCGGGGATGCGCGCCTCGCGCTCGATCTCGAGCGGATCCACCTCCGCGCGCAGGAACTCACGCAGCTCGGAGAGGAAGCGCTCGCCCTTTTCGACCGCCTCCGGGTCAAGCGGTGCCTGCGGGTGGATCAGGTCGATTCGCAGGCGCCCGAGGAACAGCTCGCGCCCAAAGCTCGGCAGCCGCCACTCGGCCTCGCGCGCCGCCTCGGCGACCTCGCGCGCCTCCTGTTCGCTGACGTTGCTCGCCATCGGCACCTCCACGTTCGCTCGGCGGATCGCGCGCGAGCTTACCCGCTCCGGGCCGGAGGACCCCGCGTGGCTGTCTGCCCGGGCGATTTCGCCCTCCGCAGCGCCGCCTCCGGCGCATGCACGCGCGCGGCGCGACGAGGAGGTTGCGCGCCTGCCCCCCGAACGGGTACAAAGCTGCCAATGGCAAGCGCGCCGCTGAACTGCGTGATCGAGATCCCCAAGGGCTCGCGCAACAAGTACGAGTACGACCCGCGGCTCGGAGCGATCAAGCTTGACCGCTTCGTCTCCGCCTCGGTCGTCTACCCCACCGACTACGGCTACCTGCCGGAGACGACCGCGCCCGACGGCGATCCGCTCGACGTGCTCGTCTGCGTCTCCGAGCCGACCTTCCCCGGCTGCGTGATCCCCGCCAAGGCGGTCGGGCTGTTCAGGATGGCCGATGAGAAGGGGCCTGACGACCACCTCGTGTGCGTGCCCCTCGAGGACCCAGGCTGGAACGAGATCGAGGAGGTCGAGCAGCTGCCCGCGCAGCTGCGCCGCGAGATCGAGCACTTCTTCAGCGTCTACAAGGACCTGGAGCCCGGCCGCTACTCCGAGGTGCGCGGCTGGGGGGATGTGGCGGCGGCGCTGCGCTGCCTGACAGAGGCCCGCGAGCGCTTCCGGGCGAGCCGCGCCTGAGCCGGCTACGGCGCCGCCAGCTCCACCAGCCGCGCGAGCTCCTCCTCCGAGGACCACGCGCCGACGGAGGCGCGCACCAGCGAGAAACGGGGGATGAAGCGCACGACGATCCGCTCGCGGGCGAGCCGCTCCACCTCGGCTGGCGGGTCGGCTACGCGCCAGGAGACGATCGTCGAGCGACCGCGCGGCGCCACCTCCAACCCTCGCTCCGCAAGCGCGTCCGCGAGCCATGCGGCAAGCGAGGCGGCGCGCTCATGCACCCAGTCCCAGCCGGGCCGCTCCAGCGTGCGCAGCGACGCCAGCGCCCAGGCGCTCCGCACCGCCGCCGGGAAGCCGTGGTCGAGCCGGGCGGTGCCCGGCGCAGGAGGGGATTCGAGCGGGTGCTCGGGATCGGCGAGCGAGGCGTACCCCGGCCAGGGCACGGACAGCTCCTCGAGCCGCTCTGGCCGGACGTAGAGGCAGCCGCTGCCTTCAGGGCCGCACAGCCACTTCTGCCCCGAGGCGGCGTAGAAGTCGCAGCCGAGGACGCGCACGTCGACCGGAATCGCGCCGAGCGCCTGGGCGGCGTCGAGCAGGACCGGCACGCCGCTCTCGCGCAGCGCCTGGACGTCGGCCACCCGCCCAGAGACCCAGGAGACATGCGAGCAGGCGATCAGCCGCGTGCGCGCCGTCACCTCCCCCGGCAACTCCGCAAAGGGAACGATCCGCACCCTCAGCCCATGCCGGCGGCGTGCCAATGCCAGCGGCGCCAGCAACCCCGGATGCTCCTCATCGCTTGTCAGCACCTCATCGCCGGCGCGAAACTCAAGCCCGCCGAGCACCGTGTTGATCCCGTCGGTGGTTGAGCCGGTGAGCGCAACCTCCCCATCCGAGCAGCCGAGCACGGCCGCATAGCCGGCGCGCACCTCCGCGGCCAGGCTGCGCACCGCTTCGTGGTACGCCGGCCCGCAGCGGCCATCGACAAGGTCGGCGGCGAGGCGCTCCCGCACCGCGTCCGCGGCCGCGCGCGGCACCGGGCCCTCGGTGCCGGCGTTCAGGTAGGAGCGCGTCGCGAGCACCGGGAACTGTGCGCGGAACGCATCGGGGTCGGCGGGGCGGTCAGGTGAGGGGTCGGCGCGGTGCCCGGCGGACGCGCCGGGCGGAGGGTCGGCGGACGTGCCAGGGGACTCAGCGGAGATGTGATCCGATGACTCGGGGGGCATCAGCGGCGAGTCTATTGCGCGCGGGCGGCGGGGCGCCGGCGCGCCGCCCGCGCGTTAGCATCCCGAGTGGACCCGCGCTAGGTGGGGATGCAGCGGCACCCTGAATCCGGAAATCCGCTTTACGGGCCGAATTCCCCTCTGAGGGGTGCAGGCCTCGGGAAGAGCGCCCCGCCCGGCGGCGGCGATGGTCCGGTCCCCATGCGATGAAGGCCCGTGAACCAGGTCAGGTGCGGAAGCAAGCAGCCTTAAGCGGTCACCTCCAGGCGCGTGGGGGGTGCCGGGCCGGAGTCGTCGGACGAGGCAGCGCCTGAGTACCGACCTCGAGGAGGGGTGCGCGGGTCCACCCTGCCGCACGCCCCGCCGCGAGTCTGGGTGCTGACGACAGCCGACTGGCGTGCCCCCGCTGACGCCGCCAGCGCGCTGCGCCGACACCGGCACACGCCGCAGCGGCAGCGCGACTCCGCGCCCGGCAGCGCACGCGGCCGCCGCGGCTAACGCGCCCGGCCGCCGCGGCTAGCGCGCGCGGCCGCCGCGGCGGCTAGGGCCTTGCCTCAAGGATCAGGTTCAGCGGCGTCTGCCCCACCCGGTGGAAGCGCGCAAACCCCGCCTCCTCGAACACCGCACGCAGTCGCGCCTCGCCCGCCTGGGCGCCGAGCCCCAGCCCCACGTCCTGCGAGAGCGAGTTGGGCGTGCAGATTGCGGTCGAGGCGGCGTACAGAAGCGCCGCCACCGGGTTCTCACGCAGGTTCGTCTCGCGATCGTCGAGCGCGAACGGTTCAACCAGCAGCACCGTGCCGTCCCGATCGAGCCGCTGACGGGCGTAGGCGGCGATTCCCACCGGGTCACCCATGTCGTGCAGGCAGTCGAAGAAGCAGATCAGGTCGTAGTTGCCCGGATACTCCTTCGCCCCGGCGATCGCAAAGGTGAGGCGATCGGCGACGCCCGCCTCGCGAGCGCGCTGGCGAGCGACCTCGATCGAGGCGGGGTGGTAGTCGAACCCCCAGAAGCGCGACTGGGGGTAGCTTTCGGCGAGCGCCACCAGCGAGGCGCCATGGCCGCAGCCGATGTCGGCCACCCGCGCACCCGCCCGGAGCTTGTCCTCCACGCCATCCAGCGCGGGGATCCACTCGGCGGGCAGGTGCGCGCGGTAGCCCGGTCGGAACAGCCACTCCGTGCCCTTGAACAGGCACGGGTGGTGATCGCCCCACGCCAGCGCTCCGTCGCCGGTGAAGGCTCGCTTCACCTTCTCGATGTCCATGAACATCGCCCCCAGCACGTCAATCCCCCGTGCCACGAAGGCGGGCGAGGCCTCGTCGGCGAGCGCAAGCGCCGCCTCGGCGCTCAACGCGTAACGATCTGAGCCCTGGTCGTATTCGATCAGTCCGGCCGCCGCCTGACCGTCCAGCCACTCGCGCACAAGCCTGGGGTGGCAGCGGGTCGCCACCGCAAGCTCGGCCGCGCCTGTCGGTCCCTTCTCCGCAAGCGCCCGGTAGAGACCCAGCTCATCGCCCAACCAGATCGAAAAGCACGCCGCCCCGCCGGTCATGTGGCCGATCATGCGGCCCATGAACTGCTCGAGCCTGCCCTCGTCCACCCCACTTGCGCTCATCGCAACCTCCCGGTCCAAAGGTTTCCCGCGGCTCCTGGGGCCGAGCCGCTGTTAGGTTCCTACCCTACCAGAGCGCGCGGCTGCCGGGAACTTTTCTCTGGCCTTGCGTTGAAGCTCCGATCACGGTCCGCCTTCGCCCACAGCGCAGGCAATAATCCGTCGAAGGACGGGGTCGCCCGCGAGGATCCTGGCCGTGGAGGCGTGGCCGCAGACATGAACAGACCCAGCCAGCCGCCGGAGCGCGAAAGCACCAGGCCGTTTGGGGAGGCGCTGCGAGCGTTGATGCAAGCCCGCGGCTTGAGCTATCGGCGACTGGCCGAGGAGATCCGTCGGCTGGATGGCAAGGGCGTGACCCACGCCCATCTCAACATGCTCGCCAACGGCCATGACAAGCCGTCGATGCGCGCGATGGAGCTGATCGCGCAGGCGTGCGCGGTGGGGCCGGAGTACTTCGCTGAGTACCGCCTGGCGCTTGCGATGCGGCAACTCGATCCGAGCGTGGTCGGGCTCGAGCAGGCGCTTGAGAACCTCAATGCCCGACTCGCCGAGCGGCGAAGAGGCGATGCCAGAGGACGCCGAGCGCAAGCGCGCCGAGCGCAACCTCGTCCCACAGGCTGGGAATCGGGTCGAGCGGGCTAAGCGCAACCGCAAACGCCACGGCCCAGGCAAACCAGGCCGCCTGGAGGCTCCGGCGGGTGACCTCCGGGTAGCGCCACACCCCCTTCGCGATGCGCCCGGCGAAGAAACCGAGCTCATGTTGCTCGCCCAGCAGCCTCGCGGTCGCCGACAGGGCACACAGCGCGATCATGAACATCAGATAGCCAACCGGCCGCAGTGCTGGCCGCACCCACCGCACTCTGCTTGCAACGGTACCAGGCCAAGGCGCCGCCGAGGGAGCACTTGGAGGAAAGTGTCGCCTGACAGCCAAAGCTTCCAAGTAGCCCCGAGCCCGGCCGCCTGGGAAGCCGGGCTCGGGGGACTGACTCGGTTTGGGCCTCGAGGCACTCGGACCTCGAGGAGACGCTTGGGCTCCTACCCGGCCTGCACCGCCGTCGTCACGAACTGGAAGACGTTGTGGTGCATCGTCGCCGCGACGTTGCCTCCGACTCCCAGCCAGATCCCGTAGCGGTCGCTGCGAATCAGGTTGTGCTCGATCGTGACCGTGATCGGCACGGTCGCCGAGAACACGAGGATCCCGGTCGTATAGGGGTCGGTCGGGCTGCCATCAAGCGGATCGCCACCGAGGTTGTTCGTGAGGATCGTGTTGTAGGCGATGAGGTTGCCGCTCAGATCCTCGAACTGGCCCGGCTTTAGCGTATGCGCATGCATGGTCACGCCTGAGAGCTCGTTGCCCGCGATGTAGTTGTGCTCGACAACATTGTCGTAGGAAGCGGTGCCGGCGGTCGCGTTGGCGAACAGCACGCCAGCCCCCTCCCCCTTGAACCCGTTGTTGGTGATCACGTTGTAGCGGATCACGTTGTCGTAGACGCCAGCCTTCGTGGGCTGCGGCTTGCCGCTTGCATCGAGCGCGTTCGGGTTGTGGCCCGGCGCCGTCACGCCGCAGTCATACGCGTTGCGCGTGACCACGTTGTGCTCGATCACGTTCCCATGGGTGGGGCCGAACTCGTCGGTGAGCAGCACACCGCCGGTGTTATCCGCGACGAAGTTGTGGCTGACGAGCGAGTCGGCAACGCCCATCAGATGGATCCCCTCGCCGCAATCGCCGGGGATCTGGCCGACCTCCACGCACTGCGGGTAAGGCGAGCTTGAAGTCGGCGGGATCCCGCCGCGGTCATTGCCGACCACGCGGTTCTCGCGGATCACAACATGGCTGATCGAGCCTCCCGCAAGCGACCCCGTGGCGAGGATCCCCTCGCCGATCGCGCCGGTGACCGTCAGGCCCTCGACCGTGACGCGGCTTGACTTGATCGTGATCGCCGCGAGGCACGGCGCGGTGCTAGGACCAGTCGGCCCAAGCTGCTCGCACTGGCCGCCTGCTGTCGCTGAGCCATGAACGACCGCGCCATGGCGCCCGGCGAGCGTCAGCTGCTTGGCGATGATCACATCCTCGGTGTAGTTGCCGCGGCAGACGACCACGGTGCTGCCCGGGGCAGCCGCGTCGACCGCAGCCTGAATGGTTGAGTACGCGGCGGAGCGGCAGTTGCGGTCAGCCGCACCTGCCTTCGCCCGCGGCTTTACATAGAGCGTGCGCGGATGCTGATGCCTGGGGTGGGCGAGCGCGACGCCCCCGGCAAGACCCGCAAGCAGCGCTGCCGCCAGCAGGCCGCCGGCAGCGCGCACAAAGTGATGCGCTCCCATCGAACGCCTCCATTGATCGGGTATTCACGATGATGCGGGGCCTGCCCCAGGCCGAAACTGCGCTCCAATGCCCCGCGACGTGGCGACCCTATCTGACGGCGCAGGGATCGTCAAGGATTGGCGGAGCCGTGCATGGATTGCCGGGGCGCCTGGCCCGGGCGCCAGCCGCTTTCTCGAGCGGCGCGCGACGCGTGCAGCGCGCGCGAGGCGCACGGGCCAATCATCCGCCGCCGGTCAGGACCGCCGCGCGGTCGGCACTGGCCCTCGCAGCCGGGGCCGTGGCGCCCGTGCGCTACCAGCGCCCCCGGTGGACGACCTCATCAAACGGTCGACGATTGGGCCGGCGAAGCGGCGCCAGCGGGCGATCGGCGGGATAGCCGAGGTCGACCAGGCAGGCGGCGTAGCGATCGTCGGGAAAGCCCAGCAGCGCGCGCGCCTTCGCTTGATCCGCGACGGCTGAGTGGCCTGAGCCGATCCCGAGGTCAGCGGCGGCGATCATCATCGCCATCACCGCCTGCCCCGCATCGAAGCGGTCGCGCTCGCGCACGCGCGCCTCCTGCGCATCGGGGAGAATCACCGCGATCGTCGCAGCTGATTCGGCGACGTGCCCGCCGCCACGCCAAACCCTCGCAAGCTCACGCAGCTGCCAGCGCTCGGTAACAAGCACGAAGTCCCATGGTTGATTGTTCTGCGAGGAGGGGGCGCGCCGGCCCGCCTCCAGCACGCGGTCAAGGTGGTCGGCCGGGATCGAGCGATCCGCGAAGCGGCGCACGTTGCGCCGCGAGGTGATCGCATCCCACGTCTCCATCTCAGGCTTGACGCCACGCGCCGCTCGCCGCGCGCTCGCGACGCCTGCGGCTTCGCAGCAGGCTGCGGACATGGCCCTCGGCGGGGCGCTCGTCGTGGTTGCCATCAGCCGCGACGGGGGGACCCGGCAGCGCGCGCCAGCCCGCCCGCGCGCGGCCGAGCTCGCGTCTGGCGGCTGCGACCAACCGCTCCGCGCGCCCGGCGCGGAGCCCCTCCGTCCACGCCCGAGCGCCATTCAAACCGCGCCGACGTGCGCGCCACCGGTACGGGAGCCCGTAATCGCCGCTGTTCATCATCGCCTAACTCTCCAGTCACTAGTTCATCTGCCGTAAATATCGATACCCGGGTCGGGGTTCGGCCAAGCGGCCCGAGTCGCAACAAGGCCCTCGCGCGCCACCACGGTGCGCGACCCGATCCGGCCACGGCTCTCGAGCGCATCGGCGCGCCCGCGGGGTCGGCCAGCGCCGCCGCTCAGATCTCGGAGATGGAGAGCGCCCGCCCCGGGCTTCAGGCGACGCTGTCGGCAGATGAAAGCCCCACGCGCGCTGAGGCCGACCCGGTGGTGGATCGGGTCGGCTGATCAAACGCTCAAGGCGGCCGTGGCGAGTGGCTCAGGGCCGACCGGGCGACCGATCCGAGCTGGGCGGCTGACCGCTTCAGGCGGCTCCGGCGGTGGATGAGAGCTGGCCGGCGCCACCCTCGCCATCCGCCGGTGATCCACCGCTCGACGCCGCGGCGGCGTTCGCCGACAGCCGCTCGAGCTCGGCTGCGCGCTCAGCGATCAGTTGCTCCTCGTCGACCAGGCGCCAGAGGCTCGTGCGCCCGCCGCCCGAGCTCCGCGCTCGATCGGCGTGGTCGAGCGCCTGAAGCACCTCGCGAACCCGAGCCTCGGATGCTCCCGCCCGCTTCGCAAGCGCAACCAGGCTCGCCCCGCCGGGCGACTCGCGCAGCAGCTCTTCCACCCGTGCCGTCAGCTCGGCCGTGGACAGCCGTCGCGAACGGCTGGCGGACGGGCGGCGAGCAACTCGCCCAGTCGCACCCGCGCCGTCTGACCCACTCTGGCCGACGAGCGAGCCAGCGCCACGCGCGGCGCCCGCCGGCGAGCGTGTCGAACGACCTCTGACGGCCACCCCGGATCGGCCGGCAGTCGTTGCTGTGCGCCGGGTCGCAACCGGCACACGCCTGGTGGACCGAGCCCCGCCGCGTCCGCCGGGACGGGCGAGCTCGTGCCGAGCGGCTTCGAGTGCCGCGATCTCGTCGTTGAGCGTCGCCAGTCGCCGCTCAAGCGAATTACGAAGCTGATCGATGAAGGACATGGTCGCGATCCTACGCACCCCGCCGGACTTCTGCCATCCGCTCACCAACGAGAGGTGAACAGGTGTCAGTCTACTCGTCTGCCGGCTGCGGGCGATGGAAGCGCGCGACGGTGAAGCCGACCATCGTCGGCCCCTGGGCGGCGAACACCAGCAGCGACAACGTCAGCACCACCAACGCGCCGCCGTGAACGTGGTTGCGGACGAACGCGTACTCGATCAATCCGGCGATCACCACGTACGCCAGCCCGACCCACCGAGCTACTGCGAGGAACCGCCGCCAGGCGAAGTCCGGCACGCGCGCCAGCGACCCGAGGTTGACGCCGACCAACAGCGCCGACGCGGCCAGCAGAGCAATCGCGGGGGCCAGTGGGACATGGCGCGGCAGGTAGGAGGAGAGGTAGATCCCGCCCGCGATGATCAGCCCCAGCGATGCCATGCCGACCTGCGTGACCGGCGGCAGCCGTCGGCTGCCGACGCCATCGTCCGGGCCGTCACCCGCTGAGGCGGACAGCCCCCCATGGCCGTCCGCCGCGCCGGGCCGACGCGCCTTGGCCGCCACCGCGTCCTCGATCGCTTCCGCACGCTCGCTCATCGCTGCACTTGTCGCACCGCCTCAACCGGCGGCGAGCTTGGTCATGATCACGAACGTCGCCAGCTGCATCAGGCCGAGAATCACCGAGCAGTAGATAAAGCGCTTCATCAGATGCTCGATCACCGCGGGGTTGGGGCGACGCTTCCTGAGCTCGACCAGCACCGCGATGTTCGCCGGCTCAAGCAACCCCAGCGCCAGCACCGACATCACCCCGACGACGATAAAGCTCGCCACCACCCAGCCGTGCAGCGGGTAGAAGCTGAGGTTGGTGTGCAGCTTGGTCGATAGCTGCCAGCCAGCCGCCAGCGTGACCGTCACCACCGTAGGCATCAGCACGACCATCTTCGGCATCAGCTTGGTGGCCAGCTCCATCCGCGCGGGGATCGAGAGGCGCCCCATGATCGGGCCAATCACCAGGCCGAAGAACAGATCGACCACGGTCCAGCTCGCGCCCGCCACAACATGCAGGAACATCAACGGCCAGAGCGCATCGACCGCAATCGCCGCGATCAGCAGCGCGACCACGACGCCGGCGATGACGAGGCCGACGCGTGGCACGATCTCGAACTCCGGGATCCTGAGAGCTTCGCTCGGCGGCGCCGCGACTGCTCGCGCGGCGCCCGCGCCCCCGGTTCCACCCCCCACAACTTCAGCCATCTCGCTCAGGCCGCCAGTATAGGGCCCGGGCTGCGCCTGTCAACCAGCCGAGCCTGAAGGCGACGCGGCGGACGGGCCAGAGCCCCCGTCCTCCGCCGCTTCCTCGCGCAAGTGACGCGCGAAGAAGGCAAAGATCCGCCGCCAGGAGTCCTCCGCCGAGCGGTGGTGGTAGCCAAAGCCGGCGAAGCTCACCAGCTGCCCCAGCAGCGGTCCCGCGTTGATCCGGTTCATGAAGCTGTGGCCGGCATCGGGGTACTCCTTGACGTCGTGCGGGATGCCAAGCTCGGTGAGCGCGCGCTCAAGCCGCTGGGCGCGGCCCGCGAGCGAGCGGTCGCGCGCGCCGTAGCTTGCGACGATCGGGCAGGCGCCGCGCAACCGCTGCACCGCATCCGCCGGCACCTCGCCGTAGTTGACCGACGCCGCAGCGAACTCGTAGCGCGGCGCGCACAGGAGCGCAAAGCCGCCTCCCATGCAGAAGCCGATGATCCCGACGCGGCCGCTGCAATCGGCGCGCTCCGCCAGCCAGCGGCGTGCCGCCTCGATGTCCTCATAGGCTTCGCCTCGACCGGAGCGCGATGCCCGCAGGGTGGCGAGCACGCAGCGGAGCCCCCGCCCCGAGTAGAGATCCGGCGCAAGCGCCAGGTAGCCGCCGGCCGCCAGGCGGTCGGCCTGCAGACGGATGTCATCGCTCAGCCCGAAGGCGTCCATGACCACGACCACGCCCGGCCACGGCCCAGTGCCGATCGGCTGCGCGAGATAGGCGTTGAGGCGGCCGGAGGCCGCCTGATAGCTGAGATCCGGCATCGCCCCACAGTTACCCTGAGCGCCGCGGCGCTACGCGCCGCAGCGAGCTCCGCCGATTGACATACAGATCGCGGTCGCTCGATCTGTATCTGTTACCCGTGACAGGACGGCGACTCCGGCAGGGGCTAAGCGCCTGCCGCGCTCGGCAGCCAGCTGAAGCGCCGCGCGGCAAGCACCGCTGCGGCCGCCCCCCAAACCGCCAGCACCAGTAGGTCTGTCGGCGCCAACGCAGCCGTGAACGACCCGTGCACGACGGCGCGCTCGCACGCGTTAGCCAGATGCTCGACGGGGAAGATCGACGCGATCTGGCGAAGCGTCGGACTGAGGTCCGCAGCGGGAACGAAGACGCCGGAGATGAACCACAGCGGCAGCGTCGTCAGCTGCACCGCCGGCTGTGCCGCATCGGACGAGCGGATCAGCCCGGAGACCGCATAGCCGACGCAGGAGCAGGCAAGCGTGCCGACAACCACCGCGCAGGCCAGCGCTGCGAGCGCTCCCGCCGAAAAGCCGATTCCATAGCCCAGCTTGCCGATCGCAAGCAGGATCGCCGCCATGATCAGGGTGATGATGAGGGTCGTCAGCGCCTGGCTGGCGACGAGCAGCGCCGGCTGCACCGGCGTGGCGCGGCGACGTTTGAGCACGCCGGACTCGCGCAGCGTGGTGATCGCGATCACGAGGTTGGCATAGGAGGCCGTCACGACCGACATCGCCAGGATGCCCGGCACGTAGAAGCGCGCCAGATCGACCCGGACCCCGTCGAGCACCGTGTGCCCCGAGCCGAACACGCCGGCGAGGATCACGAGCAACACGACCGGCAGGATGAAGGTGAAAAAGCGCGCTCGCGGGTTGCGGAAGCTCGCGAGCAGGTCGTAGCGAAGCTGGTGCGCAAGCAGCCGCAGCATCGCCTCAGCTTGCCTCGGTCAGCCGCAGGTAGATCTCCTCGAGCGTCGGCCGCCGGACCTCGAGGTCCTCGAGCTCAAGCGAGCGTTCAAGCGCCCAGCCCGACAGAGCGTGCAGATCGGCGGTCACCGTCCCGCTGGTGAGCGCTATCCGTCCGCTCGATTCGCTTTGGGCACGGCCGATAAGCCCAGCCGGCAGGTCCGCGAGCGTCGTCCCCCGCGGCAGCGAGAAGATGATGCGCGCGGCCGCCCGTTGGCGATCGCCGAGCGTGTGCGGCGCACCCTCGGCGGCGATCGCTCCATCCACGATCACCGCGATCCGGTCCGCCAGCCGCTCCGCCTCCTCCATGTAGTGAGTGGTGAGGAAGACCGTCTTGCCAAGCTCGCGCAGGCCCTCGATCATCGCCCATGCCACGCGCCGCGCCGCCGGGTCGAAACCGGTTGTCGGCTCGTCGAGGAAGACCAGCTCCGGATCGCCGATCAGCGCCAGCGCGACGTCGAGGCGCCGCCGCTGCCCTCCCGAAAGCGCGGTCGCCCGCTCGCTCCCCTGCTCGGCCAGCCCGACCAGGGCGAGCGTATCGGGCACCGACCGCGGCGCTTGGAAGTAGCCGGCGTACAGCTCAAGGCACTCGCGCACGGTGAGGCCCGGCTCCGGCGCTGACTCCTGCAGCACGATCCCGATCCGCTCGCGCCAGCTGGGAGGCGCCCCCCACGGGTCCGCGCCCAGCACGCTCACCTCGCCAGCGGTTGCGCGGCGAAATCCCTCAAGGATCTCGACGGTTGTGGTCTTGCCCGCGCCATTCGGGCCAAGGAAGGCGAAGATCTCACCGCGGCGAACCTCCAGATCGATGCCGCGAATGGCCTCATGCTCGCCGTAGCGCTTGCGCAACCCGCGCACGGCAATCACCGGCTTCCCGCCACCGCTGTCCCCGGGGCCGGCGACCCGGGCGCTCGGCCCCTGCGCAACCATGGCATGCAAGGTACGGGCAACCGCTTCGGCCGTCATCGGCGGCAGGGAGGAAGAGACTCATCCACCCTCGGCTGGAGGGCGGACGAGCACACTCAGTCGCATGGCCGATGAGGCACCCACCCCGGCGCCGATGACGGGGCGCCGCCAGCGCCCTATCGTTCACGCGTCGTAGCGATGCTCGCGATTCGACGCTGGCTCTGCAAACGGGGCACGGCCGAGGCCGGCTTCGATGACGTCCCGCTCGAGGTGCTGATCCTGCGCTTCGCGGGCCTGGTCTACCTCGGCTTCTTCGCGTTGATCACGTTCACAACCCGCCCGGCGCCGGCGCTCCACGGCCGCGGCGCGGCGGTCCTCGCCGCGCTCATCGTGTTCGTGGCCGGCGCCCTCGCCGCCCAGCCGCGGCTTGAGCGCGCCGGCGATCGCTGGCGGGTAGGGGCGCTGCTTGCAATCACCGCGGCCTCGGCGGTGCTGGCGGTCGTGCAGCCGAAGGGCATCTGGCCAGCCGGCCCTTACTTCGTTGGGATCATGGCGGCGCTGCGGCTCGAGCGCCGGACCGCCTTCGCACTGCTTGCGTTCAACGTCACCTTGCTGCTCGCGATCGGCAGCGCCGAGGGCGATCCCGGCGGTGCGCTGTCGACTGCGATCGGGGCGGTGCCGTGGTTTCTGATCATGCGCGTGACGCGCCGAATGCGCGAGCAGCGCGATCAGCTTGCCGCTTCGCGCGCAGCCGAGGCGCGGGCGGCAGCGGCCGCGGAGCGTGGCCGGATCGCGCGCGAGATGCACGATGTGCTCGCCCACTCGCTCTCGGCGCTCGCCCTGCAGCTCGAGAGTGCGCGCTTGCTGGCCCGCGACCGCGGCGCCGACGTCGAGGTGTGCCGCGCGCTCGATCGCGCTCACCATCTCGCCGCAAGCGGGCTGCAGGAGGCCCGTCGAGCGATCGCGGCGGCGCGCGGCGAGCAGCTGCCCGGGCCCGAGCGCCTGAAGCTGCTGGCCGAAGCCTTCGCCGAGCAGAGCGGCGTGCCCGTTGACTTCGCGACGAGCGGCGAGCCGCATGAGCTGGCCAGTGACGTGCGGCTTGCGATCTACCGAACTGCGCAGGAGGCGCTCACCAACGTCCGTCGCCATGCCGCCGCGGAGCGCGTCAAGCTGCGACTCGAGTACAAGCCGAAGGAGACCGTGCTCGTGGTGGAGGATCATGCTCGGGCAAGCGCGCCGCCGGTCCCAGTCGCCGTCGGCGGCGCTGCCTGCGGTCTAGCCGACGGCGCCGGTTACGGTCTAACTGGGATGCGCGAGCGCGCCGAGCTGCTCGGCGGCTCGCTGTCGGCTGCACCAACCGACAATGGCTTTCGCGTCGAGCTGCGGCTCCCGGCATGAGCGCGTTCGGATCGCTGCAGCCTGACGATGGCGGCGCCGGAGAGCGGAGCCCGCGCGGTAGCGCGGTGCGGGTGCTGCTCGCCGACGACCAGCGGCTCGTGCGCGAGAGCCTCGGCACGCTCCTCGGGCTGCTCGAGGGGATCGAGCTGGTGGCGAGCGCGGCAAACGGTCAGGAGGCGCTTGCGCTTGCCGAGCGCCATCGCCCCGAGGTCGTGCTGATGGATCTGCGCATGCCGCACCTGGATGGCATCGCGGCTACCCGCGCGCTGCGTGAGCGCCTGCCGGAGGTGAAGGTGATCGCGCTCACCACCTACGCCGATGATGAGAGCGTGCTTGGCGCCCTGCGCGCGGGAGCGCGGGGCTATCTCACCAAGGACGCCGGCGCGCAGGACATCCGCGCCGCGATTCTGGCGGTCGCCGCCGGAGAGGCGGCGCTCGACCCCGCCGTCCAACACCACGTCGTCGCGGCGCTCGCGGGCGGAGAGGCAGGTAGCGGTCGCGAGGCCGCCGCGCGCGCGCTCCCCGATGAGCTCACGCCCCGCGAGGCGGAGGTGCTGGCGCTGATCGCCGAGGGGCTCACCAACGCCGAGATCGCGGAGCGTTTGTTTGTCAGCCCGACGACGGTCAAGTCGCACATCAACCACCTGTTCGCCAAGGCGGGGCTGCGCGACCGCGCGCAGGCGATCAACTACGCGTATCGCACCGGAATTGCCACCCCGCCCCGGTGAGGCGGCCTCCGATCCGAACCGGCGGGAGCTCCATGCGTCAGGCGCTGCCCGGATACTGGCCGAGCGTCACCTTGACGGTCCTGCGAGCGCCGCTTGGCGTGAGCAGGTCCACGCTCACGCTCTGCCCGGGGTGAAGCGCCGCCAGCACCTCGGCGACCCCCTCGGGTCCCGCAACCTGCTGCCCGGCGATCGCGGTGATCACCTCTCCCGGGCGGATCCCGGCCCTCGCGGCAGGGCTGCCGCTCTGCACGGCAACGACGATCGCCCCGCGCGTGAGGCCCGCCGCGAGCTCAACGCCGAGGTAGGCGCGGTGGGAGCGCACAACGTGGCCGTACTTGGCGATCTGGCCGGCGATGCTGGTGACGGTGGAGCTTGAGATCGCAAAGCCGATCCCAGGCGCGGCACCGCCGATCTGCGGATCTGTCGCGGCGAGCGTGGGGATCCCGACGACCTGTCCTTGCAAGTTGACAAGCGCTCCGCCGCTGTTGCCTGGGTTGATTGGGGCGCTCGTCTGGATCACGTCAGGCAGCACGACACCGTTGGGCTCGGAAACCGTGCGGCCGAGCGCGCTGATGATCCCCATGGTGACGGAGCTGCGCAGCCCGAGCGGGTTGCCGAGCGCGAGCACGATGTCGCCGACATGCAGGTTCCGCGAGCTCGCGAACGTAGCGACCGGCAGCGACGCGCCGCGCACGCGGACGACAGCAAGATCGTCCTCGGCAAACGTGCCGACCAGGGTGGCCGAGAAGCTGCGCCCGCGCGAGTCGGTAACCCGGTAGGGACCGCCGCCGGCGACGACGTGCGCGTTGGTGACGATGTCGCCCTGCTTGTCGAACACGACCCCCGAGCCAAGCCCATGCGGGTTTGAGATCTGCACTACCTCGGCTGCATCGCGGTTGATCACCGCGATGAACTGCTGCTGCAGCGCGGCGGCGCTGCCGTCGGCGCTCGCTGGCGCGACGGTCGCGGTGCGGGGCGCCGCGCCGCTCGGATGCGCGCGATGGTGCGAAGAGCCGCCGCAAGCGGCGAGTGCAAGCGTCGCGGCAACCGCCGCACAACCGGTCGCAAGCGCTTTGCCGATCACGCGGCGCACCGCCGCCGCCGTCGTCTGCTCACGGTCGGTAGGTACCCGGAGAGGGGTCGGGCAAAAACGGACGGTCAGCTCGCCACCGGGGCTGCTTGGTGCAAGCTCAGCACCGGGGAGCGCCTCGCCCCAGCCCGGTCAGCTGACCGTCACCGCCGCGGAGGGGAGCTCCTCGCCAGCCGCGTGGGCCTGCCCCGCGGCGATCGCGGCCTGCGCCGCCGCAACACGCGCGATCGGCACTCGGTAGGGCGAGCATGAGACGTAGTCAAGCCCGACCTCATGGAAGAAGGCAATCGAGTCGGGGTCACCACCATGCTCCCCGCAGACCCCCAGCTCAAGCTCCCCGTTCGCCCCGCGCCCTGCCTCAACCGCGATTTGTACAAGCGCACCGACCCCGGGGGTGTCGAGCGTCTCAAACGGGCTGCGGTCGATGATCCCCCGGCTGATGTACGCGGGCAGGAACTTGGCCTCGACGTCGTCGCGGGAGAACCCAAGCCCAGTCTGGGTGAGATCGTTGGTGCCGAACGAGAAGAAATCGGCGTGGCGGGCGATGCGATCGGCCACCAGGCAGGCGCGCGGCAACTCGATCATCGTGCCGATCTTGAAGTCCTCGCCGGCGCGCAGGCCGTGGCGCTCTGCAACCGCAACGATCAGCTCGCGGGCCGCTCGCAGCTCCTGCTCGTAGTTGACGAGCGGGACCATCACCTCGAGGTGCGGGCGCTCGGAGCTCGCCTTGACCGCGCGGAAGATCGCCTCAGCCTGCATCTCATAGATCTCCGGGTAGAGCAGGCCGAGGCGGCAGCCGCGCGTGCCGAGCATCGGGTTCTCCTCGGAGAGCTCCTGCACGCGGGCGAGCAGGCGCTCAAGCTCCTCAAGCTCGCTGGCCTGCTCGATCCGCGCGCGTTCGACCTGCGCGGTCAGATCGGCCAGGTTGGGCATGAACTCGTGCAGGGGCGGATCGAGCAGACGGATCGTCACCGGCAGGCCGCGCATCTCCTCGAACAGCCCCTCGAAGTCGCGCTGCTGCAGCGGCAGCAGCTGATCGAGCGCCGCGCGCCGCTCTTCGGCGCTCTCGGCCATGATCATCGCCCGCATCTTCGGCTGGCGGTCGGCGGCCATGAACATGTGCTCGGTGCGGCACAGTCCGATGCCCTGCGCGCCGAGCGTGCGCGCGCGACGCGCATCGGCGGGCGTGTCGGCGTTGGCGCGCACCTCCAACCGCCGCAGCTCGTCAGCCCAGCGCAGCACCGTCTCGAACCGCTCGTCGATCCTGCCCTCGACGAGCGGAACGTCGTCGAGCGTCACGCGCCCGGTCGAGCCGTCGATCGCGATCCGCTCGCCCTCGCCGATCACACGACCGTCGACGCTCACGGTCTTCGCTTGCAGATCGATCTGCAGCGCCTCGGCGCCGACGACCGCGGGACGGCCCATGCCACGCGCGATCAGCGCCGCATGGGAAGCCTTGCCGCCCTCCGAGGTGAGGATCCCCCTGGCGGCGTGGAAGCCGGCGACATCGTCAGCCTCGGTGAAGGGGCGCACGAGGATCACATCGCGGCCACGCTCGGCCGCGGCGACCGCATCCGCCGCGGTGAAGACGATCTCGCCCTTCGCGGCGCCCGGCGAGGCTGCCACCCCGGTCGCCAGCACCTCGAACTCGAAGTTGGGGTCGAAGGTCGGGTGCAGCAGCTGGTCGAGCGCCACGGCGTCGATCGTCTGCAGCGCGCGCTCACGGCTGAGCAGCCCCTCCTGCACCGCGTCGACGGCAAAGCGCACGGCGGCCTGGGCGGGCCGCTTGGCGTTGCGCGTCTGCAGCATGTAAAGACGGCCTTCCTCAACGGTGAACTCGACGTCCTGCATGTCCTGGTAGTGGCGCTCGAGCGTGCGCAGGATGTCAAGCAACTGCGCATGAATCTCGGGCATCCGCTCCCGCAGCTTCCCGAGGTCGAGCGGCGTGCGCACGCCGGAGACGACATCCTCACCCTGCGCGTTGGGCAGGAAGTCGCCGGACGGCTCGGGCGCGCCCGTCAGCTCGTCGCGTGAGAAGGCGACGCCCGAGCCCGAGGTCTCGCCCTTGTTGCCGAACACCATCTGCTGGACGTTCACCGCCGTGCCCCAGTCGTCGGGGATCCCGTGCAGGCGACGGTAGGAGACAGCCCGTTCGTTCATCCACGAATCGAACACCGCGCGGATCGCGAGGCGCAGCTGCTCGCGCGGATCCTGCGGAAACTCCTCGCCGGTGTGCTCGCGGTAGATGTCCTTGAAGCGCTCTGTCAACTCCTTCAACGCCGCCGCGTCGAGCTCGGTGTCCAGGCGCACGCCGCGGATCCGCTTGGCCTCGGCGATCGCCCGCTCGAAGCGCTCCCCGGGAATTCCGCGCACGACGTTGCCGAACATCTGCACGAAGCGCCGGTAGGAGTCCCAGGCGAACCGCTCGTTGCCGGTCGCCTTCGCAAGCCCCTCGACTGAGGCGTCGTTGAGGCCGAGGTTGAGCACCGTGTCCATCATCCCCGGCATCGAGGCGCGCGCCCCCGAGCGGACGGAGACGAGCAGCGGGTCGGAGGGGTCGCCGAGGCGCCTGCCCACCTTCTGCTCGAGCCGCGCGAGCGCCTGATCGACCTGCTCAGCCATCCCCGGGGGCTCGCGCCGCCCGGCGCGCATGTACTCCACGCACGCCTCCGTCGTGATCGTGAAACCCGCCGGCACGCGCTCCACTCCCAGCACGCGCGTCATCTCGGCGACGTTGGCGCCCTTGCCGCCGAGCAGCTCCCGCATCTCCCTGGAGCCATCCTCGAAGTCGTAGACGAACCTATGCACTGCTATCTCCCTTGCTCAGCGTTGCTCAGCGGGTACTCACGCACCCTTTAGGTTGCCCGGCCAGCGCGCTCCGCAAGCCCCCGGGATCTTTTCATCCTTTTCATGCCGCGTTTTCATGTCGCGCCTGCGCTGGCGGCTGCGCGCTTGCGCGCGCGCCCCTCAGCCCCTTGGCTCGAGCACCTGATCGAACAGCTCGACATCGGCGGGCAGAAGCGCCCTGAGCTCGTCGGTGAAGCGGCCGTCGATCAGCACAAAGGCCACGCGCGCCGCCTCCTCGCCCGGCACCAGCCAGGCGTGATTGGTGCCGCGCTGGACGACGACATCGCCGGGGCGAAGCTCGGTTTCACTGCCATCATCGAGTTGCAGCGTCAGCCGGCCGGCGATCACGATCGCGTAATCGAGCGTCTCGGTGCGGTGCATCGGCGTTCGCGAGCCGGGCGCGCAATCGATGATGCGCAGGTTCGTGCCGCTTGGGCCGGGGGGCACGACGAGCGGCCGCTCGGTCGGCTCGCCTGACTCGGCTGGCGCAAGCGCCACCGGCATCTCCTCGCTGGTCCACATCTCATGGAAGGTGGAATCGCCAACCACGCTGATCTTCGGCGCGGGCGCGTCGGACAGGACCACCGAGCGGCCAGCTGAGTTGTGGCCGGTGACGATGCGCCGCGGGACGTTGAAGCCGTAAGCCATCGCAAAGCTCCCTTCGCGTCGGGCTCTGCCGCGCCCGGGGCGCGAGCCGAGCCGGGTTTCGCTGGCGCTGGATTCTGGCAAGCAGCCACCGCTGCAAGAGCCGTCGCCAAGCCCCGCCACCGCTGCAGCGGTGCTGCGCCCGGCGAGAGCGAAGCCGCGCGGGCGCTGCAGCGGTGCTCCGCCGGCGCTGATGCCTCCCACCCGGGTGGAGACCGTGCTACAGCACGGCGCCGACCGCGGATGCGCTGACGCCTCCACCCGCGTGGAGACCCCCTGCTACAGCACGGCGCCGACCGCGGGTGCGCTGACGCCTCCCACCCGCGTGGAGAACCCGCCAGGTCGCGGGGTATCGTCGCCTTGCCGATGAGCGTGTTCACGGAGGCCGAGCTTGACTACCTGAGCGGAGGGCGCCGCCTGGGCCGGCTTGCCACCGTCGGCGCCGATGGGACGCCGCACGTGGTCCCGGTTGGCTGGATCTACAACGCGGCGCGCGACACGATCGACATCGGCGGCTACGAGCTCGAGCGCTCGAAGAAGTTCCGTGACATCGCCCGCAGCGGCCGTGCCGCAATCGTGATCGACGACCTCGAGAGCGTCGACCCGTGGCGCCCGCGCGGGATCGAGGTGCGCGGTCGCGCGGAGGCGATTGCCCTGCCGACGCCGCTGATCCGCATCCACCCAGAGCGGATCGTGAGCTGGGGGCTTGGACCGGGGCGAAGCGCGCGGACGGTTCCTACCAGCGGCTCGGGCTAGGAGGCCCCTGCGTCCAGGCGACCGCCCGCTGCCCCCAGTGTCCGGGCGACCTCCCGCTGCCCCCAGCGTCCAGACGACCGCCCGCTGCCCCCAGTGTCCGGGCGACTGGCCGTGCCCGCCCCGCTGTCGTATCCGGGCGAAGGCCCGGCCTGCCCCCAGGTCCGGGCGACTGGCCGTGCCCGCCCCGCTGTCGTATCCGGGCGAAGGCCCGTGCCTGCCCCGCCGGGTTTCCGGGCGCTCAATCCGGAAGCTCGACCAGCTCGCGCGATATTGAAGAGAGGAGCTCGGGACCCGCGGACCGCACCACGACGTCGTCCTCCACGCGCAGTCCCCCCGTGCCGGGAAGGTAGATCCCCGGCTCGATCGTGAAGATCATCCCCGGCTCGAGCGCCGTTTCGGTCCGCGGCACAAGGAATGGCGGCTCGTGCAACGCGAGCCCGATCGCGTGCCCGGCCCCGTGGAGGCAGCTGCCAAGGGCGGGGCGCGCCTCAACCAGCTGCCGCTGAGCGGCATCAACTTCGCGCGCCGCCACGCCGACGCGACAGGCGGCTATCGCCGCCGACTGCGCATCGCGCAGGAGCTCCCACGCCTCTCGCGCCCAAGCCGACGGAGGCCCGACGGTTGCACAGCGCGTCAGATCGCCCCAGTAGCCGTCAAGACAGGCGGACAGATCGGCGCAGACGACCTCGCCCCGCCGGAGCTCCCGCGCGCCCGGCTCGCCGTGCGGGTTGGCCGAGCTCTCGCCGAACAGGATCAATGGATGTGCGGCGGCCGCGCCCTGTTCCCGCAGCCAGCTCTCCACCCCCGTATTGATCTGACGCTCGATCACCCCCGGACGGAGGCGCTCAAACGCCCATTCGAGCGCGCGCTCGACGAGCTCGCATGCGCTTCTGACGCGCGCAATCTCCTCCTCGTCCTTGCGCTGGCGCAGGGTCGAAATCAGCACGCCGGCCGCGATCGGCTCGATTCCCCGGGCGCGCAAGGCCTCCGCGCGAGCCAGCACCAGGTGATCCTCCTCGACGCCGACGCGACGCGCGTCGCCGAGCACCTCCGCAAGCTCGGGAAGCCCATCCGACGAGGGCTCATACGCTGCGCGTTTGAGCGCATCCGGCACGCGCTCGACCCGGCCTCGTTCCAAACTGGGCACGACGATCGCCGCCTCGCCGTCTGCGCGCACCACCACGGCGAACAGCCGCTCGAGCTGCAGGGGTCGGAAGCCGCTCAGGTACGCGATCGATTCATCGCTCGTGGCCAGAAACGCGTCGAGCCCGGTCGCCGAGATCGCCTCCTGGAGGCGACCCAGGCGCCCAGCGAGCTTGGACGAGGAGGCTGGGCGCGATCTCATTGCGCCAAGCCGCCATGGCTACGCTCGCACGTGCCGGCGCCTCGAGAGCGCCTCATGTCCTCGGCTGCGCCGGGGTCTCCCATGCCACGAGCAGCCTAGCCGAGCGCCGCGTCCCTCGGCATGGCTCGCCTGTTCATCCGCTCGGAGGGCCTGTTGGATCCATCTCCCCATCCTCCGCCAAGCGCCACGTCCGCCCGAGCCTCGCAAGAGACGTGACTGACTTTAAGGACCATAGAAGTCCTCAAAGTCAGTCACGTCCAAAGCAGATGGGGCGCGACGCAGATGGGGCGCGACACGCAGATGGGACGCCACCCGCCGGCTGGGTGCGACCCGCCGGCTGGGTGCGACCCGCCGGCGCGGCGCGAGGCGCCACGGCGGCCTTAGCGCGCCAAAAGCGGATCGTCCGAGCGACCCACTAGCTCGGGTGGCCAATCGCGCGGGTAGCGGCCCATGCTACGAGAGCCGCCGCCCGGGATGTGGAGCTCGACCGCGATCGTCTGCGAATCCGCCCAGATCAGGTTATACGCCGGCTCTGTAAACGCGCGGGTGCGCCGGGTTGCAACCGTCCCCGACTGAACCAGCAGGATCCCCGCAACCGGCCATACATAGGGGACATGGCGATGTCCCGAGAGCACGAGGTCAACGCCCGCCTGGCGCAACAGGGCAAGAACATCCCCGGCGTCGTGGACCTGGTTGCGCTCGCGCCCGGTCCCGGGGATCGGCATCAGGTGGTGATGGCAGACGAACACGCGCAGGTCCGCATCCGCCGCGAAGCCGCGCTGGATCCACCGGTAGTGCTCGCGCCCCACCTCGCCCTCGTCGACATCCGGCTTGGAGGAATCCACCGCCACCAGCGCCAGTCGAGTGCCGTCCGCTGCCTCCATGCGCAACGTTGAGTCGCGCTCCCCAAACGTCCGCTCGAACTGCAGGTAGCCGACGTGGCGCGAGTCGTGGTTGCCTGGGACCGCGATTACCCTCGCCGCTCGAAGCTCTCGCAGCTTGTCGCGGGCGGCGGCGTACTGATCGGGGTATCCCTCATCGGTGATGTCGCCCGCGATCACGACGAGGTCCGGGCCCGCGTCGTTGATCTCGGCGATCGCCTGCGAGAGGAGCGCTTCCTCGTGGCGAGCGCCGCCGATGTGCAGGTCTGAAAGCTGGGCGATCAGCATCGCGGTAAGCGATTGTGCCCGATCGCAGCCGATCCTGGAATCCCGGTTGATAAATCTTCACACCTTTATTCGCGGCCAGCACCATGCTCCTCGCCGGAAGGCGCCTCTCACGTCAAGATGTTGGCCCCGCAGTCGACGCGCTCTCCGGGGGCATCATGCTTCGCGTATCACGGAAGCGCCTACCAGACGACCGCCGCGTTTCATCCCGCACAGCATGAAATGTAGACTTTGGCCACGGGTCAATCCGTTACCGGGTCGATGCACAGTGACATGGATACCTTGACAGGAGGCCGCTGAATGCAGCGCACAATGCTCAAATCAAAGATCCACCGAGCGACGGTCACCGACTGCGACTTGCACTACGTGGGGTCGTTGACTGTGGATCCGGAGCTGCTCGCCGCGGCGGACATCCGCGAGTTCGAGCAGGTCGCCGTGCACAACGTTGACAACGGCGCCCGTTTTGAGACTTACACAATCGCGGGAGAGCCCGGTTCCGGAGAGATGAAGGTGAACGGCGCCGCCGCGCGACTGGCACATCGGGGCGATACCATCATCGTGCTGTCATATGGCGCCTACGATCCGGAGGAGCTCGAGCACTACCGTCCGCGCGTCGTCCATGTCGACGCCGACAACAAGATCGTGACGGTGGATCACAGCGTGGCCACCCTGGTCGGAGACCAGGCCAACGGCTGACGCCCCGGCCGGCGTCTGCGGGGCCGCACGGCCAGTCGGCGCGCAGTTAGGCGGGCGCTCGCCCGCACATCCACGCATCAGTAGGGATCGGGGGAGAGGCGGCGGCCCGGTCTCTGTCCAGGCCCGCTAATCCCCCTGTCGGCTAATCCCCCTGATTACCGGAGTCGCCTCCCGGCTGATCCACCTGATCGCCCTGGTCATCGCCCTGCTGATCCATCTGATCGCCCTGGTCATCGGCGTTTTGATCACCCCTGTCATCAGCCCCCTGGTCGCCCTGGTCATCGGCCTGCTGATCGCCCTGAGCGCCGGGGTCTTGGCCCTGCTCATCCTGGACGTCACCCGCGCTCTGGGCGTTCTGATCGTCGGCTGAGCCAAGCAGCGTCGCGGTGTCGGTGCCGGTCGGCTCGACAAGCAACTCCACCTCCTCGCCGACCCGGAAATCGGCGATGTCGAAGGTGTTGGGGACGCTCACGGTGATCGCTGCGCCCGACTGGCGATCATCATCGGCGGAGACGGCGATCGTCGATGAGCCGGGATCGACGGCCAGAACGACGCCCTCGAGGTCGACCGTCCAAGTCCCCGATGGCGCCGACTCGGCCTGGTAGCTGTCGGCGGTGATCTCCCCGTTGTCATCAAGGATCCCGGTCGCGCTCACCTCGCTGCCCACGACCGGCGGCGACTCTGCGTCGCGCGCCGCAGAGCGGCGCATCCGCACAAGCATCGACACGCCGGGGGCCGAGAGGACGAACTCACGCCCGCGCGCGTTCACAAAGCTGACGTGGCCGCTGATTCGCACATGGCTCGCTCGTCCAAGCCGCCGCTCGCGGCCCAGGAGCCGGCAAGTGCCATCGTGGAGCCTGACCGCCCGCAACGCGAGTCGCTCGCCAAGCTGCGGTGATCTCGGCGCGTGCACGGCAACCAGCCGACCACCGCGAGCAGCCACCACGAATGAGTGCGCGCGGAAGACGTGATGCACGACGGTACCCCGAACGACGATCATGCGCGCGTGGCGGCTGGGAGCAGCATCCGCCTGAGCGGCGCCAGCCAGCAGGCAAATGCTCGCGCCCGCACCGAGCGCGCCCCTCATGATTGCTGCTCTCATCTGGACTCCTTTGTCGTGTCTCTCAACGAGCTTGCCTTTTGCGGCTTGGGGCAGCCGGCAAGGTCGTGGGGGCGTGCACCCCATCTCTTTGACGCTTCGGGCTCACCGTCGCGATCGCTTGAGGGCGAAGCCCGCAGGTCGATCATCCGTTGATCCGAACCACGCTCGATCGACTGGCCGACTTGGAGGCGCCCTCGGCCTCGGGGCTTGCCATGCAAGCAAGATCTGAAGGCTCGGCGCCAGCCGATCCACGGGCCGAATGCGGGTCGGAGAGCAGCCTCCCCGCATAGGCGTTACGCTGAGCTTGTGCGCATCGTCGACCTCTCCGCGCCGCTCGAGCCACTGCCGGAGGGGCCTGAGTTCGTCCGGATCGAGATTGACTATCAGGACCACGCAGCTGGCGCGGCGACGATCGAGCGGATGTTTGGAGTGGGGCGCGAGCTCCTGCGTGACGGGGAGGGCTGGGCCGGAGAGACGATCAGGCACCTCTCCACGCATGCGACAACGCACGTCGATGCGCCGTGGCACTACAACTCTCAAATCGAGGGCGAGCGGGCGCCGACGATCGACCAGCTCCCGCTCGAGTGGTTCTACGGACCGGGCGTGGTGCTCGACTTCTCCGAGCGCGGCGAAGGGGAGGCGGTCGGCCCGGACGTGCTGCAAGCGGCGCTCGCCGCCGCGGGGCATCGGCTTGCGCCGGGGGACATCGTGCTCGTGCGCACCGGCCGCGACGCCTTCTACGGTCAGCCTGACTATCCCGCGCGGGGCGTCGGGGTGAGCGCCGAGGGCACGCGCTTTCTATACGAGCAGGGCGTGCGGGTGATGGGGATCGACTCCTGGGGCTGGGATCGGCCGCTGCACCTGGAGGCCGCCGATGCGCTGGCGGCGCGCCAGCCCGGGATCTTCTGGGCTGCGCATCAGGTGGGCCTGCGCTACTGCCAGATCGAGCGGCTTGTCAACCTCGGGGCGCTCCCCGCCACGGGCTTCACCGTGGCGTGCTTTCCGCTCAAGCTGATCGGCGGAAGCGCCGCGCCTGCGCGGGTTGTTGCGATCCTGCCCGATTGACGGAGCGTGGCCAATCGTGGCTGATCCCCGCAGTGAGCGCGTCGCATGATCCAGCGGGGTGACGGGATGCGGCTGATCGCGCTTGAGGAGCACTACCGGGCGCCGATGATCGCCGCCGCCACACAAAGCGGCTTTCCGGCCCCGTCTGCGGACAGTCCGCTGGGCCGGGCGCTTGCAAAGCTCGACGACCTCGATCGCCAGCGCCTTGCCGACATGGATGAAGCTGGCATCGAGCTGCAGGTGATCTCGCACTCCGTTCCGGCGACCGAGCAGCTGCCGGCGGAGCAGGCCGTACCGCTCGCACGAGCGGCAAACGATTACCTGGCGGCGGCAGTGGCCGCCCATCCCGAGCGCTTTGCCGCGTTCGCGACGCTCCCGACCGCCGCACCCGACCAGGCTGCGGACGAGCTCGAGCGTGCTGTCACAAAGCTCGGCTTCAGAGGCGCGCTGATCAACGGGCACACACAGGGGCGCTTCCTCGACGAGCGCGACTTCTGGCCGATCTTCGCGCGCGCGCAGCAGCTGGACGTGCCGATCTACCTGCACCCGAGCGAGCCACCGCCCGAGGTCCGCTCCGCCTACTACTCGGGCCTGCCGCCCGCCGCGGCGCAGACGCTCGCAACCTCAGCGTGGGGATGGCACGTGGACACGGGCATGCACGCGCTTCGACTCATCCTCGGTGGGGTGTTCGATCAGTTCCCCGACCTGCAGCTGATCCTTGGCCACATGGGCGAAGCGCTGCCGTTCATGCTCGCTCGCTCATCTCGCCAGCTCGCGCACCAAGCCGGGCTGTCAAAGCCGCTCGAACGCTACCTCGCCGAGCACTTCTACTTCACCACCAGCGGCTTCTTCACCTATCCGCCGCTGCTGTGCCTGCTTTTGACCGTGGGCGCCGACAGGGTGATGTTCTCGGTCGACTATCCGTACAGCAGCAACGAGGAGGGTCGCGCGTTCCTGGAGGCGGCACCGATCAGCGCCGCCGACCGCAAGAAGCTCGCGCACCTCAACGCCGAACGTCTGCTGCGCCTGTAGCAGCCTGGGGAGCCGACCGGGCTTGCCTTGCGACTGGCGCTAGCGCCGAGGCCTCGGGGTGCGGATGCGCGCCGACTTCGCGCCCGTCGCCCGCGTCGAGGATGCGCGGGGGTGCGCCGGCCGCGCGCCCTTTGCCCGCATCGAGGATGCGTATCCCGCGAGCGCGTCCTCCGCCCCCGGCGCCACAATCGCAATCGTCGTTCGCAGGCGCGCGAGGTCGTGGCCGGGGTCAAGCGCGGCGAAGACCAGGGCAACGGTGTGCGCGTAGTGCGCGATCAGCTCGCGGGCAGCAAGATCGCCGTCCCCGGCCCGCGCAGCGTCGACAAGCGCGCGGTGCTCGGCGCGGCGCTGCTCGTAGACCTCAGGCGTGTTGGCGCCGAACGCCAACCGGTAGCGCTCGGCGTGATCGAACAGCCGGCCGATCATCTCGCATACGCGCGGGCCGGATGCCGCGACGAGCGCCAGGTGGAAGGCGCGATGCGGGCGGCGAAAGCCAGGGTAATCGCGTGCGGCGGCGAAGTGGTCAAGCTGCGCGAGCAGGCCCTCGAGCTCGGCGATGTCAACCGAGCGCAGACGCGGGACGGTGATCCTCACCGCGACCGCTTCGAGCGCGATCCGCATCACGTACAGCTCCTCGGCGTCGGCGCTTGAGAGCTCCGCGATCCGCACGCGTCGGTTCGGCTCAGAAACGATGAGGCCCTCGCGCTGCAGCATCCGCAGCGCCTCGCGCAGGGGCGTGCGCCCCATCCCGAGGTCGCTCGCCAGCTTCGCCTGGGAGGTCGCGTGTCCGGGTGGCAGCTCGCCGCGCAGGATCGCGTCGCGGAGGCGATCGTGAACCTGCACCAGGTGCTGGCCATCTCGCGATCGCGTGCCCGCCGCCTCGACGCTCATCGCCATCATGGATAGCACTTATCCCGGCTCACACCCGATCGCGCAGGCGCGCCTCGCGCCCGTAGACGACCACGACGAGGAGGATCGCGACGCCGAACAGGATCTGCTGATCGCCGGTGCCGTAGCCGTGACCGATCAGCAGGGTGCTGAGGACGGTGATGATGAGAGCGCCAACCACGGTGCGCCAGTAGTCGCCTCGCGCGCCGACGATCGAGGTCCCACCAACGATCACCGCGGCAAGGCTCGTGAACAGATACTGGTCGCCGGCGCTCGCGTCAGCCGAGCCGGTGAAGCCGGCAAGAAGGACACCCACGACCGCTGCGCAGAGCGCGCTGAACGCAAATGCGCCCGTTCGAATGCGCAGCGTCCTAACAAGCGCCAGCTCCGCCGCAACGGGGTTCGATCCGGTCTGGTAGATGTGCCGGCCGAGGCGCGTGCGGGCAAGCGTCAGGCTGGTGAGAATCGCAACGATCGCCCACATCACGACCACCGGCGGGATGCCAAGGCCAAGCGTCTGACCGGTCGCAGAGGAGAAGCGCTCGAGGAAGGCCGGAACAGCGCCAACCGTGAAGTTTGAGACCTCGACCTGCGCGATGCCGACGAGCACGAACCCCATCGCAATCGTGACCACGATCGGCTGCAGGCCAAAGCGAGCGCACAGGTAGCCGTTGACGGCCCCGAGAGCGAGCGCAATCGCCAGCACCACCGCCAGCGCCGGCACAAACGCCCAGCCCTTCCCGCTGAGCACCGCAAACAGCACGTCGCCGAAGCTGATGAAGCCGGCAATCGACAGATCCAGGCCGCCGAGCAGGACCACGATCGTCTGACCGGTGGCCGCGAGGCCGAGCAGTGCGGCCAGCACCAGCATCGCTTTGAGGCTGGCAAGCGAGGTGAAGCCCTCAAGCGTCGCCGCTCCAACGCCGTAGAGGCCAGCGAGCGCAATGATCTGCGCAAGCGGCGCGGAGCGCTGAAGTGCGACCACCCTCGCCCGGGCGCGCACTCGTCCTGCGCTCGGGGACGTGAGATCTTGACCCTCCCGCGCAATGCTCATCATGGCCCCCTTGCGACCGAGCGCATGAGCGCGCCGCCGAGCGTGGCGGCGCAGATCAGCACCCCGCCGTAGACGACCGAGAGCCATGTGGGGTCGACGTTGAGCGCGTCCAGCAGGTTCTGGATCAAAAAGAGGCTCACGGCACCGAACAGCGCTCCGAGCATCCCGCCCTCCCCACCCCCGAGCGGGGTCCCGCCGAGCACCACCGCAGCGAGCGCGATCAGGGTGTACTGCAATCCGAGACTCGAGTCGCCCGAATGGACCACGCCGGTCAAGGCAAGCCCGCCGAGCGCAGCGATCAGACCGCCGAGGGCGTAGGCCAGGATCCGCGTGAGGGCGACGTTGACGCCGGCAGTGAATGCGGTCACGTCACTGTCGCCGACGCAGTAGAGCGTGCGGCAGAATGGCGTGCGGCGCAAGAGCGCCCACAGGAGCAGGGGCGCTGCGAGGATGAACAGGGCGGCCGGGACGCCGCCGAGGGTGGCGGTCAGGTGGCTGGTCCAGTTGGCGGCGGCCGCCCGCGGTGTAGGCGCCAGGTCGTAGGCCGCACCGAGCAGGACGAACAGCGAACATAGCGTGGCGATCACCGGAGGGAAGCGCAGCACCGCTACGAGCCCGCCGTTGATCGCTCCGACCGCGGCGCCGAGCGCGAGCGTCAGCGGGACGGACAACCAGATGCTGCCGAGCCCGTTCGGCAGCAGGATCGCGACCATGATGATGTTCGCCAGGCTCAGCAGCGGACCGAGCGAGAGGTCGACCCCGCCGCTGACGATCGCCGGCGTGCTCGCCATCGCGATCAGCGCCAGCGGCGCAAGCGTGCCGAGCGTGGAGGGAACACCCGAGCTGATGAACGTCGGATCGACGATCGTGTTGACGGCGAGCAGGGCGAGCGCGAGCGCCAGCGCAAACAAAAAGGTCTTGGAGCGCACCGATCTGCGGGCGCGGCGAAGAGGCATGGACTCGCCCTCACCCATCGCCATCCTCTGCGCCGCCGAAGAAAGCAGCGAGGATGCTCTCCCGGGAGAGTTCGTGGCGCTCGAGATCGCGGACCAGCTCGCCCTCCCGAAACACCAGCACGCGATCCATCAGCTCAACCAGCTCATCGAGCTCGGTCGAGAGCATCGCGACGGCCATGCCCTCTGCCGCCAGCGCTCTGAGCAATCGGTAGATGTCCCGCTTGGCGCCGAGGTCGACGCCGCGGGTGGGGTCGTTCAGCAGCAGCACGTCGGGCCGCGCAGCCAGCCAGCGAGCGATCAGCAGCTTCTGCTGGTTGCCGCCGCTCAACGTCGTGATCGGCGCAACGGGGCTTTCGAGCTTGATCGCCAGACGCTTGACGTAGGCGGCCAGCCGGATCTCGCTCCGCCGGTGGCGCAAGAGCCCCCGGCTCACATCTTCGCCAAGCGTCGGCGCCGCGAAGTTCTCACGTGCGGAGAGCGTCGGGAAGATCGACTCACTCCTCCGGTCCCGCGGCACGTAGGCGATGCCCTGACGCGCCGCGACGTCGGGGGAGCTGAGCACAGCCTGCGCCAAGCCCGACTCGCGCAACACCTCTCCGCCAGCGGCGACCTGCTCGCCGCGCAGCGCCCGCAGGAACAGCTCCTGCCCATGCCCTTCAAGGCCAGCCAGCCCGACCACCTCCCCGCGGCGGATCGCAACATCGATCGGCCGCGCCCCTTGCCGCAGCTGCAGCCGGCGGGTGCGCAACGCAACCTGGCCCCGTCCCCTCGCGCGAGCATCAACTTCGGCTCCGGCCGCCTGGGTCAGCCGCTCAGCCCCGGTCATCAGCCGTACAAGCTCACGAGGGGTGGCCTGCGCCCGGGCGAGCGTCGCAACCGACTCGCCCGAGCGGAGCACCGTGACCCTGTCGGCGAGCCGCTCGATCTCGTCCATCCGGTGCGAGATCAAGAGCACGCCGACGCCGCGCGCGCGCAACTCACCCACAACCTCGGACAATCGGTCGCGGCTGGCCACGTCGAGAGCCGACGTCGCCTCATCGAGGATCAGGATGCGCGGATTGCGCACGAGCGCGCGGGCTATCACCACGATCTGCTGGACGCTGAGCGGAAGCGTCCCGATCGGCGCATCTAGATCCGGGACATCGGCGAGAAGCGCAGCTAGCGCCTCGAAGGCGCGCGCCCGCCGGCGGGCGGCTGGCAATCCCCGGCCGAGCAGGCCCTCCGAGCCGATCCACACGTTGTCGAGCACCGAGCGCTTGCCGGCAACCAGCACTTCCTGAAAGACCGTCGCCACACCCGCGCGCGCTGCATCCCTCGGCGTCGTCCAGGGGCGGCGTTCGAAGCCACCAACGAGGATTTGTCCCCGGTCTGGCAACTGCACGCCGCTCAGGATCTTCACCAGCGTGCTCTTCCCGGAGCCGTTCTCGCCGATCAGCGCATGAACCTCTCCGCCCAGCAACTCGAGCGAACAGCGGCGCAACGCGACGGTGGCGCCGAACGTCTTCGCCACGTCGATTACGCGAAGGAGCGGAGCCGGGCCTGCCGCAGCCTCCGCTCCAGCCGCCCCCGTGGTCGCCGGACCGGAGCCGGCGGCCTCACTGGGCCCCGGCGCTCGGGTTGTTGAAAAACGCATCCCACTCCGCCGGCGTCACCAGCAGGTTGCGGTTGGGCGGCTCCGCGTATGCTGGGGAGATCGTGCTGGGCGTCCAGCCGGGCTTGACCCACTGCGCAAGGTTTGCGTTTGTGATCACGATTGCCGGAAGGAAGATGTTGTTCAGCTTCGGGCCGTCGCCGGCAAGCGTCCGCATCGCCAGGTTCCACACGAGATCCGACATCGTTTGCGCGCCCTCGCCGGTGGCCACCGCCCTGTAGGTCGAGCGGTGGGCGTACCAGTACGCGAGGAAGCCCGGGGTCGCCCCCTGGTCGCCGATCGGTGGCACGGGGCGGCCCAGCTGCTTGAATGCCTGCAGGATCCCCAGGGCCATACCGGCAGTCTGGAAGGCGGCACCGATCGGCTGGGGATTGGACGAGAGGTACTGCAGCGTTACGCCCTTGGCCACCGGCGGCGCAAACTCGCCGATCAGGTTGCCGACGGTCTGGATTCCCGTGCAGTTCTTGAAGACCGCCAGCGCGCCGCCGAACACAAGCTGGTCAACCTGGGTTTGCGGAATTCCATGCACCATCAGCACCCGGCCTTTGCCATGCATGTATGAGACCAGCTTCTGGGCTATCTGCGCCCCGGCCAACCAGGGGTCGGTGAAGAAGCCGATCCCGCCTGGCCCGGGCGAGGTGTCGGTGTATTCGATGTATGGGATCCCCGCCCTCTCGGCCTCCTCCACCACCGGGGCGGTCGCCTGCAGTGACAATGAGGCGCCGATGATGATGTCGACGTGATCGCGGATCAGCTCGTTGAGCTGTTGGATCTGCGTGGCGACGTTGTTGTTGGCGACTCGGACGATCACCTGGCTGATCTTGTGGTCGGCACGGCCCAGCTGCTCCATGCGGCTGACGAACTCGGCCCCGAACGGCGTGCTCGTGTTGGGGAACTCGATCCCCACCTTGTAGGGCGGTCCGTGCTTGGGCTTCCAGTGCGCCCACGGGCTCGGCTCGATTGTCACCGGAAGGCCGTTATAGGCAGCGCGAATCCGAGACGGCAGCCCTGCTAGCAGTCCGTGCGGGTCCGCCGGCATCCGCGTCGGGATCGTGCCACAGGCGCCGCTTGAAGCGCTCGTAGCGGTTGTCAGCTGGCTTGAGCTCGTGCTCCTTGCCTTATGGGAGCCACTGCTGCCGCACGCCGCCAGCAGCAGGGAGAGGCTGGCCGCGAGCGCAACTCTCGTCGATGGACGCATCTATCTTCCTCCTCCTTCCCTATGGGCTCAGCTCGAGATCGAGTGGGCCACCTCTACCACCCGACCGCAGCGGCGCTCCAAGTGACTGACTTCCCCGCGGCCAACTCAGCTCCTTGGCCAGATCCGCTCGGCGACGCGGCCAACCAGCTCGAGCTTGCGCCACTGTGTCTCCTGGCTGAGCGGCTCCATGCCGGGCACGGTGCCGAAGCCGCACTGGGAGGTGAGCGCGAGCTGCGCGACGTCGATATAGGAGGAGGCCTCCTCGATCTCCCGCATCACCCAGTCCTCGCTCTCAACCTCGGTCCGCTTGGTGGAGATGATGCCGAGCGCGATGACGGGACCCTTCGGGACATGACGCAGCACCGAGTAGTCTCCGTCGCGCTCCTTGTCGTCCCACTCGACAAGAAACGTGTCATAAGGCAGCGCGAACAGGCGCTCGGCCACCGGTTCGAGCGAGCCGCTTGACATCCAGAAGGCGCCGGCATTGCCTCGGCACAGGTGCAGGGCCGTGCGAACGTGGCCCGGGAGCCCGGCGATCACAGCCCGATCGACCCGGAGCAGCCGCTCAAGGTATGCCCGCTCATCCGTGATGCCGAACCGCCTCAAGTTCGCGCGGTGCGCATCGTTCACAAACAGCGGGTAGAACGGGTAGTCGAACTGTACGTACCGAGCGCCCGCAGCGATCGCCTCTTGCACGAGCTCGCGCTCAAGCTCGACGATGTGATCGGCCAGCTCGTCAGGGTCTCGGTATACCCGGTCCGTGACACCCGGGGTGAAGACCCCATACCAGCAGAACATCGATGCCGCCGGGATCGTCACCTTCGCCCAGTGGCCCTTGATCTCGCCGAGCGAGGCTAGGAAGCGCGCCTCGCGGGCAAGCGGGTTCGCGACCCTCCTGAGCCGCTCGGCGACGAGCGGACGGGCCGGAACATCGAGCGTCTGACCGCCGGGGCCGTAGAACGTGATCGTCTCGGCGCTGGGCCGGAATCCCTCGACCGCGGTATCGAAGGAGCTCGTGAAGAAGAGGCGTCGATACTCCCCATCGGTGATCACGTCGAGGCCGGCGGCAAGCTGCCTGTGAACCGCCTCCCGGATCAGCTCGTCCTCCAGCGCCTCCAGCTCCGAGTCAAGTGTCGCGCCCCGGGCCATGAGCACGTTCGCGTCGCGCTCGCCACCGCCAAGGCGTGCCGCAACTCGCCGGCTGGCCTCGAGCAGCTGCGGGGGTCGCACCAGGCTGCCGACGTGCTCGGCCCGGGGCGTCGGGCGCCCAGCCCGGTCCGCGGTTGCTGCGCTGCTCGGGTCCACGGTTGGGTTCGCCGCCGACGCGTACGCAGGGTCAGGCTCAAACACCACGCTCTTCCTTCCTCTCCACTGTCGGTGGCTGGACAATATCCCAAACGCTAAATAGGATGCAAGCGGTCCGTTGCATCAAACAGTTCGCTAACATGCCCGCGATGCCGCGCGCCTCTGACGCAGCCCCAGCAAAGTTCGCTGTCGGGACGTTCGCCTCCCCCGAGCGCAGCGCGTTCGCGGGGCTCGTGCTCGATGGTCGCGTGGCGAGCCTTGAGACGCATCTCGGCGCGGGCGTGACGGTGCGCTCATTGCTCGAGGAGTGGGATCGCAGCCTCGAGCGGCTTGAGCGGCTCGCGCAAGCGCTCTCCCCGGATGACTGCGAGCATCGGCTCGAGGAGCTGCGACCGCTGCCGCCGGTACAGCCGCCCGGCCAGCTATTCCAGGCGGGCGCGAACTACCGGCAGCACTTGGTCCAGCTGATGTCGGCGGCCGACGAGCGGATGCACCACCTGATGAGCGCGAAGGAGCGCGAGCGCGAGCTTGCGCGGCTGGACGAGCGCGCGGCGAGCGGCGATCCCTACGTATTCGTGGGCGTCCCCTACTCGCTGGCGGGCGCGCGCGACGAGATCGTGCTTCCCGCCGCCGTCAGCCAGCCGGATTGGGAGCTGGAGCTTGCCGCCGTGATCGGCCAGTCGGCCCGCAACGTGCCGGCGGAGCGGGCGCTTCAGGTGATCGCCGGATACACGATCTGCAACGACATCACCGCTCGCGACCGCGTCTATCGGCCGGATCTGCGGGGGATCGGGACGGACTGGCTGGCGGGCAAGAACTGGCCGACGTTCTCGCCCGTCGGACCGTACATCGTGCCCTCCAAGCAGATCCCCGACCCCCACGATCTGCGCCTCACACTGCGGCTGAACGGCCGCGTGATGCAGGACGCAAGCACCGCCGACATGATGTTCGGAATCGCGCGGCTGATCGAGTACGTCACCTCCATCACCGAGCTCAGACCGGGCGACCTGTTGCTCACCGGCTCGCCCGCCGGCAACGGCGTGCACCATGGCCGCTTCCTCCGGCCAGGCGACGTGCTCGAAGGAGAGATCACAGGCCTTGGGCGACAACGCAACCGTTGCGTCGCCGAGGCCGCACGGCAGGGGATAGCGAGCGTGAGCTGAGTCGCGAGAGAGAGTCATCTAGGAGGAGAGCATGTACGAGCGGTTCATCTCGCAGTTGGCGCACGTCGAGCTGCTGACGCCGCGGCTTGAGGAATCGGCCCGCTTCTTCACCGACGTGATGGGCCTTGAGGAGTCAGGGCGCGATGGACATTCGGTCTACCTGCGCTGCTGGGGCGACTTCTTCTTCCACAGCGTGCAGCTGACCGAGGGAGAGCAACCGGCGCTCGGGCACATCGCCTGGCGCAGCGAGGGTCCGGATGCGCTGGAGCGAGCGGTCGCGCGGCTCGAGCAGGCGGGAGCGGGCGAAGGATGGAGCGAGCCTCAGCGAGGCCATGGGCCTGCCTTCCGCTTCCGCGGCCCGGGCGGCCATCTGCACGAGCTCTTCTGGGAAGTCGACCGCTTCCAGGCGCCCGCGGAGCAGCGCTCGACCTTCCCCGCCCGCCCGCAGCGCCATGCGCCGCGCGGAGTCGCCCCTCGTCAGCTAGATCACGTCACGGTGACAACCAGGGACCCCTTCGGCGACAGCGAGTGGTACCGCGACACGCTCGGCTTTCGCTTCATGGAATACACCGGCCTCGACGAGAACCCTGATCTGGTGGTGTTCTCGATGGTCACGACCAACGAGAAGTCGCACGACCTCGGCTTGGTCATCGACCTCAGCGAGGTGCCGGGGAGGCTCAACCACCTTGCCTTCTGGGTGGATGCGGTCGAGGATGTGCTGCGGGCCGCCGACGTGCTACTTGAGGCGGGAGTCGAGCTCGAGTTCGGACCTGGACGTCATGGGATGGGCGAGCAGACGTTCCTGTACTTCCGCGAGCCCGGCGGGATCCGGCTGGAGGTGAACTCGGGCGGCTATCGCAACTATCAACCCGACTGGCAGCCGGTGAAGTGGGTACCCGCGCAGGGCTCTAACTTCATGTATCGCAACGCTGGCATGCCAGACTCGATGACCGAGTCCTTCCCGCCCGCGGCGCCGGCGCGCATCCCCGAGCCCGCCGCCCTCAACCCGTGGGCGCACGGAGCGGCGCACTGATGGCCGCCGCCCGGAAAGTGCTGATCGTCGGCGGCGGTCCCGCCGGCCTGTGCGCTGCGACCGTGCTGAACAAGGGAGGGATCGAGGCTGAGATCATCGAGATCAACGAGGATCTGCGGCCGCTCGGCTCGGGGCTCACGATGGTTGGCCCGACGCTCAGGGCGCTCCGGATGGTCGACGAGGAGGCCCTCGATCGCTGCATCAGGGAGGGAGCGGGCCATCCGGCGCTGAGCTTCTGCACCGTTGACGGGCGCGTGCTCGAGCGCGTGGAGATGGCACAGATGGCAGGCCCCGAGTACCCGGGCGGGTTCGGGATCATGCGACCGCTGTTCTGGGGGATCCTCGCGGAGACCGCGCAACGGGCGGGCACCCGCATCCGCACATCGACAACCGTGAGGGCGATCCACCAGCTTGAGGAGGCTGTCCAAGTTGAGCTCTCCGATGGCTCGATCGCCAGCTATGACCTGCTCATCGGCGCGGACGGGCTGCATTCGAAGGTGCGCGAGCTAGTCTTCCCCGACGCGCCAAGGCCGCGCCTGACTGGGCAGACCGTCTGGCGTGCGGTCGTGCCGCGCCCTGCCGACCCGGGCCATGACATCGCCATGTACTACGGGCCACGCCACAAAGCCGGCGTCAACCCGGTGTCGGATACGCACATGTATGTGTTCCTGGTGGAGAACACGCCGGAGATCACCTACCCACCGCGCGAGCAGTGGCCGGCGATGATCCGTTCGCTGCTTGCCGAATTCGGCGGGATCATCGGCTGGGCGCGCGAGCGCATGACCGACCCTGAGCAAATCGACCGCCGCCCGCTGCAGGCAATCCTGCTGCCGCCGCCGTGGTATCGCGGGCGAGTGCTGCTGATCGGCGACGCCGCACACGCCACCACCCCCCATCTGGCGATGGGGGCGCTGATCGCGATCGAGGACGCAGTCGTGCTGGGGGAGGTCCTTCAGGCGCATGACGATCTCAAGGCCGCGCTTGCCGAGTTCATGCGCCGGCGCTTTGAGCGGGCCCGGATCGTGGTTGAGAACTCGCTGCAGCTGGGCGAGTGGGAGAAGCACCCCGGCGACCCGGCCGCCGATCATGCGGGCCTGACAAACTCAACGTACGCGGCGATGGCCGCGCCCTTCTGAAGGAACGATGAGGATCGCGCGGATCGAGATAGGCGGGGCGCCGCGAGCGGCGCTCGTCTCAGCCGATGGCGAGAGCGCGCAGCTGCTGCCGCGCGAGCTCGACGTGCTCGCAGTGCTGACCGCGAGCGCCGATGAGCGCGCGCAGATGGCCGCCCGCGCCGAGGCCGAGGTGTCGCTCGCGCAGGTCCACCTGCTCGCCCCCGTGCAGCCGCCGACCGTACGCGACTTCTCGGTGTTCGAGCAGCACATCGAAGGGGTGCGGATGCTTGGCGGGCAGCGCCGCGTCCCCGAGGTCTGGTACGAGTCCCCGTTCTGCTACTTCTCAAACCCCCACGCCGTCAACGGGCCCGGCGCGCAGATCGCAGTGCCGCCGGGGTGCCGCGAGCTTGACTTCGAGCTCGAGGTCGCGTGCGTGATCGGCCGAGCGGGCAGCAACCTCGCACCCGAGGAGGCGAGCGCGCACATCGCGGGCTACACGATCTTCAACGACTGGTCCGCACGTGACCTGCAGCTCGCGGAGATGCGCCTTGGCCTTGGCATCTGCAAGGGCAAGGACTTCGCCAACACGCTCGGTCCGTGGATCGTCACCCCGGACGAGCTTGAGCCCCACCGCATCGGCGACCGCTACGACCTCCAGATGCGCGCCCAGGTGAACGGCCGCGAGCTGGGAAGCGACACGCTCGCGAACATGGCCTGGAGCTTTGAGGAGCTGGTCTCCTACGCTTCGCGCGGGACCTGGGTTAGGCCCGGTGATGTACTCGGCTCGGGAACCTGCGGCTCCGGCTGCCTGCTCGAGCTCTGGGGCCGCCATGGCCGCGAGTACCACCGGCCGCTTGAGGCGGGCGATACGGTTTCCCTGACGGTGCAGGGAATCGGCACGCTCACAAACCAAGTCACCGCCGGGCCCGAGCTGATCCGGCTGCCGCGAGCGCGCCCGCGTCCTCGGCGCTCGCCCTCGCACAGCTGAGAGCCGCCGGGCGCGCCACTCGCGCCGACAGCGCGCAGTCCACCTGCCCGCGGCTACCCCGACCGAGTCAAGAGCGGCCGCATGAAGAGGAGCACGCTCGCCAGCAGCAGCGCGCACGCCCCCGGACCCACCCACGCGTCGCCTACGTGGATCGACAGGCACACGACCACCAGCACCAGCCCCGCAAGCGCAAGCGTGAGAGCCCGTACCGCACCGTCGGCCAGCGTGGAGGTGCGGCCGTGGCGGGAGAGGCGGTGCTGTAGCGACGGTGAGGGCGGCGCCCCCCAGTCCGCGACTGCCGCTAGCGCCTCGCGCAGCGGCTGTGGATCGCCGAGTCGGCGAGCCACCGCAAGGTCGGCAAGCGCGTCGAGCTCGCGCTCGAGCGCTCCCGCGGCGCGCCGGGCAGGCGCAACCTCGAAGGCTCCGTGCGCAAGCGCGCTCGCCGCGCCAAGCAGACGCGCATGGCCGGCGCGCACGTGCTCGAGCTCATGCTCGATCACGGCCCGTCGCTGCGGTTCGGGCAGCCGCTGGAGAAGGCCTTCCGAGACGAACGCCTCGCTGCCGACGGTGAACGCCAGCGGCTCCGCAACCGGCAGGACCCTGACCCGTGGTGCTCGCGACGCGGCGGTTGCCTGGCATGCCCCCTCCCGCAGGGAGCTGGCGCAGCGCGTGATCGAGCGCCAGCGGCGACGGATCGCGAGCGCGCGGGCAACGACGCGTCCGGCGACGATCGCCACCAGCACCAGCCCGGCGAGCGCCGGGAGGGCAGGGCCCCACCCGTCGGTGGCAGACATGCCGGCGGCACACAGCGCCAGCGATATGGGCACCGCAGCAACGCCGATCAGAGTGACGCTGGCGAGCATCGCCAGCGTCTGGGGGGATGCGCCGCGTCGCAGCGCCCAGCGGTCGACAAGCGCCGGCAGGAACGCCAGCGTCAGCGCCAGCAGGAAGATCGCGATGATCCCAGCGTCAATCCGCACCGCTGGCGCGCCTGGCCGCGGCCCGTCTGCCGCGAACGCTCTCGAGGAAGCCGAGCACGACCGCATCGGGGTCATCGACGCCCTCGAGGACCCGCTCGAGCGCCGCGATCGCGAGCTGCTCGCGGGTGCCGGCGGCAAACCACTCGAACTCTCGCCCGCGCTTGTGGCGCGCTACCAGCCCCCGTTCGGCCAGACGGCTGAGAAGCGTCGAGACGGTGGTGTGCGCGCGGCGCGCGCCGGGCAGGCGCGCCTGCACCTCGGCGACGGTCAGCGGCTGCTCGCTTTCCAGAAGCAGCTCAAGCACATCGGCCTCAAGCGCGGGCAAGCGATGCCCGCAGACATAGCGGCGTCGCTGTCGCACCGTCACCCCAAGCCGGCAATGGCGCCCGCCGCTCGACGCGCGCGCTCGCTCCCGACCTCGCTCATGATGATCAGCCTAGCTGGTCAACGTGGGCCAGCAGCTGCCCCATCGTCGCGCTGGGGCTGCCGTTGACGTAGCGGACGCGTCCATCCGCGTCCAGCAGGTAGTAGATGTCAAGGTAGCCGTCGGGGTCGTATTGGCGCGTGAGCGATGGGGAGGCCACGCCGAACGTCCAGTCGGGGTTCGATGCCTCCCTCCCAGCCAGTTGGTGTGCGAACTGATCGATCGAAGGCCCCGGCTGGCCGAGGTCCCCCGCAAGCTCGAGCTCGACTACGCGCACGTGCCGAGCAGCGAAGGTCTGGATCTCGCGGGCCATCGTCGCGGTGCCTGCCTGGCAGCTATCGCACCAGGTAGTCACGAACCACAGGAGCGTCGGCTGGCCCCTGAGCGCGGAGATCGTCTCGGCTGCGCCCGCGGTTGTCCTAAAGCCGCCCGGGGGCGCGGTGCTGCCCGTGAGCGCGCCCGTGTTGGCGCCGTTCAAGCTCACCGCCACCGCGACCGCCACCGCCACCGCGACCGCGATCGCGATCAGGCCGCCGCGGAGCCAGCGCGACCTCGCCTGCGCTCGCTGCCGGCGGGGGAAGGAGCCTCGCCGCCTGCTCATCCCTCGCCTCCGCGGCACGCGCCCACCAGACACTCGGCACGCGCGAGCTTTCGCATCGACCACAGCGCACTCAGCGCGAGCAGCCCCAGCGCCCCAAGCAGCATCGGGTTCTCCTCGGTGGCGAAGAAGTGCTGAAGCGTCACGGTCGTGCTGAGCCGCGCGCTCGCCGAAAGGCCGACAAAGCCAACCAACGTCGGCAGAATCGGGCTGCAACAGAGAAGGCTCGGCAGCACGCTGACGATCGCCGCTAGGAGCCCTAGCGGCCCTGACTGCATTCCCGCCGCGGCGCGCTCCCGCACAAGCAGTCGGACCGCGCGCGACTGCAGGGCGATCAGCCAGCCGAGCCCAAGTCCAAACGCGAGACTAAACGCGAGGTAGCGCACGCTCAGGTACTGCCAGTTGACGAAGGAGAGGCGCTGGGTGTAGGCGTACGGCAGCAGGATCGTGTAGAGGAGGGCCACGGCCAGGGCGCTGAGCGCAAACACCGTGCGATCGACGGGATCGCGAACGATGTCGCGCGCCACTGAGCGCAGAGCGCGCCTACCGGGCTCGCCGCGGCGGGCGGAGACGACGACGCCCATCAGACGGAGCCTCCGCTCGTCGGCGAGCGCTCGCTTGCGCCGATGACGCTGCGCTCATTCACCCGAACCGCCGTGCGCTCACCATGCGCGGGGGGCTTGGCGCGCTTGCGCGCGAGCGCCACGATCACGATCCCCAGGACGAGCGCCAGCACGGCGCCGACCGCGCCCCAGGCGACCGCGCTGGCTGCGGCGAGCGCGCCGATCAACACGGGAGCGCCGCAGCAGGCCACTGGCAGCAGCAAGAGCAGCCAGGCGGCACCGCCCCGCTGCGCTCCCTCCTCCGCAAGGTCGCCTGAACAGCATCGGCTCAGCTCATCGTCGCCGGAGGCCTCCCCGTCGGCCACGCGCGCGACGCTCCCGTTCGGGCCGCTAAGGCCGCGCGGTCTTACCCGCGCGCGGTGGTCGACCTTTTCATCCACCATCAGGCCACCTCCTTCAGATGGTCAAGTAGCGATCGAAGGGTCCAGACCGGCGTCGAACCCTGGAAGACAACCTGCCCGGAGCGGTCAAGCAGGAAGTAGCGATCCGGCACCCCGCTGGGGTCAAAGCGCTCGGTCAGGGTCGCGGAGGCAACCCCCCAGCTCCAGGCCCGGTCTTTGAAGCTCGCTCCAGCCGCCGCACGGGCGAAGCGCGCGAGCGAGCGGAGTCCTTCCTCTCCCTGACCGAAGGAGCCATAGATCCCGAGCGCGAGAATCCGGACGTGCGCGCGCGAGAATTCGCTCAAATTGCGGCCGACCGCGGGGATGCTGACCGCGCAGCTCGCGCACCCGCTCGCGATGAACCAGAGCAGGACCGGGCGCCCGCGCAGTCGCGCAAGGCTCTCCCGCCCGCCCGCGAGGAGGGTGAACGTCGCGTCCGGACTCGCGGCGGCTGCGGACGCGGGCCGCGCGCCGAGCGCCGCTGAGGTGCGGCGCGCGCGCTGAGCGCCGCAGGCGGCGACTGCGATCAGAAGCGCGACGGCGGCGCCCAGCAGGCCTGCACGGCGCGCGACGGCACGGCGGCGACTGCCGCCGCGACGCTCTCGCCGAGGCCATCGGCGCATTCGGGCGGCGGATCGCCAGGAGGCCAACCCCCTGCCGCGGGAAAGGCGCTGGAAGGAGGCGCGCGCCCCGCGAGCGCTCCCGCCCATGCCACGGTCAACCGCTCGGAGCAGGGACGTTGCCGGTCTGCGATCCATCGAACGAAGCGCATTCTACAACACCGTAGAACAGCCGCCCGGCGGATGGTCGCGGCCCTCAGCCGCTGCTCAGCTTCGCTCAAGCATGCCGCAGGCGGCGAGGTGCTCGGCATTTTCGGCCAGGAGCGCCCGCGCCAGATCGATCAGCGCCCCCACGCGCTCGTCGGCCAACCGGTAGAAGACCGCACGTCCGTGGCGGCGCGCGCGGACAAAGCCGCACCACCGCAGGCAGGCGAGGTGGGCGGAGACGCGCGGCTGGCTCGAGCCCACCTGCTCCACGAGCTCGCCGACCGTCAGCTCTCGCTCGCGCAACAGCTCGAGCATCTGCAGGCGCGTGGGGTCGCCAAACGCCCGGAAGTACTTGGCTAGCAGCTGCGCCTCGCTGGGCTGCCGGGGAAGGCGGAAGGGAGCGTTCGCAAGCGCGCTCATCGTCCCCTTCGACCGACGAGCACTAAGACAAGGCTGTAGAAGGGGCCACGACCTTCGGGTAACATATAAATCGTTTCGTATGCTACCTGCAGGAGACGTCGATGATGCCCCCAGTCGAGCTTGAGATCTCCGGAATGACCTGCAGCGACTGCGCTGAGCACGTGCGCGCCGCGCTGGAGCGGGCGGGAGCGGAGGTGCTCGCGGTGGACTGGCGCGCAGGGCGCGCGCAGATCGCCGAGGGGGGACCCGACGCGGCCGCGCTCGAGCGAGCGCTGGCGAGCACGCGCTACCGGCTCGAGCGCGTTCTCGAACCTATCCGGAGCGGCGCTGAGGATCCCGCGCGCGGCACGCGCGAGTTCGATCTGGTCGTCCTCGGCTCCGGCAGCGCGGCGTTCGCGGCCGCGATCCGAGCGCGGGATCTTGGCGCTCGCGTGCTCATGGTCGAACGCGGGATCATCGGCGGCACTTGCGTGAACGTCGGCTGCGTGCCCTCCAAGAGCCTGCTCGCCTCCTCCGAGCGGCTCGACGGGCACCCGGGCGCGCTGGCGGAAGCCCTGGCGCGGAAAGGGGAGCTCGTGAGCCGGCTGCGCCAGGCGAAGTACATCGACCTGATCGAGGAGTACGGCATCGAGCTGCGCACGGGCGAGGGCCGCCTGGCCGATCCGCATGCGGTGACGGTGGACGGCGAGACGATCAGCGCCGATGCGATCCTCATCGCAACCGGCGCGCGTCCGGCAGTCCCGCCGATCTCAGGGCTCGAGCGGACCGGCTACCTGACCTCGACCACCGCGCTTGAGGTGACCGAGCCGCCCCACCGCCTGGCGGTGGTCGGCGCGAACGCGGTCGGCCTCGAGCTTGGCCAGATGTTCGGCAACTTCGGCGCGCGGGTGACCTTCATCGATCTGCTCCGCGTGGCGCCGTTCGAGGAGCCGGAGATCTCCGAGGCGATCCGCGCAGTGCTCCAGCAAGCCGGGCATGCGGTGCTTGAGGGGGCGACGGTGACCCGCGTGTGCACGGAGGGCGCGGGCAAGCTGCTCGAGGGAACCGCCGCCGGCGAGCCGTTCCGGATCGAAGCCGACGAGCTCCTGATCGCCACCAGCCGCACGCCCAACACCGAGGGGTTGGGGCTCGCGGAGGTCGGCGTTGAGACCGATGCGCGCGGTGCGGTGCTTGTCGATCAGTATCAGCGCTCGAGCGTCCCCTCGATCTACGCGGCCGGTGATGTCACAAACCAGCCGCAGTTCGTCTACGTCGCCGCGGCCGCCGGCGCGGCCGCGGCACAGAATGCGCTCGGCGACGGCGACCGCGCCACGCTCGACTTCTCGAACCTGCCGCGGATCATCTTCACCCGTCCGCAGATCGCCGCAGCCGGTCTGACCGAGCAGCAGGCGCGCGAGCGCGGCTTCGAGGTCGACATCAGCGTGTTGCCGCTCGAGGCGATTCCGCGTGCGCTTGTCAACGGCGATGCGCGCGGGTTGTTCAAGCTGATCGCGGAGCGCGGCAGCCGACGGTTGCTGGGTGCCTCGATCATCGCCGATTCCGCTGGCGAGGTGATCCAATCCGTAGTCCTGGCGATCAAGGCGGGGCTGACGATCGACGAGCTCGCCTCCACCTGGGCGCCGTACCTGACGATGGCCGAAGGGCTGAAGCTCGCAGCCCAAACGTTCGAACGCGACGTCGCCAAGCTCTCCTGCTGCGCCGCCTGAGATCAGCCTGAGGGCTCAAGCGAGCCGCCATCGCCCCACGTCCGGAGGCCCTAGCAGCAGCACCCGATCGGGCAATGGCTCACGCGCGAAACACTGATCCGATGAGCGAAGTGAGCATCCGCGACCTGCGCAACCGCGGCGTCCTCGACACCTCCACGGTCTCCTGCTCTCACGATTCGAGAACGCTGACACCCTGCGCCGCACCGGCCGCAAGCCAACAGCGCGCGCCTACGACGCAATGATCGCCGCAACCGCAATCGCCACAGACCTCCCGATCTACACCTGCAACCCCGACGCCCTCACCGGCATCGACGATCTGGAAGTCGTCGCACTGCCGATTCCACCCGCCCGCTGACACCGAACAGACGCGCGCCTTTCGCGCCGTCCGCGCATACGGGGCCGCCGGCCGCAGCGCGTCCTAGGCCTAGCGCCAGGAGATTCGTCCGCACATCAAACGAGCTAAAGGCAGCACGCGGTCTCTCATAGCCGAAGACCGGTTCGCGACGCTCGTAGATCCGCGCGGCGACCTTCTCGAGCTGCTCGAGCAGCTCCTCCTCCCCGACCGTCTCGCCGCCACTCGTCCGCGAGTAAACCAGCGCACACCCACAGCCTGGTTGACCGCCTCGGTCGCCACCGAGCCGCGCTCCCCGACGCGCGTGCGATTCGTCAACGCGGAAGGCGATCAGCCTCGCGGCTGAAACGGTTCCCCAGCTTGATGCCCAATTCTGATGCCCAACCTGGGAACCACTCTGATAAGCGTTTGAGAGACGACCTATTCACAGTACCTTCCTCAGTGGGCGGTGCCTGGCTCGAACAGGCGACCTCCTGCTTGTAAGGCAGGCGCTCTACCAGCTGAGCTAACCGCCCGAGTCGGGCAGATCGCCCGAGGCGATGGTACTGAGAGGACGATCGGCAGGGCGAGCGCGCCTGGCAGACGGCGCAATCGACCGCGCCAGCCTGGCCGCCGCGAGCGAGCCCGCGTCAGGCGAGCTGGGCGTTGCGCGAGCCGGGCCTGACGCGAAGCGACGTTTGCGCCCCTTCGCCCGCACCGGCATCGGCGGGCGTGCGTGCAAGCTCCTCAGGTGGCTGGTCGCGCCGGCCGGCATGGAGGTGGAGCTGGCGCAGCTCCTCCGGAGGCGCTCCCAGCAGCGTCCAGCGCGAGCGCGAGCGGCGCTCGAGCAGCCCTGCGTCGGCGAGCGCCCGCAGCGCGACGGTCACCGAGGGCCGGTAGGCGCCGACAACGGCGGCGAGCAGACCGTGGGTGAGCGGCAAGTCCAGCTCGACGCCGCGCGGAGTGACGCGCCCCCAGCGGTCGGCAAAGTGCCAGAGCACAAGCAGCAGGCGATCATCGACTCGCCGCAGATGGCAGACCGCCAAATGGAAGGAGAGCCAGTGCACGCGCAGCATGATCCGCCGCGATACGGCCGCTAGCAGCTGCGGCCACGGCTGCGCCCTGGCGATGAAGTCGTGATCGAGCAGCGCCAAGCGCAGCGGCTGCGCCACCTGCCAGCTGACATCGGTGCCAATCGAGTCATCGGGGCCCGCGGTCAACCACGGTTGGGTGACATCGCCAGGGCCGAGCAGCTCCGCGCAGGTACGCCGGCCAACCGTCACCCTGCGAACCAGCATCCCTTCGATCAGCAGCAGGCCAAGGCTCGCTGAGCCGTCGAAATCCGTCGGCTCGATCTGCAGCGGGCCGCGCGGATAGCGCGCGACGCGGGCGAGCACCCTGCGTCGGGCCGCTGCGAGCTCCGCCGGGCCCAGGTCCTCGCCTAGATCCGGGTCGCGCTCGAGCAGCGCAATCGGCGGCCCCATGACAACCGCTTTGGCATCGCCCATGCCCGACACGCGTGTGCTCATTCCCCCCAGAAGTACACGTGGAGCCTACCCCATCCCAGGTCAACCGAGCGCGCATCGCACGTCACCGAGCCGCCCCTGCAGAAGCCACCCGTGAACCGCCGTTGGACCGAGACCCGCCCGCCGCGAGGCGGTCGCGCTACTCACAGCGCAGCGCCAGCTCGCGCATCAGCCCAAGCGCCCGCCGCAGCACACGGGAGACCTGCATCTGCGAGACGCCGACCCGGCGCGCGATCTCGCTCTGCGTCATATCGGCAAAGAAGCGCAGCGCTACTACGCGGCGCTGCTCGGGGGTGAGAACGGAGATCGCGCGGCGTAGATCGGCACGGTTGAGCGCCTGCGCCAGGCCGTCGTCCTCGGCGCCCATACCGTCGAGCGAGCTCGCCCCGGCACCGTCGCCGTCACCTCGCTCGATCGGGGCATCCAACGAGCGGGCATCGCGCGCAGCCGCTGCCTCGAGCGCCTCGAGCACCGCCTCGACCTCGAGGTCGAGCCGCTGGGCCAGCTCCTCGACCGTGGGTGCCCGCCCCAGCCTGGCCGCCAGCTCATCGCTCACGTGCTGCACCACCAGCGCACGCTCCTGCACCTGGCGGGGGACGTGCAAATCCCAGCTGTGATCGCGCAGGAAGTGCTTGATCTCGCCGACGATCGTGGGGATTGCGTAGGCGGAGAAGCTGTTGCCATGCGTCGGGTCGTAGCGCTCGGCCGCCTTGACCAGCGCCAGCAAGGCAACCTGTTCGAGATCCTCCTGATAGAGGGGCGTGCCGTATTTGCGGGCCATTCGCCGCGCGAGCGGCATGAAGTCCAGCACCAGGCGATCGCGCTGCCGCCGGGCGGCATCAACCGGCCGGTCGCACCCGCCGGCAATCCGCTCCCGTGTCTGCTCTGGCACCATCTCCACCGAGAAATATACAGGCAAACTGATAAGCGCCTGCCAAAAACGTCTGTGGGAATACAGGAACCTTTTCTCAGGGATAGCGGCCGGCGCGCATTTGCGGCTGCACCGAGGGTGGATCGGCCTGCGGAAACCGGCGGCCCGTGCGATGATTCACGATCCGCAGTTCGAGGTATTTTGATGCCGTGTCCTGCCGTTTTTTGACCAACCACGGGCGCGCGCTGCTATGCCTCGCAAACGAGCCGGAGCTGCGCATCCGCGATCTTGCAGCGGCGCTCGACATCACCGAGCGCTCGGCTCAGAAGATCGTCGGGGACCTCGTCAGAGGTGGCTATGTGACACGCAAGCGCGTGGGGAGGCGCAATCGCTACAAGGTTAACGTCGACCGCCCTCTGGTCGTCGATCATGGACTCTCGGTTCACCACCTGCTGAGCACGTTTCACCTCCCGTCCCAACGCCAGCAGCAGGCGCAAGGCAGCTCCACAACGATGACGCTCGCCTGAGCGGCGGGCGGCGCGTCGCCTCGCGCACCCGGCCTCAGGCGGCCTTCACCAGCTGCGACAGTTCGGCTGCCTCAGCCGCGGCGCTCGCAGCGAGCAACCAGCCGTCCGCTAGATGGCGCACCACCCCGCGCCGAGCGAGCACGCTGAGCGCCGAGGTGACGCTCGGCCGCTGCGCTGCAACCAGGTCCGCCAGGACAGCGTGCGTCAGCCGGAGCGGCACGTGAATGCCGTCCGGGCGCACCCGGCCCCAGCGATCGGCGAGATGCCAGAAGAGCATCTGCAGCCGCAGGTCGACCCTCGCCTGATGGATGATCGCCAGGTTGATGGACTGCCGCCGGGAGCGCTCGAGCGCGCGGCCGACGAGCCGCGCCGTGAGCTCCGGGTAGCGCGCCAACCGCTCTTGGACTCCGCGGTCGAGCACCGCCAGCCGCGCCGGGGTCAGCACCTCCCAGCTGGTCGCCGCGCTCAAAAGCGGCGGCCCGTCCTGGTCGGGCGAGGGACGGAGGAGATCACCCGCGCCGAGCAGCTCGGCGCCAGCCCGTCCAGCGATGAGCAGGCGGCGCAGCACCAACCCCTCGAGCACCAGCAGGCCGATCCCGTCCCCGACAATCCCCTCCGAGGGACCGCTCCAGGCCCCGCGCGCCAACCAGACGGTGCGCACGGCGCAGGCCTCAAGCGCTGCCCCACGGCGGCCGGGGGGCAGCGCCTCCAGGAGCTCGGGATCCTCCTGCAACAGGCGGCAGACACCCCCCGGGCGAAGCTCCGCGCCGATCGCCGCCGCGCGCCCCCGCGATCGCGAAGCCAGCTCCTCCCGCCTTCTGCGCCGGTCCGATTGCGAGGCCACGAACACGCTGATCAGGTACCAAGCGAGACGCTCGCTAAACACCAGCTAAGGAACCAGGTACCGCGTCATACCATCCGCGGGCGCTAGGGTGGCAAGCGTGACGCCGATCCGGACAGCACCGCGCGACGCGCTCGAGTGGTCGCTGTGGACGGTCGCACGCCTTCCCGCTGAAGGGCTCGTGCGGCTGCTCGGCGCGCTTGCGGCGCTCGCCCGGCTGCTCGCCGGCCCGGACGCCCTCGCCCACCTGCTCGCGGCAAGCGGCGTGGAGGAGCGCTTCGCCACCCTGGTGCGACGATTGCCGGTGGGGCAGCTTGAGTTGGCGATGCGCTCGCCGCTGCGCCAACCGTTGCTCGACTTGCTGTTCTGGCAGCTGCCGACGCGCCTCGATCGCGCGACCACGGCGGGGTTCGACGCCGCGATCCGCTGGCAGATCACCGGCGGGCGCGAGCGAGAGCCCGATGTCTACGACCTCGTGATCGCCGGCGGCCGTGCCCGTTGCCACCGCGGCGGGCGAGAGCCAGCACCCCGGATGACAATCACGATCGACGGGGTCGAGCTGCTGCGGATCGCCACCGGCAGCTCGAATCCGCTGAGCGCCTACTTCGCCGGCAAGCTGACGCTGCGCGGGGACCTGAGGCAGGCAGCGCGGCTGCTGGCGCTGGTGTCGTTCGCCGCGCCGTCGCGCCGGCCACCGGCGCAGCCAGAGCCGCCCGGCCGCTGAGCGAAGCGGAGCCAGAGCTCGATCAGGCGCGGGCCTGCGCCGCGGCGGAGACCCGATCGGCCGCGCCCAGCCCCGGCGTCCGCAACCCCTCGAGCAGCGCGCGCACGCTCGCACCCAGCTCGCGCCGGGCGGCGTGCGGATCGGAGGCGCACGCGATCTCCGTCGCGGCCTCATCGAGAGCGGCGAGCACGACGTGGGCAAGCGCGAACGGCGGTTGGGGCAGGAGCAGCTGGCCGGCGTCGATCGCAGCCTGGAGCGCCGCCTCGAGGCGGCCGAGCGCATAGTCGAAGGCAAGCGCCCGCCAAGCCTCCGGGCCTAGCACCGCCGGCGCGTCGATCAACAGAAGCCGGCCAACCTCGCGCTCGCAGACCGCGTCGAGGAATGCCTCACAGCCGGCCTCGAGCGCCGACCAGGGGTCAGGCGCGCGCGCCGTGGCGGCGACGATGCGCCGCACCAGCGCGGCCCCGACCTGCGCGAGCGCCGCCCGGAACAGCTCCTCCTTGCCCTCAGGGAATCGCTCATCGAGCGCCCCGGGGTCGATCCCGACCCGCCGCGCGACCTGCTCGGGGCGCGTGCCTCCGTAGCCATGCTCGGCGAACAAGCTCCGTGCGGCGGCGATCAGCGCCTCGCGAGTGCCGTCGCGACGAGCGATCTCCATGCAGACAGTATGCGCATCAGAAAGCTGCCGGCTCAGCCGCGCAGCACCCGTCGGCGCACCCGCTCGACGGTGGCTGCGCGCACCTGACGGCGTCCGGGCGTCTTGGCGGCCACGCGAACCCGCTCGGCAAGCGGCTCTGGCATCTGCGCCCCCGCCGGCACGCAGCGGCCCGGCGTGCACGTGGCCAGCGAGCGACGACCGCTGCGCGCCTGTGGATCGCCGGACACCCGCGCAACCGCGCGCGAGCGGCCAAGCGTCGCCGCCCCAGCGGTGATGACCGCAAGCCCAAGCAGCAGCGGCGCGACGCGATGTGGCTCGGACCCCCACGTTTGGACCCCCGCCCAAAGGGCCATCAGCACCGGAAGGGGGTCGTGCACGGCGCCGACGACCGGCGCGACCGTCACCGCGGGACGGAGCTGCAGCGCCGAGGTCTCCTCCAGGAAGGCAAGCGCACCGAAGGCGAGCGTGGCCGCCATCCAGATCGCCGCCAGCCCCCAGCGAGCGTTCGACAACTCATCGGCGAGGAGCTTGTTGGCGAAGTCGACCCAGGCGTAGGCGAGCCCCGCCCCAATCACGAGCGCAAGCTGCGCGCGCCGGCCTCCGCGGCCGAGCAGGTAGGCGACCAGCGCAGCCATGCCGACCAGCGCCAGCGGCGCGGCGATCCGGGCCGCCGCCGGATTCTCCACCGTGTGGCGAGGCGCCGCCCAGACGACCACGGAGACGCCGACGACGATTGCGCTCGCTCCGAGCAGCTCGCTGCGGCCCACGCGCTCCCGCAGGCCGATCCGCGCGACCGCGAGCAACACCAGCTGGGTGGTCGCGAGCAGCGGCTGCACGACGGTGATCGGGGCAAGCGCGAGGGCGAAGATCTGCAGCGGCCAGGCGAGCATCATCAGCCCCGTCCCAGCGAGCCAGCGCGGCCGGCGCGCAAGGCCGATCAGCAGCGCAGCGCGCGCCGACTGCTCGCGTGGGGAGCGGCGGCTCTCGGCTGCCTGCAACACGATCGCGAACGCGTTCGCCACCGCTGCAGCCAGCGCGACGATGATCCCCTCCGCCATTCGAGTCGTTCCAATCTAGCCTTCGGCAGGCCCTTAGTTGAGATATCAATAACTAAATTTAGCATAATGACAGGGTGCAGAGGAGTGGCTGCCGCGCGGAGTTGGCCCCGCCCGCTGGGGAAGGCCCGAACGTGAGCGAGAAGGCCCGAACGTGAGCGGGCAACCCGGCCGTGAGCTCCCCAGGCCGAGCGGGTAGGCACGGACTGGGAGCGGCCGGCCGCGCACTACCCCGCGGGCTTCTCGGCGTGCCCGCCGAACTGCTTGCGCATCGCCGAGAGCGCCTGGTTTGCGAAGTGGTCGAGATCGCGCGAGCCAAAGCGTGAGAACAGAGCCGTCGCGAGCACCGGCGCGGGCACCCCCTCCTCGATTGCCGCGATCGCGGTCCAGCGCCCCTCGCCCGAGTCCGACACCCGGCCGGAGAACTCATGCAGGTCCGGGGAGTCATGCAGCGCCGCGGCGGTCAGATCAAGCAGCCACGAAGCGATCACGCTGCCACGGCGCCAGACCTCGGCAACCGCGGCGATGTCGAAGTCGTAGCGGTAGTACTCGGGGTGCTCGAGCGGCGCGGTCTCGGCGTCGGATTCGCGAGCCCGCTCGCCGGCGTTGGCGTTGCGCAGGATGTTAAGCCCCTCGGCGTAGGCCGCCATCAAGCCGTACTCGATCCCGTTGTGCACCATCTTGACGAAGTGCCCGGCGCCTGCGGGGCCGCAGTGCAGGTAGCCGTGCTCGGCCGGGACGGGCGCGCCCTCGCGCCCGGGGGTGCGCGAGGCGGCCTCAACGCCGGGCGCAATCGCCCGGAACAGCGGTTGCAGACGATCGAAGATCGCGTGCTCGCCGCCGATCATCAGGCAGTAGCCGCGCTCGAGCCCCCACACCCCTCCGCTCGTGCCGCAGTCGAGGTAGTGGATGCCGCGCTCGGACAGCTCGCGCGCACGGCGGATGTCATCGCGGTAGTAGCTGTTGCCGCCATCGATGATCACGTCGCCCTCCTGCATCAGCTCGGCCAACGCGGCGATCGTGCGCTCGGTGACCTCGCCGGCGGGCACCATCACCCACGCCGTGCGGGGCCTGTCGAGCTCGGCGACAAACTCCTCAAGCGAGCTCGCGCCGCGGGCCCCCTCGCGCGCGAGCGTCTCCACCGCCTCCCGGCTGACGTCGTAGACGACGCACTCGTGGCCGGCGCGCATCAGGCGCCTGACGAGGTTTGCTCCCATCCGACCGAGCCCGACCATTCCCAGTTGCATGAGCCATCTCCTTTGTCCTTTGCGGTGCAGGGCAGATCTACCCGTACACCCGCGGCACGAAGCCGGCGGCGACCGCTAGCAGCAACGGGAGTCGGCGCCCGGAACGAGCGCTTCGAGCGCGGCCCGGAGCGCTGCGCGCAGCTGCTCCACGCTCCAACCAGGGCCGTACAGCGGCCCGGCACCATCGCTCAGCAGCACCGCCACCCGGGCGACCCCGCGAGCCTCGACGGGGCCGGGGTCGAGCAGCGCCTGCGCCAGCTCGAGCAGCTCCGCGCGGCAGGCAAGCACCCTCGCGCGGCAGGGGCGCGCGCAAGGGTCGAGGGGTCGAGGATGCTCGACCGCCTGCTCCAACGCGGCGCGCAGCGCGTGCGCAAGGCGCGCTCGCATCGGCTCGCCGATCAGCGCCTGAGCCCGCATCGACAGCGGGGCGCTTGAGTCGGGGTTGGCGCCCCCGGCAAGTCGCGCGTCCAGGCGCCCAGTGGCAAGGCGGACGGATACCCGGTCCGCCCAGCGCACCCGCCGGGAGAGGATGGTGCCCGCGGCGGGCCCCCCGCTCAGCAGCAGCGTTCCCATGTGAAAGCGCAGGGTTTGTTAGCGAGGGACTGCGGCAGAACGCAAGCGCCAGCAGCGACGCTGTTCGGCGCGGCAGCCGGGCGCCCGGGCAAGGCGACCCGGGAGCCGCCGGCAGATCGGACCGAAGACCATCGCGAAGCTGACGCGCGCGTGACATTCTCTTCACATCCCCTTCACAGCGAAAAGCGGTGCTTAACGAGGCTCCATCGCGTCGGGTGAGCACGGGCCTGGACGGGCTCGACGCCGTGCTCGGCGGCCTCTACTGGGGCGATAACGTCGTCTGGGAGTGCAGCGGCATCTCGGTGGAGCCGTTCTACCGCGCGATCGCGTCCTCCGGAGAGCGGTTCGACAGCCGTACCTGGGTGAGAGTGAGCGGGGGAGAGGTTGAGACGTTCGGCCCGGCGGAGGTGGTCCGTGCCAGCAGCGGCGGCGAGCCTCCCGATCCAGTGGCGCTGCTCGGCGAGATCCGCCGCCTGTGCCAGCCGCGCGCGCGGCGGCTTTTGCTGTTTGATCCGCTCGAGCGGATGGTCGAGGTGTGGGGGCCGGGCGGCGCGCGCGGCTTCTTCGCGCGGTGCTGCCCGCTGCTGCTCGAGGTGGGCGCGATCGCCTACTGGTCGCTCGACATCGAGCGCACACCGCCGATGGTGCGCAGCGCGGTGGAGGCGGTGACCCAGTGCGTGCTGCGGATCGACGAGCGCCGTCTGACCGTGATCAAGGCCGAGGGGCGCGACGAGCGGGTGAAGGGCTCGGTCCTGCACTGGCACGCCGAGGACGGGCTGCCGGTGCTGGCGCCTGTCGAGCTGGTCGGCAGGATCGCCGCCTCGCTGCGACAGCTGCGGCGCGCGCGGCGCCTCAGCCAACATGAGCTGGCTGATCTGGCGGGCGTCACCGCCAGCGCGATCTCGCAGGCCGAGCGCTGCGAGCGGGGGCTTTCGCTGGCCACGTTGCTGCGGCTCTGCTCGGCGCTTGAGATCAAGCTCGAGGATCTGCTCCGCGGCGAGGAACCCGATTCCTACCGGATCGGGCGGCTCGTGCTCGATCCTGCGCACGGCGAGGCGCAGACGGCGACACTGCTTGACGGGACAGGTGAAGCTCACATCGAGCTCGTGCGGCTGCGGGCCCATCAGACAGGTCGCCCCGGGCGCAAGCTTGAAGGCCGCGGCATCGTCGCCGTCGCCGATGGCCTGGTGCAGGTGCTGATTGATCCGCACGCCCCCGTGATACGCCGCGGAGAGGTCGTGCTCACCGACGCCGAGCGCGTGCGGGGGTGGCGCAACCTCGGACGGGGAGACGCGATGCTGTTCTGGATCGTGGTCCCCACCCCCGCCCGCTGAGCGATGAGGCCAGGCGTGCGGGCAGCCTCATCCTGGCGCCAGGCGAGCTGGTGCGCGATCGACCTCGAGCTCACCGGCCTCGACGCCCGCGCGGACCACATCGTCGCGATCGGCGCGGTGCCGATCGAGAGGGGCCGCGTGCTCTGCGATCAGGCGCTCTACACGCTCGTGCGCACGCGGCGGCCGTCGCAGCCGGACGCGCTGCGGCTGCACCGCCTGGGTCCCGCCGAGCTGGCCACAGCGCCGAAGCTCGAGGAGGCGCTCGAGCGGCTGGCGGGGATGCTCGCGGGCAGGGTGCCGGTGTTCCACACCGCAGCGGTTGAGCGCGCCTTCCTCCGGCCGGCGCTGCGCATGCGAGGCATCCGACTGGACCGCTGCGCCGACACCGAGGTCCTCGGCCGCCTGTGGCTTGCAGCTCGCGACGGAGCGGCGCCGCGGGCGCTGCCGCTGGTGCGGCTGGCCGCCCTGCTCGGCCACCCGCACGAGCGGCCCCACCATGCGCTCGCCGACGCCATCGCGACGGCGAGCGCATTCGTCACGCTCGCGTCGATCCTCGAGCGCGATCGACCACAGACGGTCACCTCGCTGACCCGCGCCCGCACCGCGCTGGCACCCGTGCGACGCCTCGGCCCGAGCTGAGCGCCTCAGGGCGGCCAAGCGGCTCAAGCGCCGAGCGCGTCACCCCGCGCGGGCGTCGCTCAGATCAGCGCTCAGATCAGAAAAGCTGTAGGTAGCGGTCCAGCTCCCACTGCGTGATCTGCTCGTGGGCCGCCTGCCACTCCGCGCGCTTGACCTTGATGAAGTAGTCGACGTAGTCGCCGCCGTCGGGGGTCTTGCCGAACGCCGCGCGCAGCACCTGGTTGCGCTCCAACTCCCGCGTGGCGTCAAGCAGGTTGGCGGGCAAGAGCTCGATACCGTTGGCCTGGCGGCGCTCCTCATCGGCGGTGTAGAGGTTCAGGGAGTTCGGCTCGCCCGGGTCAAGCCGCCGTTCAACGCCATCGAGGCCGGCGGCAAGCATCGCGGTTGCTGCGAGGTAGGGGTTGCAGGAGCCGTCCACGGTACGGTCCTCGATCCTGCCCGGCGCCGGCACCCGCAGCATCTGTGTGCGGTTGTTGTACCCGTAGCTGATGTACACGGGCGCCCACGTGGCCCCGCTCGTCGGCGCTCCGACCACGAGGCGCTTGTACGAGTTGACCGTCGGCGCGGTCAGCGCGATGTACGCCTTGGCGTTGGCTTTCAAGCCGCCGATGAAGTGGTAGGCAAGCTCAGAGAGCCCAAGGCCGCGCGGATCCTCGGCAGGGTCGCGGACGAAGGCGTTCTCGCCGTCCTTCCAGAGGCTGAAGTGGAAGTGACAGCCGTTGCCGGTGAGGTGCGCGAAGGGCTTCGGCATGAACGTGGCGATGAGCCCCCGACGCTGCGCCAGTGACTCCACCATGTAGCGGAAGAACACCGCCCGATCGCAGGTGACGAGAGCGTCGTCGTACTGGAAGTTCTGCTCGAACTGGCCGTTGGCGTCCTCGTGGTCGGTGGCGTAATTGTCCCAGCCAAGCTCTGTCACCGCGCGCGAGACCTCGGCGACGAAGTCGAGGTTGCGCGTCAGCCCGCGCATGTCGTAGCAGGGCTGCTCGAGCGTGTCGAGCGGGTCGGCCAGCTCAAGCCCGCCATCGGCGCGCCTCCGCAGCAGGAAGTACTCAAGCTCGGCCCCCATCTTCAGCTCGTAGCCCAACGCGGCCAGTCGCGCAAGCGCGTTGCGCAAGATCGTGCGCGGACAGTAGGGCCACGGCTTTCCCTCGACGGTCACATCACAGGCGAAGCGGGCCACATTCGGCTGCCAGGGCAGGATCGTGAAGCTGCGCGGATCCGGAATCGCAACCAGGTCCGGGTCGTGCGGCCCTTGGCCGATCTCGCCGGCGGCGAAGCCGGCGAACCCGGCGCCTTCGGCGAGCAGATCATCGAGGTGGTGGGCGGGCACGAGCTTTGCGCTCGGCTTGCCGTGCAGGTCTACAAACTGGGCGAAGAGGAACTCGATCCCGCGCTCGGCGACGATCCGCCGCACGTCGTCCGCGTCGCGCGCGGCCGGCGCGGCCTCGACGGCGCCATCCGTTGAAGTGGCCATGGCAGAGGTATACAGGGTTGCGGGGGCGACAGACAACGTCGCCGAACACAGCTTAGGCCCGGATAACATGTGCGAACCCAACATAGGAGTCGCGCGCTTGCCTACCGGACCCCACGCACACTATGACGAGAAGCGCACGCTCTATCGCGTGATCCGCCTCGTCTCCTCCTCGCTCGAGTTGGGCCCGATGCTCGAGGGGATCGTCGATCTCACAACCGAGGCGAGCGGGTGCCATGCGTGCTTCATCTACCTGCTCGAGGACGGGCAGCTGACGATGCGGGCCGCCTCACCGGTGTACGCCGACGCCGTCGGCAAGGTGCGCATGCGCATCGACGAGGGGCTGACTGGCTGGGTCGCGCGGCACCGCACCCCGGAGTTCATCCGCGAAAACGCGATGGCCGACCCGCGGATGAAGTACTTCCCGGAGCTCGAGGAGGAGCGCTTCCAGTCGATGGTCGCGGTGCCGATCCTGGCGCGCTCGGGCGAGACGATCGGCGTGATCGTGCTGCACACCGAAGCGCCGCGCGAGTTCACCGAGGAGACGCTGAAGCTGCTCGTCCACATCGCCTCGCTGGTATCAGGCGCGATCGAGAATGCGCAGCTGTACGACCAGCAGCGCCGCCGCCTCGACGTCCTCACCCGGGTGGCGGCGCTCGCTCAGGAGCTGGCCGGCGCGGAGGATGTGGGAACGATCGGCCGCACCGTCGCGCGCGGCGCGCGCTCGCTGCTGGCCGCGCGCGTCTGCCAGCTGTTGCGAGTCGACGAGCGCGATGGGCTCGAGCTCCTCGCCAGCGCGCCGGAGGATGCGGCCCCAGCGCCGGCGCTGTCCGCCTCGGCGCTGCTGCTGGCAGCGGTGCTTGAGCGCGGCGAGCAGCCCCGCGCTGCGGCGCTGTGGCCAGAGCTCGACGTCTCCGATCTGCTGCTCGTGCCGCTCAGCGCCGGCGGCGAGCGCGTCGGGCTGCTGTGCGCCGGCGCCGCACCTGGCCGCGGATTCGGCACCGAGGAGGCCGAGCTTGCCCGGGCGATCGCGCACCTGGCGGCGATCGCCATCAAGCGCGCGGAGCTGATCGAGCGCCTGACGAGCGCGAACACGCTCAAGGACATGTTCGAGGCGCTTGCCGCGGGCGCGCCGGAATTTGCGGCCGAGAAGGCGGCCGCGCTGCGACTTGACCTCAACCTCCCCTACGCGGTGGTTTGCATCGAGCCTCCTGCCGACGGCGCCTTTGCCTCAGCCACCTGGCATGAGACCGCCGCCCAGCTTGGCCGCGAGCTGCGCGCGCTGGCGGGACGCGGCGCAATCGAGGCGGGGCCCGGGCCGGTGCGGGGGCTGCTGACGCTCTCGCCCCACCAGGCGCAGCGTTACGAGGAGCTGCTCGTCGCGCTGCGCGCGCTCGGGCGCGAGCGAGGCGCGGCGATCGGCATCAGCGACCCCCATCGCGGCGCCGTCGACGGGGCCCGCGCCTACCGCGAAGCGCTTGACGCAGCCACGATCGGCCACAAGCTGCTAACCGAGGGCGGCGCGATCGCCTACGGAGAGGTTGGCGCCTACCGCTACCTGGTGCACATCGCAGCCGACGAGGCGCCACGCGACCGCATGCGCGCAGCGGTCGAGAAGCTGATCGCCTACGACCGCCGCCGCCACACCGCGCTGCTCGACACGCTCGAGCGCTACTTGGCCGCCCGCTGCGCGGTAAGCGAGAGCGCCCGCGCGCTGTACGTCCACCCCAACACCCTGCGCCAGCGCCTGGCGCGAATCGAGGAGCTGACCGGACTCGACCTCGCCCGCGACGATCTGCTCTCGCTTGAGCTGGCGATCAAGCTCGCGCGGCTGCACGGGGCGCCCCGCGGGCGACCGCCAGCGCGCGCGGACCCTCTCAGCGCCCCTGCGCCTCCACCACCAAGTAGACGGGCACCCTCGCGCGCCGCCTGACCCGTTGCGGCTCCTGCGACCAGAGGAAGTCGGCGATCAGGCGGTTGCGGTCGGGATCTGCCGCCATTACGATCGCCTCGCATTCGGCGAGCGCCGCCTCTTCGCAGATACGCCGGGCAGCGCGGCGCGTGCCGATCACCCGCCCCTCCGCGCGAAGGCCGCGGCGCCTGAGCCGTTTGACCGCGCGCTCGACGAGCTCCCGCTGCTGGTCCCACTCGCGCTTGGTCGGCAACAGTCCAGGGTTGGGCAGCCCTAGCGCCGTCCCGTGAACGCGAGCGATCGAGAGCACGCGCACGCTCGCGCCGCGGCGCGCAAGCGCGACCGTGCGGGCGATCGCCTGCTCGGGAATCGGCCTGCCCTCGGAGGCGAGCAGGATGCGCTCAAACGGCGGCTCGAGCTCCGGCGGCGGCCCCGCCCGCCCGCGACGCCAGACGCGCCTCAGGATCCGCCCTCGCTAAGGGTTCCGAACGCCTCGCTCGTCGGGCCAGCCTGCGCCTGTCGGCGGCGGTCATCCCACTTTCGGTACCAGTAGAACAGCACGTAGGAGATCAGCACCCCCCAGCCGATGAAGTAGTAGACGAGCGTTGAGTGACCAGCCTGCGAGCAGCTGCACGAGGCGTATACGGGCCCGCCCCAGAAGAACACCACCGCGTAGATGAGCGCGAGCAGGATCGCGACGTACTTCATCCACTCGGGGAGACGGAATGGTCGGCGCGCGTTCGGGCGGTACTTGCGCAGCAGGTAGTAGCCGATCAGCACCGGCAGGAACGAGGACAGGTAGCCGACGTTCGAGAAGGTGTAGATCTCGACGGCACCACCCATGAACACGACGATGATCGACCAGATCACGTTGAAGAACATCGAGCGGTCCGGCACGCCATGCGAGTTCAGGTGCGAGAAGAAACGCGGGAAGTGGCCGTCGGCAGACATCTGGTGCAGTGAGCGCGCGCAGCCGGTGATCGCGTTCAGCGCCGAGAGCACGAGCGCGATGATCAGCATCCAGGCGATCAGCCACTTGAGCAGCGTCGAGCCGGCGCCGGCGCCGAAGACCTTCGCCGTGAAGTCGATGAACATCGTCTTCGGATCGACCAGCGCGGGGTTGCCGAGCGCATGGATGCCAAGCACGATCACGAACGCGAGCGGGATCATCGTGTAGATGAACACCCCGTAGCCCCCCTCGAGCGACATCGCCACCTTGGCGTCGCGGTCAGGGTTGCGCGTCTCCCCCACGTAGCAGGCGGCGGCCTCCATTGCGATCACGTTCCAGGTGATCAGGAACGAGAACGCCACCCCTAACGTCAGCCAGCTGTGGCCGAAGTCGCCGCTGAAGAACGACCGACCGTTGGCATATTGGAAGTTGAGCAGCTGGCCAAAGTGCGCAACGGCCGGGTGGAAGATCCACGAGATCGCCAAGAACGTCATCGGGATCATCGACAGCGCAGCCAGCGTGATCGCAAAGAACTCGCTAAAGCGAAGGCCCAGGTACGCGGGGATGAAGAGCAGCAGGATCCCCGCGATCGCGATCCCCAGCGTCCACCATGCGATCGGCGTGTCGATCGGGGTGAAGCCGCTGGTCGGCAGGTGGAAGAGCTCGACCAGGTAGAAGGACGCGAGGATCATGTTGAGCGGCGCGACCGGGAACCAGCCGAGCCAGTAGGCCCACGCGCAGAACCCGTTGACGTGCTCGGCCAGCTTTGGCCAGCGCTGCTTGTACGCGACGTAGGCGTATGCGGGCGAGCCGCCGGCCCGGTCCGGCATCATCGCCGAGAGCTCGGCCAGGAACAGGCAGAGCAGAAACCCCGTGACGGCGAAGAAGAACATCCACGGCACGCCCGCGGCCCCCATCGTAGTGACGATCGCCGGCGCGATGCCGGTGACCAGGATCGTGCCCGCAAGCCCAATCACGAACGGCCCGAGCCAGTTCGTGGTCTTGGGCATGCCCGAGCCCTCGTACTCGAGCTCGTCGTAGCCCTCGTGTGCGCTCACACTCTCCACACCCGCTCCTCTGCTGCCATCGGATGGTTAGGCGGTCGGCACTGCAGTCGCGCTCCCCTCTCGGGTCGGCTTAGAGTAGCCGGCGGCTGCCATCCCGTCCAACTTTGCTTGCCACACAATCCGGGGCCGGATTATGGAGGAACTGACCACATTCCTCGCACGCCATCCGCCGTTCGAGGGGCTCGATCGAGCGCTGCTCGAGAAGCTGGCCGCCACCGCACGACGGCGAGCTTTTGAAACCGGCGAGGTGGCGCTGGTTGAGGACGGGCCGCCCGCCGAGGGCCTCTGGGTCGTGCTGGAGGGCGCGATGGCGCTCGAGCACCAGGGGGAGGTGATCCAAGTGCTTGAGCCGGGCGAGTGCTTCGGGCAGGCATCGCTGCTGACGGGGATGGCGCCGACCTTTACGGTCAGGGCGCGTGAGCCCTCGCTGTGCGCGCTGCTCGAGCCCGGCATGGCGCGCCGTGCCCTCGCCACCGAGGCTGGGACGGCGTTTCTCGCAAGCAGCCTGCGCCGTCGCCTGGTCGGCACCGGCCGTACCGTGCACGGCCTGCGCGACCTCGCCACCGCGCCGGTCTCGACGGTGATGCGCCCCGCGCGCTTTTGTCCGCCCGGCGAGCCGCTGCGCGAGGCTGCCCGCCGCCTGCAGGAGGAGGACGCGGGCGCGCTACTGATCGAGCTCGAGCGAGGGCGGATCGCGTTGCTGAGCGACTCCGAGGTGCGCGCAGCGCTGGCTGGCGGACTGTCAACTGAGGCGCCCGCGCGCGCCGCAGCCCGTTCGGGCGTGCCGTTGATCCCTGCGTCGCAGCCGGCGATCGAGGCGATCATCGACATGAGCGCGGCGGGAAGCGAGCACGCGGCGGTCGTGCGCGAGGGCCGCATCTGCGGGATCATCTCCGCTGCGGACCTGCTCGGGCTCGAGGCGCGCGGCCCAATTGCGCTCAGGCGGGCAATCCTCGAGGCCGGCGACGAGCAGCAGCTGCGCCGCGTCGCGGCGCAGCTGCCACAGCTGTTCTTGCTGTTGCTGCGCGCGGGCGTCCCCCCCGACGACCTCGGCCGCGTCCTCAGCCTTCAGCAGGATGCGCTCGTTGAGCGGCTCGTGGAGCTTGCGATCCGCCGCCGCGGGCCGACCCCGACAGCCTGGGCGTGGCTTGATCTCGGCAGCGCCGCGCGACGCGAGCTCACGCTCGCCTCAGATCAGGACAACGCGCTCGCCTACGGCGATCCCGAGCCGGGGACGGAGGCGGCTGTCGATGAGTACTTTCGCGGACTGGCGGTGGATGTCAACGAAGGGCTGGTCGGTTGCGGCTTGGGCCTTGATAACAGCGGCGTGGTGGCCGGCGCAAGCGAATGGCGGATGTCGCGCACGCGCTGGCTGTTGACGTTTGAGCGCTGCCTGCGCGAGCCCGACGAGTCCCAGCTGGTACGCGCCACCGTCGCGTTTGACTTTCGCGAGGCAGCCGGCGGGCTTGAGATCGCCGCGGCGCTGAGCGAGAGAATTCGCGCCGCCCGCGAGCATCCCCAGCTGATGCGCTTGATCGGCCGCTCGGCCAGCGGCTACCCAGTGGCGCTGACTCGGCGGGGGCAGCTGGCGTTTGGGCGCGGCGGCGCACCCCGCGGTCGGCTCGATCTCAAGCGTGGGGCTGTGATCCCGCTCGTCAACGTGGTGCGCTTCCATGCGCTTGCAAACGGCGTGACGATCTCCCCAACCGCCGACCGACTCGAGGCGATCGCCGCCCTCGGCGGCCTCGAGCGAGCGGCGGCAGAGGGGCTGGGCGAGGCATTTCGCACGATCAGCCGGCTGCGCTTCGAACACCATGGCGCCCAGATCGCAGCCGGCTCGCAACCCGACAACCTGCTCGACGCGCAGACGCTCTCCCCAATCGCGGCGGCCGAGCTGCGCGAAGCGCTCCAACTCGTCCGCCGCGCCCAGCGGCGGCTCGCCGCGTGGCTGCCAAGCGGCACCTGACCCTCCGGAGTGTGGTTAGGCTCCACATTCCAGGCGCCGAAATATGCACGCTTCGAACATTTACCTGATGCTGCTGTCCCTCTACCGTGGCCAGCGTGTGCGGAATCGCCGGTATCTGCCTGAAGTCAGCCAGGCTCGAGCCAGAGCTCGGCGCATACATGGCCGGGATGCTCGAGCAGCTCTCCGACCGCGGCCCCGATAGCTGCGGCGTCGCCTTCTACCGCGACCCGCTCCCGCCCGGCTCCTGCAAGCTCTCGGTGCACAGCCCCTCGCCGGTCGACTGGGAGGGGCTGAGCGTCGAGCTCGAGCGCACATTCGGGAGCGCTTCGGCGCCTGAGGTGCGAGCCAGCCACGCCATCTTCACGATCGGTGCCGAGGCCGAGGAGGTTGAGCGCTGGCTGTCCGAGCGTCACCCGGAGCTGCGGCTGATGAGCGCCGGGCGCTCGATCGAGATCTACAAGGCGGCGGGCTCGCCGCGGGCGTTCGTGCGCAACTTTGCGCTGGCCGAGCTCGGCGGCAGCCACGCGCTCGGCCACACGCGGATGGCAACCGAGAGCCGCGTCTCCACCGAGGGCTCGCACCCGTTCTCGACCGGCCTTGACCTGTGCCTCGTGCACAACGGCTCGCTGTCCAACCACAACCGCCTGCGGCGCGTGCTGGCCCGCGAGGGGATCCGCTTCCAGACGGACAACGACACCGAGGTCGCGGCCGGCTATCTGACGTGGCGGTTGCGCCAGGGCGCCTCGCTGGAGCAGGCGCTTGGCAGCTGCCTTGAGGACCTCGACGGCTTCTACACGTTTGCGGTGGGGACAGCCGACGGCTTCGCTGTGCTGCGCGATCCGATCGCGTGCAAGCCCGCGGTCATGGCCGAGACCGAGGATTGGGTGGCGATCGCCTCCGAGTACCGAGCGATCGCGGTGCTGCCGGGGGCGGACGAGGCGCGTCAGTGGGAGCCCCAGCCGGGGCGGGTGTACAGCTGGAGCATCCAACGGGCGGAGGTTTGATGGCAGCGGGCGGAGGCTTGCTCGGGGGTGGCGGCTGGGAGGGAAGCGCATCGCAGGCCCCAACCGCGCCCGAGCTGATGTTCGATCTGTCGATCGACACCGTGCGGGAGCTCAATCAGCGGCTGCACGACCTGGCCGAGCCGGCACGGGTGCTGGTTCGAAACCCAGGCGGCCGGCACGCAATCGCCGCCGGGCTGAACGCCGCGCACGAGGTCGTGATCGACGGCCACGTCGGCTACTACTGCGCCGGCATGAACAAGCACGCGCACGTGCGGATCGCTGGCAACTGCGCAACCGGCGTGGCCGAGAACATGATGTCCGGCACCGTAATCGTGGAGGGCTCGGCCTCGCAGTCGGCGGGCGCCTCCGCCCACGGCGGCCTGCTGGTGGTGCGCGGCGACGCCTCGGCGCGCTGCGGGATCTCGCTCAAGGGAGGCGAGATCGTCGTCTGCGGCTCGGTCGGGCACATGAGCGCGTTCATGGCGCAGAGCGGCTGCCTGGTGGTGCTGGGAGACGCCGGCGCGGCGCTCGGCGATTCGCTCTACGAGGCGCGGATCTATGTGCGCGGCGAGGTCGCAAGCCTCGGCGCCGACTGCATCGAGAAGGAGATGCGCGCCGAGCACCTCGAGCAGCTGCGCGACTTGCTCGAGCGCGCCGGCGTCGAGAGCGTCGATCCCGGCGAGTTCCGTCGCTACGGGTCGGCCCGGCGCCTTTACAACTTCCACGTCGACAACCTTGGGAGCTACTGAGATGGCTGCACACGGGGGCAACGGCGCCACCGGCGCCTCAGCGGGGCTGCGGCCCCGCGACGCCTGGCATCTGCAGGAGTCCGCGACCTTCGACCGGCGCGCGATCGCGGAGATCCAGCGAGCGGCCAGCGAGGGTCTCTACGACATTCGCGGCTTTGGCGCCAAGCGGCGCGTGCCGCACTTCGACGATCTCCTGTTCCTCGGCGCGAGCATGTCCCGCTATCCGCTTGAGGGCTATCGCGAGCGCTGCGACACGGACGTCGTGATCGGCACCCGCCACGCGCGCGAGCCCGTCCACCTGCAGATCCCGATCACGATCGCGGGCATGAGCTTCGGCGCGCTGTCCGGGCCGGCGAAGGAGGCGCTCGGCCGCGGCGCGAGCGAGGTGGGCACCTCCACGACGACCGGCGATGGGGGGATGACGCCCGAGGAGCGCGAGCACTCGCGGATCCTCGTCTACCAGCTGCTGCCCTCGCGCTACGGCATGAACCCCGACGATCTGCGTCGCGCCGACGCGATCGAGGTTGTCGTTGGCCAGGGCGCCAAGCCGGGCGGCGGCGGCATGCTGCTCGGCCAGAAGATCTCCGAGCGGGTCGCGCGGATGCGCGACCTGCCGCCCGGGATCGATCAGCGCTCCGCCTGCCGCCACCCTGACTGGACTGGCCCCGACGACCTCGAGATCAAGATCGAGGAGCTGCGCGAGATCACCGATTGGCGCGTCCCGATCTATGTCAAGATCGGCGCGACGCGCAGCTACTACGACGCCGCGCTGGCGGTCAAGGCCGGCGCCGATGCGATCGTGCTCGACGGCATGCAGGGGGGCACGGCCGCCACGCAGGAGGTCTTCATCGAGCACGTCGGCATCCCGATCCTCGCCGCGATCCCGCAGGCGGTGGAGGCGTTGCAGGAGCTGGGCGTGCACCGCGAGGTGCAGCTGATCGTCTCAGGCGGGATCCGCTCGGGCGCCGACGTGGCGAAGGCGCTCGCGCTCGGCGCGGACGCGGTCTCGATCGGCGTCGCGGCGCTGATTGCGCTCGGCGACAACGCGCCCGAGCGCGACGGCGAGTACCGCCGGGTCGGCTCGGCCGCGGGCTTCTACGACGACTGGCAGGCCGGCAACGATCCGGCCGGGATCACCACCCAGGACGAGGGGCTGGCGGGGCGCTTTGACCCAGTCGAGGGTGGCCGCCGGCTGGCCAACTACCTGCGCGTGCTGACGCTCGAATGCCAGACGCTCGCGCGCGCCTGCGGCAAATCCCACGTCCGCAACCTCGAGCCCGAGGACCTCGTTGCGCTGACCGTCGAGGCAGCGGCGATGGCGCGCGTCCCGCTCGCCGGGACCGACTGGATCCCGGGGCGGTGAAGCGGATGCGCGGACGCCAAGCGGATGCGCGGACGCCAAGCGGATGCGCGGACGCCAAGCGGATGCGCGGGGAGCGCCAGCCGCGGGGCTGAGCGCAGCCGCGCCCCGGCGCGGCGGGCCTAGCTACCCCCAGCACGGCCGGGCGTCGCAGCGCGGCGAGCGCGCCAGACGCTCGCGGCTCCGCTGCCGGCGAGCAGCATGAAGACGCCGTAGACACCGGGCACGACCCCGGCGCGAGGGCCGAAGGCTTGCGTGGCGAGCGCGGCGGCGACGGCGAAATCGCGCATCCCGATCGCGAACGCCCCAGGGATCCCAATCGGGCGGTGGCGCGCAAGCCGGGCCCACAGCAGCGCAAGCGCGCTTGAGGCGAGCAGAAACAGCGCCGCGGCGAGCGCCGGCGCGCCCAGGCGACCACCGGAGCCGCCGACGCCCGACAGCGCTGCGTACACGAGCGCGCCGACAAGCAGCGCCGCCACCCCTTCGCGCGCGCGGTCGAGCATCCCCGCTTCGCGCGCGCGGTCACGCCTTTTGGCGGCAGGGCGACCCGGCCGCCCGAGGCCGGCGCCGAGCGTGCGCACACGCGCGGAGCCGGGCCAGGGGAGGCGCGCAGCGGCAGCTGGGAGGCTGGCGAGCGCAATCCCGCCGGCGAGCGGCGCGAGCACGACAAGCGCGAAGCGGGCGAGGAGCGAGCCCGCGATGCCGACGTAGACCCCGGTCCGCGCCGCGCCCTCAGCTTCGATCGCCGAGCCGAGCAGCGCCAGCCCGATCGGTCCGAGCAGCGCCGCGGCGACCAGCGATCCCGCGAGCACACCGAGGGCAATCGCCGCATCGAAGCCAGCGAGCGCCACCAGGCCAACCGAGGCGACCTCCGAGCTCGCCAGGCCAACGCCCAGCAGCCCATCTCGAACCGACGCGGCAAACGGACGACCGAGCACCCAGCCGAGCGCCGCCAGCGCCGGCAGCGGGCCCAGCGCAAGAACCGCCACCGCCGCCGCGTGCGCGCGCAACCGGGAAAGCTCGCGCAGCGGCATCCCCAGCGCCAAGACCAGCACAAGCCCGGCCAGCAGCAAGTCGCTGTGGCGCGCGAGCGAGAGCGAGGGCGCGAGCACCGCGAGCACCGCCGCAAGCAACACGAGCGCGATCAGCAACCTCGCCGCCGTCGCTTGCTCAAGAGCCGCCAAGCGCCCGCCCGAGCGCGATCGCAGCCGCGCGCAGCGGTCCGAGCGCGCGCTCCGGGTCAGCCAGCCGCGCCGCCGGTCCCTGCACGCCGATGATCGCCTCCAGCCTCCGGTCGCGGCCGAACACGGGGGCGGCAATGGCGTTGACGTCCGGCTCGCGCTCGCCGAAGACGGTCGCGAAGCCGCGCTGCCGCACGCGCTCGATCTCGGCCGCAAGCGCCGCGGGGTCGGTGATCGTGCGCGGCGTAAACGCCACCAGCTCGCGCTCACGCGGCGGCGGTCCGCCACCGAAGGCGAGCATCACCTTGCCGACCGCGGTTGCGTGAGCGATGCTTGGGCGCCCCAGCCGCGCCATGCTCACCACGCCCGCGCGGGAGGGCACCGAGTCGACCGTGATCGCCGCCCCCTCGCCCGGCAGCGAGAGGGTGGCGGTCTCCCCCGTGCGCTCCATCAGCTCGATCAGCAGCGGTCGCGCCTGCGCGCGCAGATCAACCTGCGCCAGCGCGCGGTCGGCGAGCCGCACAAGCCCGAGCCCCAGCCGATAAGGGCCGCGATCCTCGCGCTGCACGAGCCCCTCCGACTCGAGCGTCGCCAGCAGGCGCGAGGCGGTCGAGGCGTTGACGCCGATCCGGCGCGCGAGCTCGTTGACGCCCAGCGGGTGCTCCGCGTCGCGCAGCTCGGCTAGCAGCGCAAGCGCGCGCGCGACAGATGCGACCGGCCGGCTAGAAGGCAACCTCGGCGCCGACGATCACGACTCGGCCGTGCGGTAGGCCAAAATGCTCAACGGGGCTGGTTGCGTTGCGCGCCATCAGCAAGAACAGCTTCTTGCGCCACCGCGCCAGGCCGGGCTCCCGCGTCGGCAGGATGGTCATCCGCGACACCACGTAGGAGGCGTGCTCGAGATCGAGCGCGCGGTCGAGCAGCCCCTGCTTGCGGGCGAGCGCAAGCGCGGCCGGGACGTCCTGGCGCTCCCGGTAGCCGAACCGAGCGACGACCCGCACGATTCGACAGGTACCATAGCCGACCAGCTCGACCAGGCAGCGATCCTTTGGATCGACGCTGGGGACGCTGACCGACTCGACCGTGACGATCAGCACCCGCTCGTGCAGCGCCTGGTACTGCTCGACCTCAGCCCGCAGCCCCAGCGGCACCGTCTCGCCGCTCGGGCTGAGGAAGATCATCGTGCCGGGAACCCGTCGGATCGGGGGGCGACGGGCGGCAAGCTCAGAAAGGAAGCGATCGAGCGAGCCCTCCATCTCGTTGCGGTTGCGCGTGAGGATCTCCCGCCCGCGGCGCCAGGTGAGCATCACCGTCGAGAGCGCGAGCGCAACCGCCAGCGGCAGCCAGGCGCCATTGAGCAGCTTTGCCAGGTTCGAGGTGAAGAAGATCACCTCGACGATCAGCAGCACGACCCCGAGCGCCGCCACCTTCCAGGCGGCAACGCGCCAGACGGCACGCAGCACGGTCAAGAAGAGCAGCGTGTCGCAAATGAACGTGCCGGTGACCGCCAGGCCATAGACACTCGCCAGGCGCGCGGAGCTGCGGAACGCAAGCACCAGCACGAGCACGCCGATGCCGAGGATCCAGTTGATCGTCGGCACGTAGATCTGCCCCTCGGTGGTCGAGGTGTGCACCACCTTCAGCCGCGGCAGGTAGCCGAGCTGGATGGCTTGGCGCACGACCGAGAACGAGCCTGAGATCACCGCCTGCGAGGCGATGATCGTCGCAACGGTCGCCAGCACGACCATCGCGATCTGCCCGCCGGCGGGGACCAGCAGATAGAAGGGGTTGCGGATTGCGCTTGGGCGGGAGATGATCAGCGCCGCCTGGCCGAGGTAGGAGAGCAGGACGCCCGGCCAGACCACGCAGAACCAGGCGATCCTGATCGGCACGGGCCCGAAATGTCCACGGTCGGCGTATAGCGCCTCGGCGCCGGTGAGCGCCAGCACGACCGAGCCGAGCACGAGGAAGGCGTCGAAGCCATGCCCCGCGAGGAAGCGCACCGCCCAGATCGGGGCGAGCGCCTGCACCACCTGCGGGTGGGGGATTACCTTCATCAGGCCGAGCACGCCGATTGCGGCGAACCAGAGCAGCATCACCGGCCCGAACAGCCAGCCGATCCGGCTCGTGCCGAAGCGCTGCAGCAGGAACAGGCCGGCGAGGATCCCGACCGCGATCGGGAGAACGAGATGGCCAACGCCGGGGGTCGCCACCTTCAGCCCCTCGACGGCCGAGAGCACGGAGATGGCAGGCGTGATCATCCCGTCGCCGAGGAAGAGCGAGGCGCCGACGATCCCGAGCGTGACGAGCGCGCCGGCGCGCAGCAGCCGCCGCCGTTCGATCATCGCCGTCAGCGCCATGATTCCGCCGTCGCCGTGGTTGTGCGCGCGCATGATCACGCCCGCGTACTTGACCGCGACGACGATCGCCATCGACCAGAAGATCAGCGAGACGATTCCGTAAACGTCGGCCGGGGTTGTGCGGACGACGTTCGCATGCGCGGTGAAGGAAACCTGCTCGGCGTAGAGGGGGCTCGTGCCAAGGTCGCCGAAGACGACGCCAAGCGCGCCGATCGCAAGCGCCGCCCGTCCCGCGTGGGCGACGACGTCGCGTGCCTCCTCGAACTCGAAGCGCTTGGCGCGCGCGGCCGCCTCTCGCACGCGCTGGGCCTCGCGCAGCGTCGGCGGCAGCTGCTCGGCTCGGCGGAGCTTGTGCGCGGCCTCGTACAGCGCCCGCCGCGAGCGGCCCTCGGCCGTGCCGCTCTCCGTCGGCGGCGGGGCCTGCGATTGGGTCGGCGGCTCGCTCATCAACCTGTTCTCTACCCAGACGCCGTCTGCGCGTCCAGGTCGGCCGATGGTAGTGCTCGCAGCAGCGCTCGCTCAAGCGAGCGCGCGCCGGCGCGCCTCGGTTGCCTGCTCCATGAGCGTGCGCGCCTGCACCGCGCGTGCATCACCGGGGGCGCGGCGGAGGTTGAGCTCGACCAGATTGCCGGCCGCCCAGCAGCAGGCCTCGGCGAGCAGCGCGCCGCAGACCGCATCGCCTTTGAGGTTGGGGTTGCCCTCGCGGGCCAGCTCCGCGCACAGCTCCGCAACCTCGCCGCCCGCAGCGCAGAGCGCAAGCGGCGAGGCGACCGCCTCGGCGCGCGCCTGCTCAACGCGATCCGCGCGAGAGGGCGCTGAGGGGGGCAGCCGCAGCGCCTCGAGCAGGCCACCATAGGAGCGCAGCTCCCGCTCGGCGAGCTTGAGCGCCTCGCGCCGCAGCTCCCCGGCGCGCGCATGGATCTCTTCGATGCGCGCGCGCTTGGCCTGATATTCATCGCGGGCGAGCGTGAACGCCGCCGCCATCTGCGCAAGCGCGGCGGCGATCGCAAGGGCGCAGGCGGCAGCCGAGCCGCCGCCGGGCGCGGGCTCGCGCGCCGCGATCCGCTCGAGCAGCTCTGCGAAGCGCTCATCGCCAAGCGGGCCACCCGCCATGGCGCCACCCTACCCGCGCCGCCGTGGGCGCCCCGCCCGCGGTGCGCAGCCGCGGCTGGCAAGCCGAGATCGCACCATCGGCCCGCGCTCCTAAAAGAGCCCGACGGTCCGCCCCTCGGCGTCGATATCGACGTTGAACGCGGCCGGGTTTTTGCCGAGGCCGGGCATCTGCGTGATGTCCCCGCACAGCGGCACCAGCCAGCCGGCGCCGGTGTAGGCACGGATATCGCGCACCGGCAGGGTGAAGTTCTCGGGCGCGTTCAGCAGCGTCGGATCAGCGGACAGCGACAGATGGGTCTTGGCCATGCAGACCGGGAAGTGGGTGAGACCCTGGCGCGTGAACTGCGCGAGCTTGTCCTCGGCCGCGGGGAAGTAGTAGACGTCCCTGGCGCCATAGACCTTCGTCGCGATCGCCTCGATCTTGTCCTGGATCGGCGCCTCATCCGGGTAGAGGTAGTGGAAGCTGTTCGGCTGCTCGCAGGCCTCCACCACCGCCTCGGCCAGCGCGGCGGCGCCGGCTCCGCCCTTGGTGAAGCCCTCGTTCACCTCGGCCGCGAAGGCGCCCGACTCCAGCGCCAGGCGGCGCACCAGCTCAACCTCCTCATTGGTATCGCCGGGCATGCGGTTGACCGCCACCACCGCCGGCACCCCATAGGTCGCGATGATCTGAAGGTGGCGGCGAACGTTCGCCATCCCCACCTCGAGCGCCTGCAGCGCCGCCGAGCGCTCAAGCAGCGGATCATCCTCGGCACCACCGTGGTGCTTGATTGCGCGCACGGTCGTCACCAGCACCGCCGCCGAGGGGGTGAGCTTCCCGAATCGGCAGACGATGTCGAAGAACTTCTCCATCCCCATGTCCGAGCCGAAGCCCGATTCGGTGACGACGTAGTCGCCCAGCTTCAACCCGACCAGATCGGCGATCAGCGAGTTGTTGCCGTGCGCGATGTTCGCGAACGGGCCGCAGTGCATCAGCACCGGCTGGCCCTCGAGCGTCTGCACCAGGTTTGGCTTCAGAGCGTCCTTGAGCAGCACCGTCATCGCCCCGGCCGCGCGCAGATCCTCGGCGGTGATCGGCTTGCCGCCATCGTACGAGTAGGCGACCGTGATGTTTGCAAGGCGGCGGCGGAGATCGTGCAGATCACGCGCCACCGCCATGATCGCCATCACCTCCGATGCGGCGGTGATATCGAACCCGGTCTCGCGTGGGTAGCCGTTCGCGCGGCCGCCGAGCCCAACCACGATCTGCCGCAGCACCCGGTCGTTGATGTCGACCGCCCGCCGCCAGCCGACTCGCAGCGCATCGATCTTGTGCGGGTTGCCATGCAGGATCGAAGCGTCGAGCATCGCCGCCAGCAGGTTGTTTGCCGCCCCAATCGCGTGGATGTCGCCGGTGAAGTGCAGGTTCAGATCCTCCATCGGCACCACCTGCGTAAAGCCGCCGCCGGCGGCGCCGCCCTTGGTGCCGAACACCGGGCCGACAGAGGCCTCGCGCAGACACGCGACCGGGCTCTTGCCGATCACGCCGAGCCCCTGCGTCAGCCCCACCAGCGTCGTCGTCTTGCCCTCCCCGGCCTTTGTCGGCGTCATCCCTGTCACGCACACGAGCTTTCCGTCGGGCTGATCCGCCAGACGCTCAAGCACCGACAGCGCAACCTTCGCCTTGTAGCGGCCATACGGCTCGATCTCCTCGGCGAGCAGCCCGGCCCGCTCGGCGATCTGCTCGATCGGGATCAGCTCGTGCTCCTGCGCGATCTCAAGGCTGCTCTTCATCTACTCGGACACCTCCGGGCGGTCGATCTGCAAGGGCTTCGATTGGGAACCGGCGCGGAGCTTGCCATTAATGGCTGACGGCGGCCGCTGCAAGCTCCGACACCAGCCTATCTTCGTAGAAGCGCTCGAGCGTGAACGGCGCGATCAGCTCGGGCGTGCGCCCGGTGGCAACCAGCTCGGCGAGCGTCTTGCCGACGATCGGCGCCGCCTTGAAGCCGTAGGTGCCCCAACCCGCCGAGATGTGGAAGTTCTCGACCTCGGTGCGGCCGAGGATCGGGCTGTAATCAGGGCTCAGGTCGCAGAGGCCCGCCCAGCTGCGCAGCAGGCGGGCGCGCTCGAGCTGGGGGAACAGCTCGAGCGCGTGGCGGCAGACCTCCTGCAGGAAGTTCAGCGTTCCCTGCATGCGGTAGGTCGTCCACGGCTCGATCTCCGCTCCGAGCAAGAACTCGCCGCGGTCGGTCTGGCTGATGTAGACGTGCATCTGCGAGGAGACGATCACCACGTCAAGCAGCGGCTTCATCGGCTCGGTCACGCACGCCTGGAGGATGTGCGTGGTGATGGGCAGCTGCACCCCCGCCATGTCGCAGATCAACGTGCTCCAGCCGGCAGTGCAGTTCAGCACGGTACCGGCGGCGATCGTGCCACGGTTGGTGTGGACCTTGGTGATGCGGCCGTTGCGGCGCTCGAAGCCGGTGACCTCGGTGTTCTGGTGGATCTCCGCACCGCCCTGATCGGCGCCACGCGCAAAGCCCCAGACGACCGCATCGTGGCGGATGATGCCGCCGGGTGGATGGTAGAGCGCGCCCAGCACAGGCCAGGTGGCGCTCGGGTCATCGACGACCATCGCCGGCGCGAGGCGCTTGATCTCCTCGGGCCCGATCAGCCGCGAGTCGATCCCCGCCAGGCGGTTGACCTCGGCGCGGTTGGCCATCACGAACATCGCCCGGTCGGAGTGGGCAAGCGTCAGGTGGCCGCACTGGGAGAACAGGAGGTTGAAGTTGAGCTCAGCCGAGAGCCCCTCGTAGAGCTTCACGGAGGCGTCGTAGAAGCGTGCCCCCTCAGGCGTCTTGTAGTTCGAGCGCAGGATCGTGGTGTTGCGCCCCGCCGCACCTGAGCCGATGTAGCGGCGCTCGAGCACCGCCACGCTGCGGATCCCCTGCTCCCTGGTGAGGTAGTAGGCGGCCGCCAGGCCGTGCGAGCCGCCCCCCACGATCACGACGTCATATGAATCCTTCAGCTCCGGCTGGGGCCGCCACATGCGGCGCCTGCGGAAGAGGTCAAGCACGGCTCAAGCGCCCCTGGTCCGAGCTTTTGCGGGCGGCGGCCTCCCGGCGCTGCGCGCTTTGATCGTCCTGCTGGGCGGCGGCGGCCCCGCCCTCCCGCCCGGGCGCCCCCAGCGCGTCGACGCCGACGGGCCGGGCCCCAAGGCGCTCGCCGGCGTCGGCGACGACCGTCCACATGTACTCGCCGGTTGCCCAGCCGAACAGGATCAGGTAGCGGTCCTCCGCCTCCGCGATCAGGATCCCGGGCTGGCGGGCGATCGAGCCAGGGCGCAGCGCCCCCGGCGGGGTCACCTTGGGACGCAGATCGAGCGCGCAGAAGCGCGCGAACAGCTCGCGCGCTGCGGGGCCCGCGATCCGCAGGGCGGCGTAGGTGGTGGTGACATCGAGGACGCTTGCGTGGGCGCGCTCGGCCGCGGCCTGCTCGAGACGCTCGCGCAGCGCGGGGTGCGCGGCGGGCTCGGCGATCACGAGCGCGCGCGTCGCGCTCAGCGGGCACCACCAGGCGTCGGCGGCACGCGTCGCGCTGCCCAGCTGGGGCGACACGCCCGCGACCTGCTCCACCAGTGCACCGAGCTCACCCGGGCCCGCCTGGAGCTCGAGCTTGCCGAGGTGCGAGGCGTCAGCGAAGCCCGCCGAGCGCCTCAGCGCATCTGCCTCCTCCTCGGCCGAGCCGAACCGCACAGCCACGTTCCAGCCGTCGCGCTGCTCGAAGCTCCCGCCGGCGGCGCGAGCGGCGCGCTCCATGGGGCTGCGCGCAAGCGGGGCGAAGCGGCCATCGCCCCCAGCGCCATCGACGTGCAGGAACTCAAAGCTCACGAGCGCAGCACCTTCCCCTCCGGGTCGTAGAACGGCTTGCTCTGCAGGGTCGCGGCAAGCCTGCGGCCCTCATCCGAGATCGTGATCCGAGCGCCGTCGCGCGCGAGCGGGCTCGGCACCCAGGCCATGCCGATCACCCTCCCGAGCACCGGTGAGTAGCGCGCGCTCGTCACCTGCCCGGCGGCCGCGCCGCGCTCGTCGAGGACCACCGCTCCCTCGGTCGGGACATGCCCGTTGGCGGTGGTGAAGCCGATCAGCGCAGTCTGCGGGGGCTCCTGCGCATAGTGCTCGAGGGCCCAGCGGCCGATGAAGTCCTCCTCCTTGTCGAGCTTGACGATCCACGGCATCGCCGCCCCGTAGGGGGTCGACTCGGAGTCGGTGTCCTGCCCGACCAGGATGTGCATCTTCTGCAGGCGCAGGATCCGCTGCGGCTCAAGTCCGAACGGCCGCAGCCCGTGCTCGCGCCCAGCTTCAAGCAGGGCATCCCAGAGGTGCTCGCCGTGGGCAGCGGGAAAATGGATCTCATAGCCGACCTCGCCGACGAAGCCGATCCGCAGGATCAGGCATGGCACGCCGGCGATCGGCGCACGCCTGGCATCCAGGTAGCGGAAGGACTCGTTCGAGCAATCGAGCTCGCTCACCTGCGCCAGCACCTGCCGCGCCTTCGGCCCGGCCAGGTTGACGGCGGCCAGCCCCTGGGTGAGGTCGGTGAGGTGAACCCGCAGTCCCCAGTCGGCAAGCCACCAGGAGAACCACTCCTCGACCGCACCCGCGCCGGTCGAGGTCGTGGTCACGTAGAAGGTCTGCTCGTCGATCCGGCAGATGGTGCCATCGTCGACGATCCGGCCGGCATCCGAGCAGATCACCCCGTAGCGGATCCGCCCCGGCTTCAGATCCGAGAGCCGGTTGGGATACAGGCGGTCGAGGAACGCGCCCGCATCCGGGCCACGGACGAGCAGCTTGCCGAGCGTCGAGACGTCGATCAGCCCCGCGGCCTGATGCACCGCGAGCGCCTCACCCTGCGGATCGCCGTAGTCATAGGCGCGGCGCCAGTCGCCGGCCCAGCGGATGCTGGCGCCCAGCTCGCGGTGGCGGCCGTGGATCGCCGAGCGCTTGGCAGGTTCGATCGGCCTGCCGGCCAGCACCCCCATCGGCACCGACACCCACGGCGGCCGCGCAGTCGTCGTGCCGATCTGCTCAAGGCTCTGCCTGGTGCGCTCGGCCATCAGGCGGATCGAGGAGAGCTGGCACATGCGCCCCTGGCAGGGGCCCATGGTCACGGTCGTGTAGCGCTTGGAGAGCTCGATCGAGTCATAACCCTCGGCGATCGAGTGGGCGATGTCCTTGCTGGTCACGTCCTCGCAGAGGCAGGAGAAGCACTTGCCCCGCCCCTCGCCGGCGACCGCGGGAGGGAGCGCAACGGGGGCGCCGTCGGCAGCCGACCGCGCGCGGCGCTCAAGCTCCTCCGCTTCGGCGCGCGAGCGCTCGTCGCCAAGGCCGAGCGCGTGGGCGGCGGCTAGCCCGGCGAGGGCGCCGGACAGCGAGGCGGCGGCGAAGCTCGAGCGGCCGACCACCTCGCCGGCGCCATGGACGCCCGCGGGCAGCTCGCTCACTGCGAAGTGGCCGCGCTCCGGGTCGTAGGCGGTGCGCGCGCCGGCCTGCAAAAGCAACGAGCTGGCGGGCGCGGTGCCGCCGGAGACGACAAGAAGGTCGCAGTCGAAGGTTTGCTCGCGGCCGCCGGCCAGGGGCGCCAGCACCACCCGCTCGAGCGCCTTGCGCCCGCGCGCCTCGACCACGGTGTGGGCCGTCAGCACCGGCACGCCACGGCGGCGCAACTCGGCGGCGAGCGCGCCCGGCGATGAGCGCAAATCGGCAACCGCGGCGATCCACACGCCAGCTCGGTGCAGCGCAACAGCCGCCTCAAGGCCGCGCTCGCCGCTTGTGACCACCACCGCGCGGCGACCCGGCGCGACCGCATACAGCGTGCTCAGCCTAAGCGCCCCGCCGGACAGCATCACGCCCGGCAGATCATTGCCGGCGAACACGAGCGGCTGCTCGATCGCGCCGGTCGCGAAGATGTGCTGACGGGCGCGCACCTGGTGCAGCACATCGCCCTGCCAGACCGGCACGATCCCGTCAAAGTAGGCAAGCGCGCTCGCGCGGGTGAGGAACTCGACGCCAGCGTCCCTGGCGGCCTCGATCAACGGCGGCAGCTGCTCCCGCTGGGAGCCGACCAGAGCGTTGCCGCCGGGCTCGGCGCCCTCGTCGACCAGCACGACATCGGCGCCGAGACGAGCTGCGGCCGCTGCCGCGCGCAAGCCGGCAACGCCGCCACCCACCACCAGCACGTCGGCGTGGCGGCGGCGGTACTCGGTCCGCCACCGGCGCTCGGGCTGGCTGCGCGGCAGCACCCCGAGCCCTGCCGCGTGACGCAGCACCCGCTCGTACAGCGGCCATAGGCGGCGTGGGCGAATGAACGTCTTGTAGTAGAAGCCGGGGGGCGTGAGCGGCCCAGCGAGATCGGTGGCGCGCATTAGGTCGAGCTCGAGGCTTGGCCGCGCGTTGAGGTGCTCGACGCGCATCCCCTCGCGCAGCGGCTCGACGCAGGCGCGCGCGCCCGGCGCCCCATCGACCGCGACGATGCAGTTCGGGCACTGCCCGGCGCAGCACAGCAGGCCACGCCGCCGGTGGTACTTGAAGCTGCGCGAGAAGGTCCGCTGGCCGGCGGCGAACAGAGCCGAGCCAATCGTGTCGCCCTCGTAGCCCTCGACCGTGCGCCCGTCGAAGGTGAAGCGGATCACCTTGGTGCGATCGATGCGCTGACCGGGAAGCTCCGGTAGGCGGTTCATGCTCCTGCTCCGCTGCCGGTCACATCGCCGCCCACCACGGGCTGCTCGCGGGGCGCAGCGCCGCTGCGAGGCGCCTCGCCCGGCAGCGCCGTGAAGTGGACCTCGTTGGTGCGCGTGTCGCGCTCCGCAATGAACCACGTGCGGCAGCCCGACCGGTGGTACCACCACTCACGCTGCACGCCCGCCACGTTGCGGCGGAAGTAGTTGTAGACGTTCACTTCGCGGAAGCTCGGGCTTCCGCTCGGTCGCGCGCTCAACTCGCCACCGTAGCCAAAGTCGGTGACCTCGCGCGGGCCGCAGTTGGGACAGGTGAGGACGAAGGACATACGGTTGCTCTCTGCCTCGCTCGAAGCGAAGGCTACGCTCGTCCTGTGATCTTGTCCAATACCGATTCTGGCACTATTGATTTGGGCAATGAATCAAGCGGGGTCATCCTGATGGAGCTTCGACAGCTGCGCTACTTCGTCGCCGTCGCCGAGGAGCTGCACTTCCGCCGCGCCGCCCAGCGGCTGCACATCTCCCAGCCGCCTCTGAGCGCCCAGATCGCCGCGCTCGAGCGTGAGCTTGGCTGCTGCTTGCTGGAGCGTTCGCGCCGGCGGGTGAGGCTCACGCCGGCGGGCGAGTCGCTGCTGCGCGACGCGCGCGCGCTGCTCGCGGAGCTCGACGGAGCCGTCGCGACCGCACGGCTGATCGCCTCCGGGCAGCGAGGGCGCCTGCGCGTCACCTTCGTCGGCTCGGCGCTGTTCTCGCTCGTCCCCGCGCTTGTCCAGCGGTTCCGGGCTGCGCGGCCGGCGGTGGAGCTTGAGCTGCGCGAGCGCTCGACGGTCGAGCAGCTGCGCGCGGTGGCCTCGGGCGCCGCCGACGTCGGCCTGATCCGCCTTCCCGCGGAGCTGCCGGCGGAGCTGCGCGCGGAGGTGGTCCTGCGCGAGCCGACCATGCTCGCGCTGCCGGCCTCCCACCGGCTCGCCGCGCGCCGGCGGATCCTGCCGCGCAATCTTGCGCAGGAGCCGTTCGTGCTGTTTCCGCGCGCTCAGGCGCCCGGCTTCCACGACCTGCTGGTCGGCAGCCTCGCAGCCGCCGGGGCGCCCCCCCAGGTCGTGCAGAACGCGCCGGAGATGGCGACAATCATCGGCCTGGTGGCGGCTGGAATCGGGCTCTCGCTGGTGCCCGCGTCGGTCGCGCGGCTGGGGCTCGAAGGGGTCACCTACCGGCCGCTGGCCGCCGCGCCGAGCGCCGAGCTGGCCGCGCTCACGCGCGCCGATGAGAGCTCGGCCCTGGTCCATGCGTTCGTCGCGGAGGCGGCGGCGTAGCGCGCTTCGGCACGGCCGCCCGCTACAACTTGGAGCCGTGGCAGAGCTGATCGACGGTCGTGCATTTGCGGCGGAGCTCAAGCAGCGGGTGCGGGAGGATCTCGCGCAGCTGGCCGGCGAGGGCGTCGGCGTCGGCACGATCCTGGTCGGCGATGACTATGCAGCGCAGGTCTACCAGCGTCGGATCGACGCGGGCGCGCGCGAAGTGGGGATGGCCTCGCGGATGGAGCAACTGCCCGCCGACGCTACGCTCGGCCAGCTGGTCGGCAAGATCGCCGAGCTGGACGTCGATCCGGAGCTCTCGGGGATCGTCGTGCTGCGCCCGTTGCCCGCGCACCTGCAGGAGTCGCGCGTCTTCCGCGCGCTGCCGCCGTTGAAGGACCTCGAGGCTCAGCATCCCGAGAACGCCGGGCTGCTTGCGCTGGGGATGCCCCGGTTCGTGCCCTCCACCGCCGGCGCCGCCTTCCACCTGCTCGACCGCTACATGGTGCAGAGCGGCCGCGACCTCGAGGTCGCCTATGACGGCCTCGACCTCGTGATCGTGGGACGCTCGAACAACGTCGGCAAGCCGGCGGCGATCCTCGGCCTGGCGCGCAACGCCACCGTGATCTCGGCGCACAAGCACACCTACGACGCCGGCCGCCTGGCGCAGCACACCCGCAACGCGGACCTGCTGATCGTCGCGGCCGGGGTGCCAGGGCTGATTCGAGGCGAGATGGTGCGGGAGGGGGCGATCGTGATCGACATCGGCATCAACGCCGTGCCCGGCCCGGACGGGCGCACGCGACTGGTCGGCGACGTTGATTTCAACAGCGTCGCCGCCCGTGCCGAGGCGGTCTCGCCGGTCCCCGGCGGGGTTGGGCCGATCACCGACGTGTGGATCCTGCACAACGCCGTGCTAGCCGCCCACGCCCTTGCCGGACATGACTACCGCGGCGCCTGGCTCGAGGCGCCGACGCTGCTGCGGCGCTAAGGCGGCGCTCAGCCGGACGAAGCTTGCGAGGCGCATCGTTGATTACCGCCCGGAGCCGCGGCTGTCCTGCCACCACCCGTGGTGGCCCGCGACAGCGCAGGCCGAGCTTCTCCGCATAAGGGAGGCGAGGCGCGCAGGCGCGAGGCAGGCAGACGCTAGCCTCCGCTCCGGTGGCTCACCTGCTTGATCTCGACGGCGCCTCTCCGACCCTGGCGGGGGGCGTGTTCGTCGCCCCGACGGCGGTGCTGGCGGGCGATGTGCGCGTCGGCGAGCGCGCGAGCATCTGGTTTGGCGCGGTGCTGCGCGGCGACTCCTCCTGGATCGAGATCGGCCCGGAGGCCTCGATCCAGGACACGGCGGTGATCCACTGCGCCAAAGGTCTGCCAACCGTGATCGGCGCGCGCGTGACGATCGGCCATGGCGCGCTGCTCGAGGGCTGCGTGATCGAGGACGGCGCCCTGATCGGCATGGGCGCGATCGTGCTGCAGCGCGCGGTCGTGCGCGCGGGAGCGTTGGTCGCAGCCGGCGCCGTCGTGCCAGAGCGAGCCGAGATCGGCGCGGGCATGCTCGCCGTCGGCGTGCCCGCGCGGGAGCGAGGGCCGCTGTCCGGCTCGGCGGCGGCATGGACGGCGCATGCGGTCGACGAGTACCAGGCCTATCGCGTGCGGTACCTGAGCGCGCTGGGGCGCGACCAGCAAGGGGATGAGCGCGCTCGTGCGCAGCTGGCGAGGGTCAGCGGCTCGCCCGAGCCTCCGAGGGCGGCTGACGGCGGGCGCTCGTAGGATTGGCGATCGTGCCCGCTCACCCCTGGAGCGATCGGTCCTTTCCCGCCCCGCTGCTGCCGCTCGAGCGCACCTTCGAAGGGTTTCTCGGGCTCGAGTGGCTCGAGCTGAGCGACGAGCGGGCACACGTGCGCTTCCACGTGCGCGAGGACCTCTGCCAGCCGCTGGGGCTCCTGCATGGCGGGATCTACTCGGCTGTGGCCGAGAGCGTTGCCTCCGTCGCCACCGTCAGGGCCGTGTGGGGCGAGGGCCGCATTGGCTCGGGGATGAGCAACACGGCAAGCTTCCTGCGGCCGATCACCGGCGGGTCCGTCGACGTGCATGCCCGCCGCCGCCACGCCGGCGCCCAGGAGTGGCTGTGGAGCCACGAGTTCTTTGACGAGCAGAGGCGGTTGTGCGCGCTCGTCGACGTGACGATTGCGGTGCGGCCGGCGGTTCGCGCCGACGGTGGCCGCTAGCTCGGCAGAGGGTTCAATCGCACGTGTGCGCCTCGCTCCCGGTGCGCCTTCGCTCGAGGTGCTCGATCTGCCGGCCGCGCCGGGCATGGAGGAAGCGCCGGCGCTCGTGCTGCTGCACGAGGGGCTCGGCTCGGTCGCTCTGTGGCGCGGGTTTCCCGCGGCGCTGGGAAGGGCGACCGGGCGGCGGGTGGCGACCTTCTCCCGCTACGGCCACGGGCGCTCGGAGCCACCGCCGCGGCCGCGCACGGCTGCCTTCTTCGACGAGGAGGCCCTCGAGGTTCTTCCGACGCTGCTCGACCGACTGTCGATCGCCTCTCCCGTGCTCGTCGGCCACAGCGACGGCGCCTCGATCGCGCTGATCCACGCCGCGCGCCATCCGGTGAGAGCGCTCGTGCTGATCGCCCCGCACGTGTTCGTCGAGAGGATCACGCTGCGGGCGATCCGCGCCACGCGCGAGGCCTATCTTCGCGGCGAGCTACGCGAACGCCTGGCCCGCCACCATGGAGATCCGGACGTCGTCTTCTGGGGGTGGTGCGGCGTTTGGCTTGACCCTTCCTTTCGTGGCTTTGAGCTCGACGCGCATGTCGCGCGCGTGCGCGCACCGATGCTGCTGATCCAGGGCGCCGAGGACCCCTATGGAACGCTTCGCCAGCTCGCGCGGATCGAGGCGCGGGCTCGCGGCCCGGTCAGGCGACTCGTGCTCAGCGGCGGGCACAGCCCCCACCTCGAGCATTGCGAGCAGGTCGTGCAGGCGATCGCGTGTTTTCTGAGGACGCCTGCCGGCACGAGCTAGCCGCTTGTGCGAACGTTTGCGGCCATGCGCTTCGGAATCGCGATCCCCCAGCACGTCGGCGCAGAGGGGTTCGACGCGACCGCCTTCAAGGCTCATCTTGAGCGCGCCGAGGAGCTCGGCTTCGAGAGCGCCTGGGTGCAGGAGCAGGTGCTGGGCCCCGCATCGACGCTCAGCCCGCTCGGGGCGCTCACCTATGCGGCGGCCTGCACCGAGCGCCTGCGACTCGGCTGCGCGGTGCTGGTGACGCCGCTGCACAACCCCGTCCACCTCGCCAAGGAGATCGCGACGCTCGACCAGCTCAGCCACGGCCGGCTCGAACTGGGGATCGGCGCCGGCGGGCGGGCACGGCCATTTGCGGCCTTCGGCGTCAACCCCCCCGCCCCGGTCGCGCGCTTCACCGAGGGGCTCGAGCTGATGAAGGCATGCTGGCGCGACCGCGAGATCACCTTCCACGGGCGCTTCTGGAAGCTCGAGCGCGCCTCGATGGCGCCGAAGCCGGCGCAACGGCCGCACCCGCCGATCTGGGTCGGCGGCAGCCACCCAAACGGGATCAGACGCGCCGTCCACCTCGCCGATGGCTTCATCGGCGCCGGCTCGCAGAGCACCGCGCAGTTCGCCGAGCAGGCGCGAATCGCGCGGGAGGAGCTGGCACGGCTAGGCCGTGACCCCGCCAGCTTTCGGATCGCAAAGCGCGTCTACGTCCACGTCGACGACGACGCCTCGCGCGGGGCGAGGCGGCTCGAGGCGGCGCTAACCCGCCATTACGGACGCGGAGGCTGGTCGGAGCTGGTGCTGGCTGGGCCGCCCGAGCGTTGCGTCGCGGGGCTGCGCGAGGTGGTGGCCGCGGGCGCGGAGCTGATCCTGCTCAACCCGCTCGAGGACGAGACGCCCCAGATGGAGCGGCTCGCCGCCGAGGTGGTGCCGGCGCTGCTGCGATGAGGGCGGGAAGGCGCCCGCACGTGGGTCGCTGACATGCACGGCAAGCTCCCGACGACGGTGGTCGGCTCGCACCCCCAACCGGAGTGGCTCGTCGACCGCCGACTGCTGGCGGTCGAGGGGGTGCCGCGCGTGCGGATGCCGGAGCTTTGGCGCGTGAGCGAGCCGCACCTGCGCGAGGCGCAGGACGACGCCACGCTCGTGGCGATCATGGAGATGAGCGAAGCGGGGATCGACACGATCACCGATGGCGAGATCAGGCGCGAGAGCTACTCGAACTGGTTCGTGAGCGCGCTCGACGGGGTCGACCTCGAGCGGCCGGGGCTGATCCGCACCCGCTCGGGCGAGCGCCGCGTGGTGCCGCGGATCGTCGCCCCCGTGCGCCTCCGCGAGCCCGTCGGCCTGCGCGATCTGCAGTTCCTGCTCGCGCACAGCCGGCGCCCGGCGAAGGTGACCCTCCCGGGTCCGTTCACGCTCGCCCAACAGGCGGCCAACGAAGCCTATGTCGACTTCGACGAGCTGGCGATGGATCTCGCCGCCGCGGTCAACCAACAGGCTCGGGCGCTCGAGCGGGCGGGGGCGCAGGTGATCCAGCTCGATGAGCCGTGGCTGCGCAACGATCCCGAGGCGGCGCGGCGGATCGCCGTGGCCGCGATCGATCGTGCGCTCGAGGGGCTGTCAGCGACGACGGCGGTGCATCTGTGCTTTGGCTACGCCGCGATCGTCGGCGAGAAGCACGCCAACCGCTACGAGTTCTTGGGCGAGCTGAGCGAGTGCTCAGCCGACCAGATCTCGCTCGAGGCGGCGCAGCCGAGACTTGATCTCGGCCAGCTTGCGGAGCTGTCGCCCAAGACGATCGTGCTCGGCGTACTCGACCTCGCCGACCCGCGGGCGGAGTCGCCCGAGCTTGTCGCTGAGCGCCTGCGCGCCGCGCTCGCCCACGTCCCCGTGGAACGGCTGATCGCCGCCCCGGACTGCGGAATGAAGTACCTGCCGCGTCCACTCGCGCGCGCGAAGCTGATGGCGCTGGGCGCCGGGGCCGCGCTCGTCCACGCGCGGCCGTGAGCGAGCGGCCTATGCTCATCCCGGTGACCTCACGCGGACACCTGTTGACCGGGGCAGCCGAAACGGCTCGGCAGCTGCCGGTGGGGTCCGGCGGCAGGCGGCGGTGAGCGCAGCCCGGGTCGCGGCGCTCCTCGGCGGCGCCCTGCTCGTGCTCGCCACCTTCCACGGATTGCTCGTCACGTTGGTGGTGCCCCGCAGAAGCCCGCGTTTGCGCCGCGCCACGCCGCGCGAGGAAGCGCGCGGCGTGACCGGGGCTCGATCCGGCGCTCCGGCGAGCGGGCGCCCACGGCCGCGAAGGATCGCCGGGAGAGGCAGGATCGCCTCCTCCCGCCTTGCCTCCCTGATCTGGCATCTGGCGCGCCTCTCGCTGGGGTTGCTGTCCCGCCTCGCCTGCTTCGCCCGCCGACAGCAGGCGGTGGAGCTGTCGGACCTCGCCCCGCAGGAGGCGGAGCGGGTGGTGCGCGCGCGATTGGAGCGGTTTCTGAGGGAGGACCGGGTGCTCGGCCTGCTCGGCCCGCTCTCGCTGCTGTGCCTGTTCGGGGTGTGGCTCGCGCTGCTCCTCCTCGGCTACTCGCTGCTTACGCTTGGCGTGGGAGGCGGCAGCTTCGGCTCGGCGGTGAGGCTCACGGGCTCATCGCTGCTCACGCTTGGCGTGAGCGCCCCGCGACGCGCCTCCACGACCGCGCTCAGCTATCTGGCGGCCACCTCGGGGTTGATCGCGCTCGCGCTTGAGATCGGCTACCTGCCAACGATTCACGGGCACTACAACCGCCGGGAGACGCTGGTGCGGGTCCTGGAGAGCCGTGCCGGCGAGCCCGCCTGGGGCCCGGAGATCCTGGCGCGGCACGCAAACAACGGCTCCCTCGACGCGCTGGCAGATTTGTACGCGCGCTGGGAGGCCTGGGCCGCCGACGTGGTCGAGGCGCACCTCACGTTCCCGTGGCTCATGCTGTTTCGCTCCTCCGAGCCGTTGCAGTCGTGGATCACGAGCCTGCTCGCCGTCCTCGACTCCGCCGCGATCTACCTCGCTGCCTGCCCGACGAGCGCGCCCAACGCCCAGGCTCGTCAGTGCCTTCGGATGGGTTTCACCGCGCTGCAGCGCCTGGCCGATGCGCTTGGCGTCGAGTACGACGCCGATCCGCTGCCAACCGCCCAGATCACGCTCAAGGAGCGTGAGTTTCAGCAGGCGATCGCCCATCTCGAGCGCAATCGCTTCCCGCTGGAGCGCCCGGCCGAGGATGCCTGGCCGGACTTCAAGGGCTGGCGGGTCAACTACGAGCAGATCGCCTACCGCCTCATTCACCTGCTGCGCGCGCCGCCCGCCTTGTGGTCCGGTGCGCCGGAGCCGATCCCCCCCTTCACCCCCAGGCACCGCAGGCCCGACGACGTCGAGGGGGAGAACCTCGTCCCCCTGCTCGCCCACGGTCGGCCGTTCGGGCGCGCAGAGGTCAACCCGAAGCGGATCGAGCCGATGGGCCGGACACCGCTCGTGTCCGTGCTCACGGCGGCGTTCGCGCCCGAGGACGATTACCTGCTGGCGGCCTACCGCTCCCTCTGCGAGCAGGACGAGGTGGCCTGGGAGTGGCTGATCCAGATCGACGGAGCGCACGCCGTCCTGCCCCGGGAGCTGCTCGCCGACGAGCGCGTCCTGGCGCAGGCCAACGGCCGTCATCTCGGCGTCGGCGCCACTCGCAACCGCGGCATGCTCCGCGCGCGCGCCGAGTTCGTGCAGAACCTCGATGCGGACGATCAGCTACTGCCCGGGGCGCTCGCCGCCGGGGTCGCGGCCCTGGAGGGCGATCCAGCGCTTGCGTTCGCGTTCGGGCGGACCGTGCATCTGCTCCCCGATGGCTCGAAGCAAACGCCCTGGCGCGGGCGCGTGCCCTTTGCCGCGGGGCGAGTTGAAGCCGGAGCGCTGCCTCGGTTCTGGCTTGGCGCCGGCGAGGATCCGCTGCCGATCTCGCCGATCATGTGGCGCAAGACGTTCGCGTACGCGTATGGAGGCTGGTCCGCACTCTCCGTGCTTGAAGACACGGCGCTCGTGTATGCGGTCTCAAGCCAACACCCGTGCTTCTACCTGGATCGCGACACCCAGCTCTACCGCGTGCACCGCCGCCAGGCCACGCTCGCCGCCGACTACCGCCGGCAGCGGGCGCCAAGCCGCCGTTTCATCTTCGAGCGCCTCTGCGCCCTGCAGCGCCTGGAGCATGGCACCGCCCCCATCGCTGCGCAGCTTCCGCCCGATCCGGCCGAGCGGCCTCCCGAGCGCGCGCCCGATCCCAGCGGGCAGCTCGACGAGCGCGCGCCCGACGGTTGATGCGCCCAGGCGCTCGCCCCCAGCCACCGCCGCCGCAAGGCTCCAGCCGCGTAAGATGGCTCCTATGCGGCGCGAGGAGCTGCAGGCCGCACAGGCGCCGTTGAAGGAGCGCTACCGATCCGATCCCGGGGCGGCGGTCGTGAGGTTGCGCGCGGAGGGGGAGCTGGGCGGCCTCGGCGTCTCCTGCTCGGTCGAGACCGGTCGGGCGCTCATCGAGGCTGGGCTTCACCCCGCGAGCGGAGGCGATGGGAGCCTCGCGTGCTCAGGCGACATGTTGCTCCAGGCGCTGGTGGCGTGCGCTGGCGTCACCCTGCGCGCGGTGGCCATCAACCGCGGGATCCCGATCTCCGGAGGCCGTGTCGTCGCCGAGGGGGAGCTCGATTTCCGCGGCACGCTGGGAGTGGACCGAGACGCGCCGGTCGGCTTTCGCCGGATCGAGGTGCGCTTCGAGCTCGAGCCGCCACCGAGCGCCGAGGTCCGGGAGCAGCTGCTGGCGGCCACGGAGCGCTACTGCGTCGTCTATCAGACGCTGACGCGGGGCGTCCCGGTCACGGTCAGCTAGCAGCAGAAGCGCGGCCGCAAGTGCGCACGGCTGCGAGACCGAACGGGCCGAGCGCGGCGAGGGGTCGATGAGCTTGCCGCTCGTCGCCGCCGCGCTGGCGTTCGCGTGGAGCATGGGAGCGCACTACACCGGCGCCTGCATGGGCATGCCCCATGCGCTCGGGGCGATCGATGCCCGGCGCGCGCTGCTCTTGATGGCGCCGTTGGCGCTGCTTGGGGCGACGTTCGCAAGCCACGGGGTGGAGCGGACGGTGGCAGGCAGGCTCACCGGTCGCGGGCTCAGCGCTGCCGGCGAGCTCGTGGTGATCCTCGTGGCGTTCGCGCTGACAAGCGCGTACAACCGCCTGCGAGTGCCGACGAGCACCATTCAGATCCTCGTCTTCTCGCTCGCCGGCACGGCGCTCGCGGCCGGGGTCGGGGTCCGCTGGGAGACGATCGGGCTGCTCGCCGCGGTCTGGGCCGGGGCCCCGCTTGGCGCCTGCTGCCTGGGCTTCGTCCTCACCCGGCTGCTGGACGCGCTCAGGGCCCGCCACCAGGGAAGGCACGGCGGCCGCGCAGCGCCGCTCGGCAGCGCACTGGTGTTCGTCGGGGCGCTCGCCTCGTTTGCGATGGGCAGCAACGATGTCGCCAATGCGACGGGCCCGCTGGTCGGCGCGCGCCTGCTCTCGCCGCTCGCGGCCGGAGCCGTCGGCGGCGCCGGCCTAGCCTTCGGAGTACTCACCTACGGGCGGCCGCTCCTCTCCCGGGTTGCCTTTGAGATCGTCGAGCTCGATCGCACGATGGCGACCGCCGCCCAGTGCGTGCAGGGCGCAGTCGTGCTGTGCGCGGTTGCCTTCGGCCTGTTCACCTCGATGAATCAGGCTCTGGTCGGCGCGATGGGCGGGGCTGGCCTGGCCCGCGGCGGCAAGCCGATTCGCGCTGCCACGCTCGCGGGAATCCTCCGCGGCTGGGCCCTTGGCCCGGCTGCTGGACTGGCCGCCGCCTACCTCGGCGCGAGGCTGGCGATGGCAGCCGGGGCAACGCTGCGCTGAGCAGCAGCCGCCCGCGCGGCGCCCCCGGCGGCTAGGCCGGCGGTTCAGGCGACGGCTTGTCAGAGGCGCCTGACCCAGCTAGCCTGGCGGCAGCCCGTGTCCGGAGCGCTCGGTGTCGTCGTGCTCGTCGTCGGGACGGGCGTGGTCGTAGCCGCCGCCGATGTGTTCGTCGACGGGCTGTTGGGTGTGGCGCGCTCGCTCAAGCTGGCGCCATTTGTGCTCTCGGTGCTCGTCTCCGGCTTCGAGACGGAGAATCTCCTCGCCGGGATCGTCGCCGACGTGCGCGGCCTTCCGGACGCGGCCGCCGGCACCTTCCTCGGCGGGATCACCTTCCTGGCGCTGGGCGTCGCGGGGTTGGGCGGCCTGATCGCGCCGGTGGACGTGCGACTGCCGCCGCGGTTCGCGCTGTGGACGGCGCTCGCGCCGCTGCCGCTTCTGGCGGTTGCCGTGGACGGCAGGATCTCCCGCGCAGAGGGGGCGCTGCTCGTCGTCTGGGCGGGGGTCGCGCTCGTGGGGCTTGCGCGATCGGGCGGTCACCCGCCACCCGCCGAGGAGAGGCGCTGGCGCCATCCCGCGGCGCGCCTGCTGGGCGGGCTGGCGGTGCTGAGCGGTGGTGGCTGGCTGCTGGGCGAGGGGCTGCGCGCAACCGTCCGCCAGCTCGGGATCTCGCCGGCGCTGCTCGGAAACACCGCGCTTGCGGCGACGGTCGAGGCGGAGGAGCTCGCCCGCTTCACCGCTCCCACCAGGCGCGGACGCCCGGAGATCGGCCTTGCCAGCGTCGCCGGGACGCTGGTGCACTTCGCCGGGCTGAACGCGGGTGTGATCGCGCTCGTGAAGCCGCTCGCGCTGAGCAGCCTGACGACCAGCTTCTACCTGCCGGCAGCCGCGTCGGGCCCCGCGATCCTGGCCGCACTGCTGCTCGCGCGCAAGCGGCTCGGCCGCGTAGAGGGCGCCTTCCTTGCCGCCCTCTACGTGACCTACGTTGGGGTTGCGATCACGCTCTCCACCTAAAGCTCACACCTTACGCAGGCGGCTGGGGCGCTCCCATCACGCCACGCGCCGGGGCGCCGGCGGCGGCCGCGCGGGGACGCCGCCCGATCGCGCGGTAGACGAAGCTTTCGCTCGGCGCGCCCTTTGCGCTGTCGGGCGCAAGCACGCGGTGGTGGTGTGCTGAGAAGCGGCAGACCGGATCCGCGGCCGCCGGGTCACCCGCGAGCCGCAGCGCCTGACAGCGGCATCCCCCCCAATCAACCTCCTGGCGGCCGAGCGGGCAGGAGCGGCATGGCTCCTGCATCCAACCGGTGCCGCGAAAGCGGTTGAAAGCCGCGGAGCGCTCCCAGATCCACTCGAGCGAGCGCTCCGCCACGTTGTCGAAGCGCAGATTCGGGATCGTTGCCGCGGCCTGGCAGGGCATGACCTGGCCGTTCGGCGCGATTACGATCGCGACGCGCCCCCAGCCGCCCATGCACGGCTTGGGCAAATCCTCATAGACGTCCGGCAGCACCCACAGCACCTCGAGCTTGGCGCCGACGCGCTCGCGGAAGCGTCGGACCGCCTCCTCGCCGCGGCGCACCTGCTCGCGGGTCGGTAGCAGCGCGGCCTGGTTCAACGCCGCCCAGCCGTAGTACTGGGTGTTCGCCAGCTCGAGCCGCTGGGCGTCGAGCTCCAATGCCAGCTCCAGCACCTGCTCCAAGCGATCGAGGTTCGCCCGGTGCAGCACGCAGTTGATCGTCAGCGCAAAGCCGAGCTTTCGCGCGAGCCGAGCGGCCGCGACCTTCTTGGCGAAGGAGCGGTTGCCTGCGATCCGGTCGTTTTCTCGCGGATCGGGGCTCTGGATTGAGATCTGCACGTGGTCAAGGCCAGCCTCGCGCAACGCGGCCGCCCGCGGCGGATCGAACAGCGTGCCGGCCGTGATCAGCGAGCTGTACAGGCCGGCGTCGGCGGCGCCCGCGCACAGCTTGGGCAAATCCCGGCGCAGCATCGGCTCGCCACCGGTGAGCGCCAGTTGCAGCACGCCGAGCGCGCGCGCCTGGCGGAAGGTCTCAAGCCACAGATCGGTGTCGAGCTCGCGCCGGTAGGTGGGAGCGCCTATCTCAAGCGGGTTTGAGCAGTACGGGCAGTGCAGCGGGCACTGATAGGTCAGCTCCGCGATCAACGTCAGCGGCCTAGGGGCCTGCATCCACCACCAACCCTCGATCGGCCATCGCCTGCAGCAGCTCGCCCACGTCGGCGCCGACGTTGGCGCCCTCGTAGCGGGCGGCCAGCGTGCCGATGATCTGCTCGAGCGAGCGGCGGCCGTCACAGAGCTCAAGCACCTCGGCCGCGGTGCGGTTCAGGCGCACGGCCCCTTCCGGCACGAGCAGCAAATGCTCCCCGCGCACCTCGTCGTAGCGCAGGCGCACGCCGACGCCGAGCCGCGGGCGCCTCACGGGCTCGTCTCCCCCGGCGGCTGGGTGTCGCCGCGCTCGATCGCATCCAGCTGGGCCCACAGCACCTCGGTCTTGAAGCGCAGCGCCGCCACGGCGGCTTGCTGCTGGGATCGGCTGCGGCAACGGTCGACCGTCAGCCGCAGGGCATAGTCGGCATCGCGCGGCGCCTGCACCAGGCGCGCGCGGAAGTACTCCAGACCGGCGGGATCGATCCACGGGTAGTGGCGCTCCAGGGCCGCAAGGCGCACTTTGATCGCCGATGGCCCGAACAGCTCGGTGAGCGAGGAAGCCACCGCTTCGATCCACGGTCGCTGGCGCGCGAAGTTCACGTATGCGTCGACGGCAAAGCGCACGCCGGGTAGCACCAGACGCTCGGACTCAAGCTCGGCGCGGGCGACGCCGAGCGCCTCCCCCAACCTCAGCCAAGAGGCGATCCCGCCCTCGCCCTCGCGCGTGCCATCGTGATCGACGATGCGCTTGATCCACTCCCGCCTGACCTCGACATCCGGACAGTTTGAGAGGATTGCAGCGTCCTTCAGCGGGATGCAGCGCTGATAGTAGAAGCGGTTGGCGACCCAACGTTGCAGCTCCGCGCGCGTCAGCTCGCCACTGTCCATGCGCCGGTGGAAGGGATGCAGGTTGTGGTAGCGCGCTCCCTGCGCGCGCAGGCGCGCGACGAACTCATCTGCTGGCCAGGGAGCGAGCTCGCCCTCGCCGCCTTCTGCGCCCTTGCTCACAGCTCCAGCTCCAGCCCGTCGTAGGCGATCTCCACGCCGGCCCGCAGCACCGCCTCGCGCTCCGGCGAACCCTCGAGCAGGATCGGGTTGGTGTTGTTGATGTGCACCAGAACCTTGCGCGGGCGCCCTAGCCGCCTAAGCGCCGCCAGCGTTCCGCTCGGCCCCGACAGGGGGACGTGCCCCATCTCCATCGCGCTGCGCTCGGCCACGCCAAGGCGCACAAGCTCATCATCGCTCCAAAAGGTGCCATCGATCAGCACCGCATCGCTTTGGGCCAGCCGCGTGATCACCTCCTCGTCCAACCTCGCAAGCCCCGGAGCATACGTCGCCGCGGCGCCCGTCGCGCGGTCGCGCACCGTCAAGCCACTCGCGCCCATCGCGATCCCGCTGCCCGCAAGGTAGCGGGGCGAGTCGCCGCCAACATCGAACCGCTCGACGACCAAGCTCGATCCCTCAAGCTCGCACGGCTCACCCAACCCCAGCGTGCGCCACTCGACGCCCCCGTAGTGCGCGAGCATCGACAGCAGCGGATAGGCATCGCGCAGGGCCATCCCCACCTCCTCGGCCCCCCACACCCGCATCGGCGCCGAGGCCTCGCGCAGCAACAGCAGGCCGGCGGTGTGGTCGATCTCAGCGTCTGTCAGCAGCACGCCGCCGATAGGCTCAGCGCGCACGCGCCGAGGCGCTGCAGCCGCGCGCTGGCCATCGAGCTGGCTCAGTTGGCGCGCTATGTCAGGTGAGGCGTTAACCACAAACCAAGGGCCAACGCCACCGCGCAGCGCAATCGACGATTGCGTGCGAGGCTGCGCGCGCGTACCTTCACGCGCAGCGTTGCAGACACTGCAGTAACAGTTCCACTGCGGAAAGCCGCCGCCCGCCGCGGCGCCGAGCACTCGGATCTGCACCGATGCGACTACTCAAGCCCCGCGGCCTCAGGCTGGCGCCCGCAGCCGCGCGAGAGCTCTCCGCACGGCGGCAGCTTCGTCCGCTACCGCCGGTACAGGTAGGCGGTGATCTCCGAGCAGGTCTGGACGTACTCGAATGCCGGCTTGATCCACGTCATACAGGACCTCCCTCTCGGGGTTGAACTCGGAACCAGATAATAGCGCGCCAGCGGTGCAACTCAAGACCGCCTCCAAAATACGAGTCCATCCAGGCTCAGGAGCCGGACCGTGCCGAAAGGCGGCATCTGCCGCTGCCGCCAGCCGCTTCACGCACGGCGATGGCCGCCCGTTATCCGTTGCAATCGGTTCGGTGCGGTGGTAGGTTGCGCTTCGCAAACGGCAGTTCTGTTACCCGCAGCGAAGGGAAAGGAGAGCGCTGTGCCAGCTGCTCAGATGGGCGCATTCCCGGTGAGCGAGATTCCGGGCATCGACAAGCAGAACGCCGCTACGCTGGGTCGCCTCCTCGGAACTGGGCGAGCGGCATACGCCGAGGCGTACGCGGATGGACGGATGCGCGCGACGGTCAGGATTCCAGTCGATGAGCTGACGTTCGACCCGCGGGTGCTGATCATGCCCCACGGCGGCGAGCTCGAGCTGGAGCTGATCAACGAGGACGACAACACCCACGTGGTGCTGCTGCCAAGCAACGGGGATCGCAAGTTCATCGGGCTTGTCAACCATTCGCGCGGGCGTGCCCGCATCGAGCTCGATGGCCCCGGTCACTACTTCTACTACGGCCCGTTCGGCAACGACGAGGGTCGTGGGCTCGTCGGCGTGATCCTGGTCCAGGGGGAGACGCCGCCCGAGGCGCGCCTGGACCGGCCGCCGCAGCCACGCCCGTAGGCAACTTTGTTCACACCTAAGCAGGGTTCGAATCAAGAAGGGAGAGAGTGATGGCGACCCAATTGATTGACGCGGGAGAGGCCGTTGACTTCTCAAGCCTGAGCTCGGTCCCGGGCAAGGCGCCGGACGTGGCCAGCGGTGTTACGTACGAGCGGATCCTGAACGCTCGCTCCGAGCCACACAACTGGCTGACCTACTACGGCGCGTATGACGGCAAGCGGTACAGCCCTCTCAACCAGATCAACAAGGGCAACGTGTCGAAGCTGCGCCCCGCCTGGATCTTCCAGCCCGGCGCCGCGATGGGGATCATCCCGGGTCTGGGCACCTACGCCTTCGAGGCCTCGCCGCTCGTGGTCGACGGTGTCATGTTCGTCTCCGGCTGGGATGGGTACGTGTGGGCGCTCGATGCCCGCACCGGTCAGGAGCTCTGGCGCTACAAGCACGAGGCGCCGTTCGACGTGTCGCTGTGCTGCGGCAACGTCAACCGCGGCGTCGCGGTCGCGGACGGGAAGGTGTTCGTGGTGACCCTGAACGGGCGCATCCTCGCGCTCGACGCGACAACCGGGAAGGTCGTCTGGAACCGCGTGTACTGCGACGTGCGGGCTGGCGAGAGCGCGACGGTCGCCCCGCTCGTGGTCAAGAACCTCGTGATCGTGGGCAGCTCCGGCGGCGAGTTCGGCGTGCGCGGCCACGCCGATGCGTTCGATCTGAAGACCGGCGAGCACGCTTGGCGCTGCTACATGGTGCCCAAGCCGGGCGAGCCGGGCTCGGAGACCTGGCCGGCCGACGGCGAGGCCTGGGCGCGCGGCGGAGCCAACCCCTGGACGACCCCGACGTTCGACCCCGAGCTCAACCTCCTGTACTTCAACACCGGCAACCCCTGCCCGGACTTCGACGGGGACGTGCGGCCGGGGGACAACCTCTACACCGACAGCGTCGTGGCGGTCGATCCTGACACCGGCCAAATCAAGAATCACTACCAGTACACCCCGCACGACATCTGGGACTATGACTCCACGATGGAGAACATCCTGTTCGAGATGGACGGGCGCAAGTGCTCCGGTCACTTCGATAAGAACGGATACTTCTTCGTCCTGGACCGCACCGACTGCAGCTTGATCCGGGTTGCCCCGTTCGTCGACCGGATCACCTGGGGTGAGATCGACGAGAAGGGCAATGTCACCGTGCGGGTCGGCCCCACGAAGGAGGGCGAGCCGGTGCACTTCTTCCCCGGCCCAGCGGGGGCCAAGGAGTGGACCCACGCCGCGTACAACCCCGACACGGGGCTCTTCTACGTCCCTGTCCAGGACATCGGCGCCACGGCGACGTTGCGCCGCCGGATGTTCAAGGAGAGCATCCCGTACTGGGGGGCAGCGGTTGCTGTGGACACGACCGACTACGCGGGATCGATCAGCGCCTTCGACCCCAAGACGGGGAAGGAGACGTGGCGCTTCCGCAGGGACGTGCCGATGTGCTCGTCGGTGCTCACCACCGCCGGCGACCTCGTGTTCGCCGGCGAGCCAGATGGCATGTTCGACGCGCTCGACGCGCGCAGCGGCGAGCTGCTTTGGCAGTTCCAGTGCGGCAACGGCCATCACTCAAGCCCCAGCTCCTATAGCGTGGACGGGCAGCAGTACATCGCGGTGCCGACTGGCTGGGGCGGCTGGGTCGAGGGCTTCCTGCCCGGCCGGCTCGGCAACCCGCACGGGGCGGCACTGATCGCGTTCGCGCTCCCCGACTGAGGCCACGCGCAAACTGGTGGCGTCCCGCGGCCTCCCCGCGCCAAGGCGTGGGGAGGCCGCGCCGTCCCCCGGGGACATTGTTTGAGCGGCTCGCTTCCTTGGGCGGATGGCGGGGTGCTCAAGCCCTCGCGCAGGGCCCTTACCCCTCGCCCACGGCCACGCCACCCGGGATCTCATCCCGGCGCAGGCCGGCAACCGACAGCCGGCGGCGAATCAGCTCCAGCGTGTGCTCGCGGACCGTCGGCGGAACCGCATCCTCCCATGCGGCCAGCGCCGCGCTCGCGCGCGCGGGAAGCTCAGACGCCAACCGCGGCGGTCGCACCGTCGCCAGGTACCGCAGGCCAAAGCCGATGTGCCAGCGTTCGTCGAGCTCAACCCGCTCGACGCCGGCGCTGATCCCCGGCAGCGCTCCGTCCGCCAGATCATCGAGCAGCGCACGCTGGCCGGCCGTGAACACCGCCCCCTCGAGCACCATGTGGTACAGGCTCACGCCCTCGGCGAGCTCGGCAGCGCCGGCCGCCAGATCGCGGGCGATCGCCGGCAGCCGCACCTCAAACAGCTCAAGCACTCCGGCAGGGCAAAGGCGCCGCGCGGCCGCGTAGCGCTCCTGCGGCCCGGATCCGAGCCCGAGCACCTCGTCGGCCACCCGGTCGAAGAACAGCGCATGACGATCCTCATCCCGCCGTTGCAGAAAGAACAGCCACATCACCATCGAGAGGTCGATGTCAACCTGGTCGAACCACGACAGCCGCGACCGGTCCGCCGCCGAGCGGGCCCGCTCGGCACTCTCGGTCACATCGGCAAACGGCTTCAGATGCTCGGCGACCGCGTTCTCGCCGACGCGAAAGCCAGCGAGCAGCTTGGTCAGCCGGCGGCGGCGGGTCTCCTCAAGCCTCCCCCAGGCGGCGGCGTCGGAGCTCAAGTCAATCGCGGTCGGATCCCAGTTCTGGCGCGCAACGATCTGCGAGTAGGTGGACAGGCTGCCGAACATCAGCGCGTCCGACCGTCCGCCGCCGCTCCCATTCGCCGCCTCCGAGACAGGAGCCCCTGTCATACCTGTAACAGCCGCCAACTCATTGCACCCTCAGGGTACCGCACCTGATACGGCGGCAAGCCGCCCGCTGCCCCTGCGCACCGCCGCCGAGACACGCGCATCCGAGACCCTGGCGCCGCTGACGCCCGCAACCCTGACGCCCCCTGACGCCCGCGCAGAAGCCCTTCGCGCCGACATCGCGGCCTCCCGCCCGTCAGCGGCCGCGCGGCTCGATCCAACCGCGCGGCCGCAGAGCGCCTACAGGCAGCTCACCGACGGTACAGGTAGGAGGTGACCTCCGAGCACAGCTCGATCACTTGAAACTCCGGCTTGATCCACGCCATCGCTGCTCTCCCTCCTTCTAAAGGTCGCGTAAGAAGCTACGTCACTCGCCGCGTAAGTCTAGCGGACAGCCCATTCCGCGGCGATCCAGCGGCACTCGCCGCCAAGGCCGATCGCCCTGCCTGCCTAATTTGCAATCGGATGGCGACATCCAGAGCCTCACGCTCTGGGCGTGATTCCGGCCCGCACTCGTCTTTTGCGCCGGACCAAAGGACGGTTGCGCAAGCAGCGATCGCAAACCCGGCCCACACCATTCTCTGAACGATTACAATCACTGACCAACGTCCTTAAAGGAGGGTGCTATGGAAGCAAGCCAGGGCGGCGCTGCGGCCAGCCGCGATGCACCGGCGCCTGCTCAGCCGCAGACGTACGTCACCGCGCCGATCACCGCCAGCGGGACCGCATTGGGATTGGCGGGATTTGCGCTGTCGACGTTCCTGCTCTCGATGTACAACGCTCATCTCGTCAGTACCGCCGGCGAGCCGGTCATCTTCCCGATGCTGCTGCTGTATGGCGGTATCGCCCAGTTCATCGGAGGGATGTGGGAGTTCCGGACCGGGAACACGTTTGCGGCCGTGACATTCGGTTCCTACGGCGCGTTCTGGGCGGGGCTTTGGCTGCTGCTGACCCACTATCTGAAGATGGTTCCGGCCGGTGGGGTGGCAAATCATGCGCTCGGCCTGTTCCTATGGAGCTGGGCCCTGTTCACGACGATGCTGTTCATCGCTTCGCTGCGCTCGAATCTGGCGGTGGTGGTGACCGTCGCGCTGCTCGTGATCGTCGAGATCATCCTCGCGATCGGCTACGACTCAGGCAGCTTGAACACCGTCAAGGTCGGCGGCTATGTTGGCATCGCGCTCGCTGCCGTCGCCTGGTACACGATGTTCTCGATCATTCTCGAGTCGACCTTCGGCCGGCCGGTTTTGCCGGTCATCTCGCTCGAGCACTTGTTCGTCCGCTAGCGCTTCGGCGCGGGTCCGTCCGCTCCCGCAGGGCCGCAGTCCACGTAGGGAGGAAGGTGAGGCGTCGGTTGGAGGTCGGCGCCTCACCTGTCCAGCGCACCCGCGCGAGTTCGGCGGGAGGTTCTGCACCTGGATGATCGGCGCGACGAGACCGGCGAGATGACTGCTATAGTCGCGCACGCTTGTTCCGTTGTACAGACAAGGAGAAGGCCTGGACCAGGCGTGTGCGCAAATCGACCACCTCCCCGCTGAGACGCTCACCACCGCGATCGCCGCGGCGATCGCGGTCGTCGATCTGCCGGCCGACTGGCGCTGGCCCCACCGGCTTGCAGCTGCCGCCCGCGGGCCTGTCGGCCACCAGGGGCTCGGCCGCTGATGTCGACGCTGCAGCGGCGAAGGGCTCCGGCGACCGTGGCCGGCGACGACTACCCGCATGCGATCAACGTCGGGCCCGTCGGGCGCCTCGGCCGTTGGACCGCAACCCACTTCAAGCTTGTGCTCGTGGCCTGGGTGATGATCGCGGTCGGCCTCGGCGCCTTCGCCCCTCGGGTCGAGACGGCACTGGCTGGCGCCGGCTGGGATGCGATCGGCTCGCCATCGGTTCAGGCGCGCCATCTGATCGAAAAGCACTTCGGCGGCCAGTCGAGCTACGGCCTGATGGTCGTCGTGCACTCCCAAGGCAAGACCGTCGCCGATCCCGCGTTTCGAGCGGTGCTCGCCCGCACGGCTCGCGCGCTGCGCGCCGATCCCGCAGTGACGCGCACGGCTTTGCCCCGCCCAGGGCTCTCGATCTCGCGCGGCGGACATACCGCGATCATTCAAGCGGGGGCGGCTCGCTCTGCCAACGGCATGGTGAAGGCAGCAGGCGAGCTTGAGCCGAGGCTCGCCCGGCTCTCGCGCGACGGCGTGCAGGTACATCTCACCGGAGCCGCGGCGATGTGGTCGGACTTCAATAATGCCAACCGCACGGCGATGATGAGGTCCGAGATCATCTCGTGGCCGGTCACGCTGGCGATCCTGTTGGTCGCGTTCGGCTCGTAGGTCGCCGCAGGGCTGCCCCTGATGCTGACGATGGTCGGCCTGCTCTCCGCCGCCGGCCTTCTGTACCTTGGAACGTTGATCGCCCCGATTTCGATTTGGGCCATGAACTTCGCGCTCATGTTCGCCCTCGCGCTCGGGATCGATTACGCGCTGTTTGTGGTCAACCGCTTCCGCGGAGCGCTCTTCGGACACGGTCTCAGCCCGCTCGACGCGACGACGGTGACAATGGACACCGCTGGCAAAGCGGTTGCCTTCTCGGGGCTGACCGTGCTCGTCTCGCTGTCCGCGGTGATGCTTGTTCCCAGCCCCGCATTCCGCTCGATGAGCCTCGGGATCATGCTCGCCGTGATCTTCGTGCTGGCCGCGACATTGACACTGCTTCCGGCGGTGCTCGGCCGCCTCGGCCGGCGCGTGGACAAGGGCGCCCTCCCCTGGGCGCACTCGGGAGAGCATCGCTCACTCCGCTTCGAGCGTTGGGGTGAGCGGCTGTGGCGCCGCCCTGTCCCACATGGCATCGCAGCGCTCGCGTTGCTGGTCGGGCTGGCGATCCCGGTCACACAGCTGAGGACAGCGATGCCCTCGATCAGGGTAGTCCCCACAAGCGCCTCCTCGTACATTGGCTATCGGCAGGCGCAGCAGGCTTTCGGGCCGGGCGCGACGGGGCCGCTGCAGATCGTTGCGCCGGCGGCGCAAGCCACGGAGGCGACCAGGATTCTCTCGCGCGATCGCGGCCTCGCGGGGCTTTTGCCACCGCAGAGGTCCCACGGATATGCGCTGATCACCGCCATCCCAAAGCAGGACCCATCCAGCCCAGCGGTGGGAAGGACAATCGACCGTCTGCGCCGCGAGCTGCCGAAGGGCTCGCTACTCGGCGGCGCGGTCGCGGAGAACCACGATCTTCAACGCGCGCTGGCGGCAAAGACGCCGATCGTCATCGCCGTCGTGCTCGCACTCGGCTTTGTGCTGCTGCTGGTGGCACTCCAAGCTCCGTTGATCGCCGCGATCGGAGTGGTGACCAACTTGCTGGCCACGGCGGCCGCGTTCGGGATCGCCAAGTGGATCTTCCAGGATGGTGCGCTGCACTCCCTGCTCGGTTTCACTCCGCAGGGCTTTCTGGATGCGTGGGGCCCGGTCTTCTTCTTTGCGATGATCTTCGCGATCTCGATGGACTACACCGTGTTCCTGCTCTCAAGCGCCAAAGAGCATTGGGACCGAACCGGAAGCGCGCGCCAGGCGATGGTCGGCGGCGTGGCACACTCCGGCCGTGTGATCTTCGCCGCCGGCGCGGTGATGGTCGCGGTGTTCTTCACCTTCGCGCTCTCCGGACCGCTTCCGCCCAAGGAGATGGGGGTGATCCTGGGAGTGGCGGTCCTGCTCGACGGCGCCCTGATCCGGCTGCTGCTGCTGCCCGTGCTCTTGCGGCTGATCGGGCGCAGCGCATGGTACCTGCCCCGCTGGCTCGAGCGGATGCTGCCTGACGTCACGTTTGGACACTCGTGAGCAAGGATGCTCATCAGAGGATCCCGGGGTGACCGGGCGCGGAGGTGCGCTGCCGCGGGCAGCCCGCCACGAGCGCAGTGCGAGGCGAGCGCCTTGAGGCGAGGCTCTCAGCCGCCCCGAGCCTTGGGGATGGAGGCCGCGAGGGTCGGCCCGCTGCGCGTGCTCGCGCCGTCGCCAAGCGCCTGCACAGCCACCCTGCCCGTAATCTCGCCGGGCACCCCCCGAACCGTCAGATCTCGCCGGGCGATCAGGAACAGCAGGCGCTGACCGCTTGAAAGCGAGATCGTGACCGCGTAGCGTCGGGTACCGCGCACAGCGGAGAAGCCGATCACCACGCGCGCGTCGAGATGGCGCACGCGCAGGTGCGCGACGCGATCAAGTCGCCGGGGCCCAGGGGCTCGATAGGCGGCGACCGTGATCGCCGGAGGCGCACCCGGTCTACGCAGCACCGGCGCACCATTCTCGAACAGCTCCGCGAGGATCAGTCGACGGCCGGCCGGCCCCGGTGCCGGTGCGAACGTCAGCGCGCCGCGGGCGGCGGTGCTTGAGGCGATCCGGCGGTAGACGCCCGCGCCCTGCTCGAAGAACGTCACCCTCTGGCCGGGCTCAGGCTTGACGGAGTAGATCAGGCGCAACCGGCCCCGACGCGCGACGACGCGCGCGTGGACCGACGGCCTGATCCCGTCGGCGTGGAGGATCCCCAGGATGGCGGGTGAGCCGGAATTGGCGCTGATCGCGTACTCGCCCGCGGGCGGGTCGATGATCGCCACGTACGTGGTGTCCTGTCCTGACACGCGGTAGATCGCAAACGGCTTGGAAAACGCCTGCGTGGCTCCGGCGGTGCTGGCGCTGATCCCGTTGGGACCACGGATCGTGATGTCGGGCGCGCCGCCGGCTCCCCGCACCTTGACCATCTCGGTCGGAAGCCCGGCTGGCACGATGAGGATGTGGCTGGCCCCGAGGGCGCGCGGCGCGTGCGCGGGGGTCACGCTCGCCCGATAGGGGCCGAGGTCACAGCTGCCCAGCCAGGCGCTCGGGAACGAATCACCCCACCGGTAGCCCGCCCCGGCGGTGGCGGTCGAGGTCCCAAACGGCCCCCAGTCGATCGACACCGTGCCGCACGCGCCGATGCCGCTGCTCGAGACCACCGCATCGGCGCTCATGTCGATGAAGATCACGTGCACCGCGACTGTCCCCTCGATGTTAAACGCGCCGCTGTCAAGCGCGAACTGCCCCTCCACGCTCCCGTCGAGCTTGAGCGCGCCGCCAAACGCATTCACGCCGATCGTCCCGTCCGCCGCCAGGTAATCCGGATAGACGAACATCACCCAGCCGCTGGCGAGCTGCTGCCGGCCAAGCGGGTCGGGCAGATCGACCGTTACATCGCCGCCAGCCGCAAGCGCCAACCCTTGCGCGGTCACGTTCGGCAGTGAGCAGCAGCCGCCGAGCTCCTCGCCGGTGAATGCGTACGGGCTCTGCGGCGATGCCAACACCATGAATAGCTCGCCGTCGATCGCAACGATCCCCGCAGCGTTCAGCCCAATCGAGCCGGTGAAACGGGTCGGGCCAAGCCCAAGCGACGCGCCGATGCTCGTCAGGTTCACCCCGGTGTCGCCAAGCGGGATCCCAGGGTCGGGGAATGACACGGCCGCGCCGCCGAAGGCAAAATGGCCGTCCACGAACCCCAGGCCGTACGTCGGAGGCGGCGGCGCCGCCCTCACCCCGACGCCCAGCAGGCTCACCTCGCCGGTCGCGTTCCAGGAGGGCTTGGCGCTGCTGTCGGCGCTGCCAAAGTCAACGCCTGTCTGCGCCTGGCAGAAGCGCTCGCGGATCTGCCGCTGATAGCAGAACCTGAGCTTGTCGAGCTCGAGCGCGCCGCCGAAGCTTGCCGCCGGGACGTTCACGAACAGATCGTCGAGCACCAGCCCACGCTGGTTGTCGGCGGTTGCGGTCAGCGTGCTCTTGACGGTATCGCCGCTGAGGTCGGTGAGGGAGGAGGGAAGCGTGAGGCTCGCGGCGATCTTGGCCCTGCGGCTGACGAGGTCGACGGTCAACGTGCCGCCCAGTCGAAAGCCCGCCAGGTTGAGCAGCGTGCGCAGGTACGGGTCCTCGGCCTCAAGCTGATCGAGGTTGGTGTCAAGCAGCCGGATGTCGCCGTGGGCGTCGAACGCCGGGATCCGCAGATAGCCGTCGGCGAGCGGCAACGACCCGTCGAGCAGCGAGACGGTCGCATCCGAGGAGGCGAGCAGGCCATCGTTGCTGTCGAGCACGACGGCTGCGGAGGACGTGGGGGCGACATCGATTCCGTTGATTCGAACCGTGTCCTTTGAGATCAGGAATGCCGGGAACAGCGCAAAACCAAGGTGGCAGGCCATGCACTGGGGACCGCCGACCGTGCCGCTCGTGGCGAAAGCAGCGAAGCGGCCGAAGCGGCCGCTCGGCGGTGGTGGGAAGCAGTGGCCGGCGAAGACGTAGCCCTGGCAGGCCAGCACCGTCTGCTCGGGTGCCGGCACTTGGCTGATGTCGTTGACCGCCGTGAGGCAGCCGACGACGTCCAGCAGCCCATCGACGTACTCATCCTGACAGCCGGCCGGCGGCCCGCCGTTCTGCGTGACGTCGAGCGTAGGATCCCCCGGCCCGCGCAGGCAGAGGAACCATTGGCTGAGACGGACCTGGGGCCAGTGCAGCACCCTTGCGTGGCCGCCCGCCACCACCAGCCGGTGGGCGGTCGTGCTGACAGCTCCCGATGCGTACGCCACCCGGAGCGTGATCGTCACCGTACCGGGGCGGAAGAAGCTCGTGCGAAGCTCGGAGGTCCCCCGACCGCAGGTGACCGAGGCGTTGCCGTCGAGCACACCCGGGCCACGGACAGTCCAGCCGTAGCCTGTCACCTGCGCGCCGGGCGAGCGGGAGCCACCTGCGTTCAACAGCGCGATCGCGCCGGCTCGCACGCGAGCTGGCAGCGTGAACGTGGCGGGTGGGCTGATCGTGACGGTGACGCTTGCCGTGGCATAGCTTCCGCCGTCGTCGCTGATCGTCACCGTTGCCGTGTAGCTGCCGGCGGCCGCGTACACGTGCGAGCCGCCCACTCTAAAGCCGCGGCCGGCTGCGCTCACCGATCCGGCGGTGGCTGCGCTGCCGTCGCCCCAGTCGATCGTGGCCCGGTAGTCGGAGACGCTGCTCGCGGGGTTGGCGTCGCTGAAGGTGGCGAGCGTCCCGCTCACAGACCGCTCTGCGGCGCCGCTGAGCGCTGCGGCACTGGCGCTCAGGCTGGCGTCCGTGACCTGGGCGGCGAAGGAGGCGGCAAACGAGCGCGGGGATCCACCGGCACAGGACCACTCACCGGAGACGCTACCGGTGTAGAGGCCCTCATCGCTGTAGGTGTGCGCGCCGCTGACGTCGAGCTCGCTGGTGCTCACCTGCGTAACCTGCGCCGTCGACGTTCGACCGTCGCCCCAGACGATCGTCCCCGTGCCCGATGCGCTCCCAGCTGCGCAGTCGATCGTAACCTGCGCCAGCCGCGCTTGGAGCTGCTGGCCCTCGGTTGACTCGATCGGCGCGCTTGACCTCGGCGCGCTCGGTTGCTCGGCCGCGCGCGCCACCCCCACGCCGGCGGACGCGCGCGACGGCGCGGCGATGCGCGGAGCAATCGCCTGCGCGGCGGCCGACGGCACGATCAGGACCGCCAGCGCAAGCGCCGCGGTCGCCGAGGTTGCAGCCCGCGCGCGGGTCGATCGCTGCCGTTCCCCCAGCGACGGAGACGCGCCGGCGCTCGCTCCACCCCGCCGCGCATAGGGCCTTAGCCACATGCGCACATCCAAACTCGATCGTTGCGGGCGCGCATCGGGGGTCGACCCCAGCATCGACCCGGACATTCGCCGTCACCGCACCGGCGCGATCATCGCTCGTGCCTCCGAGCGGGCGCTTGCCGACCCCCGCGGGTTGGGGGAGAATCGGCGCTTGACCATGGTCGACGGGGAGCTGGCGGCGCTGCAGGGGTGGCGGGGGGTTCTGGAGCGCGAGCGTGAACTGGCGCGCCTGGAGGAGGCGCTCGCGGGCGCGCGCGGCGGAGCAGGGCAGTTCGTGATGATCGAGGGGCCCGCGGGGATCGGCAAGACGACCCTGCTCGAGCTCGCGCGCCGGCGCGCGCGCGCGCACGGGATGCGGGTGCTGAGCGCCAGCGCGAGCGAGCTCGAGCGGGAGCGCTCCCACGCCGTCGTGCGCCGGCTGCTCGGCGGCGTGCTGTGCACGGCGACCGGCAGACGACGGCAGCGCCTGCTGGACGGGGCCCAGGCCGCAGCCGCAATGCTCGAGGCGGAGCTCGACCCCAGCGGCAGCGCGCGCTCACATGCGGTCGAGCCCACCCTGGCGGATTGGCGGATCCCGCGATCCGAGTACGGGATCCTTCACGGCCTGTGGTGGCTGATCGCCAACCTCGCCGATGAGCGGCCGCTGCTCGCCACCGTCGACGACATCCACTGGGCCGACCTCGCCTCGCTGCGCTTCCTCGACTTCGTCGGCCGCCGCGTGATGGAGCTCTCCGCGGTGTTGCTCGTGACCAAGCGCCTCGACGACGGGGGGGCCAAGCTCCCGCGGCCGCTCCCGGTCGGCCGGCTGCTGTTGCCTGCGCCGCTTAGCCCCGCCGCCTGCGCGCAGCTCGTCGCGGCCCGGCTGAACGGCGGAGGCTCGGTCGATCAAGAGCTCTCCGCCGCCTGCCACCAGGCGACCGGCGGCAACCCGTTCTTCCTGCGCGCGCTGCTTGACGAGCTGGCGCGCGAGGGCGTGCGACCATCCGCCGGCGTGGCCGCGCGTGCGCGCGATCTCGGGCCGCTGGCCGTGCGGGACGCGATCGTCTCCCGGCTCGTCAAGCTCCCGACCGAGGCGGTGAGCCTCGCGCGGGCGCTCGCGGTGCTGGGTGGAGAGGCTGCAGCCGAGCTCGCAGCGGCGCTGGCCGAGCTCGATCCGCCTCAGGTGACCCGTGCCGCGGCGAGGTTGCGGCAGGCCGCGCTGCTTGCGCGGAGCGATGCCGGCGAGCCGTTGCGCCTTGCCCATCCGATTATCCGCAACGCGATCTACGGCGAGGTTGCGCCCGCACGCCGGGCGCAACTTCATAGGTGCGCCGCCACCCTACTTGAGCGCGGCCACGCCCCGCGGGAGCTGGTCGCCGCCCAGCTGTTGCACGCCGATCCAACCGGCGATGCGCGCGCGGTCGCGCTCCTGCGTGGCGCCGCCTCCGACGCGCTCGCCGCCGGCGCGGCAAGCTCGGCGGTCGCCTACCTGCGGCGCGCGCTGGCGGAGCCGGTCGATGAGGGGGAGCGGGCCACCCTTCTAGCCGAGCTTGGGTCGGCCGCGCTGCGCGTCGACGGCCTGGCGGCGGCCGAGCATCTACGTGAGGCGCTGGCGTTGTCCGCCGCCGCTCCGGCGAGAGGCGCAAAGACCGCCATGATCCTGGCGGGAGCACTGCTGTCCGCCGGACAGCCGGGGGAGGCAGCGGCGATTGCATCCGCGGCGCTGGACCGCTGGCACGGCGGGAGCGCGGACTCTCGTCGGCACCTGCAATCGACGTTGCTGTTGGCGTGCGACCTTGACCCCTCGCTAGCGGTGGAGCGCGAGCGGGTTCGCGCGCAGCTTTCCGGGGTCGAGCACGAAGATGGGTTGGGAGCGCGGCTCGCGCGGATGGCGCTGGCGCTCGATGATGCGCGCCGCCTTCTGGCCAGCGCAGATGAGGTGGGTGAGCGGATCGAGCGTGCGTTCGAGGGAGGCCAGCTCGCCGCCGCCCAGGGCATTCCACGCTTCGGCGCGCTCACTGTGCTAGCTCACGCCGATCGGGATTCCGCCCTGCTGTGGCTCGAGCGGGGCCTTGAGAGCGCGCGGATGCAGGGGGACATCCTCAAGATGGCCAGCCTGCGGCTGACGGGGTGCCTGGTGCGGACTGCGCGCGGCGAGCTTGGCGAGGCGGTGGCTGACGGCGAGCAGGGCCTTGAGCTGTCGAGCACCTGGGGCGTCGACTTCGGCCTCGAGTGGGGCGGCGCGCATCTCGCCGCCGCGCAGCTTGAGCGCGGCGCGCTCGCCGCGGCGGAGCGCACCCTGGCGCGAGCAGCACCCCTTGGCGCCGAGCTCGCCCGGCTGCCCAACTCACTGTCGCTGCTGGCCGCCCGCGCGCAGCTGCATCTGGCCTGCGGCCAGCTGACCGCCAGCCTGGCGGATGCGCTCGAGCTTGGGCGCCGCGCCGAGCTGCTCGGGTGGCGCAACCCAGCCTTCGGGCCGTGGCGCTCGCTTGCCGCGAGCTGCCTGGCCGGCTTGGGCCGCGAGCCCGACCGGGCGCTGGCGCTTGCGCGCGAGGAGGTGGCCCTGGCGCGACGCTGGGGCGCGCCGCGGACCCTGGGAGTGGCCCTGCGGGCGCAGGCGACCGTCGAGGGGGGCGCCGCCGCCGAGGAACTTCTGCGCGAAGCGCTGTCGCTGCTGGAGGGCTCGTCGGCCAAGCTTGAGCACGCGCGTGCGCTGATCGCTCTGGGCGAGCTGATGCGCCGCAGCGGCCGGGGGCGCGAAGCGCGGGGGCCGCTGCGCGCCGGACTGGAGTTGGCGCGGATGTGCGGCGCAACCGCGCTAGCCGAGCGTGCCTACCTGGAGCTGCGCGCCGCCGGGGCCTCGCCGCGCAAGCTGACTCGCACGGGCGCCGACACGCTGACCGGCTCTGAGCGCCGCGTCGTGGGCTTGGCCGCCGCCGGGATGAGCAACAAGCAGATCGCCCAGCAGCTGTTCGTCACGGTCAAGACGGTCGAGTCACACCTCGCACAGGCGTACCGGAAGCTCGAGGTGAGCTCCCGCGTTGCGCTGGCGGCAAGGCTGACGGCGTCGCACGAGTGCGCTGCGAGCTTCAAAGGGCGAGACGACGCGCCATCGAAAACCTCGATAGAGCGATAGCGTCGCAAGCCTTGTTGGCGCAGGCGCGGCGCGCTACGTTGATCTGGTGGAGAGGAGACCCTCCACCCGGACCAGCTCGGGCCGTCGCATCTGCGACGGCCGTCAACCGCAATGGAGGAAGTAATGGCCAAGTTTGTCATCCAACCCCACGTCCGCCTACAGGAATGGGTAGCCGAGGAGCTCGGGTTCTTCGCGGACGAGGGGCTTGACTACGAGTTTGATCCCGCAGGCTTTGCCGGCGAGTCGGTCACCACGGCGACGTCCGCGCCGTCGGTGCGCTCGGCGGCAACGGTTCCGATCACCGTCCGCAGCGGCGCTTTCGAGGACATGGAGAAGGGGCGCGCGTGCGATGTCTCCTCGGCGTGCCACTGGGCGGTCAACGCGGTCGCCTCGACCGGGCACGGGAAGATGTGGGGTCGTGCCTACTCGGTCTGCAACTCTGGGATCTTCGTTGCCGAGGACTCACCGTACCGCCGTCCTGAGGATCTCGCGGGGGTGAAGGTAGGCGTCGGCTACCACTCGGGCAGCCACTACTCGGCGATCCAGGCGCTCGAGCCGTTCCTGGAGCGCTCCGAGATCCAGCTCGACTTCGTGGGGCGGCCATTCGACCGCGTGCGGTTGATGCTGAGCGGCGCGATCGAGGCTGCCAACGTGTGGGGCGCGCAGTACTACATCCTCGAGCAACTCGGCTTCCGCAAGCTCGTCGACACCACGTTTGTGATGGGCTTCATGGTCTCGGAGTCAACCACCACCGAGGATCTGGAGCGCTACTTCCGCGCGCTCCGTCGCGCCCAGCGTGAGATCGATCTGGAGGCTGAGCGCTACAAGCATTTTTGGCTGCGCGAGCTGCCGGAGGACCTTGCCGCACGCGTGGATGTGCGCCGCTTCGGCCCGGGGGAGCGGATCGTGTTCGAGCCCTACACGCGCGAGATGTTCGAGCGCACGCACCGCTGGATGGAGAGCTGGGAGCTGTTCGACACCGCCACCGCCGCGCGAGCGGACTACGAGCGCGCGGTGCTGGCGTAGCCGGCTGAAAATGGGGTGCTCGAGCCAGCTCCTCGGGCACCCCGCGCCAGCCGGTGACTGAGGGCGATGGCCGCCGCCGACCTTGACCTGTTCCGCTTGCTGGTGTTCGTCACCGTGGTCGAGCGCAACGGCTACTCGGCCGCAGCAGAGCATCTGGGCCTCAGTCAGGCAACCGTGTCGTTCCACGTGCGTGAGCTCACTCGCCAGCTCCGTTCCCCGCTGGTCAGCTACGAGCGTCGCGCGATTCACCTGACAGCTGCGGGTGAGGAGGTCTACCGTGCTGCGGTGAAGATGCTGCACGACGCCGAGCGGCTGGTGCGAGCGGTGGGGGAGATCGACCGTGGCCACGGCGGCCCGCTGTCGTTCGGCGCGAGCATGGCGTTCGAGCAGGCGTACTTCATGGAGCGCGTGATCGGGCCGTTCTGCCGCGCGCATCCGACGATCCGCCTCTCCGTTCGCTTCGGCCACAGCGTCTCGCTGGCCGAAGCCGTGCACAGCCACCGACTCGACCTCGCCTACGTGCTCGGGTGGCACCGTCCGCCGGGTGTTCGGTATGAGCCGCTTCACCAAGCGATCTTCACCTTCCTGGTCTCACCCGATCACCCCCTCGCGCGCCAGGAGGTGGTCACGGTCGAGGAGATTGCGCAGGCGGGCCTGATCACCGCACCGCTCGACGACGTCGAGTGGTCCTACTACGACCGCGTTCTGCGCGCCTGCGGGATCGAGGACGCAACCCCGGCGCTCGAGATCGACGGGGTGCAGGCCAGGGTGCTGGCTGCAGGTGCAGGCCTCGGCGTGTTCGGCACCTTCTACCCACCATATGCGGGTGAGCGCGCGCACGCGCCGCTGGTGGCCCTGCGAGTCGACCGGCCGCTGCCCACACAGGAGGTCGGCATCGTCAGCCGCAACACCGATCAGCCCTCAGCCGCAGCCGAGGCGCTCGCCGACTGCCTGCGCCGCCTATCACGATCTCCCGCGGACACCAGCCGGGCGCGGGGATCATCGGGAGACAGTCGCAGTGCAAACCCCGGTTAGGCTCAAACCCCCAGGCCTGCTGAGACCCGTGCAGGCCGCTGAGCGCCGCACTGCGGCGCTTCAGCGGCGCTCAACCACCATCAGCCTGTGGCCGCTTGAGTCCCGCAGCCAGAACATCGGCGGCACGGGGTCCCCCATCCGCACGACTTGCGCGTCCACGTCGATACCGCGGCCGCGCAGCTCGGCGTGGGTGGCGTCGATGTCGTCGGTGGTGAGCGCGATCCCGGTGTCCTGCGGCTGGACATCGCTTCCCGGCTGCGGCGGGGCCAACGCGATACCGGTCGCTCCCTCTGGGGGATACACCTCCACCCACCGGTACTTCCCGCCGAAGGGGATGTCGGTGCGCTTCTCGAAGCCCAGCGACTCGTAGAAGGCAATCGCCTGGTCCTGGTCTGTGGTCGGCAGTATGACCACGCTGATCTGTCGAATTCCGGTGGCCGCTGGGCTCATCCTGCACCTCCTTATGTTGTTGGTGGCCTGCAGGGAGCAAGGGCCGTCCCCGCTGCAAAGAGTACTATGGGGGACGGTGGGGCCTGCGGTTGTGTTGGTGGTCGGCTGGTTACGGTGGGATCGCGGGGGCGTTGTCGGGGCGGCACGGGCGGAAGGTCCAGTCTGCTCGACGGCGGGGTCAGACTGATATTCGAGGGCTTGGCTACCTCAAGACCCGGTATTCGTCGCGGCTCGCTGTCTAGGAGCGGGCGCGGCCAGCCGGGGCTGGTTGCCCATAGTAGGACCGCGAGCCTCGCGCGACGGTGCTGGGCCTTCCTGGTGGCTCGTGCTCGCCCCGGCAACGCCCGGGGCGCGATCGTGTGGGTACGGCGGTCAGACATCGAGTGTGGCTGCCTCCCAGAGGAACGCGGCGAGCTCGCGCGCGACCGCGATCGCGACCACACCGGCGGGTTTCCGGCGCTCGTAGTGCAGGTGCTGCCAGCGCTGGTGCAGCCGTCGTTGCGCGCGCCAGGCGATCTCGATCACGCGCGGGTCCTGGCCGGCTTGGCGGCGGGCCAGGCCGTCAGTGATCGCGGGTTGCTTGCGGTAGTGCTGGGCAGCTTCGACCAGCAGTCGGCGGGCGTGCGGCGACCCCGCCTTGGTGATCGAACCCTGGCGGCGCTTCTGGTCGCTGGTGCGCTCGGATGGGACGATCCCGAGCAACCCGGACAGCATGGTCGGTCGCGGGAAGCGATCAAAGCTGCCGTCTCAGCGCACAGGCCGACAGCGGTGAGCGTCTTGATCCCGCGAAAGCAGCGCAGCCGACCGATCGTCGCCGCGTGCGAGCAGCCGGGCACGGCCTGCTCGAGCGTCACTAACCGTGTCTGGCGGCGTCCGGCGAGCAGCTCGACGAGGAGCAGTAATCGGCGAAGGTCGCCTGCGCGCACCCCTCGAACGACAGGGAGCGCAGCCGGCGACTGTGCTTGGGCGTCCAGGCGGCACCGTCCTGGTCCTCGACAGTCGGTGCCACGCGCATCAGATCGCCACGCAAATCCTCGATACAGCGGATCAGATCACGCAACGCCTCCTCCTCCTCGCTGGGCACCAACGCGAAGCGCAGCTCCCGGATCGCGTCCCGGCGGTCGGTCTCGACCCGGTCACCCGACCCCTTCGGCACCGACCCTGGCGCCAGCACCCGCACGTCGATCCCAGCCGCCCTGGCCCCCCACAGCCTCGCCAAAAACGACACCACCCCCTCCGGCGCCACCCGCAGCCGACTCACCGCCAGCTCGCCGCTCCTCAGGTGCAGTATCGCCGCGTACGCCTGGCGCGCGCACACATCAACACCAGCAAGGCACGTAGCCTTGATCACGATCGGCTCCTCTCCTATGCAATTGCGGGCCGCCGCGCGAGGACCAGGCGCGCAGCTAACAACATCCCCACCGCAACGGGAGGAAACCGGTCAGCATCTACCAGCCGCCCCGCACGTCAACCCCCATACGGTCAAGGCGGGGAGTCCTCTCATTGGTAGTCGATGCGAACCCGGAGGGGCTGATGGGCGGTGCCGGGTGTTGACTTGGGTCCGCATTTGAGGTAGGATAAGGGCACGATGGTGCAAAGCGTGCAGGAATTTGGCAGCAATTCTCGCGCACCTCGTACTTCATCTGGACGTCGGCGACGCGACGCTACTCGGACACGAGACCAAGCCCAGTCTGCGTGACGTCCACCATCTGAGGCCAGCTAGGTTGCGCCCATGAAGCTAGGGATCAACCTCTACCTGTGGTCCGACCACATGCACGACCGCCTGCTGCCGGTGCTGGAGTCCCTGAAGGAGATCGGGTACGACGGGGTTGAGGTGCCGATCTTCGACCTGGACGAGTCAGATTGGGGCCGGTGGGCGGCGCGTCTGGACGAGCTGGGGTTGGAGCGGACCGCGAACACGGTGATCGCGCCCGAGCATAATCCGATCAGTCCCAACCCGGCAATCCGCAGAGCGGCATTTGAGCATATGCAGCGCGTCGTGGAGTGCTGCGCGGTGGTCGGTTCGCGAATTCTGTGCGGTCCTCACCAGGCCGCGCTGGGGGTGTTCACCGGAGCGGGCGTGACCAGGGAAGAGTGGGAGCGAAGCGTCGAGCATTTGCGGCGCGTGGCAGAGTACGCCGAGGGGCGCGGGGTGGTTTTGGCGGAGGAGGTGGTCAACCGGTTCGAGCTTTACCACCTCAACACGCTCGATGAAGCGAGTCAAATGGTGGACGAGGTCGGACATCCCAACTGCCGGATCCATCTGGACACGTTCCACGCCCACATCGAGGAGAAGGATCCAGCGGACGCTATCCGCCGGGCGGGAAGCCGGATCGCGCACGTGCACATCTCTGAGAACGATCGAGGCGTGCCGGGAACCGGCAGCGTGGCCTGGGAGGCGACGTTTGACGCGCTCGCGGAGATCGGCTACGACGGCTGGCTCACGGTCGAGGCGTTCGGCAACTTCCTGCCCAACCTCGCGGCCGCCACCCGGATCTGGCGCCGACTGTTCGACAGCGAGGAGCAGCTGGCCAGGGACGCGTACGCGTTCCTTCGCGCCAGGTTCCGGTAACCGCCGGTTTGACCGACCGGCACTGCAGCTGTAGTAATTGAGCCGGCATAAGCCTGTAGTGGCTGCAAGAGATTGCAGCCACTTGAGGGAGCGAGAAGGAGGGACAAATGGGCACTGACACCAATCGAGACGCTCGCCCGGTTCTCGATCTGCTGAGTCGAGAGATGAACATCGGCACGTCCACGGCCGCGAGCCCGCGGACGGATCTGACGAAGGGGGCGCTCGGTCTCACCGGCGCGACGATGCAGGCGATCACGCACACCGCCCCGACGATCGCCGTGTTGCTCTTCACGGCGGTCGTGGTCGATTTCGCGGGCGTCGCCGGGCTGCCTGCCTATGTAGTCGGTGTGGTGATCCGTGGTGATGCTGGGCAGCTCGCTGGTGCAGCTCTCCAAGCACATGCCTTCCGCCGGGGGCTACTACACGTACGTGAGCCGCGCCATTCATCCCCGCGCCGGCTTTCTCACCCCCTGGATGTACGTGTTCTACTCGCCGTTCGCGGGTGGTTCGATCTATTCTATGGCTTCTTCGGCTTCATCGTCGCAGGCGAGCTCAGGGCCAACTACAGCGTCAACCTGCCCTGGCTGTGGTGGGCGTGCATCGTGGTGGGCGTGCCGATCGTCGCCTTCCTTCAAGCGGGGAATCCAGATCTCTGTGCGGGCGATGCTCGTGCTGGGAGGCCTCGAGATGGTGATCGTATTCGTGCTGATGATCTGGGGGTTCTTCGACCCTGGCCCCGGCGGTACGGTGTTCGCCGTGTTTTAATCCGAGCAACGCCCTGGGACTGTCGTGGCGCCAGCGTGATCCTGGCGTTCGGGTTTCTAAACAGCGCGCTCTGCGGTGTGCGTGGTGACCGCCAACGTCGGTACCAGGATGTGGTACGGGATGGCGCGCAACGGCTCCTTCCCCCAGGCACTGGCCAAGGTCGACCGGACCTACAAGACGCTGGTCAACGCAATCCTCGTACAGCCCGCTCTCTCGCTGGTCGTCGGGATAGGGGCCGGGATTGCGTTCGGAGCCGACGTGTTGTTCTATTTCGTTGACGACCTCATCTTGGTCCTGGCCGTCACGGTCGTCTACCTCATGTCCAACGTCGCGGCGTTCATATCCTATCGACGCGAACGCCGCACGGAGTCCAACCCGCTATTGCACATCGTCTTTCCGCTGATCTCATCTGCGGCATTGCTCTACGCTGTGTGCAAGTCCTTCAGCCCGGCGCCAGCGTCGCCTACAAGTGGGCGCCGGTGGTTGACGGAGTCTGGCTTTGCTCGGGATCACGGTCCTGTTGGTGATGCGAGCGCGAGGTAGAGAGGACTGGCTCGTGACGGCGGACGGCAGCCTCGCCGACACCGAGTCGGGATGAGGAAATGCCCATCGTTCCCGGCGCGGCACTGAGCCGCCGCGCCCTCGCGCAGTGCGTCGGGCGTCTCGAGCAGGTCGCGGGCATCTCCTGCAGGCGCGGGCCGTCGCGAGGCGGTGCTCGAAGCCGAGGAAAGGAAAGCCCTCGCGTCCCGCCCCGCAACTCGACGATCGGCGTCTTGAGCTCCTTCAGCCGAAGGCCGAGCTCGCCCAATAGCGTTCGCAGCGCATCAAGCGCCGCTTGAGCTTCCCGCCGCGATGACCAGACCGCCAGCAGATCATCCGCGTGGCGGACCAGAACCCCGTGCCTTCGCGTCTGCCACTGCCGGTCGAGCCGGTGCAGGTAGACGTTGGCTCACCGGGCGGTACGCTTGTGGGCAGGGTGTCCCGACGGTTCGTGATCGGTGGCTCAAGGGGTGCGGCCGCATGGAACGGCCGTCCGACAGAGGATCTGCTGATGGAGGTGGCGAGGCGGTTCTATATCGCCGGCGAGAGCCAGGTCACGATCGCACGCACGCTGGGCATAGACGCGTCCACCGTCAGCCGCTATCTCAAGCGAGCGCGCGACGACGGTATCGTGCATGTCGAGATACGACGCCCAAGACGGCTGCGCGACGACCTCGCCGGTGAGCTGGCGTCCCGATTTGGTCTCAAGCGCGCGCTAGTCGCCGCCGGTGAGAGCGAGTCGGAGGCCTACACGAACGTCGCGCTCGCCGCGGCTGAGTACATCAAGGGGCAGCTGGTCAACGGGCTGAGGCTGGGACTGTCCTGGGGTCGGATGCTGTCCGCGGTAATTCGGGCGATGGGGTCGACCACGATCACAGGCCTGGAGATCTCGCTGCTGCACGGCGGCGTGGGGAGTGTGAGCGATGGGATCCAGGGTCACGAGCTGGCCCGGCACCTGGCCTCCCTGAACGTGGGCAGCAGGGTGCAGTACCTGCACGCGCCGCTGCTCGTGGACTCGCCGGACATCCGGGAGGCGATGCTTCGCGACGGAACGATCAAGGCGACGCTTGACGCGGCGGGCAACGTGGAGCTGGCGCTGGTCGGGATCGGGGCGCTCGACGACAGCGCACCGCTCGTGCGCTACGGCCACATCTCGGCCGGGGACCGCGCCGCGCTGCTCGGCGCCGGTGCGGTGGGGGATATCGCCACGCGCTTCTTCACCATAGACGGACGGCCGGTGCACGTCCTCGACGATCGCCTGCTGGCGGTCGATTGGGACAGCCTGCGCCGGGTGCCCTCGCTAGTCGCGATCGCGTCAGGGCCCTACAAGCGCGACGCGATAATCGGGGCGCTGAGCACCGGTTGTGTGGACGTCATCGTCACCGACGAGAGCACCGCGTCCGCGATCCTGCGAGCGGCGCCTGCGAGCTGACGGGTCGCGGATCCGGCTGGGCGCGAGCGGCAGGACTGGGTGAGCCGGACCGGATCGGGCCGCGACCAATGACTCCTCCGCGCGGGTTGGAGTTGACACCGGCAGGCGAATCGGGTATCAATGGGCCTGCATAATCCTGCGGCTGCTGCAAGATTATGCAGCGCTGAAAGGAGACGGCATGAGCACCAGTTTCGGGCCAGAAGGGATCAGCCAAAGCGCGATCTCGGCGGGCGAGCGCTCGACCGCCGAGCACGGTGGCCTCAGGCGTGGCGCGCTCGGGCTCACCGAGGCAACGATGCAGGCGGTCACCCAGATTGCTCCCGCGATCGCGGCGTTCTTCTTCACCAGCGCGGTGGTGGGCTTCACCGGGGTAGTGGCGCCGCTGGCCTACCTGGTTGGCGTGCTGATCGTGCTGATGCTCGGCAGCGCCCTGGTCCAGCTCTCCAAGCATCTTCCCTCGGCCGGCGGCTACTACACCTACGTGAGCCGGGCGATCCATCCTCGGGCGGGCTTTCTCACGTCGTGGATGTACGTCTTCTACGCGCCGCTTGCGGGCGGCCCAATCTACGGGTTCTTCGGCTTCGTCGTCGCCGGTGAGCTGAAGGCCAACTACCACATCGCCGTACCGTGGCTGTGGTGGGTGTGCATCCTGATCGGCGCGCCGCTCGTGGCGTTTCTCCAGCACCGCGGAATCAAGATCTCTGCGCGCGCGATGCTGATCCTCGGTGGCCTCGAGATCCTGATTGTGCTCGTGCTGAGCGCCTGGGGGTTCGCCGATCCCGGTCCCGGCGGCTCCGCGTTCCAGGCTTTCGATCCCTCAAAGGCAGTCAGCCTGTCGGGCTTCGCGCTGGCTGTGGTGTTCTCGGTGCAAGGCCTGACGGGCTGGGAGGCGGCCGCGCCGCTGGCCGAAGAGACCAACGATCCCAAACGCAACATCCCGCGCACGGTGATGCTGTCGATCGTTCTCATCGGCACGTTCCTGGTCTTCTCCTACTGGGGGCAGATCGTCGGCTGGGGCATCGCCGACCCCAAGGGGATCGCCAGCTCGTCGGAGCTGCCCGCGCTGATTCTGGCCCACCGGTTCTGGGATGGGGCATGGCTGATCCTCCTGTTCGCGTTCCTCAACAGCACGATGGCGGTCTGCCTAGCGTGCGCCAACGTCGGCACGCGAATGTGGTACCGGATGGCCCAGACCGGCTCGCTGCCGTCGGCGCTCGCTAGGACCCACGCGCGCTACAAGACGCCGACGATCGCGATCCTGGTCCAGCTCGCGATCTCGCTGTCGGTCGGTATCGGTGTCGGGATCGCTTTCGGACCCTCCGTTTCCTACTACCTGGTCGACGGACTGGTCCTGGTGCTTGCCGTCGCGGTCGTCTACATCATGGCCAATCTCGGCGTGTTCCTTTTCTACCGTGGGGAGCGCAGGCCAGAGTTCAACGTCATGCTGCACGTGGTGTTTCCCGTGATCTCCTCAGCGGCGCTGATCTACGCGATCTACAAATCGTTCTCGCCAGCGCCGGCATCCCCGTACAAGTGGGCGCCAGCGATCGACGGCGCGTGGCTCTTGATCGGCATCGCGATCCTGCTCGTGATGCGAGCGCGGCGCCACGAGGAGTGGCTGACCAGAGCAGGGACATCACTCGCCGACATCGAGGCCTAGCGCAGATGCCGGTGCTCTACGAGAAGGCCGTGACCCGCCGCGAGCTTGCGCGGCGGGTCGGCCGGCTGGAGCAGGCCGCCGGGGTCCGGCTGGTGACACTCGGCGACGGAGCCGAGCGCGGCGTGCGCGTGCTCGAGTTCCGGACCGGCACCGGCTTTGCGTTCGACGTGGTGGTCGACCGCGCGCTGGACATAGGTCGCTGCGAGCACCGCGGTACCCCGCTCGCCTGGCTGTCGGCCCCGGGCGTCGTCGGGCCGTGGTTCGCCGAGCCGTTGGGACTCGGGTGGTTTCGTTCCTGGGGCGGCGGGATGCTCGTTACCTGCGGACTGGACCACACGCTGCTCGGCGGCACAGACGACGCGTCGCACTTTCATCAGGACGTCCGTCCGACCGAGGAGTACGGGCTGCACGGGCGGATCGGGTTCGCGCCCGCACGGCTGACGGGGTACGGCGAGACCTGGGAAGCCGACGAGTGCCTGCTGTGGGCACAGGGCGTCGTGCGCCAGGCGGCGGTGTTCGGCGAAACGCTGGAGCTGCATCGCCGGATCGAGGCCCGCGTGGGCGAGAGCCGCTTCACGGTCCGCGACGAGGTGGTCAATGCCGGCTTCGATCCGACCACACACATGTTCCTCTACCACATCAACGTCGGCTGGCCGGTCCTCGACGAGGGGTCCGAGTACCTGATCCCTGCGCCGGACGGCGTCCCCGTGGGCGAGTATCCGACGGTCGACTACCGGTGCCTGACTGCTCCGGTCGCCGGGTTTCGCGAGCAGTGCTACGAGCATGAGACGGTCGCCGCGGCCGACGGGACGGTGCCGGTCGCCGTCGTCAACCGGGCCCAGCGGATCGGCGTTTACGAGGTCCACCGCAAAGATCAACTGCGCTTCCACACGATGTGGCGGATGCTAGGTGAGGGCGCGTACGCGGTGGCGATGGAGCCAAGTACCAACCGCGACGCCGGCCGGTTTGACGCCCGCCAACGGGGCGAGCTCCAGTTCCTGGCGCCTGGCGAGTCGCGCCGGTATGACCTCGAGATTGGGGTGCTCGACGGCCTTGCGGCGATTGAAGGCTTCGCCGGACGGGTAAAAAAGGTTAACCATGCGGTGACCGCGCGAGTGCCGGATGTTTGACGTGGCCGCTGTCACTGGTGTCGTGGGGCTCCGTCTCCGAGTGCGCGTACGGCGAGTACGGAGCGGCCATCGGCCGTCGCTGCGATGAGATCGTGGTCCCGTGCTTATGGTCCACCTGGACCTAGCACAGCGCAACATCGAGCTGCAGCTGCGGACAGCCGCAGATGAGGTCCGCATCACCGGGGGCGAGATCCAGGCACTGACGCTCCACAGGCGTCGACGGCAGATCGTGCGCATCGCAGGGACGCAAACAGTCGAGCGCTACTGCTCGGCTCGGTGCCGCACTCAGTCAAGGCGGCGCGACCGCTGGTGCGATCGCGAGGCGCAAAGGTGTCGGCGCGGGTGAGAGACTGACCCCCTTTCGCCGGTTGAGGTTTGACCCTACCCGGGGATGTGGGCGGAGGCGTCCGGGGTGATCGTGAGCCTGGCTTGATCGTGTTGGTCGGGTTGCCAGGAGTAGGTGTGCTGGAGGTGGAGGGCTGGGTTGAACTTCGCCGGGAGGATTTTGTGCGGGGGGTGGCGATCAAGGAGCTGGTCCGCCGGACGGGGCTGTCGCGCAACACGGTTCGCGCGGGGTTGCGGTCGACCGACCCGCTGGCGTTCAGGGTGCCGGAGCGGCCATCGAAGCTGGACCCGTTCAGGGATGAGATTCACCGGTTGTTGAAGGACGACCCGAAGCTCTCGGGCGTGCGGGTCAGGGAGTTGATCGAGCCGTTGGGGTTCGACGGCGGCAAGTCGATCGTGGATGAGTACCTGCGCGAGATCCGCCCGATGTTTTTGAAGCTGCGCACGCATCAGCGGACGGTGTATCGACCGGGCGAGGTCTGCCAGTGGGATCTGTGGGAGACATCTGAGCGGGTGCCGGTCGGTCACGGCCAGCTCCGCCGCGCGTGGGTTGTGGTCTGCTGCCTGGGCTTACTCGCGCGCGGGCGCCGGCGTGTTGGTGTTCAGCAAGGAGGCGCCGGACGTGCTGTGGGGGAT